>Ga0307375_10001632_pt1 | contig 24141 bp, 19 predicted proteins | sample TR1MG_FD_202531 | JGI IMG/M metagenome (GOLD analysis project Ga0307375, IMG submission 202531) | Soil microbial communities from Risofladan, Vaasa, Finland - TR-1 | ecosystem: Environmental > Terrestrial > Soil > Coastal area > Acid sulfate soil | place: Finland: Risofladan, Vaasa | collected...
GTTCCTGTGCAGGAGTAGGATAACAACGGAATTTATTGCCGATTTGCATAGAGGATAGTCTATCCACAAGGACTTCAGACGCAAGCCTGAAAAACCCTCATCCACCTCGTTTTCACGCCCTTTGTTTGCCGGGAGCTCCCTATCGTTTTGGGGGCGAAATATCGCCGCAAAACGTTGACACTGGAACTGCTGGAATACCTCGAAACCGCCTTTGCCAAAGTCCTCGCCGCCTGGCGCTGCAAGTGGCTTGAGTTCGGCGGCGAACCGGACCCCGTCGTCACAGTGACAGACGCCGATGGTGTCGTGCTACACGAAGGCCCATCCCTTACGACTTAAACGCGACGCGGCATCCCACCCTACAGTGTGCTCGAGACACAGCGCAGCAACATAGCCAACTTCCCTAAACCCGTTTCCGCCTGCTCCTCGCTCGCATAGCTAAAGTTCAGGCGCAACTGACCACAGCTCGCCACCTTCATAGGGAAAAAGGGTTCCCCTGGCATGAAGGCCACTCCGGCCTCAATAGCCGCAAGCAAAAGTTTGCGTGTGTCGATACACCGCTTGAGGGTAATCCAGAAAAACAGGCCGCCGGGCGGCTTCTCCCAGACGGCAAGGTCACCCAAATGGCGGCGTAGCGCGACCTCGAAAGCATCTCGCCTCCTGCGATAGCGTTCTGCCAGTTCGGCCAAACGTGTGTCGCGCTTAAAATCATTTAACTCCTGCAACACGAGCCATTGACTGACGCGGTTGCTGTGCAAATCAGCGGCTTGCTTCAAGCGCGTCAAAAAAGGGAGTAAATCCACGGATGCCACCATATAACCTAAACGCAATCCCGGCGCCAAACTCTTCGAAAACGATCCTTGATAAATCCATGAGGTCTCTTTGAGCTGGGCGCACACCGGCGTGCGTTCGCAGGAGTCATACGCCAGATCCCGGTAAGGATCATCCTCAAACAAAGGAACGTGAGCGGCATCACACGCTTTCGCGAGCGCATGGCGTTGACGGGCATCCAGACAACGCCCAGTGGGATTCTGAAAGGTGGGAATGGCATAGGCGAAAGCCGGTTTGGAATCGAGCCACGCGCCCCTATCCAAGGCATCTGCGTCCCACACGAGGAATTGAGCACCAAAGAAACGAAAAACCTGCAAAGCCGCAAGATAGGTGGGCGATTCCACCGCAACCGTAGTGCCCGCATCAATAAAAAGCTTGGCCACAAGATCGATCCCTTGCTGCGACCCAGAAAGAACCAAGACCTGTTCGGCACTACAAGCGAGCCCTCTCGCAGATACGTCTTCTGCAATCCGTTTGCGGAGGTCCCATTCGCCCTCGCTCGGACCGTATTGCAGGAAGCTTTGGGGCATAGCGTCTAACTGAAAGTGAGGGAAGCTCTCAACCGATGGCAAGCCCCCCGCAAAAGAGATCATGCCGGGCCGATTCACAACGGAAAGGATCTCGCGGATGGGCGACGCCTTAAGATCTCGCGTGCGTGCCGAGAAACGGGTGCCGTGATGCGACGACGAAGAGTCCACAGGAAGCCATCCTTATATGTCAATAGTTTTGACCTATAGACAGGCTAACCGCAGTCGCTCTATCATGTCAATATGGTTGACCAACTTCCCCATCTCGATCCGCACTCACTTAAAGCCCGCGAAGCCTCTTTGCGGCTCGCAATAGAACAGCTTTACTTCGGGTATCGTGCCTTCACGGCCCAGCCTGATCGCATCCTAAGTCAGCGCGGGTTAGGGCGGGTACACCACCGTATTCTGTATTTCGTTGGGCGCCATCCTCGGATATCAGTCAATGCCTTGCTCGACGTATTAAGCGTAAGCAAGCAGGCGCTCAACGCACCGCTTAGGCAAATGATTGAAATGGGATTGGTGGCCATGGGCACGGCCGATCATGATCGCCGCGTGCGCGAACTCGCACTGACCGCGCAAGGTGTAAAATTGGAGTCTCAACTCACCGGGACCCAGATGAAACAACTCCAAGCCGTGTTTGAGCGATCTGGCCCTCAGGCAGAATCGGGCTGGCATGAAGTCATGCAACACTTAAAGTGAGCAGGGCGAACCTATAAATTATAGGCTTCCCGAATCCAAGCTTTAAGGGAACGGGCGACACAAACGACTTATCTTTAAGGTATAGCCGATTACGCAGACGAAGTGCACTTAAAGCTGCGAGTTCGGAATACGGCCTGTTTCAAGAAGTCCGACCTTTAAGCCTTCCGCCCATCACGACATGCGGTCCTGATCGGAACGTCTGTTCATTGCGGTTCCATGCGCATAATTCATAAGTCTAATCTTCTCAGTGCACCCCCGGTTCCCAATACATATACCCTCCCTCAGCACCCGGGCCGCTTAAAACTCATGCGCGCATGATCCACTTTTCTTCTCACCACGCAGTCCTCGACATGATCGTTAATCAGCCCCATGGCTTGCATGAAGGCATACGCGGTGGTCGGTCCGATAAATTTCCAGCCAAGCTTTTTGAGGTCCTTCGCCAAAGCCTGCGATTCAAGCGAGATCGAAACGGTCTGAGGTTTAATAAGCGACTTTGCGTCGGATTCATAACGCCACATGAAAGCGGCGAGCGACCCTTCCCGTTTGACAAGAGCCCGCGCCTGTCTTGCATTATTGACCACCGCCTCGATCTTGCCGCGATGACGGACGATACCTTCATTATTAAGCAGGCGAACGATGTCACGCTCGGAAAAGCGCGCAATCCTTTCAAAATCGAAATCATGGAAGGCGACCCGAAAATTCTCGCGCTTGGCTAAGATCGTGCGCCAGCTCAGTCCCGACTGAAAGCCCTCCAAGCTCAATTTCTCGAACAGGCGATGGTCATCGCTCACCGGAAAACCCCATTCTGTGTCATGGTAGGCTTGTAACTCCGCTGTGGCCTCGGACCAGTGGCAACGCGAGGCGCCCCCTAAACCCGCGATCGTCGTGGTCATCTCTCTACCCCACATAACGAAAATTATAAATGCGCATCTCTACTGTCTCTATTACCGTCGTATAGTAAACCGTGCTCTATCTTAACGCGACCTCATGAGCAAAGGGGGCACGCTCGGCCGCGGCTCTGCCTAAAACGCCAAATTGCGGTAACAAAAAAGGTTCTCCGTCCGTCTCCGTATTCAGTCCGGTGACAACATGGAGATTCTGGGGCGCAAAGTCCTCATTACTCTTTTAACAAAATGCGCGGAAATCCACCCCGTTTAGGGGAGGATGAATAGCGCGTACACCACAGGTGTCCCTATTGTCCACTGACCTAGGCGTCTGCTGCTGTTCGATGTACTGGCGAATGGGGACAATCAGTGCGCCGCCGCAAACGTCTGCAAAATGTGATGGCGACCACAATGCGCCTCCCCATAGCCCTAAATAAATGTCTGCCCTACACTCGAAAGCGGCTATAAAATCGTGTTAGGATAATCGCGCACGAAAGACCGCCATCAGCCATGAATCGACTTCCGTGCAGGACAGATTTGCGGCAGGAACATCGCAATATTCTAATTCTGATTTGTGCCAGTAGCAGCGTTATATAATTAACGCAGTTCAGACAGGAGAATTTGCAAGTTGAAATCTACCTATAAAAAATCGAATCGAGTATCCATAATCTATCAAGAGAGACATTCGATTGGATTAGCCGATATTAGATTAGAAAGAAAAAAAAATGCCATCGTGAAGGTTCTCGATAAGTTGGGTAAGCAATACCATGAGAACATGGACAAGCAATTATCCATTTTGTCCTATGATCATATAACTAACCAGATAGTTTCACATGGTGTTTATGAAATAGGAGACCTATCACTGGTTTTTAATTGGCTTCAAGGACTAAATGTCGAGTTATCTGATGGTGTTGCTTTAGATATCGGCGCCAATATCGGCAATCACAGCCTTTATTTTTCAAGGTTCTTTAAACATGTCTATAGTTTTGAGCCATATAAAAGAGCATTTGAATTATTGAGGCTAAATTCGGAACTAGTTTCAAATATGACTTGTTTTAATTTTGGTGTGTCCTCAGAAAACTGTGTAACAAAGCTTTTTATTCCCGCTTCAAATATTGGTGGAGCAAAGGTTTCAAACGAGAAAATAGATTCAACGGAATTTAGTGAAGTTGAGCTAAAATGTCTGGATGATTGTTTCCAGTCAGACATTCCAATTCACCTGCTTAAAATTGATGTAGAGGGTCATGAGTATGACGCCATTAAAGGCGCCAAAAATCTGATAAGTAAACATATGCCATTAATCATGTTTGAGCAGTTGAAGCATGAGATAAATGATGGAACAAGTATCTGCATTGAATGGTTGAAAGGCGTTGGCTACTCAAAGTTTGCTTGTATTGAAGACCGTCAATTACCCCTGAGGAAGTTTACACCAAAGATGGTAAGGGAGCCTTTAAAAAATATGATTGAAATTATCAGGGGCAGAAAGAGATTAATTATAACTAAGGAAAAATTCCATCGAAAAGATTATCCGTTTATTCTCGCAATTCCTGACCGGTTTTTTCTAACCGAATAGGAGAGCAAGCCCTCCGCAAAGTCTAACGTCTAAGCAATAGAAAACGAGTTGAGAAAGGGGGTGGGCGCTTTTCAAGTTGTAGCGCAGCAGCTCTTTGAGTTGCCCCTTCGGGGGGGGTCATGGTGCCAAATCGTTTCAAGAGGCGTCAGCGGGACTGCTTCAAAGCGCGTTTCCGACCATGGCGTGCAAGCGTCCGCGTCCCCTCGGCGCGTTCCCCTGGACGCAAGACGACATCATCTTAGGCGTCATTCATCTTGGCGACGATGGGGAAACGATGGAGGATGTGGACCGCCTGCGAACAGCGTTCCCGAATCACCCGGATGGTGGGGCGCCACAGACCTGAGGAGACGAACTCAATGCCCGCGCAGGTCTCTTGTCCCAGCATGGTGAAGAAGCCCTCGAAGGTCTTCACGGTACGTTCCTTACCCACCCACAAGAGGCGCACCATGCCGGCCTCGATCTGGTGGACCAAGGTCAAATATTTGTGGCCCCGACTGTTGCCGTGCATGCAAAGCAAGGCGATCTCCACTGCCCCGAAGGCCTTGACAGGGCCCAAGACCCGGTGCTCCAGCCCCCAATGCACAATTCACTCGACCGAGCGATCCACCTGATCCCGCGAGACGTAAAACTGCCGGGAGACCTCCCCGCCACGAGAGTTTCCGGGCCTAATTGGCTAGAAACTGCATGTAGGCCGTCGTCAAATGACATTGTCGGCCGCACGGCTGATGCTTACCCTCAGCCCAGGGCAGGAGATCGACTGTGATTCCGCACGCTGGACAATCCATGGGCCATGCAGCCCACAATGCCCGACGACGGGCATACCGAATCATTTTTTTGGCCAAATAACGGGTATCGTGGCTGCGATACATCTGGAAAGAATACTGCTTTCGAAAATAAATCTAAGTGCGGTATCTCTCCGTTTATGCGCATCGGCCTTTCGAGCCGAACATAGGATTTCGGCAACTAGCGATACATTTCCCATGCGAAGGCGTCCTGGAAATCTGCTTCCGAGTGGAATGTTCTTCGCTGGGTCGCCAAGGTATTCATCAAGTCCGATATATCAATCATCGTGTCCAATGTCAGGTTCCGCTAACGATTTTCGGCAAGCGTCTAATTGGAGATAAAGACTGCCGTACTTTTTCGCCATCCCGCTTGAGTGTGGTAGTTTAGGGTAACTATCGCTGCGCGCCAAGGAGAGTAGCGATGCGGGGTTGAGCATTGGTGTTTTTCCAGCAGATATACTCTTCCGTGCCAATCAAGCACATTCACGCCAAGGATACATTCCCCCTAAGCCGGAGTCTCACTTCGTTCAAGTCTTTTCTGTCATATCCAAGACGTGCCATTGCCAATGATAGATTCCTCATTAACGTATGGAGCAATATTGACATGGAGGTGGTCATACGCCACCATCGCGCGGATGGCGGCTCCTATTAGGAGGCTGAATATTGGCTGGGTGCTCATATGGCGCGATCCAAAGATCGATTCACGTAACTATTGCAATCCGATAGTTTTGCCGGACACATAATTCGTTGGGTGTCTATCTTCGAGTCCCGTTTGGACTCCGTATTATCCATCTACTTTGTGGAGAAGGAACTATCTATAGCATTTGAAGAATCCGTTTTATCTCGACTGTCATTTTTCGAGAAGATCGACATACTCCGTGGAATTAAGTTTGGTCGCCCTCTTAGATCGCCGAAAAACATTGTCGATGTACTCGACAAGCTCCGGAAGCTGAGGAATGCCTTGGCCCATTCCTCCTGGATGCCAGATGATGAGATAAAGAAGCTCCGATCTGACAAATGGCTCGTCGATTTCGTCACCGGCTATCCTGCCAGTGTTGGGAGAGAGAAAAATGCCCTGGAAAATCGCTTTACACACCTTTGGAAGCACTGCGATGCAACGCGCCAGTCTAAAAAGAATAAAAAACGAACAGAGAAGACCTAACGCGGTGTGCAATTTGATGCCAGGAAGCGGACAAGGCGTTTCAGCGGCTTGCGGGATGGACCCGGTGACGACATTATCTCTGCCTGGAAGGCAGGTGGCCCCGATGTCTGGCTAGCCCAAACGCGAGGCGTAACATCACCGCCATTGCACTTAATATGCGAGACTAGGCTCACTTGCTGAATTGACGGAATTGACTGACTCGAAGTCACCAAACCCGTCTCGCACGCTAAAGACAGTGACGAGCTATGGGTTGATTGAGATTCAACGAATAAAGGGGCTGCTGGTGCCGGTTGCTAAAGCGAAGGAGTTTCTGATTGTGTTGGATTAGCCTCAGGGGAAACAAGAATGAAATTCGAGGTATATTGCGACGAAGCTAATCCGGATGTCCTGACATCTGCGAATCCGTGTGCGCGGTACCTCACAATCGGTAGCCTCTGGCTGCCTGAAGAGCTGCGCGACGAGATCAAGGCCGGGATTGGTGCACTGAGACAACGGCATCAGACGTGGGGGGAAATCAAGTGGAGCAAGGTGTCCCCGAATCGCAAGGATTTTTACGTCGAGTTGATCGATCTATTCGTCGGCTACGGCGACAACCTTCGTTTTCGCTGCATTGCCGTCGACTGTACCCAACTCAACTTGGCGCTTCACGACAATGATGGCGAACTCGGGTTTTACAAGTTTTATTACCAGCTTCTGCACCACTGGATACTCGACTTCAACGCCTACCGCGTCTTCTGCGACATCAAGAGCAACCGCGATCCCAGGCGCCTGCCTGTGCTCGCTCGATGCCTATCGCGCGCCAACCTTACCTCTAACATCGACAGCATCCAGTCGCTACCCTCTCACGAGGTTGTCCTGATACAGCTTTGTGATTTGCTGCTCGGGGCCGCTAGCAGCCGGATCAACAGTACGTTAAGAGATGGCACGGCCAAGTCAGCCGTCGTCAGCCGCCTCGAATCCGCTCTAGGGTACTCACTCGCCCCTACGCATAAAAGCGAAGAGAAGTTCAACATCTTTCAGATTCGACTACAGGGGGGCTGGTGATGGCATTTCCTCCCTTGGTTCATTACGCCACAGCTACTGAATATCGGACGCACTATGTACAAGTCTACTGTCGTGGAAATATCCTGACCTTCGACGGCATTCGTGTGCATTTTGCACCCGGCAACTTTGATCACGTGTTCTACGAGAGTACGGCGCGAAACGGAATCAAGGACGCGTTCTCCCCCACTCGCGCGCAACGCATCGACTGGATCAAGGAGACATTGGAACACCCTACTGCTGCCCTGTTCGAGGGGTGGGACAAGACTTCACACCAATACGATCCCGCGCGCCGAGTGGCGGTTGTGTACGAGGATTTTGTCGTTGTGGTGGCGATGAGCCTAAAGCTCAATGGTTCGCTAAAGGCCAACTTTGTGACTTGCTACCAGGCGGACAACAGCATTGGCAAGATTCGGACGTCGCCGGTATGGTCCCGTGCGGCAGCTTGCCTTTATCTGCTAAGAGGGGCACCCTTATAGGCGCCCAGAAAAAAGCCGCTGATTCGCTACGCGGGTTCAGCGGCCGAGACCTCGATTAGTTCAAAGCCGATAGGCAGTGAACTCGTTGGCGGGATTTTACTCCGGACGGCGCCCCTGTCAAGTCTGAGCCTTGTCCAATAGGAAATGAGTCTGAAGGACGGGCTGTGTTTCTAATAGGAAATGAGTCTGAAGCCGGATCAGGTTCCGTTCATGAGAGGGGGATGAAAACCCTTATGAACCTCGATAACCTGACCTCCATTGATCAGCTGGCCTAAGTTTTTGTCCGGCACCCAGACGGTGGCTTTTTCGGTATTAAGTAGCCCCGGAGCCCGTTATGAATGGGTGCAAAAAACCCTCGTCCGATTCCGGTATCTGACCCTCTCCAGGTCGCATCAAGGGGTCGTGATTCGTGTGCTCATGAAGGTCAGCGGATAGTCCCGGCAGCAGATCACCCGATTGATCGCGCAGTACCGCAAGACCGGCACCCTTAAACGCCGCCAGAGGACCGTGGGTGACTTTACACAGGAAGGTCTGACATCCCAATGAGATTGCTATTCCGTCTGCATAGTGGCGCAACACGGCCGTGTAGTGATGACCTCGTAGCATATTTGCGCCTAGAACTCTACTGTCGTAAAGTAGGGTCTACAATGCCTGAGTTATCTGAAGAAACCGCCGCCCTTTTACAATATCTGCTGCCCGGCCTACTAGCCGCATGGGTCTTCTATGGCCTGACTTCACACATCAAACCGTCGCAGTTTGAGCGAATCATACAGGCACTGATCTTTACGTTCCTAGTTCAAGTATTTCTACCCATCGTCCGCTGGCCGCTTGAATTTGTCGGCAACTGGCTTCCTATCCGCCCCTGGGACAGCGCAGCAGAAACCATGGCTTCGGCCTTCGTCGCTGCGGCGCTCGGGATCTCGCTGGCCATGCTTACAAACAAGGATTCGTTTCACAAATGGCTGCGGGCCATGGGCTTCACAACTAGGGCCTCTTTCCCGTCCGAGTGGTATGGCGTTTTCTCTGAAGATGCTGAAAACCCAAGATTCGTTGTTTTGCATCTGACAGATGAACGCCGCCTTTCTGGCTACCCGAAAATCTGGCCATCGCAGTCCGATAAAGGCCATTTTTACATTGTCGAGCCGCACTGGTTGTCCGACACCGGCGAACTCATAGCTGTGAACGGAATTGATGGACTACTGATCGCCACCAAAGATGTAAAATGGGTAGAGTTTATCAGTCAACCGAAGGAGTAAGAAACCATGGCAAGCCCTCCAAAACATCAAGCACCAAAGCCGCCGGCCGCTCGGCCGGGCACGACGCTTGCCAAAGATCACGCGAACGTCAACCCCCCACCTCAGAATATTATACCAAAGACCCCTATTACGCCTCCACCGCCACCAAAGAAGTAATGGGATGTGGGCAACACTCACCCATGGTAACCATTTCTTCCAGCCAACGCTGGCAAAGATACGTGGTTTTTCGTGCTTCAGTGCCCAGGCTCGTCTGAAGAATAGCGTTAGACATTCCGAACTTACGCCGTGACAAACGAAACCACTCCCATAATTGATTTAACTATCTATCTGGCCAAGGACGGTATCGAGGATTTTTCTAAGCTCATCGTAGATTCGGCGAGCCTAAAACAGTTTGTGTTGCGTATCGGCGCTGAAATTGATGCTACCCTCTTCGTAAAGAATCAACGCGCCAACATACCGAAATGGGCTAGCTTCTTTGAAGGATTCGTGTCACCGGATGAGTTCGGACGAAATGCCTCTACCGCCGCAGTGCTTCGAGTCAACGCTGAAGGCAAGACATTCCTTATCACATTCGGTGTTGGAAGACACCTCATCGATAGCGCGTACATTGAAACAAACTTTGGCCTTCGAGTCGCGCTCAATACCCTCGATCCCCTAAGCATACGCAGTATTGACAAATCGTCACTGGAATCCCAGCCAATCCAACTACGGGAGCAAACCGGAAAAGCAACCGAGTTGCAGTATTTCGGAATAGATGTCGAACGCGACCTCCTGCGTGCCGTTACTGGCACACCTAAGCAAGACGTCCTTGGTCACCGCCTATCTGGTATGGATGCGCTCAAACTCAACATAAGAGTTAGGTTGGACTCCCTCGGATCACTTTTGTCAATACTCGCTTCCGCTTTTAGCAGTCAAGAATACAAATCTGGACCATTTGCCTGGGTTGACCACATTGGGCAGGTCAAAGACATAGCCCTTGCTGACAGACTCGATCACTTGCTTATCGCAAAGATCAATTCCGGTGATTTTGACAACATATGGTTATCCGTGCCAGAGATCATCGACTGGAATACGGTCGTTGGGTTTCGGTATTCAATGGCGAAGCGAAGTCCAACACACTACGACATTCGATTGCCTGACCTCATTCAGGCAATCGGACAGCCCGAAATCGCGAAGAGGAGTCTTACTGGTCACAAAATATTTTGTGTTGATGCAGATGATCTTTCCGTATTCGAACGCCCGGCGTACTTTTTCATTTACGCCGAGCTGCTCGTCGACGGCCTCACCTACTTGCTCAACAACGGAAAGTGGTATCAAGTTCAGCAAGACTATGCGTCTTCCGTAAACAACTACTTCTCCGCCGTTCCGAGATACAATCAAAACCTGCCAGTCTATGAGGATGAAACCGAGGGGGACTATAACGCACGGGTTGCTAGCATGGCTCCAAATGAGTTCGTTCTCATGGACAAGAAAATGGTGTATCTCAAAGACGCCGCATCTCCCGTTGAAGCGTGCGATCTGTATCGGCATGCGAACGAATTTATTCACGTAAAACGTTACGGCGGATCAAGTGTTTTGAGCCATTTATTCAACCAGGGGCTGGTTTCCGGAGAGCTATTCCAAATGCAGCGGGAATACAGAATGCTGCTTAATAAGAAGCTCCCAACAGAACGAAATCTTATTGATGTAGACGTCCGGCCCGCGCCTCGCGCTTACCGTGTCGTATACGCAATCATCAGCGAGAGCGACGCACCGTTGACTATTCCCTTCTTTTCTAAGATAAGCCTCAAACACTGTACTTCACGACTTGAAGCAATCGGGTTCGATGTCGCGCTCGCTAAGATTTCCGTAACAGAGCAGAAAAGAATAACCAAGAAATATGCCATCAAGCGTCTGAAATCGACCTGACGACCCGGTAGGGGACCACCTGAGTCGGCGAATTCCACCAGCAAAGACGCCCGCAGAGGGCGCATCTACGATCGTACCGACCTGCCCGTGCCGCAATCCTTCCTTAGGAAAAAATCAATATAATGCACTGGCGAAATCTAGAAAGTTTTGATTGCGCTGATCTAGAAAGGATGGACGCGCGTGCCTTTAATATGTGGTAAACGCGTGCTACAGTGTACTAATAGGTAAGTGATAGGAAACGCGGAATATTAGAATGATACAAACAAATTTCTGACCGGTGCGAGACATGATTGAGATAGATACGTTCCGCAATCGCCTTATTTTTATCGCATCTATTCTCGCCTTTTGTCTTATGGTTAACGCTCCTTACGCCATCGCTAGATCAAAGAATCCACCGCTTATGCCGGTGGTCGATCTCACCCAACATCTTAGCAATGCCGCGTTTTATGGCCATCTTTCTCAGGTAGCATCCTTGCTTAAACAAGGACCTAATCAGCACGCGAAAAATATAGCCCTCAGGGCTGCTGTGGACGGCACTGACTATAGTGATATCAAAGCGAATGATATCAAAACGCATGTAGCGATTATTCGTTTGCTCATTGATGCGGGAGCGAACGTCAACAGCATATCGAACGGCCGCGCGCCGTATCCACTCGCATTGGCTCACCACGCCGCGGTAGCGGCCATTCTCCTTAAAGAGGGCGCTCTCGCATCGGTAGCTAGTGTCGGCATGGTCTGCAGCCCGAACACAAGAAATCCCGTGGCATTACTGACCGTGCTGATGAAATACGGCTTTAAGATCACCGCGACCGGAGTTGGAAGGGAGCGGCTTACCGTGTTGCATTGCGCTGTTTCTGAAAACAACGAAGGTCTTGTGAACTTTGCGCTAAATCATGGTGCGACGGCCAATGCCAGAGACCGCGCAGGACGCACCCCCATCTTTGCTACAGAAAGCGAACGTATATTCGAGGCTCTCGCGGACAATGGGGCCTCGCTCAACATAGTCGACAAGCGGGGACTTACACCCGTGCATGCCACCGTCCTCAATGGCCCTCGGAGGCGTATAGCGTGGTTACTGGCCGCCGGGGCTAATCCGAATATACCGGATGCGCTGGGCGAAACCCCCTTATACTCGGCGGCCACTCTCGATCGCCTTCGAGTGATGCGCCTCTTGTTGCAACATGGGGCGCGAGTCGATCTAGCGAACCACATGGGTGAGACCCCCTTAGAGGTCGCAGCCCGAAAAGGCGAACTGGGTGTTGCGCAATTGCTTCTAAGGCACGGCGCACAAGTCAACAAAAAAGGCCGGCGCGGCTGGACGCCCCTTGAATATGCCGCTTACGACAACCACGACGCCATGGTCGCTCTGCTGCTTTCGCATGATGCCGACGTCAACGCACGCGACCATGCGGACCTCACAGCATGGCGGCGCGCGACATCGGCCAATGTCCGCGCGCTACTTATAAGGCACGGTGCGATCGGCGGCGGGCCGGCAGACAAGCCTTACGATAGACAGGCATGCCAAGAGATAGTGCGCCTTGCCAATCGAGGTAGCCTAGCCCGCCCCTATGGGGCTGTAGGCGTTGCGGCCGGACCGCTGGCTCCTTCTGATAAATGGGATGATTCGTACTATACCGAACGGCTACGTTCATCGCTCCAGCTGTTTGGTAGACCTTATATTCTAGGGACCTATAACCCGGGCCCGCCCAAATACCTCTCCCGGGTGGGAGCAGATGGCGCGGAGCAGATCGTATGCGAATTTGGGGGAGTGCCATCCGCTACGGGCGCCACCACAAAGATCAGGGTTCTTACGCCATTTGAGCGCTTGAAGCTTTACGCCAAAGAGCATTTCATTCGTTTAAGCCAAGTGGCCGCAAAGTGGCCCGGGCTGGGTGGCGCAAAGGCCTTAGTGGTCGCGTTACAGCACCATAAAGACCCTATCGCCTTTCAAAAAGACTCAAGCACTATGATATTGAACGACGCAATCGACGCTAATAGACTCGATCTTCTTTCTTACTACTTTCACCATGCCATTGGGTTTCATGCAATCCATTCAAGGTCTCCGTCTCCCAGCGCGAGCGTTCTCTATCCTCCGCCCGAGGACTATTCCCCTCTCTATACCGCCGTTTGGAAGGGGCGACAAACAGCCCTCAAGATGCTCCTTCAAGAGGGCGCGAACCCCAATGGCCTGGGCGGGTTCCAGCGTCGGACCGCGTTGGCCGAGGCCGTAGACACCGGTTCTGTATCGGCCACTCGAACTTTATTGTCTTACGGCGCGGATCCCAATTTGTCACCTCCTTACACCGCGCAAACCGACGCGGTCGACAGGATCGCTCAAGAAGCGCCGACCAGCGACCGGATCGCAAGAGCCATTCATTTGTTATTAACGCATGGGGCCAATCCCGATTCCTGGATTTACGATATGATGATCTCTGTGACTCAAGGGAAGGGGCTCACCTTTATACCGGAACATTTGCGCGGACCACAACAAGGCATGAGAGCCATGTGGGTGACCCTGGCCCTATCGGCACCCGGAAAACCCTATTTACGATTGGGAAGACTCCTTCACACCGCGATAGCGATCAGGAATTTTACCTTTTGCCCTGCCGGCGCCTCAGAAAAGGTAATGGACTTGTGTTTGCCAAATCTCCTAAAGGGTTCCGACCATATTATGGCGACACTATATGGCGCACGCCTGAAAGAATTTCCGGCGTGCGCGCCAAGGATAAGAGCTCAACAACGGCGATGGCTTAAAAGGAGAGACTCCATATGCCATATCCGGGAATTGCCGCGAATTAATATGTCAGGATGGTACGCATACGTACTTTCGAATAATAAGCGCGCCCTGTGCACGGTGAGAGAAACGGAAAGGATCAGTATAGGAATCTCCCGAATATGTGCAGGCCCTCAATTGGCGCGACACGACATCCAGTCCTCCTTCGCGCCCTTGGTCTATCCGGAGACGATAATCCTACAATCAAATATCCTATTAGGACACCCAGCCTTCCCTCCTGCCGTACGCTCACCTCCGAACGCAGGCGCGCGTTTTGGCGCACAAGGGAATCCTTCACGATAAGGGGCGATGTTTCCCGGAGGAAAAGCAGGCGGTCGACTCCATTATTTGCGTTCCGCGCAAACGCACTTGATCGCCTCATACACCCCGCCAGTGGCAGCCGTCGTATCCTTCAGCATTGGCTTGCTCGCCGCTTCATCGACCCGCCCCCGACCTTACGCCTTCAGCGCTCGTATGATCGACCTGCTCTCGCGGTATTGGAAGGCGGCATCCTTCAACGCGGACTTCTTAGCTGTCCGCGTGAAGACGTCTGTCGGAAGAAGGTTCAAAGCTTAAGGCTACCCAGCGTGTCCCTCATTACAGCAAACACAATCGGGTGGTGCCTCGCCATCGATCTGCCGATAACGATATCCTTAAATTTGACGCATGATCGTTTCCGTCACTTACCATCACGGCGATCGAAGCGCGCAAGATCCTGATGAAAAGCCATTGGAGGGTCGCGAGTGGGCAGACAAAAACGAGGCGCGATGAGCCCTCTTGCGCCCTGGGGTGGCCGCTTTCTCGTGGTATATGCGAAAGAACCCCCACTCTCCAAAAATGTTGGATTTCATGTGAGGCCACTTGCTGGGATGCGCCTCCTTACGGGTGAGGGAATTATTCATCTTCAGGATTACCATAGTGCAATTCGCGTCGGCCGCAGACGGCAGAAGGCCGCAGGAAGAAGCAAAAAGATTGTTTTTTGGAACCTTGAAATTGTTGATGGGACGACGTAATCGAGCCAAGTTCCAGAATCTAGGATTTCTCGGGCGGTACGGCCACTGGAATCACCCTACCAGCTTCATTGCCGCAGCTCTTGTGTGTCGGTGGGTAGGACAGCACTCTGGCACCACGCGGGCGGGTTGGCCACAACATCTTTGACGTGGCCATCAACGAAGACTGCAATCGGTTGATAAGCCCCGCCTTCCTCGTTTGGATTGTCTTCGCTGTTATCAATCACGATCGCAAGCGAAGCCAGCCTCGCGCCGGCCTTGAAGTTCGCCAATACGCGCGGGTAACGGTCGATGACGCGATCGGCCGGCACGTTATGCCCGCCACGCAAGACGCGTAAGGCTACCCGGGCGAGAGATTTCTCCGCCGATTCGAGTCCGATAGCAACCAGGACAACGAAGTAGCCGCGACGGCGCGCCTCCACAATAAAGCTGATCTTGTCCCCCTTCGGGTCCGAGAACACGGTCTCCATGCCGAACGCCACGCCGTGCTCAAGGTACATCTGGCGCAGCCGGTTGGCCTCCCTTTGCGCCATGCGAGAGAACTCCTCGTCCGATTCTTGACCGCAGATCCAGTTTGCGCGGATATCGCGTTCAATGGCATCGGGATTTATGTGTTGCTGAAGGATAGGATCCAAGTTTTCTCGAACGTAATAGTCGTACCAAGTTGTCTTCCCTGCGCCATTATGCCCGGCAAGAACGAGCAACAGCGGACCTTGGCACGCGTCTATGCCTGCTTGAAGCTCATCGACGAATGTGGTGAGCAGTGTCAGGCCTGCTCCTTTCTGCGCCGGTCGCGGTCCCCCATCTTTGATATGCCTTGGGCAATCCCCTTCACCGCTTCTCGCGACCGCTCGCGCTCATCGTGAGCCATCTGGCTCACGGCCATTTGGAGTAGGCTATGCGCCTCCCGTAGTTTCGCCGTATCCGGCTCCTCGGCGCTTAGGATGTCGAGCACACTACAGCCGTGATGGGCCAACGGCTGGAGGAGCCAGCGACCTGGCAGCGACCCTTCGCGCTCCCACTCAAGCGCCAAGCGATAAATCGCTTTCATTCGGTCACGATCCCCATGGGCGCGCACGAGCGCGAGGTCCGTGAGGGATTGCCACTGATAAATGGTGGGGCGCGTCACGCGTAAGACTAAGGCCGCATCGCGGACAGATAACATGAATACGCGCCGGATAGTCTCGACTATGTGCGATGGACTCGCAAACTGCCCATCCTGAGGCGACATTTGCAAGGCTTCTTCCGTTTGCGGTATGCACTGAATACGATTGATCTTGAACAAAGCGGCGCTAGTCGAGAGCAGACAACAGAAACCAGCCACATGAAGGGGCGCATCTGAATGCCGTTCGCTATCGTCAAGCCTGGGCAAGCAAGACGCAAGGAAGCTACCAAGCAGATACATGCTAATGTACTCAACCGCGTTGCTTGCAATTGCGCTTACCCCCGTATTATAGGGTCCGGGGGAGACCATGCCCTGCAATGCGGTATTGCGTGCAAAAACTTCCCGAAGGGCGTCATCACGATTCATGGTAAGCATTTAGCGGACCTCTGGTGGTATCGTCCATTCGGTATAGGCGAGGTCGGTCATAATAGTCCTAAATGACGTGGCAATATCTTCCCGTAAAGTGCGGATTTCCAGGGCAATGCCCTCGGCATTCAGGGCTCGGTTCACCGGGCACCAGCGGTCCATATCGAGCACGGCTGTGACATCGGTGCCGTTACTTGTGGTGAGCGACGGAGGTGGCAGAATGGAGCCCTGTAGATCTGCTGGCAACGAGGGGGGTCCATAGCCGCGAGCGTATTGTACCCGCAGATGGCCGCCGTCAGGTCGGGGGTAGTCATGTAAACAAAAGCTGATGGCAGATTGTTCGCCCAGGAGGTCGGGTGAGCGGCCCAAGTTTCCTGCGAAGTAGTCCTCCGGCGTGTGGGCGGCGCTCGGGATGATGAAATCCACGTACCGCAGGCCCAAACGCATCACCCGAAGCTCGCGATGAGCGCACAGGACATCCATAAAAGACCGCCACTGGAGGGCCATTTGTTTAGAGTCATGGTAAGCGGCCGTTGTGAAAGTCAAAGCGTCCGGCTGCAAGCGCAGTGTTTCGGTGCTATCACTGTTACGCAGTTCGATGCCGGCGGGCGCTGACGGCAGGGACATGGCCGGCGGCGTGCCCTGCCCCACAATAAATGCGGTTTGCTGGAGCACACCGGCTTGATGGTAGGTGGACGGAAAGGTCGCCTGAATGCGTTCAGCGACCTGCGCCGGCGCCCTTGCGGGGTCAGGTTCGAACCGAACTTGGGCCAGTACGAGGGCAAGAGGCGCGTTCGGCCAACGGCCAAGTGCCTGATGAGTTGCGCTCACGGATTCTCCTGAAGTAAAACGGGTCCTGTGTGCCGGTTGATATAACTTCCGTTATAGTGCTCCCTTTTTAACGCACTACTTGACATTATGCAAGAAGGATTCTTACTACCATACGCGCTCTTTAACGTTTTTGAGGCGACGCCATGCGCTCACTACACCACACCCCGCAAGACCTCCTACATCACAGCCAGTAATAAGGTGGGTTGCGCCCGGCCACTTTCCCAGGCAAAGCTTAGGAAAACGCCTCGCCAAGGCGTCGAGCGAAAGCCTGCTACGCTCCCGCGCCCAGCGAATTAGCTCAGGTTGAACAACAACGCGATTCATGACGCCACGTTACCCATTTGTCTCTATGTTGCATCCCAGAGGGGAGGAGAGAGATCATGACGCCAGGTCGCCTCGGGCCTTAAAGTAAGGCTCCTCGCGCAAGAACCTCTCTTTTTGATAGGCAAAAAGAAGGGTCTCCACGAAAAAAGTGCTTACGGTGCGCGCACATGTCGGACAGTTAACCCGCAGGACGCAGGCCTCGATGAAGGTCTTTCCTGGCGTCGCAGGGAGAGGGCGCGTGACGTGAGGTGCCCTCTTGCGCCCTGGGGTGGCCGCTCCCTTGTGGTACATGCGAAAGAACCCCACACTCTCCAGAAATGTGGAATTTCATGTGAGGCCACTTGCAAGGGGTGCGCCTCCTTACGGGTGAAGGAATCATTCATCAAACGCTTACCAAGAGGTTTCTGCGACCCAGGCCCTCACCACGCCATTCCCTTCACTGGCAATGCTAAGGTGTGTGCCGCCATTCAAACTGAGTCTCCAGACCACGGAGCATATCGAATGTGTTGGTATAGGGAACGTTAAAAGCTTCACACACGTTGGGCAGCGGCACGCGGTTCCTAGACGCATGGTTCAACACTTCATGGGTCGCCAGCATAAAATCGTACGCCTTGGCGTAGGCCGCAAGCCACCCATCAGCTTCCTGGGCGAACTCCGCCTTTGCGGCCGGCAAGAAGTGAGCCTGTTCTTGCACCCAACGCATCATCTCGCCAAAGTATCGTGTGACACGGGCATCTGCTGTCGATAGGAAGAAGGTCCCTGGTATCTCCCGCTCGACCCATTCGGTTAGATCATCGTGGCCTCGCAGCAATTCATTGCGTATCCGGTCAATACTTGCGAGCCGCTCCCCTTCATGATGCGCAAGCAACGCTTCCCAATAGCCAGGACAGATATCAAAGGCATAGTAACGTCGCTTGGCCTCGATAAACACGTTGGCATCCAGCAGATAACGGATCATCGCGCTCACGAGCCCTCTCCCAGGCCCAACCGCGATACATACTTATCGAAAGTGGCCCCATAAAGGCCCGTTAACTCGAAAGCCTCTCGATACAGTAGCCGCCCCTCCTGGGCTGCACGCAACACCGCCTCCGCAAAAACCCGACCGACACGCACGCCTTGGGTCGCATAGAAATTGCCGCCGCTAGGCTCCCTAAAATCGGCACGCTGCTCTCCCTCCTGGTAGAGTCGATAGAAATCAAAAAACTCTTCACGGCCAATGAGCGACAGATCCAACGCCCGGCGCGCGGCCACCAGTTCACTGACCTTGAAGCGACGCGCAATGACCTGATAAGGCTCGTTTCCGTAGACGGCCTCTGGCCACGCCATCCGCATGCCCTGTTCCGGGATAAGAAACTCGGCCGCTACCCGATTGCAAAAGCGCTCCACAGCCACATCCGTGGGCTCAAGATCAGGCTGATTAAAGACTGCATCCTGACCGACCCACAGGTGCGCCAGCTCATGAGCCAACGTGAACATTTGGGCCGCCTTACCATCCGCAGCATTAACAAAAATAACGGGTGCATACGAATCCGCCAGGACAAAGCCGCGGAACTCTCTGGGGTCCAGCCCTCGGTGTGTATTATTGCCGACCACGCCATTACTCACCACAACGATCCCAGCCTCCTCAATGCGCGCACGTAAGGCGCGCAAGGCCTCTGTCCATGTGTGGTGCTCCCGCGCCCAGTCCTGGCCCAGAGACAACACGCGCCGCATAGCCGTTGCCACCATGGAGGGGGCGGCGTCAATGGCAGTCGACCCCACAAAAACCAGACGGTCCGCACCCTGCTCGATACGATCCTCGCGCAACCACGCTTGTCGGCGCTGCATGGCATATACGCTATCCAAAAGATTGGGGCTGGGACGATCTAAAGGCGCATCGGTGACCGTACGGAAATCGGGGATCGGTAGGGGTTCATCGGGGGGCGCGGGCAAGAAAAAATAACCAAGCGGCGCCATGGTCGCCTTGGCATAGCCTTCAAGCTGCTTGAAAGTGGGTTGCGCCCGGCCACTTTCCCAGGCATCAAGCTTAGGAAAACGCCTCGCCAAGGCGTCGAGCGAAAGCCTGCTACGCTCCCGCGCCCAGCGAATCAGCTCAGGTTGAACAACAACGCGATTCATGACGCCACGTTACCCATTTGTCTCTATTATACATCACAGTAGAGGGGAGGAGAGAGATCATCAGGCCACGTCGCCTCGGGCCTTAAAGTAAGGGCCCTCGCGCGAGAACCTCCCTTTCCGATAGGCAAAAAGAAGGGTCTCCACGACAAAAGTGCTTACGGTGCGCGCACATGTCGGACAGTTAACCCGCAGGACGCAGGCCTCGATGAAGGTCTTTCCTGGCGTCACAGGGAGAGGGCGCCCGGTCGCGGGTGGATCGTTCACCGGGTAGCACGGCGCACACTCAGGACCGTTGCGCGGCACGCCTGGCGGTCACCCCGCGACCGGTATCTCGCTTAAAGCTCCATATCGCCTGAGGCTTCTGAGCACCGCCACTGCCGTGGCTTGCCACGGCGCTGGTAATCCCAAGAGCTTTTGATACAGTTCAGTGTCACGCATAGGGGTGTAATATTTGCCTGCGGGGCGCCTTACGCAAGCCCATACCGCCCTTCCCCATACGAAAGCCTGAAGACCCCTCGGCGGTCTTCAAATCGTAGGCAGACAGCCACCTAGCGCTACGGCCGCCGATCGAGGCGGTATTCTCGCCCAGTCGCGCCCCGCCATCGTAGCTGTGGTCATGATCCCTCCGTAATCTGCCTCCCCTAACGCCAGTGCAGTAATCCAAGCCCGATCGCGTACAATCAAATCAGCAATAGACTGTAAAAAGCCACCGACCTTACCTTAAGCTATCCCGCGCGTAGCGAGTCTCTGCCGTTTCCTGGATTGTAAAAGCGATGCCGAACCCGGCACCCCGACCCTGTGGTTGGGTCCGCACCGCGTGGACGATAGCGCCGTATAGCTCGCCGTGTATTACGCGACCCCAAAGCCCGTGCCCAGCCGGGATGATTCCGGGTAATGATCAGACCCGAGCACGTTTCAGGAAATAGGCTTTGAAAGTCTGCCCAATCAATTCCCGGTTCTGATGGCAATAGGGTGCAAAAATGCTTCCCTTGCGTGTCAGCGCCTGACGAGCACATCCGCCCCTGCAAAAGATCGCTACTGAACATTTCATGCACTCTGCAATGTTCATGATGTGGCGATCACCATAGCTCTCCAGTAGCGGATAATACTCCAACTCGTTGTTCAAGATGGCACCGACCCGACGATCCGCCATTCCTTCCTCTTGTGAGCAGTTGTAAACACCCCCACTCCCATCGACGATGCGCGTGCTGCTGCCAAGGCCACAATACCGCAACGGTACTGGCCCTATATCACCTCGTGAATTAGACTCCAGAAACCGTTTCAGGAACGCGAAGTTGTTTGTCGGCGGGAACCCCGTCCGGGCCGCCACTCTCTGAAACAACTTCCTAAACGTGGCAATAAATTCGACGCTAGCCTCATCCTCGTCAAACCCATTGATTGGCGTAAAGTAAAGATCCACTTTCGGGTGCCCGAGAACGAGATCTCTATCCAGACGGTCAATCAGCCGAGTCACCGAATTCAGATTTGTTGGGTGGACATGAACGCGAATGAAAACGCGCACCTCCCTTTTGATCAACGTATGAATTGCCTCGATCATCTTTTTGAAGGTGGGTTTACCAGAACTCGGGATACGATGACGGTCATGGAAGTCCTCGTCTCCATCCAATGTTATTTGAACGTTGGCAATCTTTCCTGGACCGACGAAATCACACATTGTATCCAACGTGGTCCCATTGGTTGCGGCTGAGACTAGCATCTTATTTCTTCGCGCGAAATCCAGAACGCGGGCAATTGTCTTGCGATTCCCCGGAAGTAGCGGCTCGCCCCCGAACAAGATAATCCGAATGTTCTCGGTTAACACGCCTGGAAACAAACGCTGAAGATGATTTGACAAAACAATATCGGCGAATTCAGCCGACATGGGAGGCGATGCCGAACGCCTGTTAATGGCGCTTTGAAAACAATAGCTGCACGACAAATTACAGGCGTACGTCAGAACCAGGTACAGGGTTCCTCTTTTGTGGCAATTGCTTGGTACTTGATTCTGATCTACTAAACACGCGATCTCGCTCCGAAATGCCGAAAACTCATCATCCACTGATTTCTCGGTAATATGGCCTCTTTCAAGAGCGTGATGAATTTCCGCGGCCGAAAGGGAGGAAAAATCGTTATTCTCTACCCAGCGCGTGACATCATCCGTTGCCGCCAGATCAACACATAGACTTGCGCCATTATAAATAAGGGAGGTGCCGTCACCAATTTCGACATGATTAAAATAGGTGCTGAGGCGCAATATCCCCCCGACTTCTTCACGGCTTACAGACGTAGAAGCAAAGGTCGCCACCAGGGACGATTCGATCTCGGCGCACACCGCCGAAGCCTCGCGCCCCAAGCGACTACCACCTTAGTTCCTTTTTAAGCCCCCCATCCCAGCAGATCGCGACATGAAGGCTATACGAACACGGGGATGGACCCGCAATCAACCACGAACCCCGCAATCGCAATCGTTATCACAGCCGCTATGCTCGCTAAATGAGCCTGCGAGAAAGCCCAACGAGGTTCCCGCACCGTCATTCTGACTCACGCTCTCTTTATCAGCAGTAAAGTTAATCGGTACGATACGTGCCGTTGAGATGGTGGTGTCGGTAACAACAGAGGGGGTTGAGACCTGATTAACTGATGACTTATTCATAAGTATCTCCGTGAAACCCCGGCGTTTAGGCCAGGGAGGTAAGGAGACGGTTTACAAGTCGTCTCCGGTTTAAGTCAGTGTCAATCTCATTGCGGGCCGCATGGCCCATTCGGTTCGCTTCCTTAACCCCTACTGCAACGCATTCGATTCTTAGCGAATCTTGCGACAAGCTGTTTCGTGCGTGCCCCAGCTTGTCTACGTCTACCGCTTGGCAGAACAACGAACCAAGGACGCATTCGTTGGTGCGTCTTGTCACTCGTTGCAACGTAGTGACGATATTTTGTAACTAAGGCGGGTCAACTGAGATTGCAAAGACTCTCGTTTTTGCAATCTCCACCCCTTAGGGCCGGGTCGTTGACGGCCATTTCTCCTAACATAACGTCGGATAACGCAACACGCCAGTCACAATGTTACATCGATCGCACTAAAACCTGTTATCCACGTTAATAGTAACGTGGCGTTATTTTAGCGCATATATCGATAATCGTCCACTTACCGTCTTGTCAAATATAGAATGAGTCTAAAATGGAGGCTCTTTTTCTCAGATGGGCGCCCATTTCCCATGAGGCCTTCGTGAGGGAGTATATGATCGTAACATATTGAATTATAGGCTGTTCATGGGTCATGTGTGGGCAGCGATCCCGCACCATTGCAGGCGGTGATTTTCCGGTCGGTTCCACTAGACGCAGAGCGCAATGGAAGGGCAAACCCCATAACCTCTCCGTACGAAAAAAGCGCATTGGCTTGCCGTCCACATCTACCCCTGAATCATTACGAGTTCAACCGCTTACGGCTAAAGGTTTCCATGAGAAATGAAGGCCTCATAGGAGATGTGGGATAAAATGACACCCCATATGTTGCACGTTAAAGAACCCCACGGCCTATGAATCGTACGCGGCAGAAAAACTGCCGTTTGGACATATCACCCCAAGATCCGGGCGACCTGAAATCCGCACCCCCTCAAAGACTTCCGTGCCATCACAGCACGCCGTAGCCAGGGGCCCACAGCGGACGCCGCCCCTCTTCACCCATGCGACCTTGCAACAAAAGATCGCGGCGCAAGGAGACCGGATTTGCTGGCACCCGGGACTACGACCGCTTAATACGCGTGCGCGCGCCAAGAAAAATAATGCCGATCGGTCGCCAAAACCCTTAAAGCCCCATTCCGCGGTTTATATGCGTATTACGCGCGATCATGAACATCCATTACGCCATCGTGAACATCCTTACGCGCGATCATGAACACTCGTTGTGTGATTGTTCATTACGCGCGATCGTGAACGCTTTTGGGGGAATCCGCGTAATCGTGTTCACGATCGCGTAATCCTGTTCACGATCGCACAACGTCGCGGTTCCCGCTGGTCAATTCCGTTGTAAGTCCGCATGCTGCCGAGCTTTTTCCTCGGAGAACGGTATGCCTACAGTGAGATTGACCATGAAATACACCCGTGAAGTCGTTCGTCTGCGTGTTTTGGGCTTAAGTCAACGCGCTATTGCGCGTGCCACCGGGGTCTCGCTCGGGGCGGTCTGCCAGATATTAAAGGCCTGCTCCGGCCACGGCGTAAGTCCCGACCAAGTCGCCACTTTAGAGGATGCCGCCCTGGCCCAGGCGCTCACCCCGCCCGGGGTACCCGCGCCCCCGACCTACGCCACCCCCGACTGTGCCGCCATTCATCAGGAGATGAAGCGCAAGGGCATGACCTTGCAGCTCTTGTGGCAGGAATACCGCGAGGCCCAGGGTCCCAAGAGCTATCGCTATACG
>Ga0307375_10001633_pt1 | contig 24139 bp, 19 predicted proteins | sample TR1MG_FD_202531 | JGI IMG/M metagenome (GOLD analysis project Ga0307375, IMG submission 202531) | Soil microbial communities from Risofladan, Vaasa, Finland - TR-1 | ecosystem: Environmental > Terrestrial > Soil > Coastal area > Acid sulfate soil | place: Finland: Risofladan, Vaasa | collected...
AACCCATCGGGAAGCTCTGTCCCGATTCATGCCCGTGGCCGGGCTATTTCGCAGCTTGTGGCTTACTTCGTCCGTTGCCGGTGAACCGTCACCGGCTCTTTACTGCCTCTCGCTGACAGAAGTAGTTATACCAGAGCATCTCTGCTTCCGCAATCCCTGTTCGCGAGTTTTTTTAACATCCCTGTTATTTCTCGCCTTTCTCCACCGCTGGACCGCTACGGGTGCGCATGCGTGAAGTCGGCGTACAACAGATCCGTTCTCGAACTTTGAAATATCCTGGTCACGCGTCTCCGGAGACTCGCTCCGTACGCGCCGGCGCATTTGCGCCGCAAGCCTGCTTCACTTTTATACCGGACTTCCCCGGTTCTTGCAAATCGCCTGCCAAATTCACCTGACAACTTCGCCGCAAACGCCTTCCATGCCTCATAACTCGCAGAAAGACAAGACTTTACACGTCACTGTCAATCTGCACAATAAATCGTGCACTGTCCACCTTTTGCCATCCCTGTTGGATTCCCACCACCCTTCGTTTTCCTTTCCCACAATCCCTTGCGTCTCCTTTCCCCCGCCCCACAGCCCCTCGCCCCGTTGCCGGATGTGGTTCGCGGAATGCCTCTCCTCTGGCACTTCCCGCAGGTTGGCTTAATATTCGCATGACTCAATGTTTCACTTCTGCTTGCTCATAGCAAAGCGCGGCAATCTTCCGCCGCGCCTTTCTTTCTCCCGCAATATCGGGCTTCAATCTTTGATCTGTCCTCGCGTTTCTCCGCCGCGGTTGCTTTTGTTTTTCCGATTCTCCGTTTCGTTCAATTGATCTCCATCACCACTAGCCGCGCGTCCTTGCGGCATTGCAGCTTCGTGATTCCGCTCGTGAACACGAATGCTTCCGGCTCTTGCAACACCTGGTCGCCTTCCACCGAGTACACTGCCACTTCTCCGTCATTCATCAGCGTCGTCAGCATGTCGCCAATCAGCACCGCGTCCTCTCCTTTTGCCAGCGCAATCGAGGCCACGCTGGCATGTGGAGACCGCGTCAGCATCGTCGCCCTGCCCTCGCGTTGCAGCCGCATCAGCGATGACGGCTTGGCATGCGGTTCACGCCGCGTCAATGCCACCGTGTAGTTGCGGAACGGCTGTTCTCCCACGTTCCTTACCGTGTGCACGGTCCCTGCCGGCGCAATGAACGCCTCTCCTGCTTCATGCTTCTCGCGACGTGCCTCCCCATCCTCCGGAGCGTTCAGTATCGGCGACGCCTCCAGCACCAGTGTCACGTAGGGATGCGCGTGCGCATGCAGCAGTGTCGACTCTCCCGCTTCCAGTTCCACGTAATACACGCGGATCACGTCATTCGACATTCGCAACCGGTGACGCGGCTCCCGCGCAACCGGTACCGCATGTTCCGTACCCTGTCCTTGATCCTTCGAATCCGCCATAGTCCCTCAGCGCCCGCGAAGCTCGCCGCCGCTTGATCGCCGGCTCGACTGCCTCGCCACTTTCTGCGCGGGATTCTACGCTTGATCCGGACAGGAATGAACTTCATTCGTGCGCCCATCGTACTTCGCCCCGGGCTTTTTCCCGATCACCACAACCAGTCCGCAATCGTCTCGCTCTTCTCCTCTCCCGGTTCGTCTTCGGCAGAGTCCGTCATCTCCGCTCGCTGCGCCTTTCGCGGACGCTCAACTCCCTCACTCCCCATCGCGCAATCCAGTGCTTCTTCCCTTCGATCCGTCATCCTCCATCCCCTTTCTCACCAACGTGTCTTTCCAGGTTCCAGGCTCGTTCAAATCCGGCGGCCTGCCCATCACCTACCCGTAAAGTGCTTGTTATTACAAAGTATAAGACCAAAAATAACGAGCGGCCCGTGCCGCTCTCCCCGGAACTTATTCCATCATTACAGCCGCTTCCGCGTCGCCTCGATGATTGCTTCCATCTCGCTCAGGTATTGTTCCAGCGCTTTTCTCCCGCGCGACGTCAATCGGAACTCCGTTCTCGGCACCCGTCCCTCGAAGTATTTCTTGCACTCCACGTATCCGGCTTCTTCCAACCGGCGCGCGTGCACGCTCAGGTTGCCGTCCGTCGTGTCCAGCGTCCGCCGGAGGTCGGTAAAGCTCAGCGACTCATTCACCGCCAGTGCGCTCACAATTCCCAGCCGTATGCGTTCATGTATGACGCCATCCAGGTCGGGCGCAATCGCACCCTCGGGGTTCTTCTGGCGAGACACCCGCTCATTGCGGCTTCGCTCTCCGCGTCCCGTTTCCTGGCCGTGATTCAAGTTCCTGCTTGCCATTGTTTCTTCCTTCTTGATCTTGATCCGCTTCTGCCCTGACTTCGGCTTTGCTCTTACTTTCTACTTTTCCCTTTTTACTTCTTTGCTTCCCCACAGTTCCTTACTCGGTCCCCGCCGCCGTTTCGACTTCGCTTCGGCTTTGCTTTCACTTTCTACTTTCTACTTTTCCCTTTTTACTTGCCTACCCTCCGTGACGTCTCGCGATGGCCGCGCCGAACACGATGTTCACTATTCCGAACCCTGCCGGCACCAGCCACAGTGCCAGCGTTCCCGGCACGGCGAACGCCGCCACGCCCAGCATGACGAAGCAACCGCCCATCACTGGAACCAGCGGTACCGAATTCGCACCTGCCGCGATCACGCCTACGCCATACAGCAGCAGCCACAGTCCTGGCACTACCTCCGGTGTCGCCATGCCGCGCATGTAGAGCACCGCCGTCAACACACCGCCCGCAGCAATCGGCGGGAGCAACCCCAGCAGCGCTCTCTGTCCCGGCCCGGAGAGCAGTGCCGCACGCACCCGCTCCGCCTTCCGTTGCATCGCCAGCGCCAGGATCGTCGAACCCACGATCGCGTCCGTGACCCACGCCACCATCCAGCGGTCGAACTGTCCCACTCCCCAGCGCGACGCAACCCATGCCGTCGCCAGCGCGGTTGCGCCTACCCACACCAGTCCCAAGCCGGGAACCGCCGTGAAGCGCGTTGAGTCTGCCATCGTGCGCCGGATCTGCTGTAAATTCGCCAACGCGTCGTCGTACGCCGGATGCATTACCACCCGCGACCCGCGACGCCTCGGACTATGCCGGAACCTGGGCCCTTCCGCCATGCACGTCACCCTATCTACCGGAACATTTCATGTCAAGTACTTTTCTACACAAAGTCACAGGCTACAAGTTTATTGCCCCGGCTTTTGCTGTTGCCTTGCTTCTGCTCTCGCTTCTTCCTAATAGCTAATACCTGGCAGCTAACACCTTACTTTTAGTACGGATACGGTTCCACCTTCCACCGTTCGTACACCTTCGCATCCAGGAACAACTGGAACACGTGCGAATCCAACTCGCCGTCCTTCACCATCAATTCCAGAATGTCCAGCGCCTTTTGCGTACTCACGGCTTTCTTATAAGGACGATCCGAAGCCGAGAGTGCGTCGAACACGTCCGACACCGTCATCAGCCGCGTTTGCAGTGGAATCTCCGGTGCCGAGAGCTTATACGGATAACCCGTCCCGTTCAGCTTTTCGTGATGCCCGCGCGCAATTTGCGGGATGCTTCGAATCTCTTTCGTCCATGGAATTTGTTGCAGGAAGTTATACGTGTGTACCACGTGCGACTCGATCTCCAACCGCTCGGCGTCGTCCAGTGATCCCTTGCGAATCGAGAGCAGCTTCACCTCGTCCTCGTTCAGCAGCGGACGCTCTTCTCCGTCACAGCCCGGGTAGTTCTTCGCCGCAATCTCCAGCAGATGGTCGAAGCTTCCTGCCGGCAGCACCGTCGGTTCGTTTGCCTGGATGATGACTTGCAGCGACCGGTCCAGCTCCGCCAACTTTTCGCTCAGCTTCTCGTCGAACGTCTTTCTCTGCTTCAGGTATTTCTCGCGGCCCTTTTCCAGGATGTATTCCAGCCGGCGCTGGTTCGTCTCCGCCTCCAGTGTCCGCCGCACAAAGTCGAACCTCTGCCGCACCAACTCCATCTGCGAGGGATACAGTTTGCGCGCCTTCACCAGCACTTCCTCGCGCACCCCGACCTTTCCGAAGTCGTGCAGCAGCGACGCGTAGCGGATCTCCCGCATCTCCTCGCGCGTAAATCTCACGTCTTCGTAGTGATCTGTGTCGCGGTCCACCGCCTCTGCCAGCGCCACCGTCAGGTTGGCCACGCGGAACGAGTGGCCGGAAGTCGTTGGATCGCGCGCTTCAATTGCCGTGACCGACGCCTTGACGAATCCTTCGAACAGCCGCCGGATATTCTCGTACAGTTGGCTGTTCTCGTATGCCACCGCCGCCTGGCTCGCCAGTGACGACACAATCTCCTGCTGTCGCGGAGTAAACGGCAACACCTGGTGCACAATCGACGAGACCGAGTTCAGCTTTGCCGTCCACTCCCGCTTCGCATTGATCAGTTGCACCACTCCGACGATCTCGTCCTTCGGGTTGCGCATCGCAACCGCCAGGATCGATTTCGTCCTGTAGCCCGAGTCCTCGTCAAACTTGCGGTTGATCTTGTACGGCATATCCGGCGGAATCCGGTATGCGTCTTCGATCATCACCGTTTCGCCGTGCGCCGCCACGTATCCCGCCACCGACTTCTCGCTGATCGGCAGCGTCACTTCTCGGAATGGCAGGTCGATGGAATCGTTCTGCGCCAGTTTGAATCGCAGGATCTTTTCGTGCTGTTGCCGCGACTCCGGTGTCGACCCGTTGCTCTCCGCCTCCACCACTTTCTCTTCCACCAGGTAGAGCGACCCCGCGTCGGCCCTCGTAATCTCGCGGCACTTCGTCAGGATCATCGCCAGCAGTTTCTCCGTATCATGTTCCGCCGAAAGTGCCGCCCCAATCTTGTTTAGCTCGTTGATCTCGTGCGTCGCTCCGGCCAGCCGTTCGTTGGCCTCCTGCCGTGTCGCCAGCAGGTGGATGTGATCCACCGCGTTGTCCAGAATTCGTTCCACCAGGGCCGTGGGAGTATTCACCGGCAGGTATGCGTACACCGCGCCATCCAACCGCGGGTCCTTAAATCGCGTATCGCTCAGCGCCACCACCCGCACATTCGGAGTCCGCACCGCTTGCTGATGCTCCTTCAGCAGGTGTTCCATCGACACCACAATCACTACTTCGCTCGCCTCTGCTTCCTCCAGTGACGCCTCGAAACTCGCGCGGTAGAAGTGCGCGCAATGCGCCAATTTCTCGCGCGCGGCCGTATCGCCTTCAAAAAACATGGCAGCGGGCAGCTTTCGCGCCATCCTTGCTTGAGTTGCGCTCTTCGTGGCTGTGATCATACCTGTCCAGGATGGACTCTCCGGGAGAACCCCTGCACCGGGAGTATCGATTAGTAACTGCGCAAACTATAGCCCAGCTTTCCCGCGAACTCCAGCACCACCGCACGTCCCGTGCCCCTTCCAGGCCATTCCGGTGCACTCCGTTACTCCGCGCAACTGCAAAAATGGGCCGCCTGCGGGTCTTCTCATCCTCGCGTTCATCGTAACTTCAGCTTATTTCCGGTATGCTTTTGAGTAACCTTGGGAATTCGATCGCACTCCCCGGGTTAATTTTCACCGTACCCTGTCCTGTTTTCCGCGATCCCTTAACTCCCCGAAGGCGGGCACATGCCCAGTTACGTTCTCTTGTTCATCGCTCTCGTCGGATTGGTTTGCAGTACGGGCTTTGTTTTGCTCCTTGCATTTGCGGCAGTTCGCTTCTCTGCGCGCCGCCGTCAGGAGCGCGGACAGAGTTCCATACTTCCTCCGGTCACCCTGCTCAAGCCTCTCTGTGGCATGGAACCCAATCTCCGCGCCAACCTTGAGAGCTTCTTTCGGCAGGACTACCCCAACTTCGAGATTGTCTTCGGCACCCGTAACGCCGGCGATCCCGCCCTCAACGTCGTTCGTGAGCTTCAGGTCCTTTATCCCCGGATCCCCGTCAGGATCACTTTCTCCGGCGAACCCGACCGTCCCAACGCCAAGGTCTGCTCCCTGGAGAAGATGTACACCGCCGCCTCGCACGACTACCTTGTCATCAGCGACAGCGACGTCCGCGTCCGCCCCGAGTACATTCGCCAAGTTGTTCATCCGCTCCTTGAGAGTTCCGTTGGACTTGTCACTTGTCTTTACGAGGGCGTGCCCACCGGCGGCTTCTGGTCCCATCTGGAAGCCCTCGGCATGTCGGTCGAGATGACGTCCGGTGTAGTTGTCGCGGATTTACTGGAAGGGATGACGTTCGCCCTTGGGCCGACCATGGCCACCCGGCGCGATGTCGTGGATAAAATCGGCGGCTTCGGCATTCTCGCCGCCTACTGCGCCGACGACTATGTTCTCGGCAATGAGATTTACAAGGCCGGTTACACCGTCGTGCTCTCGTCGCACACCATCGAGCACGTCGTCCTTAATCGCACCTTCAAGTCGTCCATGCTTCACCAGACTCGGTGGATGAAGAGCAGCCGTTTCTCGCGCTCCGCCGGACACATCGGCACGGTCCTCACCTTCGCCATGCCCTTTGGAATCCTCGGCGCCTGCGCCGCTCTTGTCGCGGGACTCCCGCTCATTGCTCTTGCTGTCTTTGGGTTTGCCCTGCTCAACCGGTTGGCCTTGTCCATCATCGCCGGCTGGGTTGTCGTCCGCGACCGCCGCGCCCTCACCCTCTGCTGGCTTTATCCCGTTCGCGACCTCATGGGTTTCGGCTTCTGGTGTGCCAGTTTCTTCGGACGCGAAATCGTCTGGCGTAACGAGCGTTACCGCCTTGAGCCCCGTGGACTTATGGTGCGCGTCGGATTGCCCCCCGAGCCTGCTGCTTCAGGGCCGGTTACTGTAGATGATCTTGTCTGACGATTGCGCCACCACGTACTTCGTTTCCGGCAGCAGCTCATTTACTTTGTTCCGCTCGTACCTTGGCACGAACAGAAATACCCGCGTCGCCGAGTGCCATTCCCGCAACAGGTCCGCGTCTTTCAGGAAGATGTGTGGCGCATCCGGGTAAGTCGACCCGAACCACATCGACGTCGTCCGTCCGTTCACCAGGTAAATCGGCTGCCGCAAATAAAACAGTAGCGACGATCCAAACGCCTGGTCTCCATAAATCATCACTTCGTCGCCCGGTTTCTCCACCTTCTGGATCGCCGTCGCCAATCGCTTCGACGACAGGAACGGATCGAACCGCACCAGCGCGATATGCGCTGCCACCAGGAACACTCCCATCGTCAGCGCCGTCACCCATGTGCTCATGTAACTGCGCCGCTTGATCCGCAGCCACAGCGCCGCCAGTGGCCCAACCGCCAGCGCAATCATCGCCAGGATCGCCGGCAGCCTTAGCGCCGCAAACGACTCTCCCGTCAGTTCCGTGATGTGACCCATCGAGAGCGTTTCGTCCGCCAGGTTTGGCTTTGCCAGCACTGTCCCTATGTCCGGCACAAACGGCACATGCCGCGACGACCACAGTCCCGCAAACAGCACGCCCGCCGCCGCCAGCGAAACCACCGCCGACACCGCCGTCATCGTCTTCAGCCAGCCCGTCTTCCCCGACTCTTCATCGCCCGCCACCGCCGCCGCCAGCAGCAGCAGGAATGGGAAGTACGCTGGTACCGTGTAGTACTCCTGGTTCGTCGAGAACGAGAAGAACGTCAGTAGCACCCCTGCCCATAGCCAGCACAGCAGCGTCGTCTTTCCCGCAAACGAGATCGTCCTGGGCTCTTTTTTCTCTCTGCGCGCCCGCAGGTCTTCCCACACTCTCCGGAACGCCACCGGCAGGTATACGCTCCACGGGAACAACCAGACCAGGTGCAATCCCCAGTACAGAGTTGCCGGCAGTTTGTTGTAATCCTTCGGATACCGCTCGCCCAGGAACCGCAGGAAGTGTTCGTTTATGAAGTAGAACCAGAAAAATCGCGGGTTGCGATACCCCGCCAGCAGATGCCACGGTGTTGCAATCGCAAAGAACAGCAGCAATCCCGTCACCAGGTGGAACTTCTTCCACCGCCGCCACTCGCCTGTCAGCGCGATGTAAAAAATCAGCGGGAATCCGATCACCACCAGTGGCAGCAACCCCTTCGTCAGCACCGCCAGCGCCATGCAGACGTGTCCCGCGTACCATCGCCATGGCTCCCGCTCATCCTCCAGCGCCGTCAGGAAAAAGTACATCGAGAGCGCGATGAAGAAGCTCAGGATTGTGTCTGGAATCAGTATTCGCGTGAACAGGAAGAATCCTGCTGCGGTACACACAAACAGCCCCGCATAGATCCCCGTCCTCGCTCCCCAGGCCCGTGTCGCCCAGCGGATCGCCAGCAGGATCAACCCCAGCATCGCCAGCAGCGTCGGAATCCGCGTCGCTAATTCATTGATTCCCAGGACTTTAAAACTGAACGCCACCAGCCAGTACATCAGCGGAGCCTTTTCCAGGTAGCGGACGCCGTTAATGTGCAGCGTCACGTAGTCGCCCCGCACCAGCATCTCGCGTGCCGCCTCGGCGTGCGTCGAATCCGCGTCATCCTGCAGCGATGGTGAGAACACCGACCCCAGGTAGACGATCAGGAATAGGATCAATACCGCCAGCAGCGACCGCGATCTGCGACCGCTCCTTGCTGGTTCCTGCGACTGCAAATTTGCCTCTACCATCGGTTCAACCCTGGGACCTTTCTAGACGCTTCTCGTATCCTATCAGCCGCCGCCCGTTCCCTCATCCTGCCCCCCTGTCCTCTTTCCCACTGCCCTTCCCCCTCCAACAGTGGTATAAACTCTGCCACGGCCTTCCCCGCTCCCCCAGACGTGCGGAGCATTGTTTCCCGCACCTTGCCTACAGGTTCCCCGTCGCGGGAAGTCGCCGCATTTCGGGGTTTTGCGTCACCAAGCGCAGTCTGCTGACACGGGGCATCACGCCTCGCCGACTTAGGAGATGGAGCTCATGGCTTCACCGGTCGCTACCAATTCCATAGGCATGTCTCTCGCCGCTCCCGACGCTGCGTCTGCTGCCGCGGGCTCCCGCGTCGAACACTTTCTCCAGCGCATCAAGCTCTTCAGTGCGCTCACTTACGACGAGTGCCAGCAGGTACTCAAGCGCATGAAGCGCCGCGATTTCCCGCCCCAGCACGCCATCGTGCGCGAGGGCGCTCCCGGCAATTCCATGTTCTTCATCACCGCCGGCGCCGTCGAAATCCGCAAAAAGGATCCCAACACTGGCATCGACTTCCTGCTCACCGAGATGGGTCCCGGCCAGAACTTCGGCGAGATGTCTCTTCTCACCGGAAAGCCCCGCACCGCCTCCGTCACCACTCTCCAGGCCACCACCTGCGCCATCCTCGAGCAGAAGGACTTCCACGATCTTTTGATGCAGTTTCCGTCGATGGGCTTATCGCTCACCATGATTCTTGCCGAACGCCTTGAGCAGTCCAACCTTCAGGGCGGCATCGAGTTCATCAATCTCGCCAAGCTCCAGTTCGATCCCCGTGTCCTCGCCCTTGTTCCGCAGGTCATGATGTTGCAGCACAAAGTGATTCCCGTGGCTTACATCAACAATCGCCTCACTCTCGCCATGGTGAATCCCAACAACATCCTCGCGCTCGATGATCTCCGCCGCATCATCAAGGGCGTCATGATCGAGCCCGTCATCACCACCGAGGACGACTTCCGCAAGTTCATGAGCACTGTTTACGCCCAGCTCATGAAGAAGAACGAGGCTGACACTGCCGCCGCTGTTGCCGCCGCCGTCCCCACTCGTGCCGAACCCGCGGCCGCTCCTTCCGCCACCACTTCCATTGAAGACCTCGACATGCTCCAGTCCGAACTCATTCGCGACCTCACCATGACCGAGAGCACCAATGAAGGCGACTTCGAGACCAAGCAGGACCTCATGCACGCCTCCGAGGACGCGCCCATCATCCGCCTCGGCAACTCCCTCCTCGGTCTCGCCATCAAGCGCGGCGCCTCTGACATCCACGTCGAGCCCATGGAGAAGGATGTCCTCGTCCGCTATCGCATTGACGGAGTTCTCCAGACCGTCCAGAGTCTGCCCAAGAAAGTCCAGATGGGCCTCATCTCCCGTCTCAAGATCATCTCCAAGCTCGACATCTCCGAGAAGCGCATGCCTCAGGACGGCCGCATCTCCGTCTTCATGGAAGGCAAGCCCATTGACTTCCGCGTCTCCACCATCCCCTGCAAATGGGGCGAAAAAGTCTGTATGCGTATTCTCGACAAGAGCAACACTTCGCTCGGACTCGAGAAGCTCATCACCCACGAGCCCACTCTCCGGCTCGTTCGCGAACTCATCAACCTGCCCTACGGCATCATGTACGTCACCGGACCCACCGGCTCCGGCAAAACCACCACGCTCTATTCCGCCCTCGCCGAAATCAACGATCCCGGCATCAACATCTCCACCGCCGAGGACCCCATCGAGTACGACCTTGGCGGCATCAATCAGGTTCAGGCCAACAAGGACATCGGCCTCGACTTCTCTCGCATCCTCCGCGCCTTCCTTCGCCAGGATCCCGACGTCATCCTCGTCGGCGAAACCCGCGACAAGGAAACCGCCCACATCTCCGTCGAGGCCGCGCTCACCGGACACCTCGTCTTCACCACCCTGCACACCAACAGTGCCGCTGGCGCCTTCAGCCGCCTCAACGAGATGGGCATCGAACCCTTCCTCGTCTCTTCTTCCACCATCGGACTCATGGCGCAGCGCCTCGCCCGCCGTCTCTGCAAAAACTGCAAGGAGCCGTACAAGGCCGACGACGCCACTTGCGACTACATGAGCGTCCCGCGCGGATCAACATTGTTCAAAGGGAAAGGTTGCGACCAGTGTTTGGGCAAAGGTGTCCGCGGCCGCATTGGAATCTACGAAGTCATGAAGATGGTCCCCGAGCTCCGCCAGATGGTCGCCAAGGGAGCCCTCACCGAGGACATCCACAACAAGGCTCTCCAACTCGGCATGTTGGACCTCAAAAAATACGCCGCCATCCTCCTCCTCAACGGCGACACCAGCGTCGAAGAAGTCCTCCAGGTCGTCAGCGTCCAGGAGTAGTCACTGGTATTTACCAGAAGCTCCGCTACCGAGGGCATGAAGCTGGCGGCCATTCGCAGCTTGTTTGAGAAGGTACTCCGATATTGACGAAATCTCCTTTTTCGCCTATTGTTCGCCCGGAGGCCGAACCTTGGCGCAACAGAATGAGCTATTTGTTCCGTATGACGACGGATTGAAAATCCTAGACGTTGGGAGCTGGGCTGAGACTAAGTACAAGGTTGTAAGTCTTTACACCACGCTGTTCTCCAGCGGAATGAAAGCGAAGTGGGGACAACGCGTATACATCGATCTATATGCGGGGGCAGGATTTAGTCGGATTCGCGATTCGGATAAACTCTTAGCGGGCTCCCCTATTTTGGCACTCACCGTGCCGGATCGATTCGACAAATATATTTTCTGCGAAAACGACTCTGATTCGTTTGAAGCACTCAAGGCCAGAGCCACGCGTATAGCTCCAACGGCAGACATTTCGTTTGTACCCGGGGATTGTCAGGAGAAAATCTCCGAAATTCGATCCCTGATTCCAAAAGCTTCATCTGGCCACACAGTTTTGTCGTTGTGCTTTGTTGATCCTTTTGACATTGGACTGCACTTCTCAACTATCCAAGCGCTTTCAGACATGTTTATCGACTTTCTGGTTCTCTTGGCGGTACACATGGATGCCGGAAGGGCCTATGCTCTATACCTCGACGAAGACAACACGAAGGTAGACAACTTCCTTGGATCACGCGATTGGAGAAAGCGTTGGAGAGAAACCGAGGAGAGGCGATTTCCCGAATTTCTCGCGATGGAGTTCGCACAACGAATGGAGTTGCTGGGGTACCGTTCGACGCCATTGCACCTAATGAAGAAAGTCCGTGCTGATGACAACAATCGCCCGTTGTATTTTCTTGCTTTGTTTTCTAGGCATCAGAGAGCGTACCAGTTCTGGGAGCAAGTTCTTAAGTACGAAACAGAACAGACAAAACTTCCTTTCTAAGAGATTGTTATGTCTTTGAAGTCAACCATCGAGTGGACCGACGCAACATGGAACCCAGTACGCGGCTGCACGAAGATCAGCCCCGGCTGTAAGTTCTGCTATGCCGAGCGTTTTGCCGAGCGTTTTCGCGGTGTGAAGGGGCACCCGTTCGAGCAAGGCTTCGATCTCCGGCTCGTGCCGCACAAACTGGCCGAACCGCTTCGCTGGGCCTCGCCGCGAATGATCTTCGTCAATTCGATGAGCGACCTGTTCCATCAGAATGTGCCCGATGACTACATCGTGTCCGTCGCCAGGGTCATGGTCGAGGCCAACTGGCACACTTATCAACTGCTCACCAAGCGTGCGGATCGCTTGCGGCGTCTGCTCCAGACCAAACTGCGCTTTGCAGCAGGACAGAGTCATATCTGGTGGGGTGTCAGCGTTGAGGACAAGCAGTACGGACTTCCGCGCATCGATCACCTTCGAGAGTCTCCCGCAGCAGTTCGCTTTCTGTCCATCGAGCCGCTCTTGGAGGATTTAGGGCGTATCAATTTGTCCGGAATGAATTGGGTGATCGTTGGCGGCGAAAGTGGTCCGGGCGCTCGTCCCATGCAAAAAGAATGGGTGCTCTCCGTCCGCAACCAGTGCCGCTCTGCGCACGTGAAGTTTTTCTTCAAACAATGGGGTGGCGTTCGCAAGAAACTGGCCGGACGCAGACTTGACGGTCGCACTTACGACGAATACCCGGCGCGCACCAACAATCCCGTATTGCCAACTCCCGAACGCACACGCATTGCCGCTCAGTTTGCAACTGGATATTCGGAGTATGAACTGATTCCTGCGGCTGCCCTGGCAGGAGATTAGAAACTCGGCGCTGGAAGGGCTTTTGTCTTTGTTCTTGCCTTGGCTTTTCTCTTGCGGTCGTTCTCAGCAGCTTAGTAGCTCCAGCAGCTTCTTTTCAACGTCTTCTTTCCACCGCCACCACCGTCATATCGTTCTCTGCCGACTTCCCCTTCAGACACGCCTGGGCTTCTCGCAGCACGGCTCCGCACACTTCCCCGGCCGAGCGGCCTTTATTGGCCGCCAGCGTCTGCCGCACGCCGTCCACGCCAAACTCATGGTTCCGGCCATTTCCTCCGCACTCCACCACGCCTCTCGACGCCAGCACCAGCGCATCGCCCTCTCCCAGCACGCACATCTGCGCATCGTGAATCGTGTGTGTAAACAACCCCAGCGGCAGCCCCGTCGCGCCCAGCAGATCCACCTTCCCGCGCTCCACCACGAATCCCGGCGTATGCCCCGCGTTGATGTAGAAAATCGTTCCCAGCTTTTGCGAGTAGCATGCCAAAAACGCTGGCGAGAAGTGATTCGACTTCGCCGCGTCGATGATCGCCCGATTGATCCCCAGCGCCAGCTCTGACAATCCTTCTGCTTCGTTCACCTCGGCATCGCCAAACAGTTCTGGCCCTCTCCGCCGGAAACTCTCCTGCGCATGCGCCGCCAGGTGCAGTGCCTGCCTGCGTTCTCCCGCCACGTCCATCAGCAGCATCAGCACGCGCCCATGCGCAGCCGCCATCACGTCGTAGAAATCGCCTCCCACGCGCGCCCCGTGATAGCGCGCAGCTATAGCGATCTCCTCCACCGCCGGAATTTCCGTTCGCTCCGGCACTTTCCATGTCACTTCTGGTTTCGATTTCAGGAAGGACAGTTTCACTTGCAGGCTCCGTGGCGCATCTTCGATGGTGTGGCGCAAGTTATCACACTGCGACCTGAAACGAAAGTGGTATGCCGCTAACTTTTGTCACCTCCGTGGACACTCCCGTCCGGAGTCTCTTTCTGGCTTCCATTGCCCTTCTGCCGTTTCCACGAAAAACCCCATCCAGCCTTCTCCGGCCTGAATGGGGTTTTGCTTTCGCTTATGTGGCGCGGGCGCCCTCGACCGCAGTAATGCGCTTTTGCCGTTTCTCTTCGTTTTTCAGATTCGACAATCCGGCAATCCGAAAATTCCCCGCCTTAGTTCGGCGTCGCCAACCCAATCGGCTGGCTATATGCCGAACTATTGAACGGCGATCCGCTTGCTGCCGTCAGTGTTCCTCCGCTCACTTTAAACACCGAGATGCTCGCCGAGCCCGAATTCCCCACGAACATCAGGTTATTGGCGGCATCGAAGGCGATGCATGACGGAGCCGTGCCCACCTTCACCGGCGAGTTCGAGGCCGCCGTCAGCGCCCCGCTGCTCGAGTCCATCGTAAACACCGTCAAGTCATTCGAGCCGTGATCCGCGACGTACACCGCCCCTCCCGCAGGATTCACGCGAACATACGTCGGCGTCGTCCCGGTCGCATACGCCGGCGTTGACATCGCCGTAAGCTGCCCGCCGCTGCCGATCGAAAAGCCAAGCACTTTGTTGAGCTGGTCGTCCGTCGCATAGAGAAACTTGCCACTCGCATCCGCATCGATCGACGAAAGGTGTTGACCAGCCGGGAACGGCGATCCGCTCACTGCCGTCAACGTCCCCTTGGTTGCATCGAAGGTGAAGACCGAAATGGCTCCACCCGCGCCGTTGCCTGCGTCTGCCACAAACAGATTCGTCCCCCGCGCCACCAGTCCCACCGGAGCGACGGCCCCCGTCGAGAAGGGCGACCCTGCGATCTCGGTCAGAGATCCGTACGTCGGATCAATCGTGTACACCGAGATGTTGTTCGATCCCCGGTTCGCCACGAAAAGCAATGTGCCCTTCGAGTCCGTCGCCATGTCCACGGGTGAGATGCCGGCGTTGATCGTGATGCTCGCCGTCGTCGTACTCGACGTGCTCGACGGGTTGTTGTTGACGTTGACCAGCCCGTCCGTTGTCTTGCTGACGCTGTACTCGTAGATACCGCCATCCAGGGTTGGCCCTGAGTCGTCCGCGACATAAGCAAAGGTCTGCTTCGGAGTAATCAGTATGCTTACTGGGTTCGGCCCCGTCGCAACGGAACTGCTGCCCAGTGTGAGCGCCCCGGAACTGGAAAACTGATACGCGCCCACGCTGGTAGCGCCTTGAGAGATGACAAAGAGATTCTTGCTTGAGCCGCCTCCTCCGCACGAAACCAGCAGGCCAAGACTTAACAGGACTAGGAGGAAAATAGTGATAAGGACGAAGGGTTTGCGCGGTGATTGCTTCACCTGCGGCACAACTGTCATTCGGAACTCCAGGGACGGGCCGGACTCCAATATCAGTTTGGCTGGAACGGCACGGAATCAGCAACAGGCCGGTGCGTAGAGCCAATCGCATCTCAAATCCTTAACCCTTACTGGAGGTAAAAAGTTGTGGAGAAAACACCCACACACAGGTGCCTCAGGCTCGCGTCCCCTCTGTTGGGCCATACCGTGGAGACTGAATCACTGTCACACCCGAATCCGTTGTCCCTTGTCTTTATCCGTGATAATCCGTGCTTATCCGTGGCGATTCTGCTTTTCCGATCTTCCGATTTCCCGTTTGCCTCATCCATGCAATCCGGGTCAGCGTTATGATTTTGAAGGGCAGGACGCGCGGCGACCAATTTGAGACGTCGCCCCTGGAAGATCAGCAGATGAACTAATGGGTCACTGATAAGGACCGACGCAAGGACTGCGGCGTTCGCCCCTGATCAAGCACAAGGAGCACACAAACATGAAGCCAAAGAACACGATCTGCCTCTGGTTCGACAAAGACGCGCATGAGGCGGCGCGCTTCTACTCCGTCACTTTTCCGGATAGTAAAGTTACCGCTGTTCACCAGGCGCCCGGCGACTATCCGGGCGGCAAGAAGGGTGATGTGCTGACGGTGGAGTTCACCGTCCTGGGCATTCCCTGCCTCGGTCTCAACGGCGGCCCGGCGTTCCCACATACCGAGGCCTTCTCCTTCCAGATCGCGACGGACAATCAGGAAGAAACGGACCGTTACTGGAACGCGATCGTCGGCAATGGCGGCACGGAAAACCAGTGCGGTTGGTGTAGGGATCGCTGGGGCCTCTCCTGGCAGATCACCCCGCGCGCGCTAACCGATGCGCTTGCGGCTGGTGGCGGTGAGGCAAAGCGTGCCTTCGACGTGATGATGACGATGACGAAGATCGACATCGCCGCCATCGAGGCAGCGCGGCGAGGCTGACGTGAACACGCCGACAGGCGGGGGGCCGTCGCGACGGTATCAGCGCCCAGCCTGACGATTCCCAATCCTGTTGGTCTGCATAAGATTTCCTTTGGTCATTTCGCCAGGAACTCAAGGATTATGGATATCGGGTGGAACCGGATCGGCCTTGTGGCGTATTTTCCTCATGAGTTGTGGCATGAACTCATGAAAGGTATTGGAAAGTGCACGGCCTCCGAAGGCTTCGGCTGTACGGATAAGTGCGTGTTGCCAGTCAGCTTCGCTTTGAGCCCGCCAGGTGTTGGAGAGAAAATTGTTGCCGACCATACCCGCGTACCGCCCATAAGCTAAGTGGCGCTTTCCATCCACGCGGTAAGCGCGAAAGGTAAGATCCAATATGTTCTTGACGCGCGCTTTAAACGGCTTGTGAATCGTATGAAAGTAACGTGGATCCTCCCCAATGGCCGCTCCTAACGTAGCCTCAATGGCGTTGCCGGTCGAAACGCCGGTCAGGCGCATGCCGTAGCGCTTTCCGAAACCCTCCCAATGCGGGCCATATTCCGAAGGACTGTCGATCGCCGTTCCCAGGGCCGCCGAGAAAAGGCCTCCCACCAGGCTTGTTCCGCCGACCGTCGAACGCGCGAACCACTCAAGCCTGCCTCCTGCACTGATCCTGTGGTACTCGGCCGGCGTTCTAGGAACCACTTCGTCGTTTCGCTCGAAACTGGAGCGAAGCTGTTGCTTGCCTTGCGAAGGCGGGAGGGGAGCACTCTGTGCTGCCGCAGCCGTAAGCAGCACCCCCCATGCGCATGAACACAACAAAAACCGTTGCAGAATTGCCATAAGATATCTCCTCAACTCTTTGTTCTTCATCTCTGAGAATGAGTTTGCGTTCATGAGGCTGCAATCTAGAACAGGCACTGTATCATCACTCCGCCATCCTGAGCAGAGTGCAGTCGAACGATCTGCGTATGTATTTGGTATGCGCATCGATCCGAAGTTGAGGAGCCGCCTTAAAGATGATTTTCAAATGCCCTTAAAGCGGAAACCTGAACTTCGGTTTTCCATTCCTGTCTGAAAAGACTTTTATCGGGATCTCCGCCCCCCACCCATGCTTGCTAAAAAACGGATCCAGCGGCTTGAGCAGGAGACTCTTCCATTTCGTTGCCACCATCTTTGAAACCTTTGCCGTTGTCCGTACCTTTCCCACGAATTCGTATGTACGGCCGTCCATCATATAGTGCCCGGTGAGGTGCACATTCCCTCCCGGCAGAGTGTAGTCGAGCCGTGAAAATACGAGTTCGCCATTACGCATTGCGAAGTGTCCTGTCATTTTCGAAGTCACGTCCGGCGCGCCGGGTTTCAGATCACCTGTCTTTCCCTGGGCTCGCAGGCTCATCAGGTCAACCTTGTCCTCGATCGATGGATTTGTGAAATGGATCTCTCGCAGTGTGAATGCGCCCTGCATCGTCATTTTCTTGCTCACGCTCTCCTTGCCGGGAGCGATTTGCAGCTTCGCCTGGAGGGCCAGCCTGCCGGTCATCGGCGCCGGAGTCGTCTTCACTGCCAGTCCGAGAAAGTCCGCAATCTGCCCATTGGGCACATCCGTTTTCACATCAATCTTGTGTCCCTGTCCTTTCACATCAACCACCGCGCCCTGGCAGGAAAATTCCGAGGTGCCCAACTTCGCTTGAATGTTTTCGAGGTAGGTGTCGCCGCTCGTTCCGTCCACAATTGCCTGGAACTCGGTCGAGAGCGGCATGGGATGATTCGCCGTGTCCAGCGAGAAATCCGGAACTTCTGTCTTTCCACGCACGCTGATCCTATTCAACTGCCCCTCAAAGTTGCCCGTAGACCTCAGCATGCCGCTGATCCCCTTGATGGTATTCAGGTCCGCGTGTTCGAAGAGGTATTTCCCAACCACCTTGGAATCACCCGGGGTCGCCGTATTCCACGGGCCGAAGGTCCCCGATGAATGAATCTCTCCCCTTGGGATCGGGTTGCTCAGAACCGCGTCGAACGGCCATGCCGTATTCGGTCCCATGTCTTTCAAAACCACATGCCTCAGTAGAAAAACGCGCGGATCCTTGTTCGGTTTGTCCGTGCCAATCACTATTTGCGAGTCATCCACGACAATCTCATCCACCCTGATTGCCACCTTGCCCGGGTTAAGCTTGTGTCCGGCTTCTTTCCGCCGCTGGCCTGCCGGAGGCACGTTGATCGCAAGGCCGCGAACGTTCACTTGGCTCACATGGGTCGGCTTGAAAAACAATCCCAACAGCGACGCGTGAAAATGGAAATGCCCGACGGCGATCAGAGGCTTGTTGTCCCCTGCTTTCCGCTGATTGTCTTGCGGAAAAATGCGCAATCCGCTCCCGCTCACTTCGAGTCCACGACCGACGCTTACCTGCAACTTGTCCAACTGTACGTCGCTGTCGAATCGGGCGCGCAGCGTTTCTACCACCCGTCCCTTAAGAATTGGGCCGGCCCGCGCCAACACCATCTGAACAACGATTCCTAGAAACACTACTGCCAGTAGAGCCGGAATTCCCCAGCGCAAGGTTCTTGATGTGCGCCCACGCCCCCGTTCAGTAGGTTTCCGGGTTGGAATCATTGTCGCCCCCGACAAACTGCGCCCACTGGATACGATGCACTCGCGGCAAGGTCCTGTTGTCAGTCATCTGAAAACGTTAGATTGTCGTTTCTATTTATGAAAGGCCCAAAGCCATTGGAATGCGTTAATTTCGGATGTCCCGCGCGGGTGGCCCATGCAAGCCGGGTTTGCTTGCATGGGAAATAGAGACTCTCCAACCCGAAATCAGCATTCATCCATCGACAATTCCTCTGCGTTCTTCCTTCGCCTTATCCGCGTTCATCCGCGTAATCCGTGGCTACTTCTTTTCCGCCTTCAGTTCGTTGTACACCGTGTCGATCCACGCATCCGAGTTGATGAAGTTCCCCGACCACTTCTGCCACGGCTCCATGATCTTTTCCTGCTTCATCTCTTCCAGCGTCTTGCCCTCTTGCATGGCCTTCCGAATTGTGGCCGTCGTCTCTTCCAGCATCTTCACGTAGTTCTTCAGGTCGTCGAGGTTCGAGAGGTTCCCGTGGCCCGGAATAATCTTCACGTCCGCCGGCAGTTTCGGGATCATAGACTTGAACTCCGCGATCGTCCCCACCACGCTGCCGCCCGCATTTAGATCGATAAATGGGAATCCATATGTCACAAACGTATCGCCCGTCGCCACCACGTTCTCCTTCGGGAAGAACACCACGCTGTCGCCGTCCGTGTGCGCGTGCGGATAGTGCACCACCTTGATGTCGTCGCCGTTCATGTACAGGTCCACTTCTTTCGTGAATGTCATCTGCGGCAGCATGTCCGGCGCGGCCGGTTTGTTCTCGTGGATCACCTTCGTGATGTACCCCGTTGGTCCGCCTTCCGCCAACCGCTTGCGCACGTTCTCCTGCGCGATCAGCGTCGCGATCTTCCCCCAGTACGGGTCTCCGCTCGTGTGGTCGAAGTGATAGTGCGTGATGATCACGAACTTCACCGGCTTGTCGCTCACCGTCTTCAGTTCCGCCTGGATCTTCTCCGCCAGGGGCATGAACTCGTCGTCCACCATCACGATGCCGTCATCTCCCACCGACGCCGTGATGTTGCCGCCCGCCCCTTGCAGCATGTAGACGTTGCCCGACACCTTCTGCATCTTCACTTGCACTTTGCTGAAATCGGTTTGCGCGGCACACAACGACGCCGCCATCGCTACACACAGCACGACCAGACCCTTGCGCATAAGATTTCCTTTCAGGATGGAACTTTGTTAACGAAGTACGATAACGCCGATTTTACTTTTTGCACGGAAAAAGCGAACCTGTTCCAAGCATGATTTCCCGGTTACCTGGCGGTAACCAGTCAGTCAATAGGTTCCGTTACTCGTTTGCTACTGGCCTAGTATCGCCTCGGAGGCGTGTCGAACACCTTGGTCATATCGTAAGGCGATACTTTGTAGATCACAAAACTCGTTCCTTCCGGCCGAATATTGCGAAAAACGAAGTCCGCGCGCCCGTCTCCATCCGCATCCACCGCGTCCACCAGCCTCAACGCCGGAAACGTCTCCAGGTCCAGCGGATCGCTCACTTCCGCAAAGATGGTGTTCATCACTCCATCCGCACTTTCTCGCAAAACCACCGTGACCGAATACGAACGCTGTAGCGCCGGAGCCGCGCTGGCAGCGGCTTCCGTGGCCATTGCAGCTTTCTCCGCCGCGTTACCTTCCACCCACACGCCAGTCTTTACCGGTTGTTTTTTCGCCGATGGCGCGACTGGCGCGGAAGCGGGAGTATACGTCGCGGTGAAGACAACTTCGGGCGAATTACTGTAGTCGAGATCGTAAGCGCGCGTCGCAACATCCGTCAGCGCAATGTCTCCCTTTGCGGGCAGCGTGAAGTGCCTTAACGGCGCGGCCTTGCGCAGCGCGGCAATCGCGACCTTTCGCGCGTCAGCCGTCAATTTTTCTTTTTCTGCATCGGTCCACTCATATCCCAGCGGACGATGTTCCATCGGGTTCGGATCGGAAACAGCAACCATGTATGTGCGCGGTCCAATAATCTTGTCGGACTCTTCAGCCTTGTTTTTATCCGCAGCCCCGCCCCGCGTCAGTCGTGGACGATTCGGATCATCTTCCTCAACCTGTTCGTTGGACCCCACGGATTCCGCTGCTGGCTCCGTTGCCGGCCTGTGCAGATGCGGCCGGTCCGGATCATCCGTGTCCGGCGGAGGCGTGTCTTTCTTCGCCTCTTTGTCGGTTGGCGATTTGTCGACCGTCGTGTCACTTACCCGGCCAGTCTTGGGATCGATTTTTACGTGCAGTTCTCCACCCGACGTATCTCCAGTCTGTTGCCCCGTAGAAGACGCAGTTGTGGCCGTTGGCTTGGCTGCGGTCTGCGGTGTCTGCAGAATTGGTTTTCCGGTGTCAGAAAATGTCGCGGTCGACTGGGTGTGCAGCACCGGCTTCTTCTCGGCGGAAAGCACAGTCGGCTTCCAGAAACCTTCGCCCCACCAGGCGGCCCCCATTTGACGCGCGCCGTTCACCGTAAAGCGTCCGACCGGCGTACCGGCATTCAGCGCCTCGTAAAGCGTGTCGGAATAAAGTGCCAGCGGAACCGGATTCGATTGATAAAACGTCGCGTCGTAGTATTTGCCTTCGTACCAGAGACTTACCGGAATCAGGCGTGCACCGCCATGGGCGCCGACCTCCAGCACGGCAACTGCGCGAGGCCCTTTGTGTTGTTGGGGAGCACGATACTGCGCCCAGCCAGAGATCGCGAAAGTGAGCGCCGCCAACACTACCATGGCGCGAAAGGCCAAATTGCTGTATAGATTTGTCTTCATGGACGTCAACGACCACGCACCTGATTTTAGTCTTCCCGATGAAAACGGTAACACGGTCAAGTTGTCGCAGTTTCGCGGGAAAAATGTCGTGCTGTTCTTTTATCCCCGGGCCAACACTCCCGGCTGAACCATAGAAGCGTGCGGGTTCCGCGACGCATACACAAAACTTCAAAAAGCCGGGCTCGTGGTTCTGGGCATCTCTCCCGATACTTCGTCGGCACAGAAGAAATTTCAGGAGAAGTACGATCTACCCTACTCCCTGCTGGCCGACTCCGGCAAAAAGGTCGCCGTACTGTTTGATGTATTGAAAGAGAAAAACATGTACGGCAAAAAAGTGATGGGAATTGCGCGTACGACTTTCCTGATCGGCCCGGATGGAAAAATTGTCCACGTCTTCCGCAACGTTAAACCGGAAGGCCACGCCGAAGAAGTATTGGCATATGCGAAGGAAAAGTAAACTGCTCCGCTATTTGAAGAGGGCACTCGACACAGACCGAATGCCCTCTTTTTAAGATCTACTTGCGGGGAGCCGGGTTGCTGACGGTGAACGTGATCGCCGCCTCTGCTGGAAGGACGACTTCCATTTTCCCGGTTGCGGCCGCTACGCCAGTCCCTGCGGCGCCACCAGCCCCTGCGCCAATCAGTGCGCCTTTTCCGCCACCGGCGATTCCGCCGATGATGGCCCCGAGCGCGGCGCCTCCGCCAATCTTTGTCACATTGCTCTTCTTATGGCTCTTGCCCTCGAAGGTGCGGCGGAGAGTCGACACGCGTGTGCCATTCACGCTGGTCAGACGCAGCGAGAGAATTCCTGGAGTCTTGAGACGACCGCTAGACTTTGCCCTGACGACTGTTCCCTCAACTCGTGCACCTGCCCTGGCGACGACTTTTCCGCGGACGAGAACGTCGCGCTCAAGACTGCCTTGCCAGCGATCACCGGGTCGCGCATTGGCTGAAGTGATTTCTGTGGTGAGCCGCACGGTAATTTTTGTTCCGGATGGGAAACTGGCGGCCGAGGCAATCGCGGCGCACAGCATCAGGATGGTTGCGATTCCGAGAAGTTTCTTAAGTCTCATGAAGTGCTCCTTTAAAACTCAACAATTGCAGGACGTTAGGCTACCGGCAACAAGCGTAAACACGCCGCTGGCACGCAACACAAATCCCGCCTGGACCGGAGTACCGCTTGAAGGCCTGCTTGTAAGATGCACCAACGACCGCCTTGGCGAAAGTGAATCGTGCGCAAATGAGAGAATCGTTCGTACATGGGACAACAGGACAAAAGTACACGGCAATTGGTTGCGGCGGGAAAGACGCTCTCCCGGGGCTTTTATGACCGTGATCCGCGCGAAGTAGCGCACGACCTGCTCGGCAAGCTATTGATACGCCGCATGGGTTCGCACTTGCTTGTGGGGCGGATAGTGGAAACGGAAGCGTATCTCGGCAAGGACGATCCCGCGGCGCACTCTTATCGCGGGAAGACGGATCGCAACGCCGTCATGTTCGGACTGCCTGGATTTGCATATGTCTATTTCATCTACGGCATGCACTTTTGCCTGAACGTCTCCTGCCTGCCGGAGGGGATTGCCGGGGCGGTGTTGTTCCGGGCAATGGAACCGGTCAGCGGGATAGATCGAATGGCGCGCCTGCGCAACGTCGCATTACCGGAGGAGCCGCGTCTCTCCTTGTTGCGCACGCTGACGAGCGGCCCCGGACGCATGGCTGCCGCACTCGATGTCACACGCCTTCGCGACAACGGAAAAGACCTGACTGACTCACGCAAGTCCGACCTCTGGCTTGCCGACGACGGCCATCGCGTCGAGCGCATTGTGGCAACCCCTCGCATCGGCATCACCAAGGCTGTCGAGCATCCACTGCGCTACGTCGTTGCCGGCAACCCATACGTCTCCGCCAAGCGCGAACGCTGAACGCAAGTCCTACCCACGAAGGAGGTTTCACAAGAGTTTTACGAATTGGCCGGCAGCAGCAGGTTGTCGATCAAGCGTGTATTACCTACCCAGGCAGCAACGGCGACCAGTGCCGCTTGACTGACATCCGCGACCGGATCGAGAGTGTCGGGATTCACGATTGCAAAATAATCCAGACGCACTCCGGGTTCGTTGGCGATAACCTCGGCGGCGGTTGCGATCAGCTTCGACGCATCGCGTTCGCCGCGTGACACCAGATCCCTCACGCAACTCAACGTGCGATAAAGCACGAGCGCATGCCGCCTCTCCTCCGGCGAGAGATAGCGATTGCGTGACGACATCGCCAAACCGTCCGGTTCGCGGACGATGGGACAGACGACGATTTCCACGTCCATGTTGAGGTCGCTTACCATTTTGCGCAGCACCGCAACCTGCGCCGCATCCTTCTGCCCGAAGAACGCGCGGTCGGGATGGACGATCTCCAACAGCTTGGCAACCACTGTGGACACTCCCCGAAAGTGTCCGGGGCGCGATTTTCCATCCAGTTTCTCGCTCAGACCTTCGACGTACACCGTTGTGCATGCGCCTGCCGGGTACATCTCTTCGGTTCCCGGCGAGAAAAGAAGTTCGACACCTTCGGCCACGAGTTTGCGGCAATCCTCGTCGAAAGTCCGCGGATAGCGGGAAAAATCTTCCGCCGGCCCGAACTGTAGAGGATTTACGAATATCGATACAGCCACCGTGTCGCACTGCGATCGC
>Ga0307375_10001634_pt1 | contig 24133 bp, 22 predicted proteins | sample TR1MG_FD_202531 | JGI IMG/M metagenome (GOLD analysis project Ga0307375, IMG submission 202531) | Soil microbial communities from Risofladan, Vaasa, Finland - TR-1 | ecosystem: Environmental > Terrestrial > Soil > Coastal area > Acid sulfate soil | place: Finland: Risofladan, Vaasa | collected...
GCAAAATTTGCAGCGCTGCACCGTCGGAACAAAGATAGTGAAACACAACCGAGCAGTGAAATCATTTAAGCTCGCAACCCAAGGGCTTTGCTACTTATCGGTGGTAGGGCTACGGGGGGCAGGTCATAGTATCCGTTCTGCTTGCCTAGATGTCTGCTTTCAATTATTCAAAACCGACAATTTTTACAAATTGGGGACAGGCCAAATGGACTTCACCCGCTTTTGGCACTTGTAGCCATTTTCTAATCGCCTTGTGAGTCAGACCAGTGAATCACTGACAGCGTCATCCGGTCACGGTAGTACAAACACCTTACTTTACCCAGTAAATTTATGGTGACCATCTCGTAGTTTTCCCCACTCCAAAATGGAACATATTAAGTTAATCGCTCGGGTAATTGTCAGTCCGAATTAACGCAGCTTTCGCGGTAGCGGGGGATTCTTGATGTTAAGTTATAGCAAACCATTATGGTAAATACATTTAACTATTATTAATCAAATAACTCTTTAATAATTCTCTATGCCCGCCGCGACTGCATGCCAGTTCCGGCTCTTGGAGTAAGGATTCGTTATGAATAGATTTGTTCTTCTCAAATAATAGTTAATTATAGTTAATTGTATTAATAAAATTAATTAACTTTTATTAATTTAATGTCTCTTGCACAATGGAACGAACCGTCGGAACTCAAATATGACGGTCCCAACAATATTTTTCAACTATAGCACTAGGAGAGTAAACATGGCCGCAAAAAAGTATGAGGCAGGTGTTAAGGAGTATAGGCAGACGTACTGGATGCCGGAATACACACCTTTGGATTCGGACATCTTGGCATGCTTCAAGATCACCCCGCAGGCAGGTGTCGATCGTGAAGAGGCTGCTGCGGCCGTTGCTGCTGAGTCTTCGACAGGTACATGGACCACGGTGTGGACCGATCTGTTGACTGATATGGACTATTACAAAGGGCGTGCATATCGCATTGAGGACGTGCCTGGCGATGATACTTGCTTCTATGCTTTTGTTGCTTACCCAATCGACCTGTTCGAAGAAGGTTCTGTGGTTAACGTGTTTACGTCGTTGGTGGGTAACGTGTTCGGTTTCAAGGCGATTCGTGCTTTGCGCTTGGAAGACGTGCGTTTTCCCCTGCACTATGTGAAAACCTGTGGTGGCCCACCGCACGGTATTCAGGTTGAGCGCGACAAAATGAACAAGTATGGCCGCCCCATGTTGGGTTGCACCATCAAACCCAAGTTGGGTCTGTCTGCGAAGAACTATGGTCGTGCGGTTTATGAGTGTTTGCGCGGAGGCCTGGACTTTACCAAGGATGACGAGAACATTAACAGCCAACCGTTCATGCGCTGGCGTGATCGCTTCCTGTTTGTGCAGGATGCGACACTGACAGCACAAGCTGAAACCGGCGAACGCAAGGGTCACTACCTGAACGTTACTGCACCGACCTGTGAAATGATGATAGAGCGCGCAGAGTATGCCAAGGAAATCGGCGCACCCATCATTATGCACGACTATATAACAGGCGGCTTTACAGCGAATACAAGTCTGGCCAACTGGTGCCGCAAGAACGGTGTGTTGCTGCACATACATCGCGCGATGCATGCTGTGCTAGACCGTAATCCGCACCACGGTATTCACTTCCGCGTACTGACCAAGATTCTGCGTCTGTCCGGTGGTGACCACCTGCACTCAGGCACGGTCGTTGGCAAGCTGGAAGGTGACCGTGCCGCAACGCTGGGCTGGATTGATTTGATGCGCGAATCCTTCATACCTGAAGACCGTTCACGCGGCATCATGTTTGATCAGGATTGGGGTTCTATGCCCGGTGTCTTCCCGGTTGCATCTGGCGGTATCCACGTGTGGCACATGCCGGCACTGGTCAACATCTTTGGTGATGACTCGGTATTGCAGTTCGGTGGCGGTACGCTGGGTCACCCATGGGGTAACGCAGCTGGAGCTGCGGCGAACCGTGTGGCACTTGAGGCATGTGTGGAGGCGCGCAATGAAGGTAGGGAGATCGAGCGTGAAGGTAAAGAAATTCTGACCAACGCCGCCAAGTCCAGCCCTGAGTTGAAGATCGCGATGGAAACATGGAAAGAAATCAAGTTCGAATTTGATACGGTGGACAAACTGGATGTGGTTAACCGTTAAACACAGTTCGACAGAAGTTTTTAAATCCCATTCGGTTTATGGCTACAAGGCTGCAACCGCTAACAAGAAAGGAATAGAAAATGGCTGAAATACATGATTATGTCTCTACACCAAAATACGAAACATTTTCGTATTTGCCAACAATGACACCGGAAAAAATCCGCCGCCAGATAACTTATCTGATCAAACAGGGCTGGAATCCGGGAATCGAGCACGTAGAGCCCGCTCGCGCAGATGCTTATTTCTGGTACATGTGGAAGCTGCCGATGTTTGGCGAACAATCGGTAGATGTAGTTCTCGAGGAGCTGGAAGCATGTCATCGCGCACACCCGGGAAACCACGTGCGTCTTATCGGTTATGACAATTATTCACAAAGTCAGGGAACTTCATTTGTGGTGTTTCGCGGACGGTAAGCTGCCTATTGGCAAAGTATACAAACAGGGTTTCCAGTACATGCTTCTTGCGCTAGACGGTAAATGTCCGGTGCAAGTAACAAATGAATACGGAAGGATGAGAGCGTGACCGACTTAACGGAAAACAAAAAGTCTAATACTGCTGGTTCTGCATTGGACAGTGCATCAGGCAAAGCTCTCTCAAGGGCCAGGCGTGAAGCAATGTCACGCGGCGGAAAATCAGCACTTGGGCAAATTAAGGCAGCAACCAGCGTAGCGGCGGAAGCTGGTTCGCGTGCGGCTATAAGTGACGCGCGCAAGCCAGTGGAAACAATATGCATGCCGACGGCTAATGATATTGCATCAATGAATGAACCGGCGTGCAGCACTTCTGGTGCAGAAAGTAAAGCCGAGGCTGAACGTGAAAATACAATTGACGATATCTGTTCAATTGTGGCTGATGAACCCGGAGCAGTAGTTGGCCAGGTTGCTTCTGCGGTACGCAAACTTTGCCAGGAGCGGCGTCGTGCGCTTTCCAATCAGGGAAAGAAAGCAGTCAAGGTAATGAGTATGAAAGCTGCAGCTGGAGCAGGATTAACCGGACGTGCTGCCGCCCGTGCACGCCGCGAGAATTTATGTGCGAATGGTCGCGGCAATGATGCAGCTTGTCGCCCTTCCGGTCGCGTTCGTCCGGATACAACAGCCAACAAAGTAGAGTTTGGCACTACCCTGAGCGGTACCGCGGTTAGCGGTTCGCTACTGGAGCGCAACAGAAAAATAACCGGTGTTGAATCGGGCACATGCCGCGCAATTACCGGTACCGAATACATTGGTGCTGAGCAGTATGGAGCATTGTGTTCGACTACACCTGCACCTTCTCCAGCCAAAGTCGGTGTCGGAATGACAGGCGCTGGACAGCGGGTCAGTGGTGTTGATGGAAGTCGCGGAGACAGGGTAACCGGGACAATGTTGGCTGCGAATAAAGCAGTGACTGGCAACGAGTATTTAAGCACCGACAAACTGGAGTCAAAAGCAGTTTCCAGACCGGCGCCGGACAAAGTTGGTATATCTGCTACCCGCTCGGGAATAAATGTGAGCGGAACAGTAGTGGGCCGCGGTGTAAAGGTAACGGGTGATGAGCATGGCAGTTGTTTGGCAATTTCCGGCACTGAGTATACCGGCTCGGATCAGTTCGAATCATTTTGCGATGAAACTCAACAGGCCGCTTCACGCGCCCTGATTATCAGCCGTGGTGCCCATGCCGGTACCGGATCCAGTGTTGACGTTGGCAACAAGGTAACAGGTGCGGAACGTGGCGAGTCAATAACGTTGAGCGGTACGCCATATTCAACAACAAGCCAGCGTGTGTCACAGCGAGGCGCCAATAACAATCCACATCCATTGGCGCGTGGACCTGCAGATGCACCGCGTGAAGCAGCGCCAGTACAGCAATCGCCTGTTGCGCAGGGAGCTTTCAGCATCGTTACACCTGCGCGCACCGGCCAGTCAAGCAATGCAAATAAAATCAGCGGTACAGCATACGGCGCGATTGGTCGTATTACCGGCCCGGTCAATCTGGCAACAGGCCTGGTTTCAGGAACGCCCGAGTTTCGATATCAGGATGGCTCGGCTCCCATCATGTCGCCAATTAAACCTGCTCCGGTCGCTGTGGATTCTGCTCGCAACCGATTGACGGGTGACGGCCGTGAAGGCGGGTTTGCAATTACTGGCGCGGCATGGAGACGAAATGAAAGCATAACCGGTACAGAAGGTGCGTTTTCTCAGCGTAACCAGACGATACGTGGTGAGCAGCGCAATCCGATGATCGGTGCAGCACAGTTGAAAGAACGTGAACGCCCCGAATTGCCGGTAAGCAAAATTACCGGCAGTAGTGGTAACGATTCGAAAGGTTCTGCCATTACATATTCTGGCGGAGCACGCGGTTAATAAGGAATGACAGGGATTGCGCAAGCGAATATTGGATAAGACATTGAGATGAACACGAGAAACCGACCAGGGCAAAGCACCAGTTCGCTACATAGAGCTCATCGCCAGCCCTATGGCCTGGGTACGCCGGCGAGTTTGTTGCAGGCGCGTACCCGGCAGCCGGTTCTTTCATCGCAAGGAGTTTCAATCGATTCCGATGCGTTTCCCAATCCGGCATGTACAACAGATTCGGGACGGCCGTGTTATCACCCGCTCACTAATGAATCGGAGAATCGGCGTTTATTGGCGCATGAGCTGAAGATAAAAAACAGTTTCGATTCAATCGTGCAGGTGCTTAAACACATTGCCAGCTTGCAGCACGAGCCTGATTTTGAAGAACGTGCCCAGAAGATTGCACGTGAACAGCTGGGATTCGATTTGCCGGCACAAATACTCGCCGATGCATGGGTTGCTGACCTGGATATGCGTGCGCTGTACGGCGAAAGTGTAATGCGGATGTTGCGTTTGTTGACAGATCAGGAAAGGCATACGAATGCGCAACAGGATACAGACGAAGCAATGGCATTTTTCCTGGATAGCGGCTATCACGCGGTGGATATTTCGCCTTGCTCGGATGGCCGCTTGAAAGGGCTGGTGCGCTACATATTGCGTCTTCCCGATGGTGCGGTGCGGAGTCGAAAATCCTATGCGGGTGCGATGTTTGATGTGGATGCAAACGTCAAGCGCTGGGTGGAAACTGAATTGATGCGTTTTCGCGAGGGTCTCCCGGTGACTGCAGACGCAGGTACGCGTTACCTGAAGATAGCGGTTTATCACTGGAGCAGTTCCAACCCGACGCATGAAGGTTGTGCTGCGCATGGCAGCAATGTGACTGCTGCTGCGGAAGCCGGTTTGAAGCGGCTGAGCGAGTTTCGCCAGGCCATTGAAAACAGTTTTTGCTGCGGCGCATCGGTAGACAACCTGCTGATAGGTGTAGACACGGATACGGATGCAATAAAAGTGCATATACCGGATGCCGACGGTGCAATGAGCCTGCACAGGTTTGTGGACAACATTGAGCTGTATCGCGCAACCGTTAGTGATGACGCGAGCAGTGCCAGACTTAAATTGCACCGTGCAATTCTGGAAGCAAGTGCTATCAAGGGCTGGGGGGCAGGGAACGGCGAACCGCATGAAGGCATGCGCAGACTGATTGCATCGCTGCTGATTAACAATCTGTCGCAGATTGAGTATGTCTGCAGCAATTGGGGTGGTCGTTATGCGGATATCGGCCATGCAGAACGATTCATCAATGTAGGCGAGGGATTTGAGGAGTTTCAGATGCGTAATCTGGCCTATCTTGCCCATCTTCATACTGTTGAAGAAGGTGCGCCTGACATGGATGTGGGCATCAAGATTTTTACGAAGCTGAATGTGACTCATGGCTTGCCGGTACCGATTGCCATTCACTATCGCTATGACAGCCGCGTACCGGGATGCAGGGAACGCTCTGTGGAACGCTGCCAGCGCATCAAAACGGCAATTGAAGGGCGTTATCCCGATCTGGCAAAAAGGGGTTTGCTGGTGTGCAGCATGACAGTGCAGGACAAGCGTCCGGGTAGCCAGATCGAGCTGGTTGAGGCATTGGCGGCATAACCGATTGAGGAGTGAGCAATGAAGATTTGTCAGGTGGAAAAAACATTGGTTTCGACCAACCGCATCAAGAATCTGGGGCACCGCCCATTATTGGTGGTCAGGGAAAAAACCGGTGGGCCGCGGCAGGTTGCGGTGGATGCGGTGGGCTGTGTTCCTGGGGACTGGGTGATTTGCGTAGGCTCTTCTGCAGCGCGTGAAGCGGCAGGGAGCAAGGATTTTCCAAGTGATTTGACCATCATCGGCATCATTGATCACTGGGCGGAAGGCTGATATGGAAATCATGCGCGTAGTGTCTGATTTGGTGACGACTCGCCGCGTGCCGGGGCTGATGAATGCGTCGTTGAGAGTACTTGAAGATGCTCAGGGAAAAATTAGTGTGGCATGCGACCCGGTCGGTGTACCGCCGGGCAAGTGGGTGATAACAGCAGGTGGTTCAGCAGCGCGTTTCGCAACAGGGGACAAGGACACACTGACGGATTTGACGATATGCGGAATTATAGATTCATGGAACCCGGGCAACTGAAATAGAGCAGGTTTTTTTAATGTAATTGAGGAGAGCAGAAGTGGCAAATGTAAACGGAATAGCATTGGGCATGATTGAAACTCGCGGTTTGGTCCCGGCGATTGAGGCGGCAGACGCAATGACGAAGGCAGCGGAAGTTCGCCTGGTGGGTCGTCAGTTCGTCGGCGGCGGATATGTGACCGTGCTGGTACGCGGCGAAACCGGTGCGGTAAACGCGGCAGTGCGTGCCGGAGCAGATGCGTGCGAGCGCGTTGGCGACGGCCTGGTGGCTGCGCACATTATTGCGCGTGTGCACTCAGAGGTAGAAAACATCCTGCCGAATGCAGTCACAAAATAGGCAGTAAACGATTCTTTAAATTTATTCAATGAGAGAGGGAGTACTGAAAATGGCAAATGTAAACGGAATAGCATTGGGCATGATTGAAACCCGCGGTTTGGTCCCGGCGATTGAGGCGGCAGACGCAATGACGAAGGCAGCGGAAGTTCGCCTGGTGGGTCGTCAGTTGGTCGGCGGCGGATATGTGACCGTGCTGGTACGCGGCGAAACCGGTGCGGTAAACGCGGCAGTGCGTGCCGGAGCAGATGCGTGCGAGCGCGTTGGCGACGGCCTGGTGGCTGCGCACATTATTGCGCGTGTGCACTCAGAGGTAGAAAACATCCTGCCGAATGCAGTCACAAAATAGGCAGTAAACGATTCTTGAAATTTATTCAATCAGAGAGGGAGTAATGAAAATGGCAACCGTAAATGGAATAGCACTGGGCATGATAGAAACCCGCGGTTTGGTACCGGCGATTGAGGCGGCAGACGCAATGACGAAAGCGGCGGAAGTTCGCCTGGTGGGTCGTCAGTTCGTCGGCGGCGGATATGTGACCGTTCTGGTGCGCGGCGAAACCGGTGCGGTAAACGCAGCGGTGCGTGCCGGAGCAGATGCGTGCGAGCGCGTAGGCGACGGCCTGGTGGCTGCGCACATTATTGCCCGCGTGCACTCGGAAGTTGAAAGCATTCTTCCCGATAGTCCTGACGCAGGTAGCAGCGGCCTTGACGGCGACTTGAGCTAAGCCAGGCAATCTAATTGAATGGACGAATGCACATGCAGCCCGACCCAAGATTAAGTGGACATCTGACGCGCGCTCTCACCCATGAGCTGGCGGCAGTACAGCAGTATCTGATGCAGGCCAAACTGGTCGGTCTGTGGGGCATGGCTGAGATGAGCGCGCAGATTTGCAAGGATGTAAAAGAAGAGCTGATACATGCCGAGCGGCTGATGGAGAGGATGCTGGTATTGGGCATTCCTTCCAACGCCACTCATTTACCGCCTGTGCGGACCGGACGTAGCGTGGAAGAAATTTGGCAAATCAACCGGTTGCTTGAAATTGAGGCGGTGCGTTTGTATGAAGAAGGGTCACAGTACTGCGCGCGTATACGTGACACTGAGACGCGGTCACTGTTCGACGACATTCTGAAAGAGGAAATGAATCATTTGGGGGAGATCGAAAGGCTGCTGTCTGTACAACATAAAGGAGTTAAGTCATGAACCTGGAAACTGAAAAAAATGTGGTAGCGGATTCCGGGCAAGAACGTTTGGCACCGTTTAATCAGAGGTTCGATTTTGGCAGCTATGGCGAGACGCGCCACTTTCTTGATCAATTGGCCGATCTGTCAAAACGCGAAGAATACTATCCTGATGTGAGCTTTGGAAAAACGTACGTCAACATCAGTATCGATGGTGCTGGGCAAACTGCCCTGCGCGAAAGCGGTTCCTCCTTTATCTCGGATATGCAGGAGCTGGCAAATCAGGCGCAGGATTGATCATGCGAAGGCCGGGGTGCTGCCCGCCTTATTGCATCAGTTGGGAGAGCTGAAATGGCAAACCGCATTATTGCTGTTATCAACCAGAAAGGCGGAACCGGCAAAACAACGCTGGCGTTGAATCTAGCGGCTGGCCTTTCGAAGAGAGGGGCGGTTCATCTGGTTGACGCCGATCCGCAGCGTTCTATAACTCAGTGGGTGGGAATGGGCGGAGGTAATTCCGGTTTGCCGGGAGTCGCGCAGTTGGTCGGCAATCCGACAGCGGTGCTGGGAAAACTAACACGAAGCCATCGTTATGTGGTCGTTGATTGCCCGCCCACGGTACAGGGTGAAATGGTTGCCACGATCATGCGCATGGCGCATCAGGTATTGATTCCGGCACTGCCTTCACCGATTGATTTATGGGCAAGTGTGGATATGGCGGTTGCAGTAAACGAGGCAAAGAAGCACAACCCGGAGCTGGGCGCCTATCTGGTGCTTAACCAGCTGGAAACGCGCAATGCATTGTCGCGCGACATGCGCGAAGCGGTAGAGGAGTTTGATGTGCCGGTGCTTACAGCATCCATGCAACGGCGTGCGGCCTATCGTACCGCGGCAGTTGAAGGGAAGAGTGTCTATGGATTGGGGAAACGCGGTTTGCAAGCGGCGGCAGATATTGAAGCAATCATCGAGGAGGTTCTATGTCTGTAAAGAAAAAAGGATCCAAGCTGGCGCAAGGTGTGCGGCAGGTTATGGGGCAGGCAAAAGTGCCTGAAGCGGCAGAAAAGAAAGTTGCACGCAAGGCGGTTGTACCGGTGGTGCCCGCAGAAAATGTGAGTGAACCCGACACGGTCAAAGTAAAGAATAAAACGCCGGACAGAAATAGCAGTGCTAAATCTGAAGTGCTGCATCCAGAACGTATCTGGCCCGATTAGGAGTTTGTCTGAAATCGTGTTCGGCAATGTACTGAATACGGCAGCAGAAGAAAATTACGGCCTGTAGATGTGCGCCAGCACGGTTGATCTGCAAAACCGAATCTAATTTATTAGGAACAATCATGAGCATTATTGACCAGTACAAAATCGACAATCAACCATACTACCGTGCGGTGGCCGACGAGATTGACCTGTACGAGTCGGCCTATTCCGTGCGCATGCCGATGATGCTGAAAGGTCCGACCGGTTGCGGAAAAACACGCTTTGTAGAGTACATGGCATGGAAATTGGGCAGGCCATTGATTACGGTAGCCTGTAACGAAGACATGACCGCATCGGACCTGGTAGGTCGTTTCCTGCTGGATGCTTCAGGCACGCGCTGGCAGGATGGTCCACTGGCCATCGCGGCCCGACTTGGGGCAATCTGCTATCTGGATGAAGTGGTCGAAGCGCGCCAGGACACCACCGTCGTGATACACCCGCTGACCGACGCACGCCGTGTATTGCCGCTCGAGAAAAAGGGCGAACTGGTACAGGCACACCCGGATTTTCAGTTGGTAATTTCATACAACCCCGGTTACCAGTCATTGATGAAAGACCTGAAACAGTCCACCAAGCAGCGTTTTGGTGCGCTGGATTTTAATTATCCATTACATGAAATCGAAGCAGAAATTGTTGCGCATGAAACGAAGGTCTCCCTGGATATCGCAAACAAACTGGTTTCGATTGCCGAGCGTGCGCGCAATCTAAAGGGCCATGGACTCGACGAAGGAATCTCAACACGTATGTTGATCTATGCGGGCAGCCTGATTGCAAGTGGCGTAAACCCGCTGTCTGCATGCCAGATGACGCTGGTGCGGCCGATTACTGACGACCCGGATATGCGGGATGCGCTGGATGCCGCAGTTAGTACCTTTTTTTAATTCGAAAATGAACAGTTAGCCTAAACAAACCACAGGGATTCGTAGTATGGCAGTTGAACTCGAAAAGTATCAGGATATATTGGACGAGCTCGGCGAGCACGCCAGCGAAGTCTTGCGGGCATCCTGGAGTGAGGCAGCGCATGTATTCAGCCCGCGCGGAATTGAAAAGTATTACCTTGAGGGCGCAACCGGACTCAAATCATTGGGCCGGGGTTCCGATCTGGTCGTGTCTTTTATCCAGAGCGCGCCAGCTGTAGCGCGTGAACTGGGCGAAGATGCGGTCAGCGCCATGCTGGCTGCAACCATCAAGCTATATTCCAAAACCAGTGCTTCGGTTATAGCTGCCATCTTTTCCACCAGCCCGGTAGCCGCAGCACGGCTGGGCGATCCAGAACTCTTCCGCGGCTATCTGCATCTGCTGGATACCCTGCTGGCACAGGCACCGCGCGGCTTAAAACCGATGCTGGATCACCTTGATATATTGCTTGGTCAGCTCACGCTGGGCGGCTTGCGCCGCTGGGCATTGTGGGGTGCGCAGGCGCACAAAACCAATTTTGACGGCCAGCTTAAATATTTCAGCCTGGATAGTCCCGAGTCCGTGGGTATGTTGCAAAGGGAACGCAAGGGCACATTGTTCATCGACGTGCAGCGGCGTATCGGTATGTATTTGCGCGCGCTATGGGCACGTGATTTTTTCATGCGTCCCACCAGCGGTGATTTTGAAAATCGTGATGGCTATCAGCCCTCTATCGATGGCTACATCATCCATTTGCCCGATGCCTATGATGACTATGTATACACCACAGCCGATGGGGAGGAAAAGCGTGTTGCCGGCATCGAGCTCTACCGTGCCAGTGCGGCCCATGCGGCGTGTCATCAGGTATATACCACCAAGCAATTTGATGATAACGGTTTGAGCGCATTGCAGATGGTGTTGAGCGGGCTGATCGAGGATGCGCGTATCGAAAAACTGGCTATGGAAAAATTTCCCGGTCTCAGGCAGGCTTGGTCTGCGTTGCATACCGCCACCCCGCAATTGGGTGAGACTTCTGTCGCCCTGATGAAAAGACTGGCGCGGCGTTTGCAGGATGAAAATTATTCTGACAACCACGCCTGGGTGTCGCTCGGACTTCGCCTGTTTAATGAAAAGAGTGAACAGGGCGACGTGACCGAGTGGGTGCCCGAAATTGGCAAGCGGCTGGCAGCCGAATTGCAGCTTATGGGCGTGACCTACAGCCAGTCCAACGACCGCATCGATATCCCCTACCGCGACGATAACCGCTATATGTGGGAGTTTGAGGAAGTACGCGAGAGCGGCCAGATTATCGCCGGCGTAAGCACTCGGCAGCTACGCAAAAATGTCAGCGTGATGGAAATGATAAATACGCTCGACGTGCCGGGAGCGGGTGATGACGCGAATGAAATTTGGGTGCTGAACAGCGAGTTTTTCCGCGACGAGGAAACGACCAGTATTAACCAGCAGGAAGGCCGTGAGCCGCCACCAGAGCCATTCCACTATGCCGAGTGGGATTACCAGATGCAGCTGGACAGGCCTGACTGGTGTACGGTATTGGAAAAACGCGCAAAGCCCGGAGAGGTGGATGTTATCAACGACATCGTGGTCAAGCACAAACCCATCATCGGCCGTTTGAAGCATCTGATAGAAGCCATGCAGCCTCAGGGCGTGCAGCGTATACGCAAACAGGAAGACGGTGATGAAATAGATCTGAATGCCGCCGTGCGCGCGATGATAGAAATGCGCATGGGCGAAAACCCCGATCCCCGCATCATGATGCGTAACGTGCGCAAAGTGCGCGACCTGTCGGTGTTGCTGCTTATCGATTTGTCCGAGTCTACCAATGATGCAGTACTTGGTTCGGAAAGCACCGTATTGCAACTCGCACGCGAGGCTAGTGTGCTCCTGGCCGATGCACTGGACAAGATTGGCGATCCATTTGCGATACACGGCTTCGATTCGAACGGTCGACATGATATTGAATATTTCCGCTACAAGGATTTTGGCGCGCTTTACAACGACCATGCCAAAGCCAGGCTGGCGGGAATGAGTGGCCAGCTATCAACGCGTATGGGCGCGGCTATGCGTCATGCCGGTTCGATACTGAAGCGACAGCCCAGCAATAAGAAGCTGCTGCTGGTCATTACCGACGGGGAGCCTGCTGACAACGATGTGCGAGACCCGCAGTATCTGCGTTTTGACGCTAAAAAAGCAGTGGAAGAATTAACGCGAAACGGAATATCTACTTACTGTCTCAGCCTGGATCCACGGGCTGATCAATATGTGTCGCGAATATTCGGCGCGAGAAATTATATGGTGGTTGATCACGTGCAGCGCTTGCCCGAGAAATTACCAATGCTTTATATGGGATTGACACGATGAATGCTGAAAAAGACCAGTTTTTCTGACCTTGGCCTGGGTGCTGAACGTGCCGTTCCCGCGCTGCAATGAGTTGTGCAACGGTCCAATTCCTTTGAAAAAACCTATTTGGAGATTGCCATGCAAACCCTGCATAGCCTGCTTACCCCTGTTCTTGTCCTGACAGCCCCGTTGGTTTTGCTGTTGGTGGGACTGATGCCGACCGGCTGGGCCAACCGGCGCGCAAGTCTCATGGCGCGCCTGAACGGTGCTGTTGCCTGGCTTGCCTGCTTCAGCGCCATGCTGGCAGCAGGAATCCATAGCTTCGACGGCACCCGCACCTGGACCCTCTACGCCATCAATCTGCCGGGTGACATAGGCTCATTTTCCATCACCATTTACGTTAACAGTGTCACCGTGATCATGCTGGTCCTTGTGTCCTTCGTCGGCGCCGTGGTGACCCGCTATTCGCGCAACTACCTGGATGGGGATCGCAACCAGGGGCGCTTCCACAAGTGGCTAAGCCTGACACTGGGTACCATCCTGGCGCTGATCATATCCGGCAACATGCTCATGTTCTGGCTGGCTTGGATCGCCAACAGCCTGTGTCTGCACCAACTGCTGACGTTTTATCGGGAGCGTCGAGCCGCCCAGTTGGCCGCTCATAAGAAGTTCATCGCCAACCGCATCAGCGACCTGTGCCATCTCACCGCCATTATTTTGATCGGTTCGACCCTGCATAGTTTGGAGTACTCGGACTTGTTTCGCAGCATGGCGGCGATGCATGGCCCATTACCGCAGGCCCTGCAATGGGCATCAATGCTGATCGTGCTGAGTGCTGTCCTCAAGTCGGCACAGTTTCCCCTTCATGGCTGGCTGATCCAGGTGGTGGAGGCGCCTACGCCGGTATCCGCTTTGCTGCATGCAGGCATCGTCAACGCCGGCGCCTTTCTGGTTATCCGCATGAGCCCCATCATGTCGCACTCCGAAATCGCCCTAGGCACTCTGGCGGTGATCGGCCTCATAACCCTGGCACTGGCATCCTTGGTGATGCTCACCCAGACAAGCATCAAGGTGTCGCTGGCCTGGTCTACCACCGCGCAGATGGGCTTCATGCTGCTGGAGTGCGGCCTCGGCCTTTACAGCCTGGCCATGCTGCATCTGGTGGCCCACTCCCTGTACAAGGCCCATGCCTTTCTGGCATCAGGCAGCGGGGTGGACTACTTCCGTGCACCAACCATTACGAGCAGCACCGGCGACTTCAAACCTGGACGCCTGATCATTGCCCTGGTTACCGGGGGTGTCATGACGGTATGCGTGGGAGCAATCTTCGGTATCACGCCAGAGGCGCAACCGGCTCTGATCGCTGCAGGCACCATCGTTGCGATCGCCATCAGTCAATTATTACTGCAAACAGCCAGTGTGATGAGCAACGGCAAATTGCTGCTGCGCGGCCTAGGGTTGAGTGCGGTAGTCTGCATTGCTTATTTCTCCCTGCATGCCCTGTTCGAAATGGACCTGCAGGACAGCGTGCTATACATACAGTATGAAGCCGGGCCTTTCCAGATCGCATTGGCCTTCGTCATCGGGGGCGTTTTCCTTGCGCTGTTGATGTTGCAGAAGTTTCTTAAATACGCCCCGGCGACCCTAAGCGAAGGACTCTACATGCACCTCTACAACGGGCTGTACATCGACGTGTACATCACCCGGTTGCTTCAGCGTATATGGCCTAGTCCGATGCCGATCCAGGGCAGCCTGCACACACTCTTTGCCGCAGAAGAATCCCAGGGAAGTTGATTATGAATACAAACAATAGTAACGCCCTTAGCGGTTTAGAGAGCACGATTAGCAAAGAGTCTGCTTCACAACCGAAGGCGGAGCAGACAATGCAAAACAATAAACGCGAACTTACGCTGCTGGATGCCGCCGAACTTAACCGTTGCATCGATGCAGCCTGCGGACGAATTGCGCCACTGTGGCCGCTGAAGCACTTCATTGCCGTCAATCCCTTCTTCGGGCTGAGTGACCACAGTTTCCAGGAGGCATCCGACACCCTGGCGCGTATCACCGGCTCCAACCTTTATATGCCGCGTGACTATTACCGCGAACAACTGGAAAGCGGCCGTATTACACTCGAAGACCTGCAGCAAGCTATCTCACGCTGTGGCAGCGACCTGGATATAGCTATAGTTGAGTGGACTCTGTCCGCCGCGGCGCCCCGCCCCAGGTTGGGCATGGCTCCGGTCAGCGAAGTGCTGGAGCAGGTGGAAGGCGGCCTCTGGTCAAGTTTTGTCACAGAGCGCATCAGCCTGCATTGCGCTGCCTACTTTGATCTTGGCCAGGCTATCGTGGCCATGCCATGGCGTGACCAGTCGCTCTATGCATCCTGGCTAAAGGCTGCCAAAATCGACCTCAGTCCGGCGATGATGGGCCTGCACCACTTCCGCTCTGAAATCAGCAGGCTGCCTGACGACCCGCGCACAGCCATCGCATGGGCTGTTGCACAACTGGAGATCCCGGATGCGGGAATGGAGCGCTACCTGCATGCCTCGCTGCTGAGTATCGGAGGCTGGGCTGCTTGGGCACGATATGTGCGCTGGCAGGCAGAACTCGGCGGTGGACGGGACGATTCCATCGTGGACCTGTTGGCGATCCGTCTGATTTGGGATGTGCTGCTATTCAAGGAAAAGAAATCGGCAGCCCTGGTGACGCGCTGGCGCGAGATGTTGGCCGCCAGCATGCGGCCGCCTTCCGCCAAGCGCCAAGCGGCAGCTGAGATAGACCGCATCATGCTCAGTGCCATGGAAATTGGTTTTCAGCGCGCTGTAATGGCAGGCCTCAACAACAGCCCTCCCAGGACGGATTCGCGTACCCGGCCTGCGGCCCAAGCGGCTTTCTGTATCGATGTTCGTTCCGAAGTATTTCGCCGTTCCCTTGAGACCGTTGCACCATCGGTGCAGACCATTGGGTTCGCAGGCTTCTTCGGCATTTTCATCGAACATGTACCCCTTGGCGCCAGTACCGGCCATAGCCATGTACCGGTGATCTTCAATCCGGCCTATCGCGTCTATGAAAGGGTCAAGGATGGCGATCAGCAGACGAATAATGAGATTGCCAAGCGGCGCCGGCGCATTGGTTTGTTCAAGGCGTGGAAGGGCTTCAAGCTGTCTGCATCCTCCTGCTTCTCCTTTGTCGAGGCTGCCGGTCTGATGTATGCGCCGAAACTGCTGACTGACAGTTTGGGCTGGAGCCGGCCAGTGCCAGATCCTTTTACCCAGGGTCTCGACCAAAAGTTCATCGATCGGATTGGCCCGACACTGGCTGAGGTTCCCGAGGCACAGACTTGCCCGCACCATGCAGATTCTGGAATCCCGGCGTCCGATTGGGTTGGGCATGCCGAGCGCATTCTGCGTGCCATGTCCATGACCGACAACTTCGCGCCCCTGGTGCTGTTGGCCGGTCACGGCAGCACCACGGTGAACAACCCCCATGCCACTGGCCTGGACTGCGGCGCCTGCGCCGGACAGACCGGCGAGGCCAGTGCTCGTGTGGTGGTCGCTCTGCTGAATCAGCCGGCAGTGCGGCGCGATTTGCGCCAACGGGGTATCGTAATCCCCGAGGACACCTGGTTCCTTGCTGGTCTGCACGACACTACAACTGACGCGGTGCGTTTGTTTGATACCGATGACGTGCCCAAACAGTTGGTCCAGGAACTGGCAAAACTGCGCCAGTGGCTGGAGCAGGCCGGAGATCTGACCCGCATGCAGCGCTCTGCGTTGCTGGGAATCACCGACCAGACCTACCAGTCCGTGGAGGCTAATGTGCGGCAGCGCAGCCGTGATTGGTCCCAGGTGCGACCGGAGTGGGCTTTGGCCAACAATGCTGCCTTTATCGCCGCACCTCGGGTGCGCACGAATAGCGTGGATCTGGGTGGGCGAGCCTTCCTTCATGATTACCAGTGGCAAGCTGACAATGACTTTCAGATTCTGGAACTGATCATGACCGCGCCTATGGTGGTGGCCAACTGGATCAACATGCAGTACTACGGCTCGGTAGTCGACAATCAACGCTTCGGCAGTGGCAACAAGGTGCTGCACAATGTGGCAGGCGGGGCCATCGGCGTGCTCGAGGGTAACGGCGGTGATCTGCGCGTTGGCCTGCCCATGCAGTCTCTGCATGATGGCAAGCGCTGGGTGCATGAACCGCTGCGGCTAAGTGTGTTCATTGAGGCCCCGCAGGTCGCGATAGACGGCATCATTGCTCGCCATAACCTGGTCCGTCAGCTGGTGGAAAACGGCTGGCTGAATCTGTTCCGCATTGGTGAGGATGGTGGCGTATACCGCCGCGTATCTGACGCCCTTTGGGAAAAGGCCGACATGCTACACCCGACAAGTTGATCGTTTTCGTTCCTTGGATAGTCTCAATACCTGCACCCACCTGCAATTTAGGTGAGCTGATACTGTTGCTGGTTTGAATTGCACATTTTGTCAGTCACATACGACAGCACGCAGCTTGAACCATCGTCTCATAAGTGCGGACCGCCATCTTTATTAGTGCTTCTGGCGAATAAGTTGTTTCAACAGTCACTCTTGATTTTTCATCTGGATGCGATTCTTACCTTCACGGAGACTACGTTTGCCGTATTTGAGTCCGGCCATGCCTTCAGTTTCACACAGACGAGTAACCCTGTTAACTGTTGGTCAGCTCAGCGCTGATACCTGAATGATCATTGTTCAGGGTGCCTGGCATCGTTAGCAATTTTGTAGCCTGACGCAATCTTGTGAATTCCTTTCGGCAACAGCTCTTGATGGGTAACGGTTCCATCAGTTGGAACAGGGCGATGAATGAAAATGTTTAGTTAATAAATAATAGTTAATCATTACAATAAATATATTGAACTTTTATTAATCAAGTATCTCTTGCACAATAGATTCAGCCGTCAGAATTGCCCGTACCAAAGTATGGGGGCGAGAAGTGTTGGGCGAAATCGAGCAAGAAAACGGCGTTTTTCCGCCAATCATCTAAAGTAAAGAAGATTAAAGGGAGTCACCATGCCTCTGGTAAACATGAAAGACATGCTGCATCACGCCTATCGCAACAGCTACGCGGTGGGCGCCTTCGACCTGCTGAGTCTGGATTTTCTGGAGGGTATAGTGGCCGCGGCGGAGTCGGCGCGAGCGCCGGTGATTCTGTCTTTGTCCGAATCGCATTTCGGCCATTTGGATTTCGAACTGGTGATGTCCGCAGTAGAGGCCGCGGCGCAACGTGCAGTCGTGCCGGTAGCCATCCAGCTCGAACATGGTGAGAATCCAGATTCCGCTGTCAAAGCCATTCGCCTTGGTTGTAACGGTGTTTTGGTGGATACCCCTCATCTACCACTCGGAGAGAATCTCGATATCACTCGCGCCGTCGTCAAGATGGCCCACGCTTGCGGAGTCGCGGTTGAGGGCAAACTGGGCTACGTACCCTGCATGGAAGGAGATGAATCCGAACAAAATCCCGGAGTGGTTAGCTATACTACACCTGCTGAGGCCAAGGGCTTTGTCAAGCGTACCGGGGTGGATTTTCTTGCGGTATCCATCGGCACAGTGCATGGTCGCATGAACGGCAAGCCGAAGTTTGACTGGAGCAGGCTCAAGGAAATCAATGCCGTTCTCGGCATACCCTTGGTCATAAGCGGCGGCACTGGGGTGACCCCTGAACAGTTTCACAAGCTCATCACCATGGGCGTCGCCAAGATCAACTACTACACCACCCTTTCCGAAATTGCCGGAGACAGCATCCGCGCCGCAGCAAAGTCCGGCGCCAGGGGCTATGGTGAATTGCTGGCAGGCGTGCGAACTGCAGTGAGCGAGGAAGTCGAGCGTTGCATGCGAATGTGGGGATCCGCCGGTCGTGCTGCTGAGGTGCTGACCCAGTGTCGGCCTTGGCTCAACGTGGAGCGCGTAGTAGTCTACAACGCGTCAGGTCTTGGCGGGGAAAGGCTGCGCGCCATGGAGGAAGGTCAGCGTCAGCTTTCCGCCATTCCCGGCGTGCGCGAGGTCCGGGTAGGCAGTGTCGCTGACAAAAGCACTCGTTACCGTCATTGCTGGTTGATCCGCTTCGCGTCGACGGCAGTGATTGAAAGCTTCAACCGCCATCCCGCACATGTCGATTTCGCCGACCAACTGTTCCGCACTGCCGCCGCCGATAGTCTCACTGCCGACTACCTTGTGGCCGGTGTCGAACCCGGCGTTATTGATCTTCCCATTTCTGGTGCGGCCGCTACCGCAGATACTGCCCCCGCCTTGGAAAGACTGAGAATATGAGCGAAATGAGTAATCCACCACCAAGGATCGGCATCGTCATGGGCTCGGATTCGGACTGGCCCGTGATGCAGGCCGCAGCCAGGATTCTCGATGAATTCGGTGTTCCCTATGAGGCACGCGTTGTTTCTGCGCACCGTACCCCCGATCTGTTGTTCGAATATGCCTCGCTGGCGCGCAAGCGTGGTCTTGCCGCTATCATCGCCGGCGCCGGCGGAGCCGCCCACCTGCCGGGCATGCTGGCCGCGAAGACTACCGTGCCGGTGCTGGGGGTACCGGTGCCATCGAAGCACCTGAAAGGACTGGATTCCCTGCTTTCAATCGTACAAATGCCAAGAGGGGTGCCGGTGGCTACGTTTGCCATCGGTGAGGCAGGCGCCGCCAATGCAGCCCTATTCGCCGTCGCCATGCTGGCGAGCAGCGAAGATGGATTTGGCCGCGAACTCGCCGACAAGCCTGTAGCGAGCCTGTCGAAACAGATTGAAGATTTTCGCCGACACCAGGCTGACAAGGTGCTGGGCATGCAGTTGTCGATGCCGGAATGATCCTGCCCCCCGCCACACTAGGCGTGCTAGGCGGCGGCCAGTTGGGTCGCTACTTCGTCATTGCTGCCCGCGAACTGGGTTACCGGGTCTTGGTACTCGACCCGGATTCTTACAGTGTTGCTGGTCGCATTGCCGACGAACATATAGTTGCAGCCTATGACGATAGGGTTGCATTGGACCGTATGGCCGAAAGCTGCGCGGCGATTACCATGGAATTCGAGAGTGTGCCGGCCGATTCACTGGCATATCTGGCAAGGTTCGTTCCGGTGAGCCCAGGCGCGGAGGCCGTGGCGATCTGCCAGAACCGCAGCATGGAGAAAGGTTTTCTCAAGCTGCAAAGATTTCCACACGCGCCCTATGCCGACATCCGCAGCGAGGACGACATTAGGAATGCTTCCGCCAATCTCTTCCCGGGCATCCTCAAGGTGTCACGCTTCGGCTACGACGGCAAGGGGCAGGCGCGTGTGAGGGGAAGGGGTGATGCACTTGCAGCCTTCAGCCAGTTTAAGAACAAGCCTTGCGTTCTGGAGCAGATGCTGACCCTCGAACATGAAGTGTCGGTGGTGCTCACGCGGAACGAGAATGGCAAAATCGAATGCTTTCCCACGACGCAGAACCACCACTGCCACGGCGTCCTCGATTATTCCATCGTCCCGTCCCGGGATATCTCAGACCACCTTGCGGCAAAGGCTAAGGAAATCGCCGGGGACATTGCCGCCAGAATGAGTTTTATAGGTACGCTGGGCGTCGAATTCTTCGTCGTGAATGGTGTGCTTTATGTGAATGAGATTGCGCCCAGGCCCCACAATTCCGGCCACTACACTCTGGATGCCTGCGTCACCAACCAGTTCGAACAGCAGGTGCGGGTGCTTTGTGGCCTGCCGCTCGGCGATGCCAAACCCCATTCCTCCGCAGTGATGGTGAATCTGCTGGGCGACCTTTGGTATCCCGATGGCTTTGACAAAACCCGCGAGCCGGATTGGCACACACTGCTAGAGGTGCCCAACCTCAAACTGCATCTGTATGGCAAGCATCACGCCCGACCGGGACGCAAGATGGGTCATTTCACCGTGCTTGGTGAAGATCCAGAAAAGGTGCGCGAGACAGCCATGGCAGCTCGTGCAGCCATCGGAATACGCGATGAATGAAATCCAATGCGCGTCAGAAAACCTGCGTGCCGGCGGAGTGGTGGCTTTCCCCACCGAGACAGTGTATGGCTTGGGAGCCGATGCCCGCAACGAGGATGCAGTGCGGCGAGTCTTCGCCATCAAGGGTCGCCCAGCAGCTCATCCTTTGATCGTGCATCTCGCCGGGGTCAGCCAAGCGGGCGAATGGGCCGCTGAGATTACAAAAACGGCGCGTCGCCTGATGCAGCGCTTTTGGCCCGGCCCGCTTACTCTGGTGTTACCGGCGCGCACTGACGTGCCGCGCGCAGTCACGGGCGGTCAGGACAGCGTGGCGCTACGCGCGCCCAATCATCCCATGGCACTGGCACTGTTGCGCGCATTCGGCGGGGGGCTGGCGGCACCGTCGGCGAATCGTTTCGGGGCCGTAAGCCCCACCGAGGCGCGGCATGTGCGCGCCACGCTTGGAGGTTCGGTGGATCAGGTGCTCGACGGCGGTCCCTGCAGCTACGGCCTTGAGTCAACTATCGTCTCACTGCTCGGCGGATGCCCGCAGATCTTGCGCCCCGGCGCGCTGCCGCTGGCCGCCCTGCGCGATGCTTTGGGCGAGGGCGGCATCGAGCTTGCCGATCAAATCGCCAGGGCACCACGCGTGCCGGGTGCCCTGGCGGCGCACTACGCGCCCGCCACACCACTGGAGGTTCACCCCATCGAAACCTTGACTACGCGTGCCGAGGCGCTATTGGCTCAGGGGCTGCGGGTGGCGGTGTTGCGCCGCAACCGGGACTTGCGCGGCACGCCGACCCTGCCGTTGCTGCCCCAGTTTTTCCTGCCGGCCGAACCGGAAGCCTACGCTCGCGGCTGGTATGCCCGCCTGCACCAACTTGACCATTTGGCATTCGACCGCCTGCTGGTCGAAGCGCCGCCGAGTGATGAAGCTTGGTGGGCGGTCAACGACCGGCTGGTGCGAGCGGTCAAGGGGTCCTTGCCAGACGGTGGGCCGCGGGTGTGCAATTAATGCGAGCAGGGTCGAAGTATCGGCCCGAGTCCAGAAAACTCAACTTCCAATTTCACGATGAGCACAGAGGCAACTACCTGCGCAATATTGCGAGGCAATGGCGACGAATGTCGCCCGATTGCTGACGACCAGGGGTGCACGCCCCGCACTTTGATATAAACGAGTTTAAATAACGTATAGCGAAAGAAGAAGGCTTATTTTGCAGGCAAGTTCAGGCGAAAAGGGTGGTGCTTATCAGGGCCGGCAGGTTGCCCTGCTTACTAAGCATGGCAAGGAACGGGTGATAGCGTTGGTGTTGGATGCGGCTTTGGGATGCCAAGTGGGACTGGTGACGGGATACGATACCGATTTTCTGGGCACGTTCACGCGCAACATTCCGCGTGCCGGAACACAACTCAATGCGGCGCGAATAAAGGCGCGCCTTGGCATGGACTTGGCGGGCTTGCCTACAGGGGTTGCCAGTGAGGGCAGCTTCGGAGCGGATCCGTTGACCGGGATGTTTTCCTGGAACGTGGAGATGATCATCTGGATCGACGATATTCTGGGCATCGAAGTGGTCGGCGTGGCCTCTGGAGCGGCCCGTTTTCCTCATCTGCTCACCGCAAACTGGGAGGAGGCCGAGACATTTTCCCGCGCAGCAGGTTTCCCCGAGCACGGTTTAGTGGCCCGCCCGCATAACGAGGACGATCCCCGCATTCGAAAAGGTATTACCGACTTGGAAACGCTGCGCGAGGCTTTTCGCTGGGCCAGCGGCGAGGCGGGCAACGGCTGCGTCTTCCTGGAAACCGATGCGCGCGCCCATATGAATCCCTCCCGAATGGGGATAATTGGCAAAGCCGCTCAAGACCTTGCGAGCAAGCTGTGCACTTTGTGCCCCATCTGTGACGCACCCGGTTTCCAAATGGCAGAACACATCCCAGGTCTTTCCTGCGAGGATTGCGGTTCCCCGACTCGGGAAGCCAGAGCTGACATTCACCGTTGCGCCAGATGCGGCTACCAAGTGACGGTGGAACGCCCAGAGAAGACGGCGTCTGCAAGCCGTTGCGACTATTGCAACCCGTGAGTCCGAGTCACAGATGAGAAAGCCCTGATTACTTCGACAGCGCTGACCGCTTCTTGCGCCCTACAGAACTCGCAACCGCTTGCGATTGCGGTAGATTGAGCCAGTTCGCGGGCGGGGCGGAGAACAGGTGCTCAATGAATGCCCTGGTTATCGGGGTAAGCTGCTTACCCACCGGATAGGCCACGTACCACTTGCGCTCCAGCGGAAAACCGCGCACGTCGAGTACTGCCAGTTCTCCGCTGGCGAGTTCCGCGCGCAACGTGCTGGCGGACAGCACGGCCATACCCAAACCACCCGACACTGTCTGCTTGACGGCCTCGTTGCTGCCCAATTCCATGCGAGCCTTGAAAACGACACCGTGCCCTTCGAAGAACTTCTCTGCGGCCGTTCGTGTTCCCGAACCGGGCTCGCGCATGATGAATGGAATGTCCCGCAGGCGTGACGGTGCGATGTCTTTTTCCAACGTCAGGGGATGGTCCGATCTAGCCACCACCACCAAGTGATTATCGGCAAATGGTTCTATGGTCACGTTCATGTGTTCCGGTGGCTGGCTCAGGATGTAGAGGTCGTCCTGATTGATAGTAAGCCGTTCCAGCAGGGCTTTCCGGTTGCCGACGAACAGGGCGGTGTCGACACCGGGGTGTTTCGCGCAGAAGTCCCCCAACAGGCGTGGGATCAAGTATTTGGCGGTAGAGACAATGGCGAGCTTCAGGCTGCCTTTCTCAAGTCCTTGGATCGCCGCCAACTCTTGCGCGACGCGCTCCAATCGGTCAAGTATGTCTCTGCAGGCCGTAGTCACAACCTCCCCAGCTGGAGTAAGGTATATCTTCTTGCCAACCTGCTCGAAAAGGGGTTGGCCGACGACTTCTGCGAGCTGCTTGACCTGAATGGACAAGGCTGGCGGTGTCAGATGCAACTCCTCGGCAGCGCGGGCGAAACTCATGTGGCGAACCACGGTGTGGAATATCTTGAGTTGGTGCAGGGTAGCGTGGCGGATAGGCATACTTAATATTAAACCATCGTAAAAGATAACTGCAAATACATTTAATTTTTATTTGTATTGTAGACCAGGCTATTCATGAGTTAGAAAATTCAACCTGTCTGAATGCTCCAGTTCTGGGGGGGTAGTATCTACTTGATAATAGATATTCAGCGCCAGTGGAAAAGGTATCGCCTGATGATTTCATTGCAGGACGCACAAAGGAGTTGAGGTGTAATAAGCACTGAAAACAGTGGCTTAAGGAGACGCGGGATGTGTAAATAAAATATATAAGGTATCAGTAGTGTCCGGTTAAAAGTCGAACAAATTTAGTTGGTTATAAAAGTCAGTCTGATCTTGGAACAGCTCACTGCCTGCGAAGGCCTGAGATAGCTGGGTTTTCTCAAAAACAGACACCGATAA
>Ga0307375_10001638_pt1 | contig 24071 bp, 21 predicted proteins | sample TR1MG_FD_202531 | JGI IMG/M metagenome (GOLD analysis project Ga0307375, IMG submission 202531) | Soil microbial communities from Risofladan, Vaasa, Finland - TR-1 | ecosystem: Environmental > Terrestrial > Soil > Coastal area > Acid sulfate soil | place: Finland: Risofladan, Vaasa | collected...
GGGGTTCATCGGCACCGCCACCTTCAGCGCCGGATGCGGATGCACCAGCGCCATCAACGGCAGAAAACCGTCGTAGGAGATGCCGAGGATTCCCACCTTGCCGTTGGTTTCATGGATGTTCTTCACCAGCCAGTCAATGGTGTCGTAGGTGTCGGTGGCTTCATCCACCGGCGTGGGATTCAGCGGGTGGGCCGCGGGAATGCCATGAATCGGGCGGTTCATCACGTAGTCGCCCTCGGAGCCGTACTTGCCGCGGATGTCCTGCACCACGCGGATGTAGCCGTCTTCCAGAATCACGTCGGTCGCGTTGTCATAGCCGTAGAGCGCGGGGCCCAGGTGCGCACTGGGAATGTGCGTGGTCAGCACGTCGGCGCTGTACGGGGTGCGCGTGAGCAGAATGGGCGCGTGGGTTGCCCCTTTGGGGACGAGGATGACTGTGTGCAGCCGGACTCCGTCGCGCATGGGGATCATCACTTCGCGGCGCGTGTAATCAAAACTGTCGGTCTTGGGCACCAGCTGCGCGGGCGTCTCGCTGGGGTAGGCGGGGTATTGCGGCGCTGGTGCGGGTGCTTGAGCGGGTGCTTGAGCGGCGGCGCACACGGCCAGGCTGGCAAGCACCGCGGTGGCAACAGTGGAGGAAACGCTGGTCATGGGAAAGACCTTTCCGGCAGAAATTGTGGTCGTGCAACCAGACTAACGCGGCAAAGTGGCGAGGGAAAGGCAGGAAAGTCCCCGCCGCGGGCGGAGAATGAAAAGATTGAGGCATCTTTTCGATGTCGTGTACATCCTTGCAGCAGAAGGGAAGAGGGCTATTCCAATGGAAAACGAGGCATCGTTGCGGCAACACGTGGTCAACCTGCTCACAAGCCGCCAGGCGCACGCGGATTTTGAGGCGGTGGTGAAAGAGTTTCCAGTGCAGTTGCGGGGAAAGCGTCCGCGGCGTGCGAAGCACTCAGCGTGGGAAGTGCTGGAGCACCTGCGGATTGCGCAGAGGGACATTTTGGAGTTTTCGCGGGATGCCCGGCATAAGTCTCCGGAGTGGCCCGGCGGCTATTGGCCTGCGCAGTCCGCGCCTCCCGATGAAAAGGCCTGGGATAAGACCCTGAGGGCCTTCCGGCGGGACCGCAAGGCGATGTGCGCGTTGGTGGCGGACGCGGCGACGGATCTATTCGCGAAAATTCCCCACGGCGATGGGCAGACCATCCTGCGCGAGGCGCTGCTGCTGGCCGATCACAACGCCTATCACCTGGGCGAACTCGTGCTGCTGCGGCGGCTTCTGGGTGCTTGGGAGTAGCACAGGATATCTCCGTGCAGATGAGCGGCGGCGGCAGGGGCACGCAGGGATTATTCCATACGAGGGGATTCAAAGGCGTTGCGTATCGCCGGCGGTTGTTGCAAGCGACGTACTCCTTTGACTGAAAGTCCCCCTGAAGGGGGCTCGGATGCGTGATAACTCACTTGAGTTTGTAGGTCCAGGAAGACCAATAACTCCTGTGTCTTTTGCTGTTTTGAGAATTCTCTTGTTTTGTTTTCAACGATGGTGCTAGAGTCCGTCCCCGTGAGTTTGAGGGGGATGGAAGGCGGCGATAGTGAGTTTTCGGAACGTCCTGAAGCAAAGCATCCAAGTTCTCAAATCTCCCAGAACAATCCTCAAAGACTCAATCGTGAAGTGGAGGATCTTCATGATGCTTCAAATGGGCCGTGCGATCGTTGTTATCCTTGTCTGCCTTGGCGCTCAACTTGCCTTGGCGCAGTGCGCGGGGTATTTCGTATCAACCTCGGTTACATGCACCTCTGACGTATGTAACAGCAGTGGGAACCAAATAACTCCTGGGAATCCAGGTGAATATGGGACTGAGTTTGTTTGTTCAACCTTCTATTGCTGTGGTGTTGGATACCCGAGTTGTGGATCCATCGGAATTGGTTGCTTCGGGGGCTACAGTCTGAACCTCGGGGACTCGGCGATTCGCCAGCGTCTGCTTGATTTGGCAAGGACGCAGGATATATCCGTTGCGTCGTGCGGCGGAGAATATCGGCCACTTTCAGTGGCGCTTGCGGATCTTCCAAATCCAATCCGCGAGAAACGTACCTTCCGCAGCCTTGTCGGCGGTGGCGAATGAGCAGAGCGAGTGCCCTGTTGCTGACGAGCCTGGGGTTGCTTGGATTGGGGGCAAGTGCCTTCGCGCAGACAAGCGCGGCGGCTGCGAAGCCTTCTCACGCTGTCAAGTCCACTGCATTGGCGGCAAAGAGCCATGGCGCCAAAGAGGTAGACCGAGCAGACTCCACGTCTTCCATCTCGGTCGTGCAATTGGATTTTGAAGTGAAGCCGGCGATTCCCGGGGTCCCGGCTTCCCCAATTTTCGCCGGCCCCATATTTTGTTCACCAAGCGGCATTCCGTATGTCGATTTTCCGCAGCCGCCCGACTATATGTCGCATGTCATCTATTCCCTTAATCCGAAGGGTGGGCACGAGTTTTCTGCGAAAGACGTCCCGGGCTTGTACGATCCCAGTTCCCACGCCTATTTCGTGTCGGAGTCGATGGTCGGGCTGCTGGTGAACGCGACGAAGGATGGCAAGAAGTCATCCCGGACCCTCACGCTTATGCCGGGAATGCCGCCGAGAGCTATTTCCCCGGGAGCGCACCACGATTATCTGGTGGAGTTTGACCGGCAGGGGAACTTCAAGAAGACACTGGACCTGCCGGCCACCTATCACTTCTGGAGGATTGCGGAACTTCCCGACGAAACGTTTCTGGCACTTGCCTATGATCGCGTAAATGCAGTGCCGCTGCTCTTTCTACTCAACTCGGATGGGCAAATCCTTCGCACTCTCGAACTGCCGAATGGCATGACGCAGAACGGGGAGATGACTCAGGGCGAAACCGGGGGGATCACGACCCAGGTCGCGGCGGAATCGGGTATGAGCTGGTGGCTTTTTGCGCCGGCGCGGAAGGACATTCTTCTCTATCAGGCGCGCTCCAAGGCGCCTGTGTTGGAGGTGGGCGCCGGAGGTGTGGTGCGCGAGGTGCCTCTGCAAGCTCCCAAGGGCTATGTGCTGGACGACGTGATCTCCGCCAGCGATCGATGGATTATGCGCTATCGCAAGGACAGCATTTCCGACAAGGGGCCGATAGACGCCGGTCCGAGGACGAAGAACTTTGTTTTGTTTGAGGTGAATCCAAGCGACGGAAGCCTGCGCGCGCAGTTTGATCCAGGAAAGGTTTCCATCTCCGACATCGCCTGTGAGCACGACGATGTGGTTACCGCTTTTTCGATGAAGGATGGCAAAGTGATCCTCAAGACGGCGGATTTACCACGATAATTGCGGAAAACGGTTCAGACGAAACATCCAAATTGAATCCACGACATTTTACGGTCAGACGGCGCCTGCCGATAAGCATACCTGCGTGAGCGATGACACATTTTCCCGTTGCGTGCGTCTGCTACCATAAGGATGATTGAAGTTCCTGCCGCCCGATGAGCGGAATGTCGACTCATGTGGGCCCGAGCGGACCAAATGGACCAGGCGGCCGGACCGAAACCAGAAGGAGAATTCTCATGCCTCTAGTCTCCATGCGGCAGCTTCTCGACGAGGCCGCCAAGGGCGGATACGGCGTCGGTGCGTTCAACGTCAACGATATGGAACAGATCCAGGCCATCATGGAAGCGGCGAGGGAAACCCGGTCGCCGGTGATCATCCAGGCCAGCCGCGGCGCGCGCCAGTTCGCGCAGGACCGCTACCTCTATCACCTCATCCTGGCGGCCAGCGAGCTCTATCCTGAAATTCCCATCGCCATGCACCAGGACCACGGCAACAGCTTTGAAACCTGCAAGAGCGCCATTGAGTTGGGCTTCACCTCGGTTATGATGGACGGTTCCCTCAAGGCCGACGGCAAGACCCCGTCCAGCTTTGAAGAGAACGTGGAAGTCACCCGCAAGGTGGTTGATTTCGCGCACGAGCGCGGCATCACCGTCGAGGGCGAAATCGGCGTGCTCGGCGGCGTGGAAGACGGACACGGCGCTGGCGGCAGCGGCCTCGATCACATCACCGATCCGGACCAGGCTGTCGAGTTTGCCGAGCGCACCGGCGTGGACGCGCTGGCCATCGCCATCGGCACCAGCCACGGCGCATACAAGTTCAATAAGAAGCCGGACGGCAGCGTGCTCAAGATGGACGTGCTCATTGCCATCCACAAGCGCCTGCCCAACACCCACCTGGTGATGCACGGCAGCTCTTCGGTACCCAAGGATCTGCAGGACATCATCAACCAGTACGGCGGCAAGCTGAAGGAAACCTGGGGCGTGCCGGTGGAAGAAATTCAGCTCGGCATCCGCAACGGCGTGCGCAAAGTCAACGTGGACACCGACAACCGGCTCGCCATTACGGGCGCGATCCGCAAGGTTCTGTGGGAGAGCCCGGAGAAATTCGATCCGCGCGACTACATGAAGCCGGCGCGCGAGGCCATGCAGAAAGTGGTGGCGCTGCGCATGACGCAGTTTGGCCAGGCCGGGCACGCAGGCGACTACACGCCGGTTTCCATTGCCGACATTGCCAAGGGCTACAAGGACGGCTCGCTCAGCACCCGTCCTCTGGTGGCTGCCAAGTAACTTCGGAACTTCCCATCGAGCAAGCAAAGGGGCCGGTCGCATGCGCGATCGGCCCTTATGCTTGTTGCACGTCTCAATCGTTGAAAGTTATCTTGCGCACTTAAACGGCGTGTGCCGCGTCGCGCGCCGGCATCCCGGCAGCGGCTTGCTCTCGCTGCAGCAGCCAGTAGTCAAATCCGTCCACAATGGCCATCAGAGCCGCCTGATTCAGATCGCTGCTCACTCCGGCCGTCACCCACGGCTCGTGGCCGTCGGCGTGGAAGCTCACAGTGACCCGCACATGCGCGGCCGAGTCGTGCGCGGAAACGTCCAGCGCGGCCACGGTGAAGGTTCCCAGGCGCATCTCGGCCAGCGAGGGATGCCACTTTTCCAGTTCGCGGCGCATGGCCTTGGTCAGCGCGTCCACCGGGCCTGCCCCCTCGGCACGCGTGGTGGTCACGGTGGCCTCGCCCACGGTCAGCGTCATAAATGCCTGCACAAAACGCTGGCCCGCCTCGTCGGACTCGTCAAAGACGCGCCAGCTTTTGATGGTGAAGTGGTCGCGGAGCGTCTTCAGCACGCGCATGCAGGCCAGCCTGAAACTGACCTCGCTCACGGTGAAGCCACCGCCTTCAATCATGGCCGCGTTGTCGTCCATCAGCTGCTGAGCCTGCGCGTTGTTCAGCGGAATGCCCAGTGACTCCGAGAGAAGCAGGATGTTGGCGCGGCCGGACTGCCGATTGACGCCGATCACCGAATTCGAGCCGGCCTTTGCCGGGTCGCACCAGAGATACGCGCCCGGGTGTTTGCGCTCGCTGCTGCCGTGCATGCCGGCCCACGTGCCAAAGGCTCCGGGACCCACGATGGGCGCGCCGTGCGGCACCTCCAGCCCAAAGGCCGCATAGGCCGAGTGCGCCAGACTGGTGAGGCCGGTCAGCGCCTCCGGCGAGACGAATTCCGCTTCACCGCGCAGCTGCATGCTGCCGATGACGGTGGTCAGGTTCACGTTGCCGCAGCGCTCGCCTGTGCCCAGCAGCGTGCCCTGCACCTGCACGGCCCCGGCCAGAATGGCCGCGCGCGAATCCGCGATTCCGAGGCCGCGGTCCGTGTGGCCGTGGAAGCCGAACCTGGCGCCGGGATAGGCGCGGACCAGATTGCCGATGATCTCGGAAACCTCTTCCGGGCTGGCGCCGCCGGTGGTGTCGCAGACGATGATGCGGCTGACGCCCTGGCCCACGCATTGTTCGGTGAGCTGGTGAAAGTAGTCCAGGGTGTGTTGCTTGAAGTCCTCGTTGCACTCGATGCCGTTCTCGCGGCGGCCGCAGTTGGCATCCATCGCGTGCTCCAGGTCCACCAGCACCTCGAGCCCGTGGTCTTGCAGATAGGCGATGGTCTCCCGCGCCATCAGCAGGTTTTCTTCCGGCGTCGTTTCCAGTGAGCGGGTCACGTCCAGCAGGCGCGACTTGACCACCACAACAGCCGCCGGCACGCGCTCGCGCTGGCGAACCATGATCTGCGCGTCCTGCCAGTCGGCCACGCGGGTGCCGCGGCCGCGCGTACGGCCAAACAGCGCCAGCCGCATCGGGCCGGTATCTGTCCGTTCCAGAACCTGCGTCAGATCGCTCACAAACTGGTTGGCCCCGGCAAAGCCGATCTCCGCATAGTGAACTCCGAACGCGCTCATGCGCTCCAGCAGCATCACCGCGCCGGGCACTGAGATTTCCAGATTCGGCTGTTGCATTCCATCCCGCAGGCTGGTGTCGAACAGCTCAACGCGTCTTGCCGGAGTTTGCTTCATATCCTGTTTGCCTGCCGATCGCCAAAATATCCGTGAGCCAGACATCCCTTGCTAATACGGGCCTGTAAGGGGTGCTCCCGCATCATGGGTTCCATCCCTCATGATATCCCGACCGGGCCTCGCATCGCTCGAGAAGCCGCCGTCTTACATGGCCGGCGCGGGAAACGGATCACGGTTCGCGGAGGGAAGGCCGGAAGTCTCCTGGTCCTTGTACTGCAGCTGGTAAAGCTTCCAGTAGAGCCCACGCTGGGTCAGCAACTCTTGGTGCGAGCCGAACTCCCGCAGTTGTCCCTTATGCATCACCAGGATCACGTCTGCCCGCTGCACCGTGGAGAGCCGATGCGCGATGAGCACGCTGGTGCGGCCTTCCACCATGCGCTCCAGTGCAGAGCGGATGCGCAGCTCCGTGTCCGTATCCACGCTGGAAGTGGCCTCGTCCAGAATGAGAATGCGGGGATTGTAAGCCAGCGCGCGGGCAAAGTTGATCAGCTGCTTCTGTCCGGTGGAGAGGGAGTTTCCGCGCTCGCGCACGGGTTCGTCAAAGCCCCCAGGCAGCGTCTCAATAAAGTCCAGCACGTTCACATCGTGCGCAGCGCGGCGCAAATCTTCTTCGGTAATCTCGTCGTTGCCCAGCCGAATGTTTTCCGCCAGCGTCCCCGTAAACAGGAACGGGTCCTGCAGCACCACGGCAAAGTGGCGGCGCAGCGTGGCCAGGTCCTGCTCGCGCAGGTCCACACCGTCCAGCAGAATCTGCCCCGCGGTCACGTCATAGAACCGCATCATCAGGCTGGTGAGCGTGGTTTTGCCGGCGCCGGTGTGGCCCACGATTGCCACCGTCTGCCCGGGCTCGATGGTGAACGAGACATCCTTGAGGATCCACTCGATGCCCTCCAGCGCGGTGAACTGCGCCTGCTCCTCGGGGTGGGCCGCAATGCGTTCCACGGCCGCCTTCTGCTCCGGCGTCAGCTTCTGATAGGTGAACCAGACATGCCGAAACTCGATGCGGTTGCTGCCGTCGCCTTCGCGCGGATGCTCCGGGCTCACAATCTCCGGCGCGGTGTCCATCAATTTGAAGATGCGCTCGCAGGCGGCCATGGCGGCCTGCAGGATGTTGAACTTGTCGCTCAGGTCCTGGATGGGCCGCCAGAAGCGCTGTGAGTACATGTTGAACATGGCCAGCACGCCGATGGTGACCGAGCCGGAAAGCACGCCAAAGCCCCCGCGCCAGATGACCAGCGCAATGGCGACGGCCGACAGAAGTTCCACCGCGGGGTAGTAGAGCGCGTAGGCAAAGATGGTGTCCTTGAAGGCCACCATGTGTAAGTGGTTCACGGCCTCAAAATCTTTGTAGGCGCGTTGTTCGCGGTTGAACAGCTGCACCACACTCATGCCGCTGATATGCTCCTGCGTAAAGCTGTTAATCCGCGCAATGGCGGCGCGCACGCGCCGGTAGCTCTCGCGCACATGATCGCGGAAGATGCGCGTAACGATAAGGATGAGCGGCAGCACGGCAAACGCCAGCAGGGCCAGCCACCAGTTGATGCTGAGCATTACCACGGCCATGATGCTCAACGTGAAAAAGTCATCCACCACGGCCAGAATTCCGCCGGTGAACATCTCGTTGATGGCGTCCACGTCCGAAGTGATCCGCGTGACCAGCCGGCCCACGGCGTGGGTGTCAAAAAAGCCGATGTGCATCCGCTGCATGTGGCGAAAGATGTCCCGGCGCAGGTCGAACATAATTTTCTGTCCGGTCCACTGCATCAGGTAGGTCTGGATAAACTCGAACAGATAAGACGAGCAAAGCGTCGCAATGTAAATGAACGCCAAATCTGTGATGCCCTGCATGGGGGCTTCCGGCAGCCGACGCGTCAGCCAGTTGGTCTCTGGGCTCGGCTTGCCCAGCAGGTAGCGGTCCAGCGCCACCTTCACCAGATAGGGCCCCGCCACGTCGCTCAGTGACTTGAGCGAAACCGCCACCGACGAGACAACGGCCTGCCACCAGTAGGGGCGCAGGTAGCCGGCCAGGCGCCGTATCAGCCGGGAGTCATAGACCTTGCCGACTGAATCCTCTTCCCGCTTGCGCGGCCCTGCCGTGCCGGATTCGGCCTTCTCCGTGCCGCCCAGCTTCGCATTTGCCTGTCGGGGCTGTTTTTCGGTCTGTTCCGCCATGGGTCGCGCTGGCTTCCTCGTCATATTGTACGAGGTAAGAGATGCGGCAGCTCCGGCGCCCGCGCCAGAAGGTTTTTCAGGCCCTCGAAACCGGCCCGTTGCCTCGCTCGACACGCCTCTGCCCATGCTCTAGGCTCGAAGATGTGGAAACTCTGGAACTTCCCGGCGGTGCGCCGGCCTTGCCTGAGCCTGCTCCGCTGGTGCGCCGCGGGCGCTACGTGTACCCGGCCGGGACATGCACTAAACTCGGACTGTGAGCTTCCGCGAATTTCTGGGCAACTCGGCCACCGTGACGCGGCTTCGCGAAAGCGTGCGCGCGGAGCGGTTTCCCCCCGCCATGATTCTGGCCGGACCAAAGGGAGCAGGGAAGTACACTCTCGCGCTGATGCTGGCCCGCGCGGTCAACTGCCTGGAGCCGACGGAAACGGATGGCCTGCCGGACTACTGCGGCCACTGCCGGAACTGCCTCCGCATCGGCCAGGCGGCGGACCTGGAAGCCTGCGTGGCCGAGGCCGTGGCCGCACGCGAGGAGATGCGCGACGCCGATAAGCGCGAGACCCGCATCCTCATCCAGACCCATCCGGACGTCATTATCGTGCCGCCGGACCCGCCGCAATTGCTCATCAAGATGGGCCAGGTGCGCCAGGTGATCCATGCAGCCTATTACCGCCCACCGAACGAAGCGCGCCGCTCCTTCACCGTTTTCACCACATCCGCATTCATGAAGGAAGCCGCCAACAGTCTCCTCAAGGTGCTGGAAGAGCCGCCCGAATATACGTCCCTGATTTTGCTTACGGAAAATCCGCAGGAGTTGCTTCCCACCATTCGTTCGCGGGCCATTGTCCATCGCCTGGGAGCCCTGCCCGCGACGGAACTCGAGACGCTGCTGGCAGCGCGACGGCCGGAGCTCAAGCCTCAGGAGCGGGCGCTGGTGTCGCGGCTGGCGGAGGGTGCCGTGGGCCGCGCGCTCACCCTGGAACTGGGCACCTATTTGACCAGCCGGCAGGATGCGCTCCTGCTGCTGCGGACAGCGTTGCAGGAGCCCGACTACTCCCAGCTTTTCCGTGCCACGGAGACCTATCGCGGCGGTGCCGACGGGCAGCAGAAGACACTCAATTTGCTGCGCGCCATGGGCGCGCTGGTGGAAGACCTGCTGCTAGTGCTGGCGGGCACGCCCCACCTGGTGCGCAACGTGGACATGGCCGCCGAACTGGAGCGGCTGGCGCAGGGACTTACCGTGGACTGGATTGACGGCGCCGCCCGCGCGCTGACGCAGGTGGAGCAGGGCATGCGGCGAAACCTGCTCCGATCGCTCTCGCTGGACGCCATGGCCGTGGGACTGGGCGGGCGATGACACTGGCCTGCATCTGGAAAAATCGAGCAACCAAGGGTGGGTGCGAAGCATCTTGTCTGAGTAGAACCTAGCTACTCAATTGCTCCCCCAGGCTGCGCACCGATGAGGTTTTTATAGCACGCCTATTTCTGTCTTCGGTGCACGGAAAAGATAGATTCTCTGGGAAGGCCGGCGTTGAGCCGGAACTGCCATTTGCATCACGTTCGAGCCTCACTTCCTCCAAAGGAGGACCGTAATCATGATTCCTGAAGCCGCCCTGACCGTTACAGATCACGAGCACGCGACCGCCAATACCACTCCTCGCAGACTCCGAGCCGCAGTGTTGCCCGTTCCGTTCACTTTGTCCTCGCATTATGCGGAAATAGAACCCGGCCATCCCCAGGCGGAGCTGTTCTACCTGCAGAAACAGATTCAATCGCAGACGCCCATGGTCGTCGTGCTCACCGACGGCGAGCACGTGGAGGGCTGCATCGAGTGGTACGACCGCAAGGCCATCAAGGTGCGCGGCCGCGCGCGGACTCTCGTCTACAAATCCTCAATCAAATACATGTACAAGCTGAGTGAGAGCGGCCAGTAGAAGCTACTCCGCTTCCGGAAGATGAGCCGCCTTGCGCAGACGGTCACGCAGCGCGGCTCCTACGCCTGCGGCCGGCGGCAGGGGACACAGGATCACCGAGCAGCCCGCGGCGTCCAGAGTGCGCAGTCCAGCATAGAGCGCCTGCGCCATCTGTTCCAGCGCGTCCCAGCGGCCCCAGGGAAACACCATGGCACCCGGCGGTGCGGCAGAGCGGAGTTCCTCCGGCAGCATGGCGCCAAGCTGGTCCTCCGGGTAGCGTGCTGCAGTCTCCGCCAGCCTTGCGGGCAGTTGCACAAGCGGAGCCTCCACCAGCACCAGGCGAGCCCGGGGCGCATAGTGGCGCACTCCCACGCCGGGCGAGGGAAGCGCCCCACGCGGCTCGGCTTGCACCGGCTCTGCCGGTTCAAACAGAACCACCGGTCCAGCCAATTCGGCAATTTGTTCGGCGGTCACAGCCCCTGGGCGATAAATCACCATCGGGCTCTGGCAGGGATCCAGCACGGTCGATTCCACGCCGTGATGGGTCGGCCCGGCATCCACCAGCGCGTCAATCCGCCCGTCCAGGTCGTCCAGCACATGCTGCGCCGTGGTGGGACTGGTGTGTCCAAAGCGGTTGGCGCTGGGTGCGGCCACGGGCACCCCAGCCAGACGGATCAGCTCAAACGCCACTGGGTGCGCGGGCATGCGCACGCCCACCATCGGCCGGCCTGCGGTGACGGAATCAGACACAGCAGCCGAGCGCGGCAAAAGGAGCGTGAGCGGGCCGGGCCAGAAGGCTTCCATCAGCCGCCGTGCCGCTTCCGGGACGCGCTCCACCAGCGCTTCCAGCATGGGATTGCTGGCCACCGGGCCGGCAATGTGCACGATGATCGGGTCCCAGGCAGGGCGTTGCTTGGCGGCAAAGATGCGGGCCACGGCGGCCGGGTTCAGCGCATTGGCCCCCAGGCCGTAGACCGTCTCCGTCGGCAGGGCCACCAGCGCACCCTCGCGCAGCAGTGCCGCCGCGCGCGCCAGCGCCTCTTGAGCCTCGGGTGTCTGCAGGCGATGGGGATCGACGACCAGCCGCAGGGTCTTCATGGTTCCATTGTCGCCGGTTGCCGCCGCCACCGTCACCTGCCGTATACTCACTGCTTACCATGGCGATTGAAACGGAAATCAAATTTCGCGTGGACAATCTGGAGCAACTCGCGGCCAGACTAGCGGCTGCGGGCTTCCATGTGGTGACGCCACGCCAGTTTGAAAGCAACGTGCTCTATGACACGCCGGACCGGCAAATGCGCGCGCGGACTGAGATTCTTCGCATCCGCAACTACGCCGGGCGGTGGACGGTGACCCACAAGCGGATTCCCGACTCCGGCGTGGGCGAAGACCGGCACAAGCATCGCGTGGAGACCGAAACCGAGGTGGCCGATGGCGCCGTGCTCGGCGATATCTTTCAAGCACTCGGCCTGGTGGAGGCATTTCGCTACGAGAAATGGCGCTGCGAGTGGGCCGACGGCGAAGGCCATTGCGTGGTGGACGAGACGCCCATCGGCAACTACGCTGAGTTGGAGGGCACGGCCAAATGGATTGACCGCGTTGCCAGCCGGCTGGGCGTGGACCACGCCGAATATCTGACCTTGAGTTACGGTCGCCTGTTCGACCTATGGCGCGAGCAGCACGGCTCCAGTGTCGCGGATTTGACCTTCGACGCAGTGGCGACCGCCGAAAGCCTTCGTTAGTCCGCAGCATCTTTTCTGCCGTCGCCCCAAAAAACCAGAGCGGCTGGCTAGCTGTCCGCCCCGTGGCACTTCTTATATTTTTTGCCGGAACCGCAGGGGCAGGGGTCGTTGCGGCCCACTTTTTCGCCCGTGTGGCGCTGCGTGGGCTGGGAAGCCTCTCCGGCGCCCGCGCGGCTGGCCACGGCCAGTTCCCGCTGCTTCTTGCGGTGGAATTCCTTCTCAATGGCGTCAATGGTGGTGGAGGCCTGTCGCACAGGAATGGCAATCTCGCGCGGTGCTCCGTCGCCAGACATGGGTTGTGCGGCGCTGGCCACCTGCGGCGCTGGCGGAACCGTCCCTCGCGGGCGTGGCGTGGAATCAATTGGCTGCCCGTCCGGTCCCAGAATCTGCATCCGGAACAGGAATCGCACCGTGTCTTCCTGGAACTTCAGCATCATGGCTTCGAACATGTCGAAGCTTTCCTTCTTGTAGGCCACCAGCGGGTCCTGCTGCGCATAGCCGCGCAGCCCAATGCCTTCCTTCAGGTGGTCCATGGAGAGCAAGTGATCCTTCCACAGGCCGTCGATCACGCTGAGCATGACCATCCGTTCGTGGTAGCGCATGGTTTCCGCGCCAAGGATATTTTCCTTCGCCTCGTACTGCTCCTTGAGCTTGTCAAAAATGGCATCGCCTATTTCGTGCCGCGAGTGCTCCAGCGGGTTCACCAAGACCGCATCGAGGCTCAGGCCAAACTGCCCAACAAGCCGGTCATCCATGTCCTTGGTGTTCCACTGCTCCGGATGCTTATCCTCCGGCGCAAACTCATCGAGGATGCTGCTGAGAATTCCGCCGACGTAGTCTTCCAGAATCAGCTCGCGCTGCTCAACGCCTTCCAGCAGCTGGTGGCGTAGACCGTAAACGGCCTCGCGCTGCTTGTTCATCACGTCGTCGTATTCCAGCAGGTGTTTGCGGGACTCAAAGTTCTGTCCTTCCACGGCCTTCTGCGCGCCTTCGATGCGCTTGGAGATCATCTTCGACTCGATGGGCACGCCCTCTTCCATGCCCAGGCGCTCCAGCAGCGTGCTGACCCACTGTTTCGCGAAGATGCGCATAAGGTCGTCTTCCAGCGAGAGGAAGAACCGCGAAGCACCGGGATCGCCCTGCCGGCCGGCGCGGCCACGCAGCTGGTTGTCGATGCGGCGGGACTCGTGCCGCTCCGTGCCCAGGATGAACAGACCGCCGGCCTCAAGCACCTGGGCGTGTTCCTGCGCAACAGCATCGGCGTGCACCGTGTGGGCTTCTTCCCAGTCGCTCTCGCCCACCTCAAACTCCTGGCCCTGGTAGTAGAAGCGAAGAAAGCCCGGAGGCGCCATGGGGTTGATGGCCCCTTCGTTGGCGCTGATGGCGCGGGCGCGGCCCTTCTTTACCAGCTCCATGCGGGTCATGAAGTCCGGATTGCCGCCGAGCAGAATGTCGGTACCGCGGCCGGCCATGTTGGTTGCGATGGTGACCATGCCAAGTTTGCCGGCCTGGGCCACAATCTCCGCTTCGCGCTCGTGGAACTTGGCGTTCAACACCACGTGGCGAACGCCCTTGTTGGCCAGATAGCCGGAAAGCAGCTCGCTCTTTTCAATCGACGTGGTGCCCACCAGAACCGGCTGATTCTGGGAGTGCAACTCGGCAATGCTGTCTGCAACGGCCTTGTACTTTTCCTTCGCGGTGCGATAGACGACATCCGGATTCTCAATGCGCACCAGTGGCTTGTTGGTGGGAATCACGACGATGTCCAGGTTGTAAATCTTCTGGAACTCGGCGGCTTCCGTCTCCGCGGTGCCCGTCATGCCGCTCAGTTTGTGGTACAGGCGGAAGTAATTCTGGAAGGTGATGGTGGCCAGCGTCTGGTCTTCCTTGCGGATGCTCACGCCTTCCTTGGCCTCGACGGACTGGTGCAGGCCATCGCTCCAGCGGCGGCCCGGCATCAGACGACCGGTGAAGGTGTCCACAATAATGACTTCGCCGTCCTTCACCACGTAGTCCACGTCTCGCTTGTAAAGCGCATGGGCCTTGATGCCCGTTTCCACGTAGTGCTTCAGGTCCCAGTTTTCCGCGTCGGCAATGTTGTCAATGCCCAGCGCCTTTTCGATCGTCACCCAGCCCTGGTCCGTCACGCCGATGGTCTTGTGCTTTTCGTCCACCACGTAGTCGCCGGTGAAGGTCTTGCTTTCGAGCGACTCGGTCTCCTCGCCCAGCTCGAGCTGAGGAATGATCTTGCGGACGCGGGCGTACTTGTCGGTGGTCTGGTCCGTGGGGCCGGAGATGATGAGCGGAGTGCGCGCTTCATCGATGAGGATCGAATCCACCTCGTCGACGATGCAGTAGTAGTGGCCGCGCTGCACGCAATCCTTCAGGTCGAACTTCATGTTGTCGCGCAGGTAGTCAAAGCCGAACTCGTTGTTGGTACCGTAGGTGATGTCGGCGGCGTAGGCGGCGCGGCGCTCCGTGTCGTCCAGGTCATGCACAATGACGCCGACGGTCAGCCCCAGGAACTCATAGATCTTGCCCATCCACTCGGCGTCGCGCTTGGCCAGATAGTCGTTGACGGTGACCACGTGCACACCCTGGCCGGCGAGCGCGTTCAGGTAGCAGGCAAGGGTGGCGACGAGGGTCTTGCCTTCGCCCGTCTTCATTTCAGCAATCTTGCCCTCGTGGAGCGCCATGCCGCCGATCAGCTGCACGTCAAAGTGGCGCATCTGCACCACCCGCCAGCCGGCTTCGCGGACCACGGCAAACGCCTCAGGAAGAATCTCGTCCAGCGCCTCGCGCTCAACCTTCCGGATCTCCGCTGCGTCGGTCAGGTCCTTCCGGCGTGCGTCAATGCGCGCGCGGAACTCCTGTGTTTTGGCGCGCAGCTGCTCGTCGGTCAGCTTTTCCGTCTCGGCCTCGAGTGCATTAATGGAGGCCACCACGGGCAGCATGCGCTTCACGGCGCGCTCGTTCGAGGTGCCAAAAACCTTGGTCAGTGCTGTTTCAAACAAAGCAGGAATCTCCGTTTACCAGTGTAAATGGCGAGGGGGATAGCGGGCAGCAGCAACGCCTGCCCGCAGGAAGCCGGCCCTGTGCTCCGGGCATCTTCGAAGTCATAACCTAACCACAAGCTTATCAACCTGTTCGCCCCGCCGGATGCGTTTCAACTGGCGGCGCAGGTGCTTCATCGGCGACTCGGGGTCTCCCTCGTCGTCCTCCTCCTTTTCCACGAGCTTTGCTTCGATTCCGAAGGCCACCGTGGGCTGGTAAAAGACCTGGAGCAGCTGAAACGCCATGCCCAGGGCGAAGGTGGAGGGGTAATAGCCCAAACAGCGTTCGCCCCGACGCATCTTGCGCCGCCAAACGGAACGGCGAACGAAGTAGTAGACGAGAATGCCGAAAATCGTGAGAAACGGCGCCATCATGGCGAACGCACTTAGGGCTCCGAGAATTGAGCGGTCCATAATCATCCTTCCGGGGATCATCCTTCCGGGTCGCAGTGCAGCTCTATGCAAGAGATGGGTCAACGGCGTACGGCAGCCAAGGCTGCCATCCAATGCCGGACCAATGCGGGCGAATTAACCGAGCAGGAAGGGCGGGGGACGCTGGAATGCGGCAGGAATCGAGGGCGCTTCCGGCGTGCGGCCGGAATAGTCGTCGCGGGAGGAGGGAAAGAACGTGAGCGGAGAAAGGATGCCCAGGAAGAGCGGAGGCAGAATGGCCAGCCAGCCGCCGTTGTCCACGCTGTGGGCGTGCGGGACCAGCAGCAGCAGCAAAGCAATTCCGATTGCGATTGCCGCAATCATCAGCCATGCCCGCTTGTGCCGATTCTGTATCATTTGTCGCAATCCGCGCTCTGCGCAATCTCCGTCTCATATTGTGCCATGTTTGTGGGCTGCGCGGCAGGTCCCTGCGTCAAGGGCAGCAATTTTCGCCGTTGCCGGAGGATGTTTTCGATATAGTCAGCCATACCGCGCTTACCGGCTTTCCCTATGTCGCTTTCCCTTATCGTTTTCCCATGGCCGCAACCGCAGGCATGCCGCGCGGCAAGCCGGAACCAATTTCTTTTCTTCAGGAGACCTTCAATGAAATCTGTTTTCCTGGCCGTACTGCCGCTGCTGGCCGTCTCCGTCGCCGCAAGCCAGGCTCCGCAGGCCACCCTGCCGGCAACGCCCAAGACCGTGGTGTGGGGTTATTACTCGGCCGAGGCCAAACCGGTCCTCACGGTGCACTCCGGCGACACGGTGCGAATCCAGACGCTTTCCACCTGCGGATCGACGAAACGGCTTGAGGCGGAGGGCGTGCCGGCGGCGGAGATTCCCGCCTACAATGCGGATATTTATCGTGAGGTGAAAGATCGCGGTCCGGGTGGGCACATCCTTACCGGGCCCGTGGACATCGCAGAAGCCGAGCCGGGCGATGTGCTGGAAGTGGACATCCTGAAGGTCGATCTCGATGTGCCGTTCGCGTGCAACGGCTTCGGCGCGGGGCGCGGCTTCTTGCCGAATGACTTTCCCTACGGCCGCACCAAAATCATTCCTCTTGATCGCGAGAAGATGCTGGCACGCTTTGCTCCCGGCATCGACATTCCCCTGCATCCGTTCTTCGGCAGCATGGGCGTGGCGCCGCCGCCCTCCGCCGGCAGATACAACAGCGCGCCGCCGTGGATGCACGCGGGCAACATGGACAACAAGCTGCTGGTGGCGGGCACCAAGCTTTTCATCCCAGTTTTTGCCAAGGGCGCGCTGTTTGAGGTGGGCGACGGCCACGCCGGCCAGGGCAACGGCGAGGTGGACATCACGGCGATGGAGACGTTTCTCTCCGGCACTTTTCGTTTTGTGGTGCACAAGGACATGAACCTGCTGTGGCCGCGCGCGGAGACGCCCACCAGCTACATCACCATGGGCTTCAGCCCGGATTTGAAGGAAGCTGCAACGCTGGCGGTCCGCGACATGATCCATTTTCTGGTGGAGCAGGAACACCTGAGCCACGACGACGCCTACATGCTGACCAGCGTGGCTGTGGACGTGGATATTACGCAGCTCGTGGATGGAAATGTCGGCGTGCATGCTATCTGTCCCAAGGAGATTTTCACGCGCAAGGAATGAGGCTGCGGCCACCCGCTCAGGCGTGGTGGCCTACGGTCACCAGTAGCTCACTCACGGCTTCGAGGATCTGTTCCTGTACTTCGTCGATGTCAAGGTTGCCTTCAATCATTACGACGCGGTCAGGCTCCCGAGCGGCAATCTCGCGATATTTGTGCCAGACGCGACTGTAAAAAGCCTCCTCCTCCTGCTCAAAACGTCCTTCGTCCTGGCCGTTCTGGGCCAGGGTGCGGTCGTTGCGCCGACGGGCCCGTTCCAGGCTGGACTCGAGCGAAGGCAAAAGCAGCAGGGTCAGATCCGGTTGCAGGTTCGCGCAGATCAGCCGGTGCAGCTCCAGAACGGTGGCCGAGCCAAGCTCGCGTCCGCCGCCCTGATAGGCCTCAGTGGAATCGGTAAACCGGTCGCAAAGAACAATGCGCCCAGCGACAAGAGCAGGTTGGATCACTTCGGCAATCGCCTGTGCGCGGTCGGCAAACATCAGGGCCATCTCGGTCATGGGTGCCACCGGAGACGAGCCGGAATCCAGCAGCAGCGCGCGGACGCGGTCGCCGGTGGCGGTGCCTCCTGGCTGCCGGGTCAGCAGCGGGTCCAGTCCGTGCTTCTGCATCCATGCGGCTAACCGCTTGATCTGCGTGGTTTTACCGGACCCGTCCAGCCCTTCAAGCGTGATGAACAAACCGCGCGGCATGGCGAGAGTCTACCACCCGCGAACCTTTTGCGACGAGACGTCCTGGCTTGCACAGGAGAGTCGGGGGGTACCGGGCTTCTACCGAGGTGGGGTCGGAGTGCCGTTCTGGACACCCTTACCTATTCTGGGCAACTTCCTGCCCCGGGATGGGTTTCAATGGAAGTAATGTGGATGGTGATTCCGGACGACCACAACGGTTTCCCGGAAACGGCCATTCCAATAGGCCGTGATGGTTCTTGTCCTCGCCGAACGCGGCCGACAAGGAAGCATCGAAACACGGTGCCCAGGAGGCTTTGTTATGAAACGACTCCACGGTGTGCGATTGCTATTGCTTGCTCTGCTGATCTCCCTCGTTCCCGCCTCATCCAATGCAGGCGTGCTTATCAGTGTGGGGTTCGCCCCGCCACCGATGCCCGTCTACGAGCAGCCGATCTGTCCTGAGCCCGGCCTGATGTGGGTTCCCGGCTACTGGGCCTATGGAGATTACGGCTACTACTGGGTGCCCGGCGCCTGGGTGCCAGCGCCTTACGTGGGCGCGCTTTGGACTCCCGGCTACTGGGGCTGGAATAGCGGCTTCTACATGTGGAATCCCGGCTACTGGGGCAACTACGTGGGCTACTATGGCGGCGTGAATTACGGCTACGGCTACTTCGGCATTGGCTTCGTAGGCGGCCACTGGCGCGATCGCAACTTTGAGTACAACGCCGCGGTGATGCGCATCAATGAGAGGCGCATTCACCACTTCTATCGCGACCGCAATGTCGTGGACCGCTATACGGTGGACCGCGGCAGCCGCGTCTCCTACAACGGAGGCCGAGGCGGTATCCGTTACCGGCCAAGTGCCGCTGAGCGCGTGGCCATGCGCGAGCAGCACACTGCGCGGACCAACTTCCAATCGCAGCATGAAATGCGGTATCGCGACAACCGTAATGCTTACGCGCGCTTCAACGGCGGACGGCCGCAAAATGTGGTGGAGCGGCAGCCCCTGCAGGGCCAGACACGGCAGGCGCCCGGAAACATGATGCAGAATCGCCAGGGCAACTCCGTGAACCGAAATGCACGAAACCTTGGGAACGAGACTCCAAACCGCAACCAGCAGCAAGTGCGGCCGAATTACCAGAACCCGACCCCGAACGTGCGGCAAATCCCCAACGTTCGAAACGATCACCAGATGCCGCAGCAGCGCCCGCAGTCGCAATATCAACCGCAGCGCGACCAGCGGCAGCTATACCAGCCGCAGAATCAGCAGCGCCCGCAACCGCAGTACCGGCAACGAGAGTCTGGGCCGCAGCCGCAATATCGCCAGCCGCAGCAGCACGCGCAACCCCAATACCGGCAATCGCAGCCGGGGCCGCAGCCGCAATACCGCCAGCCGCAGAACCGGCCTGCGCCTCAGGTGCAAGAGCGGCGAAGCGCGCCGCGGCCTGCTCCCGAGGCCCGTCCGGCCCCTCGGCAACAGCATCAGACCCGGCCCGAGCCGAAAGGCGGTCCGCGGTAAGCTTCCTGCAAATGGTTGCATTTGGGGCCCACGGTTCGCCGTGGGCCTTTTCCTTTGCGGCTGAACAAGGGCTAAGTTGAGGCAGGTTCGATGCCGGCGATTTCCACTTCCAGACCCCCAAAATCCGGGTGGTCGTTTTCGCGGATGCGATAGGCGAGGTCAATGCGGCTGCCTTCCGCCAATGCCAGTTCGGCGGCACGATCCGCCATGTCCCATCCCACGGCGCGCATGCCCCCGGTACCGGGCGTGGGTGTGTTCGCAGGCGAGTCGTGCCCAAGTTCCATGCGGATGTGCCGTTCCTTCATCTTGCGGACCGGAGCGAGCAGGCGGGCATTGCGCGCCACAAACATCGGCTCCGGATTGCCGTGCCCCAGCGGCTCCAGCCGGCGCAGCCACCCGGCCAATACCGGCGTGATGCGGTCCAGCGGCAGCTCCGCGTGGATGCGCAGCAATCGCTCGGGCTCCCGTGCAGCCAGCTTTTCCTGGGCATGCTCGCTCAGGCGGCGCTTGAGTTCCGGCAGGCGCGCGGCCGGCAGAGCGAAGCCCACGGCGAACGCATGTCCGCCAAAGCGCGTGAAGAGGTCTGCGCAGGTTTCAATGGCCGCCAGCAGCTGAAATCCATCCACGCTGCGGCCCGATCCGTGCGCCACGCCATCTTCCATGCTCACCACGATGGCCGGTTTGGCCGTGCGCTCCACCACGCGTGAAGCCAAAATGCCGATGACGCCGCGATGCCACCCTTCGCCCTCCACCACCAGCAGCCGCTCGGCAGCCAGTTCCGGATCGCTGGCCAGGCGAGCTTCAATGACCGCCAGCGCGGATGCCTCCGTGTCGCGCCGCTCCCGGTTCAGCCGCTCCAGCTTGGCCGCCAGCTCCTGCGCGCGCGCCGCATCGCGAGTGGTAAAGAGCTCAATCACGTCTGAGGCCACATCCATGCGTCCGGCGGCGTTGATGCGCGGCGCCAGGCGGAAGGCCACATCAAATCCCGTAATTTGCTTGGTTGTCGGGTCCAGCGCCGCGGCGGCAAACAGGGCGCGCAGCCCGGCGCCCATCGGCCGGCGCAACTCGCGCAGCCCCAGAGCCGCAATCACGCGATTCTCGCCGTGCAGCGGAACCGCATCGGCAATGGTGGCAATGGCCGCCATTTTCAGAAAACTGGGCAGAGTTTTTTCGCGCGTGCGGACCGGATCTCGCCGCTCCAGCACGGCCTGGGCCAGCTTGAGCGCAATGGCCGCGCCGCACAGCGATTTCTCCGGATACGGGCAGCCGGGCTGGTTCGGGTTCAGGATGGCAAGCGCCGCGGGCAACTCGTCCTGGGCATCGGGCAGGTGGTGGTCGGTCACAATCAGGTCCAGCCCCAGCCGCTCAGCGGTCCGCGCCTCGGCAAAGGCGCGCATCCCGGTGTCCACCGTGATCACCAGGCGCACTCCTTCCGCGTATGCGGACTCCAGCACTTCCGATTGCAGGCCGTAGCCCTCGCGCAGCCTGTGCGGCACGTGAAAGCGAACCACGCCGCCCAGCATCTCGATTGCGGTCTTGAGCAAAACGACGGCCGTGGTGCCGTCCACGTCGTAGTCGCCATACAGCAGCACCGGATCGCGCTGCGCAATGGCACGCTCCAGCCGCGCGACGGCCGCTTCCATGCCCAACATCCGGAAAGGATCGTGCAGATGCGTGAGGTCAGGATTCAGGAAGGCAAACGCCTGCGCGGATTCTGTAATGCCCCGTGCCACCAGCAGCTCTGCCAGCACATGCGGCAGCCGTGCCGTGCGGGCCAGCTCTGCGGCCTGCTCCGGATGCTGCTCAGCCACCACCCAGCGCTGGCGCGGCCTCGAGCGTCCTGCTGCGGAGCCGCTGGGTGCCGCCCTTGTGGTCGCCACCCGGCCTACTCGTCCTCTTCGTCGTGTCCGTGCTCGTGGTCGTCAATCACAATGTCGTGAAAGCTCTCAATGTCCTCGAGTAGCGACTGGAAGCGTTCATACCACTCGGTCGTGGTCTCGTGCAGAATCGCCATGCCCTGGTAGAGGAAGCCAAGCTGGATATAGCCCACCATGCCGGCGTACTTGTGCAAAAGCTGCGCTTCCACCAGCTCGGAGGCCTCGTCATCCGGAAAGTTCATCTCTCCGGCCTCCTCCGCCAGCGCGTCCAGCTCCTCGCGCTCCAGAGTCATTTCACTGAAGGTGATGAAGGGAGCGCCCACGTGCTTGGCCATCTCCACAAAGTCTTTCCACGCGTCAGGATTGCCCTGGCCCTCCCACACAACCGAGGGAATGTCTTCGGTCACGTAGCCGGGCAGGCGGCGCAGTCCGTGGCCCTCAATAAAGGCCACCATGTCGTCTTTCAGCGAAAGCAGGTTGTCGGTGCTCATAGTCAAACTCTAATTTTCGCAGATGCAGGCGGGGAGGGCGGCCACGAAATGTGGAAACTTCTTCCGGGGGCTGCCCAGGCTTTAGTCTGGAGAGACACGAATCCAGGAGGTTCCCGTTTGCCAGCGTTTGAACGCCACGTCTTTGTCTGCCATAACGTCCGCCCCGAAGGCGCACCGCGCCCGTCCTGCTCTGCCGACGGCAAGAGCGAATTGCATACCCAGCTGCAGCAGTTGTCCAAAGCCGCCGGCCTCAGCTCCCGCGTCCGCATCAACAAGTCCGGCTGCCTGGACCAGTGCGAGCACGGACCAACCGTCGTCGTCTATCCCGAGGCCGTCTGGTACGGCAATGTCCAGCCTGCCGATGCCGCTGCAATCGTCGAAGAGCACCTGGTGGGCGGCCGCCCCGTGGAGCGGCTCCGCATGGCCGAGGAGTGCCTGAATACCAAAAGTTGCCCGCATCGGGGATAGTCGGGCGGGCATTCTCGTGATCTTCTTGACGAGGTTTGGATCAAGAACCGGATTAAGAGTCCGGAACGCCCGGAAGAAACGGCCCGGACTGCGGAAGCAAAGCCCGGGGAGGAAAGAGACGCAGGCTCAATCCTCGTGGCGCGCATCCACAACGTGCCTAGACGCACGAAAAGTGGGAAGCAAAGCATGCTTCCCACTTTTTTGCACTTTCAACTGCAGCGGCCTGTCCATTTCCCAAGCGCTGCACCTAGCAGGTCTGATTGAACATCGGGCGAGAAACGCGACGGCGTCGGTCAAAGATGATCAATCCGAACAGGCACAACAGGCCAGTACCCGCCAACGCCCAGGTGCCAGGCTCAGGAACCACATTGCCAACGACAAGACTATTACCAAAGCTGCTCGGCGCTTCTTCAAGCGAGAAGAATGTGGTACCGCCTAAGCCAGCCAGCCCAGTAATATTAACGTCTCCAGAATCGAAGCTAATATTATTGATATTCGAGAAGGTGTTCAACGGGCCTTCGTAGCCGGTTGCTGCGGTTGAACAGTACGCATCGCCGGTGTACGTGCAGATGCCGTCACCTTCGAAATAGAAGATGTCGATCCCGGTTGCGGTCAGATGGATAGAACCTGTGAACGTGGAGGATGAGTTGTTGACGACACCAACCAAGGCGTCTTCAACGCCATCGTAGGGGTTTGCCCCCGCCACCGGTGCGCCGGTGATGGAATTGTCGGCATTGATGGTGATGAGGTAACCGCAATCGGTGTTGGTATAGCCCGTGGTAGGGCAGATCGAACTGGCGAACGCTGCCGGTGCGAGACACAGAACCGCCAAGCAGGCAAGTGCGCTGAAGAGTCGTTTCATACTAGATCTCCTTTTGAACTTCAAGCTACCGGTTTGGGGATTTTCGTTTTGGGGATTTCGGGGCCCGACAGGTATGCGTGGACGCGGAGATAAACCGGAACGCAGGGAATAGGCGCTTACGCAGGATGAATGTTGTAACCTTCCATGCATTTCCGGTGCCAACCAAACCGATTCATACGGAAGGAGATAGAGGGATTGTCGAAAGGGGACTTTGCAAACTTTTGCATGAAAAACGGAATTCCCTTTCCCAAACGGCCTGGAAAGCACCGAAAAGTGGGCAAATTTGAAATAGTTGACGACCCGATTTCACGCACTCATTCGGATGGGTCGGCGCCCATTGCGTGGGAGGTGCGAAGTAAAGGCGGAATCTGCAATCGAAAAACCAGCCAACGGAGAACGTTCAGGGCCCGGCAGGAAGGTCGAATGCGCTCTTGACCTTACTCCGAAACGCCTTCCGCGGCGGTTGGATCCCTGGCCGGTTGAGTCTTTGCACTTCCTCATTGCAACCCCCTTCCCTGGAAACTGCTTCCCCTGGACATCGTCTTTAAATCGTTGGAGGCGAGGGGTGTACACCCAGCCGCCTCATGGGGTATCCTGCAATTTAGCCCATGATTTTTTCCCGTGAGTACATTGGGTATCTGGCCCGCCGAACGGTCAAGCACCTCATCGACGCCAAAATGGTCACCACCGCCGACTTGAAAGCCACAGAGTCGCGGGTGAGCGTTGGGTTGATTGAGGAGATGTCGCTTGAAGACCGCATCAATGAGGAAGTGCGCGTCATCCTTGACGCCTACTCCGATGAAATGCGCAAGTCCGGTGCCCAATACGCCGAGATGTTCAAGAAGGTAAAGACCGAGCTGGCCCGCAAAT
>Ga0307375_10001639_pt1 | contig 24070 bp, 20 predicted proteins | sample TR1MG_FD_202531 | JGI IMG/M metagenome (GOLD analysis project Ga0307375, IMG submission 202531) | Soil microbial communities from Risofladan, Vaasa, Finland - TR-1 | ecosystem: Environmental > Terrestrial > Soil > Coastal area > Acid sulfate soil | place: Finland: Risofladan, Vaasa | collected...
TCTCTCTCCCCGGGCCCTCGCAGATGGGAGGGCATGGATGTCCCGTTTCCCGTTGGGGATTTTCCGGCGAACAAGCGTCGCCGTTCTCACCGTTCTCTTTCTTTCATTCTTCTCCACGCTCTCGATCGCGCAGTCATCCGCCAAGCCTGGGAATGCTGTTCCAAAGTCTCAGCCTGCCGCGACCGCTGCACCTTCGCCGCTCGCCGCGCATCCGCTTACTGCGGATGATGTCGGCGCATTCTTCGACGGCATGATCCCGCTCGAGATCAAGCGCGATGACATCGCCGGCGCCGTCGTCTGCGTCGTCAAGGATGGAAAGGTCCTCTTCGCTCGCGGCTATGGCTATGCAGACGTGAAGAGAAAGAAGCCTGTCTCCGCCGATGACACGCTCTTCCGTCCCGGTTCCATCTCCAAGCTTTTCACATGGACCGCCGTCATGCAGTTGGTCGAGCAGGGAAAGATCAATCTCGACGCCGACGTCAACAACTATCTCGATTTCAAGATTCCTCCGCTTGATGGCAAGCCGGTCACCATGCGCGACCTGATGACGCACACGCCTGGTTTCGAGGAAACCGTCAAGGACCTGATTCAAACTGGCCCGAATGCCCGGGCGGATCTTCCCGCATATATCAAGACGCATCTCCCCGAGCGCATCTTTGCGCCCGGAACCATGCCCGCCTATTCCAACTACGGTGCCGGTCTCGCCGGTTACATCGTGCAGCGCGTCTCGGGCGTTTCGTTCGATCAGTACATTGAGGACAACATCTTCAAGCCGCTCGGCATGACGCACTCCACCTTCCGTCAGCCGCTGCCCGATTCGCTGAAGGGCTTGATGTCCAGCGGATATCTGCGCGCCTCCGACGGCGCCAAGCCGTTTGAAATCGTCAACCCCGCGCCCGCCGGAGCGCTCTCCATCTCGGCCACGGACATCGCGCACTTCATGATCGCGCAGCTCAGCGGAGGCCAGTACGACGGCGCGCGCATCCTTCAGCCGCAAACCGTCGAGCTCATGCACTCGCGCCAGTTCGGGCTCGATCCTTCCATGAACGGCATGGCGCTTGGTTTCTACGAGGAGTCGCGCAACGGACATCGCATCATCGGCCACGGCGGAGACACCGTCTATTTCCACAGCGACCTTCATCTCGTCCCGGACCAGAACCTCGGCTTTTTCATCTCTTACAACAGCGTGGGCCGCACTTCGCCGCCGCGCAGCGCCGTATGGAGCCAGTTTCTCGACCGCTATCTGCCGTACCAGGAACCGGTGCGGAATGTCCCGGCCACGGCTGTTGCCGATGCGCGCTCCGTCGCCGGCAGCTACATGACCACTCGCCGCTTTGAAACTTCCATCATGCGCCTCGCTTCGTTGCAGACCATGTCCGTGGATGCGCAACCAGACGGCATGCTCGTCGTCGATGGCTTCAAGGGACTCGACGGCAAGCCCCGCCACTGGCGCGAGATCGGACACCTCGAATACCAGGACGTCGACGGTCAGGCGCGCATCGCGTTCGAATCGCAACCTGGCAGCGGGGAATTGATGATGGTCGATTTTCCCGCCGTCGCATTCCAGCGTGTCCCCTGGTATCACGCGAAGACCTTCCTCCTTATCGTGCTCGTCTTCGTGATCGCCGTGCTGGCGCTTGCCTTGATCCTCTGGCCCGTCTCCGCGCTGGTCCGGCGACATTATCGACGTCCGCTCGAACTTATCGGTGCGGTGCGGCGCACGCGCATCATCGTGCGCCTTGCCGCTCTCCTGCAACTCGCGGTACTGGTTGCGTGGCTCGTCTTCTTCACCCTCAGCGGAGATCACATGTCGTTGCTCAGCAGCCGTTCCGATGGACTCATCCACACCATTCAGGTGTTTGCCGTCCTCGGAATCCTCTCCACGCTTTTCGCTCTCATGCACTTCGTCTCCGTCTGGACGAGTTCTCAACTTCGCGTCTGGATGAAACTGCTGGAGAGTGCCGTCGTGCTGGCATGCGTAGGATATGTGTGGATCGCCGTGACCTGGAACATGCTGCAATTCCATCTGCATTACTGAGGCGGACGTAGAACGGAAAAGGCCGGATCGCTTTCATGCCACAAGGCACTCGACGATCCGGCTGTTTTTTGTCTTCTTCGCGAGCTACTTCTTCAGCTCTTCTTCCTTTTGTATCCAGCTTGTGATTTTCTGCAGCGCCACCGGCGCGATCGTCTCTTCAATCTGCGCATACTCGCGCGGCGAGCCCGTTTTCGCTGTCTGGAACAGGTGATTCAATCCCGGCAGTTCATCGGTCTCCACGTTCTTGTTGCCGCCTTCTTCCAGTGCCTTGCGAATCGCCGGCAGGTTCTGCTCCGGCGATACCTGTGTATCCTTCGATCCATCCAGCGCCAGCACCGGGCACTTCACTTTCTTCAACGCCGTCGCCGGATCATATGTCAGGAAGTACCGGAACCAAGGTGAGCTTATCGCTTTCATCTGCGCGGCAATCTGGCCCGGGGGCATTTTGCCGTTGGAGAGTACGCTGATTTCTTTTTCGATGGTCGCCGTGTCCTTGCCCTCTTTCACCAGGTTCAGGATCGTGCGTTCATTTGCCGCTGCCTTGTCGGCTTCTTCCTTGCTCTGTCCCACGGACTCTGCCAGCCTGCGCACCTGCTCCACCAGCACCTGGTCTCCCGGAACGCCGGTTCCTGCCATCATCACGATGAACGCAATCTCCGGATCGCGCGATGCCACCATCGGAGCGATGATGCCTCCCTCGCTGTGCCCGATCAGCCCAATCCTGTGCGCGTTCACTTCCGTGCGCGTCTTCAGGTACGCCACGCTCGCCTCCGCATCGGTCGCGAAGTCCGCCGTTGTCGCAGTTGCAAACGTGCCGCCCGATTTTCCAACCCCGCGATCATCCACGCGCAACACCGCGATTCCGCGCCGCGTCAGGTAGTCTGCCAACACCAGGAACGGTTTGTGACCCATAATTTCTTCGTTCCGGTTCTGCGGCCCCGAGCCCGTTATCAGCAGCGCCGCCGGAAACGGCCCCTTGCCCTGCGGAATCGTCAACGTCCCGGCCAGCGTGATTCCCGCCGTCTTGTTTTCGTACGTCACGTCTTCGGATTTGTAGGGGAACGGAGGCTTCGGTTCTTGCGGATGCGGCGTTTCCAGTGCTGCCGTGTCCTTCACGCGGTCCAGCGTCAGCGGCAGGCTGGCGCCGCCCTGCGTAAACGTTCCGCGAATCGAACTTCCATCCTCTGCGATGGTTCCTTCGAACTTTGCTCCCATCATCGGCATCGTCATGGTCAGTTGCGCGCCGGCGCGCGTAACGCTGGCTACCGGAAGCCCCTTCGCACCCTGGTCCAGGCTGTCCATCGTCGCGCCATAACCCTTGTCATTCGTCGTAATGTGGAACGCGATGCGCAAGGTAATCGCCCCCGGATTCAGCTTGCCCAACCATGTGCCTGTAATGTCTGGTTCCTGCGCTGTTGCCGAAAACATCGCGCAGACCGTTATCATCGCCAGCACCACTATCCGTTTCATCATGTCCGCAGTCTCCTCGAATCACCGGATACTGTATAGGCGCAGTGTACAGTTGTCAACGAATCCTTCACTCTGAGGATTTCGCCGAAGCTCGACCTTCTGCTATGACAAATGCCGCTCAGTCGTGGAAGGAAGACCTGCCTTCCCGCTGAGCGGCATTTTTTGACCTAACCTTCGGGTGGAACTTACAACAGACAATCTTACTGGAACAATTTCAGCACAATCTGTTGCATCTGGTTCGACTGCGCCAGCGCGGCGATTCCTGTCTGTTGCAGAATATTCGACCTCGACAGGTTTGCCACCTCCACTCCCATGTCCGCCGCACGGATTCCATCTTCCGCGCTCGACAGGTTCTGCACCTGCGCATTCATCACGTTCGATGCGCTTTCCAGTTGATTGACCACAGCCCCCACATTGCCTCGGTCGGCGGCGATATTTGCAATCGCATCGGAAATCTCCCAGAGCGCGACTCTCGCATCGGCCACCGTCAGCAGGTCTTTATCCGAGAGGTCTGCCTGGACTCCTCCCGTGAACCCGATTCGCCCTGCGTTCAGCGCGCCAATCGACATTGACACCCGCGCACCCGTGGCCCCATCTCCGAGATAGACGAAGTCGTTTCCCTCGGACTGATCAACCGTCGCGGCCGTTCCGTTGAAGTGCAGGTCGCTGGTCACGGAAATGCTGCCATTGCCATTGTTGTCTGCAATCGTCAGGTAGCCTTTCGCGTCCACCCCTGCCGTAATGTCCGCGTTCACCAGCCCGGGATTCACCGTCGGCATCAGTCCGTTCATTTGGTCCAGTAGATCCTGCAACGTCGTCGTGGCGTTGCTTACGGTGAACGCCGCCGAGTGACCCGTATCGTCGTCCGTCACCGTCAGCGTGTCGCCGTTCGTCAGCAGAATGTCGGATGGTGTCGATCCTCCCGGCACAGCGGCCGTGGAACTTGCCCATTGATTGGCGCCCGCGCCGCCGCCAAACACTTTTCTTCCGTTGTAGGTCGCGTTGCTTGCGCGGTCAATCTCCTGCTTAATCGCCGTAAACTCCGCGTTCAGCGCAACCCGCTGGCCGTCGCTTACCGTGCTGTTTGCCGACTCCGTCGCCAGAGTAATTGCGCGGTCCAGCAGCGCCGTTACCTGCGACATCGTTCCGTCGGCCACCTGTAGCAATCCCACGCCATCGCTTGCATTGCGCGACGACTGCGTCAGGGCCATGATGTTCGATTTCAATCCGTCTGCAATGGCCAGTCCTGCGGCATCGTCGGCGCTGGAATTCAGCCGCGATCCCGAGGACATTCGTTGCAGCGTTTTGTTGAGTGAAGCGGCGGAAATCGACAACTGCGCACACGCCGCCAAGGACGGGATATTGTTCAGGATGCTGAGTGACACTGGGCAGACTCCTTTCCTGGCGGGCAGTTCTCAGGTCCACTCATGCCCGCTTGCACTGCATCGAGATATGTCGTTTCAGGTGTTTCGAAGAATCGGGCGGAATCGCCACGGCACGAACTTCCGCGACGAATAGTTCCCGTGCGGGAGTTTCCTCCGCGACTTGCGATTCCTGATTCTCCGTGCGCGCGACCGGGGAGCGATCCGCCGCACACGTAGATTGCATCGGCAAACCGCGTTTGGGACTTTAGTAATGAACTTGTAGTCGTCGGGTGGCCCATGCAAGTCTCTCTTGCGTGGGATATGAGGATGCTTCACCCTCGATAAGTATGTCCCGATTGACGCCGAGATGGCGAAACTGACCAGCACAGCGAGCTCAAATTCTCCGCCATATACTTGATTTCCCGACGCACTGTTATTTCTTGAACTTAGATGCGCATCGGATTATCGATGCTGAATTCAACGACATTCCTCCTGTGTGCGTATAGCAAATCCCCTGCTGGCCACGAGAGCAGGGGGCGGTTCAGGGCTGTCGCCTGCCGCCTTTCACTCCAGCCTTAGGCCGGGGCAACCCTGGCAGAACGAAGCCATAGTTGCGGTTGAATTCTTCACCAAGGGTTTGGATCGTTTCTCCGAGATTCAATGACAGGTGCGCTCACTAGGGATCCGGAAATGTCATATTCGCACGAAGTAATAACGGGAATCGCCGATCTCACTGCCGACGCGACACTGATGGCGCGCTGCCGGAACGCTCCAGCCGCCAGTCATTTGGTGATCGCGTCGGGATTCTGGCGGTCGTATTCGGCGTAGAAGGCAGCCGATTGCGGTATGTCGTCGGGCTTGATCCCGAGGCTGACCATGCCAGGCCACTCGGAAAAGACAGTCCATATCAGGAGATACATCATCGACGGCGCGTCGCCGTGGGCGATAGTTTCGCGCGCATGCTCGACACGCCCGCTCTTGTCGCCGTGAATGGCGCTGACGGTCACAATCGAGTTCTCAGCGCCGGATTTAGTGGGATGCGAAACCTCGCTCAGGCCGCCATAGACCGCACCATATGTGGATGCCTTTATTCCGCGTCCATCCTCGTACGACTTTACACGAGAAACCTCGGGAATACCGTGCTTGTGCTTCTCTTGGTGCCAGAGCTTGGCATGTCGGGCCGAATCTTCCAGACGGAATTCATATCCAAGCATCCACGCCTCCCAAAAAGCCCTGCGCATTACGTCGCTGGCGTCCATCAAGCCAGCCTCCAGCAACACGAGGAAGGCGCGGAAGAGCGAGGTCGCTCGGAGCACTGCATAGATCGCCGCGCTAAGCTGAGTGTGATCCTGTAAGTCCTGGCAGTCCCTGATGCCAATGAAGGACAGCGCCGATTCAAGCTCGAAGAGACATCTCTGAAATTCGTCATAGTCGTACAGGGTAGTCATTGGCTCCGACACTCTATAGCGGTGATGTCAGCACACTGCACGCATAGGCTAAGGCAGATCCATCGTCTCAAGGGTTAGCCAGCTTCCTGAATGAAGCCGACGATCTTGTCAAGAAAGGGCTTCATCCTCCAGTAGCCGTTCTTGGCGTGTTCAATCTCAACCTCTATTTGCTTTTCCGCCTCGGTTTCAATATGCGCCAGATTTCTGAGCTCATACAGCTTCTTTATTTCTTCGGAGTAGGCCGCATCCAAGAAGCCAATTCGAACCGCACAATCTACTTTGTCTTTGAACGGGATACTATTGCGGGGAGTCTTTGCGTTTCGATATACGCACGTGAAGAGATCATCGTCACCGTATTTAAGAGAAGTCGAACTCCCCAGTGCGTTCACTGGTTTGTACGCTTTATGAGTTTCGAGCGCTTTGACCTCCGCGTGCTCCTTGTAGCGAATCCACAATAAATGTGAAATCACAGCCTCATAGATTGAGGCATACTGCATAATCTGGAATTTGACAAACGCGTGAATCTCATCACCACTGGCGAATACAGCCTCCATCAATTTGGCAATATAACGGGCCGAGTAGAACGCTCGTCCCAAGCGCTTTTGCAGCTCAGAATCCGCGACGAAGGAGAACTGCTGCACATGCCAATCGAGACTCCCGGGAAGGTCCCGCTTGCAATAATTGTCCAAGGTTTCACGAACACTTTCATTTAAGGGCATATCTTCTACTCTCGTTCTCCAAAAGTTCGGACTTTCCATTCACTAGGCTCGGTGCCCACACACAACCGCAGCGGCATCAGATGGGAACTGAGCAAAACGGCAAAAATGCCTGTCGAGCTCTGGTTCCTCGCCTTCATCGTATTCATCCTACTCTGGTTAGCGGGATATCAACCGCTGTTCGACGCGAACACGGGTAAGTTCAGCGTTGCATTCAGCAGCGGCCACGCTCTGCTTGCGCATCGGTACTGGGAAACGCCGATGGGACATTTAATTCGGCGGCATCAGTCCGGCCTCGAAAACATAGCGCGATGCCGACATATCAGTACTAATCAGCTCCTCGATGAGTGATTTTGCGATTTACCACTTGTTGAGAGCCGAAATGCGGATGTTCAGATTTTCTTGGAATCGACCTTTGCCTTAGTGGGGGACTTTCGGGTTCCCGCGCCAGACACCAAGACGGGGATCCAATTCTTCCGGGAAGCCTTTTCGAGCTCGGCCTTGAGTCGGTCCTTCGACATCAAAGGCCGGTGGCTCACATCTCAGTGTCACAACTGACTGACGGTGCCCATTTCTACCATCCGTTGGCAGAAGTGGGTCCTTTTGCCGCGTACTTCTTGTTCACTTCTCGCCGTTGTTCAACGACGTTGTACCACGACCAACCGGAATCACGAACGCCCGCAGTTGTACTCCATCCAATCAGCAATCAACAATCGTCAATTTCTTCTCCGTGTCTCTGCGCCTCCGTGGTGATCCTTTGCTTTTGCTGTTCGTGACTCGCGACTATCGACTTGTGACTTCTTTGTCACATGTCAAGATGTTCCTGGTCACACATTTCCCCCAGCTATCTGATTCGCAAGGAAATAGAGTTTGCAATTCGATGTCACCTTTTCCCCCTCTGATATGTCAGACTAGATATAGCGACAAAACATCCAAGCCCGCCCCGCGCGGGCTTTGTTTTTGCCGTTGCTCTTGTCTTTCAGCAGCTCAGTAGCTTAGTAGCTCCAGTAGCTTCTAAGTGCTTTCTTTTGAAATATTTGACTTTTAACTCCTTTATTTTGAAATATTTAGAGGAAAGAGTTCGTAAATATTTGAAAACAAAGTAACGCAAAATGGGGGGGTGGGGGTGTCAGTCACCGACTGGGAACCGCGTCTCCGCTCCGGCCATTTGCGGCGCGCATCGTAGAATGGCCTTCGTGCCTGCCTCGGATCTTCTTGACCGTCTTTGTGTTGTCCTGGTTGCCACGCGCAACCCGCTCAACATTGGAGCCGCTGCTCGCGCCATGAGCAACTTCGGCTTCACGCGTCTGCGCGTCGTGAACCCTTACGATGTGGCGTTTCGTGAAGCGCGTTCCGCCGTCGGAGCCGCGGATGTACTGGCCTCGGCCGAGGAGTTCAAGAGTGTTGCCGAAGCCGTTGCCGACTGTGCGCTTGTCGTCGGAACCACTGCGGCCGGCGCGCGCGAGTTGCAGCAACCCTTGCATCGCCTCGAACACGGAGCGCCGCTCATCCAGCGGCAACTCGCTTCCGGTCGAGTGGCTTTGCTCTTCGGGTCGGAGAAGCGCGGCCTCTCCAACCACGACCTCAGCCATTGTCAGTTCCTCGTGCGCATCCCGACGCGCGCCGAGCACGGCTCGATGAATCTCGGCCAATCCGTCGCCGTCTGCCTTTATGAGTTGATCCGCACCGAAGCCGCCGCGATACCGTCCGAACCGATCGACCGCGCCACCTCCGGCGAAGTCGAACGCATCACCGACCTGCTGCACGACGCGCTCCGCGCCAGCGGATACCTGAAACCAGGCGTCTCCGCTCCCACCGAGGAGAAACTCCGCCGCCTCGTCCGCCGCATGGATCTCAGCGCCCGCGACGCCGAACTCTGGCTCGGCATGCTCCGCCAGATCCTCTGGAAACTTCACGAAGGGGAACCGCCATCCGCATGATCGGCCTGAGCGCCGAACGTCAGCGAGGTTATGATCAACGGTGAAGTATCGATGATCTGAGGGTAGTGGAGATATGAAGGAAACCTGGCGATGGTTCGGGCCGCAAGATCCGGTCTCTTTGGACAACATTAAGCAGGCGGGCGCAACCGGAGTTGTCACTGCGCTTCACCACCTTTATCACGGCGAGAAGTGGCCGTTGGAGGAAGTGCTGAAGCGCAAAGCCGAGATCGAAGCGGCTGGCCTTACCTGGTCGGTCGTCGAAAGCATTCCTGTCCATAATTCCATCCGGCTACGTTCGGGCCCGTATCGCCAGTTCATGGATGCCTGGAAGGACTCGCTCCATGCGGTGGCGAAAGCCGGCGTCAAGGTTGTCTGTTACAACTTCATGCCCGTCGTGGATTGGGTGCGCACCGACCTGCGCTGGCGTCTGCCGAGCACGGGCTTTGGACTGCGCTTCGACGTCATCGATTTTGCCGCGTATGACCTGTTTATTCTGCGGCGCAAGAACGCGGAGGCCGGTTACAGCGCCGGGCGCGTGGCCGAAGCGCGGTCGAGCTTCGAAGCCATGCCGGAGGAGCGCCGGAGGGAATTGGAGCAGACGATCATCGCCGGTCTGCCCGGCGCCGAGGGAGCCTACGACCGCGAGACCATTCGCCTTCTGCTCGCCGAATACGAGGGCGTCACTCCGGCCGATCTTCGCGCCAACCTGGCGGCCTTCCTCAATGAGGTCGTGGGCGTCGCCGAGGAACTTGGTGTGCTTCTCGCAATTCACCCGGACGATCCGCCGCTGCCGCTGTTTGGCTTGCCGCGCGTGGTTTCCACCGCGCAGGATCTGGATGCGCTTCTGCGCGCCTGCGACCGGCCGGCCAACGGCCTGACGTTCTGCGTCGGTTCGCTCGGTGCACGCGCCGACAACGATCTGCTGGAGATGGTTCGAAAGTTCTCCGGCCGGATTCATTTTGCGCATCTCCGCCAGGTCGCGCGCGAAGCCAACGGATCTTTTCACGAAGCCGAGCACCTTGCAGGCAGCTCTGACATTGTAGGTGTGATCCTGGAGTTGCTGCGGGAAGAGAAGCGACGCCGTGCCGATGGCCGCCCGGACCACGAGATTCCCATGCGTCCCGACCACGGACACCTGCTGGCCGACGACATCCACAAAAAGACTAACCCCGGCTACTCGCTGGTTGGCCGCCTGAAGGGGCTCGCCGAAATACGCGGCGTTACCCGCGGCCTGAGCTACGCCATGCCGGAACTGCGCGGGTGAAGCAGAGTGGCAGCCGATCCGCCGCTCGTGCGATACTATTTCCGCCCACCACCCAAGCCGGGATGGCGGAACTGGCAGACGCAGCGGACTCAAAATCCGCCGGGCTTCGGCCCTTGGGGGTTCGATTCCCCCTCCCGGCACCAGATATTCCCGCGAGCTAGCTCGCCGGAGAACGTGCTGGCCCTCCACAACTTCGTGTGCTATCAGTGTTCTTACTCATGCTGGACGCAGCGCGTATGGGCTGCGACTGTTTTCGGTTTCAGGCGCCGGGACGAAACTGACGAACGTTCAGGTAAGCTGTCTTCTCGAGGAGAAAACATGAACAAGATCGATGTCCTCAGGAAATCCTTGTTGGCGGCGGCGGTTCTGGCGATGCTGTTATGCTTGGCGGCGTGTCCGGCGCTCAAGAGCATTGCGGAGATCAATCGTGATCCGGCGCGTTTCATGAACAAGGAAGTATCCGTGCACGGCACGGTCACGGAGTCCTTCGGAGCGCTGGGCACGGGCGTATACCGCGTCGACGATGGCGCCGGACAGCTCTGGGTATTCAGCAACGGCTACGGCGTCCCGTCCAAGGGAGCTGAGATTGGAGTCGCCGGAACCATCGTTCCCACGGTGACTTTCGCCGGGCACAGCTACGCCACCGTCATGCGTGAAACGCGGCGGCGTAGGTAATGCATATACAAAATACGTCCAAGTGGACAATGTACCTTTTACGACTGGAAGCCAGTACCCCTAGTTACCGAAAAATTACTTCGGTGACATTTACTGTTCAAGGGTTCTGCTTAGAATACGTCTTGAAGTTGGCAGTTCTGGGGGAGGGCTGCCGTGGCGTCCCGAACAAGAGATCGGGACGCCCTTCTTTTTGTGGTCCGCCCGCGTCCCTTCCCGGATCAGCCCGCTCTGAGTCCAATCTCGCCCGCCTGCATCGAATAGGATGGTACGATTAATAGTTCCCTCTCCCGGGGCCGGGAATGTCAGTGCTTTCGGCTGTCGGGTCTGTTGGGAGACGCGGGAGCAGAGTAAACCCGCATTTGAGATTTGGAGGAAGAATGGCCAGCGACGCAATTCTAGAAATAACTGATGCGAACTTTGACCAGGAGGTGCTGAAGTCTGCGCAGCCCGTGATGATCGACTTCTGGGCTGTCTGGTGCGGCCCTTGCCGCGCTCTCGCCCCGGTCGTGGATGAGGTCGCGAAGTCTTACCACGGCAAGATAAAGGTCGGCAAGATGGACGTCGACAAGAACACTGCAACGCCGCAGCGCTACGGTGTCCGTGGCATCCCGACCCTGCTGATCTTCAAGGACGGACAAGTGCGCGAGCAGATCGTCGGCTACGTGCCGAAGGAAACGATCGAGAAGGCTCTCGACAAGAATCTTGCATAGCCGGTTTTCCGTGCATACGAAAAGCCCGGTATTGCACCGGGCTTTTTCGCGCAAGTGAAACCATTTGCCTTAGTACTTTCGAAGCACGCCTACCACGCGCCCTTGAATCTGCACAGTCGCGGCCGGAACCATAATGGGTTGCATCGTGGCATTTGAAGGCTGGAGACGTACTTGGTCTCCCTCCTTGTAAAAGCGCTTCAGCGTGGTTTCCGAGCCATGAACGAGGGCGACGACGATCTCGCCGTTACGCGCGGTTTCCGTCTTCTCGACAAGCACGTAGTCACCGTCCACAATGTGCTCGTCCTGCATGGATTCGCCGGTAACCTGGAGCACAAAGACGTCGCGTGAACGGGTGAAGTCGGTGAGCGAGATGCTCTCCGGGTGCTCCACCTGTTCAATGGGCCGGCCAGCCGCAATGCGTCCCATCAACGGCAGGGAGGTAGGGGCTCCGGTGACGCCGGTTTTTCCCCTGCCCTTCGGCGAAAGCACGTCGATGGAGCGGCTCCGATTGTAATCGCGCCGCAGGAAGCCTTTTTCTTCGAGGTTGGTAACGTGCTTGTGAACCGTGGCCAGGGAACTCAGGCCCAAAGCTTCGCCAATCTCTTCAAACGACGGGGAGTATCCATTCGTCTGGACGAACTCGGCGATGAAGTCATAAACCTGCCGTTGACGTTTGGTAAGAGCCATTCTTTGTCCTCGTGGCCGCCTACGCAATTGGAGCGCCAGGCGATCGGCTGAAAGTCATCGATCCGGGGTATATTGCTACCTTAAGTATTGGCGAATAAAAGGCGAATGTCAACCGGGAATTCCAATGTGTCGTTCCGAGAATGGTGCCACTTTCGTACATATCTACCGGTGTGACTCTCGTTCAGTCGCGCCGAGCATTCGGCAATTGAAGGAGTCCGGAGTCGCGCTTACAATCCAGACCAAATAGCCATGGCTGATCTCTCCAAGTATTACGAAAAGGCGGACAAGCAGTTGCAGCGCGGCAAGCCCGAGGCGGCGCTCGATGCCTATCTTGCCGCCCTGGAGGAGGATGCCGGCGATGAGCGGGCGCGAGAGGGGGCGGCGGAGCTCTGTATTCTCCTCAGCCAAAACAGTCGCGCCGCGGAGTTCATGTCCGGCCTGTTTCACGACTACGTGGTTGAGGGCAACCTTGCGAAGGCTAGCTTAACTCTGCGCAAGCTTTCCAAGGTGGGGCTGCCGGCGGTGGAGGATGCGCTTGCGTACGGCAGCACGGTTGAAAAAACGAATAAGCGTGAAGCCCTCGATGCGTTTGATGCGGCGTTGAAAGCTGCGCAGAAGAGCAATCGCCCGAGTGAAGCCATCAAAGCCATGCAACGGATTGTGGCCGTCGATCCCAAGCCGGACACTTATCGCAAGCTGGGCGAGTTGGCGTCTGTGGCGGGAGACAACCAGACTGCGTCCGGCGCCTATGTACATCTTGGGATGAGTTTGGAGAAGACCGGATTTGACGCTTCGGAGGCATATGCTCGCGCGTATGCGTGCGATAGATCGAACTGGGCCGCATGTTTTGGCCATGGGCGTGCCTTGGTAGCCCAGGGACGAGCGCAAGAAGCGGTCGAGTTGCTCGAACCTCTGGCTACTTATCCATCCAGCCCTTACGAGGCGCGCGAACCGTATGTGCTGGCGGTGATTGCCGCGAACCAGGTGGACAAGGCAGAGCCGTATGTCTGGGACGTCTTTGAAAGAAATCCGCAGGACCATTCCAAGACCATTAGCGACGTGATCGCGGCATTGATTGGAGCGCACAAATCTTCGCAAGCCGTTGCCCTGGCGCGAAGGCTCGAAGATTTTCAGAGAAAGGCCGGAAAGCGCCGGGATTTCGTCGTGCAGATGAAGCAAATCGCCGACTCACAATTACCCGACGCTCCATTCTTGGAATATGTGGCCGAGGTCTACAACAGTTCCAATCGTGAGGGCGACTACTGTGAAACGTTGGCGCGTCTCTTCGACCTCTACTATGCATCCGGAAATTACGTGAAGGCCGCTGACTCGTTGGATCGTGCGGTGGAAGTCGATGCCTATGAAGCGGGCCATCAGGAACGTCTTGACAGGTTGCGTGGGAAGATTGATATCCATCGCTTGAATGCTCTTGCCGTGAGGCTGGTAGGAACCTCTGCCGCCAATACCACGGGCGCGATCATGGAGGAGCCCGAAGGGGATCAGCCGACGGTGCTCGAGGACCTGATGCTGCAAGCGGAGATTTTCCTTCGTTACTCGATGCGTGCGCGCGCGGTAGAGCGCCTTGAACGCATCATGAAAATGTTTCCTCTAGAGGAAGAGAAAAATTCTCGATTGCGGGACCTCTACATGGAAGCCGGCATGATTCCCAGCGCCGTTGCAGCGCCCGCGAACGATTCGGTCTCGGCGCCGACGCCGACGCCGAAGTCGAATGGCGGTGATGTGGATTCCGTCGATGACCTTGTCCGGGCCACCGAAGTGAATCGAAACATCGCGCGCCAGTCGAGCGTGAAGGGCGTACTGTTTGCCGCAGTGAACGACGTTGGCCGGAACTGGCAAGTAAGCCGCTGCATCGCCGGACTCTGTGGTCCGGGCAAGCCGCCCTCCGCCGCCCTGGAATACTGCGCTCCGGGAGTGAAGCAGTCGGACGTGACCACAGTGGTAAAAATGCTAACGGTTTCGCAGGCAATCTGTGTAGCTTCGGGCGTCATTGCCGCGCCCGACGTGCGGAACTCAGCCGAACTTGCACCGCTGCATGCAGCCATGGAGATACAAGGTACGGAGTCACTGCTTGCTCTCCCGCTGCTCGATGGCGATCAGCACGTTGGCATGCTCATCCTGGAGCAGAATGGCGTTCGCCGGGACTGGAAACCGACGGAAATTGCCGTGCTCCGTTCAATTGCCGATCAGATCGTGATGGCGGTGAACAACGCTCGCCTGCGGAGCCTGGTCAAGACACTGGCCGTTACCGACGAAAAAAGCGGATTGCTTAAACGTTCGTCCTACCTTGACGTGCTGTTGTCGGAAGTCCGCCGTTCCATGCAGCAGAGTTCACCGCTGACCCTGTTGCTGATGAACTTTGGCAAGTCTTCAGTTTTGACCAGAGAGAGAGGGGAACCGGCTTTGGAGGCGATGATGCAGCAGATCGGCCAGGTTCTTTGCTCGCATGTTCGCCAGAACGATGTTGCGGTCCGCTATGGCCCGACTGAAATCGCGCTTCTACTGGCGGACACGAATGACCGCAGCGCGTTTCTTGTTGTCGAGAAGATGCGCAAAGTTTTGGCAATTCAACCGTCGTCCTCGGGCAAGATCCCCGATTGTGTAGTGGGCATTGCCGAAGCGATGCTGGTGCCGGAATTCGATCCCGTCGATGTTGTCACTGAACTCATCAACCGCGTCGAGCAAGCTTTGACTGTCGCAAAGACCGATTCGGGAAGCACCGTTCACTGCCTCGCGCCCGCGCTTTCGGCGGCAGGCGGTCAATAGTCGCAATTCTCCGCACGCGTCGAAACCCAGCGGCGTGCTAAACTTCCCGCCGCAACGTCACAACAAAAGTTCCCGGTTCCGGGTATCCAGTGTACGAAATGAATACCAGCGTCGTTGTCTCGCAATTTCGTCTCGCCTCGGCCAAGTATGCAAGCCGTGCCGCGCTGATTGGTCCAGAGATGTCCGTCAGCTACAACCAGTTGGAGCGCCAGTCTGCCGCGATGTCGGAGAAGATCTCCGCGCTCGTGTCAGGCCCGACGGTTGCGCTTCTGATTCCGAATTCTCCGGTCTTCGGGCCGTCGCTGTTGGGCGCGCTGTGGGCCGGAAAAACTGTCGCCGTGTTGCCCACGCTGGCTCCGCCGCCAATGCTCAAACTGATGGTGTCCGAGGTGGGCGCTGGCGCGGTGTTGACGACGGCTGATTTCGCTCCGCGATTGGCGGAGGCGGGCATTCCCCATGAAGTCGTGGAAGGCATCGCGGAATTGGACCCTGAATCTGTGCCAGTGCGACCGATGGAGCAGGAGGCGGCGGTGTTGCTCTACACTTCCGGCACGACTGGTCGCCCGAAGGCCGTGATGCTGAGCGAGCGGAATCTACTGGAGAATATTGACGGCTGTCGCATGGCGACCGGTTTCAACGATCGCCAGGTGATGCTCGCCATTCTTCCGCTTTTCCACGCCTACGGCCTCACGGTCACGCTGTTGCTGCCGTTGACTAGCGGAGCGACGGTTGTGATCCCCGATCGTTTCGTTCCGAGGTCGGTGTTACAGACAATCGAGACGCACAGGGTCACATGCCTGGTGGCGGTGCCCAGCCAGTACAGGCTTCTCACCAAGGAGCCGGTCTCGATTGACGCTCGATCGCTGTGGCTGTGCATCGCCGGAGCCGAGCGACTGCCGGAACAGGTGGCGACCGAGTTCCAGCAGAAGTTTGGACGACCGATTGTGCAGGGCTATGGAGCCACGGAACTCTCTCCCGTAGTTTCACTGAACATGCCCGGCACCAATCGATTCGGCAGCGTGGGCAAGTCTCTTCCGAATCTTCGGGTCACGATTCGCGATGATGAGGATGCACTGCTCGGCCCGGATGACGTTGGCGAAGTCTGCGTGGAAGGCGGAGCGGTGATGCTCGGTTACTTCCGGGATGAACTCGCTTCCGCAAAAAAAGTTCGACACGGCATTCTCCACACTGGCGATAAGGGTTATATCGATTGGGATGGCTACTTACATCTGGTGGGACGCGCCGATGATCTTGTGAAGGTATCCGGCGAAAAGGTCTATCCTTCTGAAGTGGAGACTGCGCTGGAATCCCTTGCCGGAGTGGATGAAGCGGCCGTGCTCGCACTTCCCGATGAGCGCCATGGCTCCCGTTTGCATGCCTTCGTCCTGCTAAAGGATGCGGGTGTGACGGAAAACGATCTGCGGACTGGGCTTCGCGACCGCTTGGAAGCCTACAAGGTTCCGCGCACCATCACGCTGATCGAGCAGATGCCGCGGACTATCACCGGCAAGACGGACAAGCGAACACTTGCCGCGAGCGCCGTCTAAGCCGTTCCCTGAGTGGTCCTCATCCGCCCGATACGTGCGGAAGATCACTGCGACTGGGATTGCCGCAGGGATAGACTCTTGGCGGTTCCGGCCCCGTCGGAATCTCCGGAAACTGCGCTGCGGAATCTTCGCCGCCATCCCGGAAGCCTGGTTCACCGGAGGATGGTATGAGAGGCACTTATCCCGAACAGAAGAACGTTCCGACGCCAGCCTGTCCAAACTGCGGCTCGCGAGATCGTGTCATTCGCATGGCGAGCTCTCTTACCCCGTTCGAGCGCCCGGATGCCGAGGATCCCACCAGCAGCCGTTACTACTGCCAGGCCTGCTCCCATGAGTTCATCCCGGAGCAGCGGGATGAAGACGCATCGAACGGCTGACGAGCCTGCCCGCTCCCGCCGATTTGCGGCGACTTCCGTGCCGCTGATATAGTCTTCCGTTCCTCTGCGCGGCCCGCGCTGGCGGGTGAGCATCGCTTTCATTGCAATTCGTGTGAATTCAAAAGGTAGGCCAATGGAAATCAAAAAGGTAGGCATTCTTGGCTGTGGGCTCATGGGCTCCGGCATTGCACAAACTGCGGCCATGGCGGGTTTCGACGTGACCGTACTTGAAGCGGACCAGAAATTTCTCGACAAGGGCTTCGCCGGGATGGAGAAGTCCCTGGCGAAGTTTGCCGAGAAGGGGACGCTCAAGGAGAAACCGGCCGAAGTTCGAGCTCGATTGAAGGGCACGACGCGCGTCGAAGACCTTGCAGATTGCGACTTCATCGTCGAAGCCATCATCGAGAACGTCGACGAGAAGAAAAAGATGTTTGCCCGGCTGGACGCAATTGTGAAGAAAGAGGCGATCTTCGCCACCAACACTTCGTCGATTTGCGTGACCGAGGTGATGACCGCGACGAAGCGTCCTGATCGGTTTGTTGGCCTGCACTTTTTCAATCCCGTACCGTTGATGAAGCTGGTGGAAGTTGTGCGAACCATCGCCACCGGTAACGATGTCTACGAAACGGCATTCGAGTTTGGCAAGCGGTTGGGCAAGGTCCCGGTGCGCACCAGCGACAAGACAGGATTCATCGTGAACCGCCTGCTGGTGCCTTATCTGCTCGACGCCATCCGTGCGTATGAAGAAGGAGTTGGATCGATTGCCGATATCGATCTGGCGATGAAGCTGGGCTGCGGCTATCCGATGGGGCCGTTCACACTTCTTGATTTTATCGGGCTCGACACCACCTACTACATCACGCACGTCATGTTCGACGAGTTCAAGGAACGCCGATTTGCCTCGCCCGCGTTGCTCAAGCGCATGGTGATGGCGGGCTGGTACGGCAAAAAGAGCGGCAAAGGATTCTATGACTGGACCGACCCGCAGAACCCGGTGCCGCAGGATGCCGCATTGAAGGCGGGCGAAGCCGGAAAATAGTTGCCGTCGGCGGCGGTGCCGACGAAGTGGAAATACTGAAAAGAATTTGGGATAGAGAGGCCTTATATGTCTACAGCGGCAGGAAGTGGGAAGTTCGAGAACATCCGGTACGAAAAGAAAAACCAGATCGCCTACATAACCGTCTCGCGCCCGAAGGTGCTCAACGCGCTCAACATGGCGACGATGGAGGAACTGCGGCGGGCCTTCACGCTGGTGAGGGACGACGACGATGTGCGTGTGGCGATTTTGACGGGTGAGGGCGAAAAGGCATTCATTGCCGGTGCGGATATCAACGAAATCTCTTCGCTTGATGCCATCGAAGGCAAGGAGTTTGCGTCGCGCGGCCAGAGCGTACTCGATCTCATTGAGAATTGCGGCAAGCCGGTCATTGCTTGTGTCAACGGCTTTGCGCTGGGCGGCGGCTGCGAAGTGGCCATGGCGTGCACCATGCGGCTGGCAAGCGAGAATGTGAAGCTTGGTCAGCCCGAAGTGAAGCTTGGCATTATTCCAGGCTATGGCGGAACGCAGCGGTTGGCGCGGCTCGTTGGCAAGGGGCCGGCCAATCAGATCCTGTTGACCGGCGACATGATCACCGCACAGGAGGCGCATCGCATTGGGCTGGTGAACGAAGTGGTCGCTCAAGCCGAGCTGATTCCTCGTGCAGAAGCGATTGCGCAGAAGATGATCGCCAATGGACCGCTCGCCATCCAGTACTGCCTGGAGGCGGTGAACAAAGGCATGGAGATGACTCTGCAAGAGGGACTCTTCTTGGAGGCATCGCTCTTTGGCGTCTGCTGCGCCACCGAGGACAAGAACGAAGGGACCAAGGCGTTCCTCGAAAAGCGTGCGCCTCAGTTTGGCGGGAAATAGCCTTTGTAGTGGTTCGTGACGAGCCAGCCCATGTCATATGGACTGGCTTTATTTTTTCTGGATGTTACATGGGTTATGCATCGATGCCAGATCCATGTTGAATCCGTTCGCGAAAAGCTGACTGGCAGCCACCGCATCTGATACAACAGTCACTGGAATGATCAAATCTTTTCATCGTCTGTTGGTGTCGGCGAACGAGGGCGATTTCCGCGCCCTGGTGGAGTTTTTCGAGTCGCTCGGGCTCGCCCGGGGAGAGAGCTGGGAGGGCCGCCGGAGCCGTGGAGTGAAGTTCGACGCGCCGGAGTCCGGCGTGGAGATCGGCATGGGAGAGGGATTTCCCGCCGCTGACCTCGTTGTAGAAGTGGACAACGCCGATATGGTTGCTGATGTCGCGCGTCGAAAAGGCTACAAGTTCACGCAGGACATTGCGGATCTGGACTGGGGAGCCCGGTTGTTCACACTTGCGGTGCCGGGTGGAGCCGGACAACTCGCTGTATTCTCCTACAACGAAAATTGGCGGCAAATGACGCATGAGGGCTCGCTCGATGCGACCGGCATGCGCTTCGCGGTGATCGTAAGCCGCTTCAATGCGTTCATCACGGAACGGCTACTGTCGGGAGCGATCGACGCATTGCGGCGCGAAGGAGCGGTCAACGAAGATATCGAGGTTGTTCGCGTTCCGGGAGCGTTTGAAATTCCCGGCGCGGCGCGGATGTTGGCGCAGACAGGGAAGTTTCATGCCATCGTCTGCATCGGGTGTCTGCTGCGCGGCGACACCCTACACTACGAAGTGATCGCCAACGAAGTCACGCGGGGTGTTGGACAGGCGGCGCAGGAAACCGACGTGCCGATGGGTTTCGGCGTACTGACGTGCGACACTCTCGAACAGGCGATCGATCGCGCCGGCTTAAAGGCCGGCAACAAAGGATTTGAAGCTGCGCTGGCCGCCGTGGAGATGGCGAATCTGAAGAAAGCGGCGACCGGTAAGTAAAAAGTTTCAGAGCCGCAAGTAGTGGGCTTTCGCGGCTGCTGTCTATTGAGAGGCTGCCTCCAGGGATTGTTTTTATGGGTACACGAAGAAAGTCGCGCGAACTCGCGCTGCAGATGCTGTTCCAATCCGACATGGGCAAGCAGACCTCCGAACAGGTCGAGCGTACGTTCTGGGCGGAACGGAAGGATCTCGATGAGGGAGTGCGCAGTTTCGCGCAGGACCTCTTCCGCGTCGCCACGGAGCGCGTCGATGAGATCGACAAACTGATCGAGCGACATGCCGAGCACTGGCGCATGGACCGCATGGCCGCCGTCGACCGGAATATTCTTCGCGCCGGAGTGGCCGAGTTCCTCGGTTTTCCAAAGACTCCCCGGCCGGTGGTTATTAACGAGGCGTTGGAGATTGCCCGCCGATTTTCCAGTCCTGAGTCGGTCCAGTTCATCAATGGAGTTCTGGACAGCGTGGCTCGAGACCTGGAAGGCGCCACGCGTGCCAAGTGAGTACAAGTCAAAATTCTTATTCCCGTGTTAGTTCCTACAGGAAACCCTGCGATGAATTGGTCCGATGATGCAACCGAAATGATGGCCGAACTGTTGCGGCACTTGCCGGCAAGCGTTCGGGAAACCGTAGAGGAAGCGGCGGAGTCCCGTGCCGAGGCGCTGACCAGCGCCGACGGAGAGGACGAGATCGCGATGGAAACCGCGGTACGCGCCGTGGTGGAATCTACCCCGGCGGGACAGCGAGCCCGCTTGCATGAAGCACTGACCTATCACGGAATCGATCCGGACGACTACGAAGACGCGTTCGATTCCTAGCGGCTTATGCTAAGCAATAAAAAGCCCCCAATTTTCGGGGGCTTTTGTATTTTTGCAGGGCGGCTACTTATTTTGCACAGCCACGATGTTCGGATTGGTGGCTGTTCCATTTGCGTCCTTCAGGCTGACGCTGGTTTGCTGCGCATCCGTGTTTTTCGTGAGGTCAATCTCGTGCACAGTGCCGTCGCTTGCTCCGACAAAATAAAACAGGCTGTCGGCTGTGACATCGCCGGTGTATGCGGCTGTGGCACTGGCCGCCAGGGCGATCGTAGTGGGCGTGTCGTTGGTTACGTTCAGCACGGTGATGTTGCCGGTGTTGCCCGCGAGAATCGCCTTCGTGCCGTCCGGTGTCACAATCCACTGGCTGGGCGTCATCGTCGATCCCTGGCCGAGATCAACCGCCGCGCGAGTCTCTGACATCACTGGCGGACACGACTGGTCAATCTGGATGTTATTCAGCACGATCGCGTTTGGTAAATCCAACGCAACGGCGCCGCTCGCATCCTTCAGCGCGCGAATCATCGTCGGAGCGTTGGCCAACTGCGTGTCGATCGTGGACGTCGGCTGGCAGGTGGCGTGAACGGTGATGGCGTTCGCCTGTCCGCCTGCGAAGTAGACGGCCGGTCCATTCGCAAGTACCGAGACGTCGTTCACTGGAGTAGTTGCCGAATACTTGCGCATAACCTGGGACGTCGCATCCCACACCCAGTAATTTGTGGTCCCGTTGGCAAGGAACAGGTAGTGATCGTCCGGCGTGAAGCTGGCGGACGTCGGTCCGCCGGTAATGGGTGCCAGGCCAGCCGTGATTACGCCCTGTGTCAGGTCCACGATATAGGCAGCGTTATGCGCCGAGTCCGAGATTACGCCGTATGATCCGTCCGGTGAGATCGTAATGGCCTTGCCAACCACGCCGAGCGCGGTCGCGGCGCTTGTCGCAGGATCGAACACCATCGCACCGGTGGTGGTAGCTCCCAGCAATGCCTTGGTTCCCTGGCGGTTGAACAGCATCGAGTTCGGTATCTGCGGCAGTGTAATCGCCGTTCCAGCCTTGCCACTGCTGTCAATTGGAATCAGCGTTGTGCTGCTGGTGCTGCCCGCGAACACCGTATATCCGGCCGTCCCGGTAACGTTCCCGAGTATCGGGTTGCTGTAAATCGGGGACATGTTGACGTTGCAACTTGGCGACGAACAGGCCGCGGATAGCATCGCCGCACCTGCCGTGCCCGCCGTCACCGCGGCGGTGGAAGCCGTTGTTGAGCCAGCGACAGTGAATGAATAAGGGTTGTTGGTGATCCAGTTCAGTGGCGGGTTTACCAGCGTCTTTCCCTTCGAGTCGACTGCGGTAGCCTGCAATGTGCGGGTGTCGCTCTTGACCGCCGTGAAAGGCGATGCGTCGCCACCTTGTGTAATCACTGAGAGCGAAACGATGGGGCAGGTTGTGAATGGAACTGCCGGACTGTTGTTTCCGGCAATCGAGGCGTAGACACTGGTGGAGCCGGGAGCAGCGCCGGTTGCAAGACCGATCGTGGTCGAGTTATCGAGCGCAACCACGCCGCTGTTGTAGGCGGCCCAGACGTAGGTTCCCAGGCTGTCAGCCGGCAGCGCGCAGGGCACTGTCGCGCCCATTGCGGCGCACACCGTGGGGCTCTTGCTATAGGCGGTCGCCGTAAGCTGTTCGGAGTTGCCCGACGAGAGGCACCCGCCCGGAGGAGTGTTGACCTGCACGGCGTCCACCCTGTCATGGACATAAACCGTAACGCTTCCCGATATCGTCCCCGATTTCACCGTTACCGTGGTGGAGCCCGCCTTGGTTGCGGCCGTGCACACGATCCCGTTTGTGTCCCAGGTGCCGGCGCAAATCTGACCGCTGGCGTTGACCGTCGCAAGGCTCGTATCGGCGGATGAGTAAGTAAACTCCGCCAATACCGTGTTGTTGCTTTTGTCGTAAGCAGTCGCCGTCACAGACGCAACGTCGCCCTTATTCAAAGAGATAGGAGACGGGGTGACCGTAATGCTCGCCGCCACGTTGGCTTGCGGGGTACCGCCGCCACATCCGCCGAGGAGGGAAACTATGATGAATACCGGGGCCCAAATGAGGGCAACGCTTGCTCGAGACTGCCGCATGTATCCTCCCCGCGCACGGAAATGCGCGGTCACGCTGGTTCGGGAAAACTTCAGTGTAGAGTGTCAACTAAATTTCGGCAAGGTGAAGCCATTCATTGCCGAGGATGGCCCACAACAAGAACCCGACTTTTGTGAGTTACACTCGCTTTTGCCGCTATTGGCGCGGCCGGTTGTTTCTTCCTGGGGAACAAAAACAGCTGCTTTTCGCGGCCATTTGGCTCCAGAAAGCGATTGAGAGTATGTCGTGGCCTCTGTTTTCCCTTGTTTTCCGCCCGTGGTGGTTGACGCGTCCAACGTGAGTTGCTATATTTGAACGGTTCTGCGAGTCTGATCTGGCTTGCCCGTAGCAGTTCTGGCTGAGCTGTAGAGTTTTGGCCCGAGGATGCAGTTCGACGGCATCCGTTAAGAGGGTTCCCTCGCTGAAACGGACCTGCGCTACCTCTCGCGCTATGCAAGAGGGTATGCAGGTCGTAACTACGATACGGAGTGCCACCCATACCGGCCGCAAGGTTCGGGGTTTCCGGGGCCGCAAATCCCTGGAAATGGAGCAAGGCGCCACCGTCGTAGTTCAAATCATGGAAACTGTAGATTCCCCGCGAAATGTCAGCGTCGGGGAAGTATGGCCTGAAGAGCCCAGGGAGTTCGGGTTTGCTTCGGCCAGCCCCTGAGAAGGGTTTGAAGCGGGTGTGTGCCAGTGGCGCATCGCGTTCTCTGGTTCGTCCGCAGTGTGAGTGAGTGTCCTGACGTGTTTTTGCGCGAATCAGGGCCGGGCCGGGTGTGCCCAGTGATTGCGGTGCTGTGCCGGACGAGTTCCGGCGAATCGTAATCCCGGTGCCGATGGCGAGGACAAAGCGACAGTGCGTCGCATGTCCGAGGAAGATAAGGAGCTGCAAGAGTGCCTACGTTTAATCAGTTGGTGCGTAAGGGCCGCAAGGCGCCCCGCTACAAGACGGCCAGCCCTGCTCTGCAGGCTTGCCCGCAGAAGCGTGGAGTTTGCACGCGCGTGTACACCCAGACGCCGAAGAAGCCGAACTCGGCTCTTCGCAAGGTTGCCCGCGTCCGTTTGACGAATGGTATCGAAGTTACGACCTACATTCCGGGTGTTGGCCACAACCTGCAGGAGCACTCGATTGTGCTCATCCGCGGCGGCCGCGTGAAGGATCTCCCGGGTGTTCGTTATCACGTCATTCGCGGCACCCTGGATTCGGTTG
>Ga0307375_10001640_pt1 | contig 24053 bp, 12 predicted proteins | sample TR1MG_FD_202531 | JGI IMG/M metagenome (GOLD analysis project Ga0307375, IMG submission 202531) | Soil microbial communities from Risofladan, Vaasa, Finland - TR-1 | ecosystem: Environmental > Terrestrial > Soil > Coastal area > Acid sulfate soil | place: Finland: Risofladan, Vaasa | collected...
ACTCCAATTGGGTTCTTGTTCTTTATTGCCGATTTTGGCATACACTTGGCCGGAAAGGACTCGCTCGGCGTGGGCGCGCAATACGGCAACGCTGCCATCTGGCCGGACACGGTGCTCGATTCCCATAGAACGCAGCGTGCGGACCTGCGTTGACCTTCGCACGCATCCGGTCAGCTCGCGAACTTCGGCGCGAGTTAGGAGGAAGCCTGACACTTCATCCTCAAATCGATACGCGCAGGTTGACCGCGATTGCCTTCAATCCAGCTATTCAATCCCGCCAACCCAACTACAATACCCCTTTTTACGGCAGATCTGGGTGCGTTGCAGGCGAACTCGCGAAACTTTTGCATGCAGACGCATCGGGCTATGGTGCCATTTCTGATTATCTCGCCGGCGAAAGACGAGTCGACACTCCGTGGAAAGCCGTTTAGCGCCCTTAACCCTTCGGCTACCAAGCCGCCTACAGCCCCAAGCAGTTCAACCAGATTCGCTCTGTGGTTGATTTGCATCCTGGTCCCCCTTTCGCGTTTGTGTGGGGAAGCCCGGGTGCAGACGTGCACGGAGCGGAACGAGCCCACTCCAAGTTAAGCAACGGGGTTTTATATCCATGCAGAGTCGCCGCGCTGCCCGTCGCGCAGTAACATCGGAGCAGCCGGAGAGAGCTAGCCGCCGTATGACTTCTTATGTCCGCAGGGACTAAGGCGATGACACTGCGGCCGTGGGGCTGCGGAGGTTCGTCGCCGGGGTGTCTGGGGTCAAAAAATGCGGAGACTTGGGCCAGTCCTGACACGGGAGTTTATGGAACCGCTGCCGCCGGGTACCGGCGCTGCAGCGGTAGTCGGCGTCGCGAATCAGCCGCGACCGCCGGGGGCATGCGTGCCTTCGGAAGCGCACACGCGGAGGTTCTGAAATCAATAAGCGCACGTAGCGGCGCTGGCAGCGAGTTAGGCGAGCGTCTGCAGCTTGCGGTCGGCAGCGCCTGTGCCCGTAAGCTCGCGCCCGTGGTCGGGAAATACTTTGGCCATCGATCAGGCCCGCGAGATCGGGTTTGGATGGATTCATGGTAGCCAACTGTGGAACTATTGGAGCCGGCCCGCAAGGTCATCTGCCATGCGAAAACAAAGGGTGCGAATCCAGTGGGTGGCAAGAGATTTTGCCATTTGTGATGACGCAGACACTTGCCTGAATGTCGGGCAGTGCCTGGATCTGGGCCATCAAATGTTGGCAAATGTGGCTGTCACCTTGCACCAATTCGGAAGATGAAAGCGCGTGGTGGCACCGTGCTGTGGGCCGGGGGGCAAGAGCAGCGTCGCGTGTTGATTGCTGCCGCGCATGATGCCGGCTCATGCTCAGTCGCTGCGGGCGATGCCGGATGCAGGGCAAGGCAAGTACGACCCCGGGGCCGAACCGGCGTCCGACTAGAAATCCGATCAGCGCATCGACTGGTAGATGGCAAAACAAGACGAGCTGCCGTCATTCGTCATGGGACGACTCGTGCCTGTGGGCGCAACCAGTAACCAGGCCGCGAATCCGAGTACTCTTCAAGCTCTCCGCACGAAATCTGCGATTGACTGCGGCTGCCAGACCCAGTGATACTCTTGGAGGTGCGGTCGAATTGCCATCGTTGCGATGCTCGGGATTCTCGACGAGGATGGCATGCCGGTGCGCTCCAGGGGGATTCTGGGACCGCCCGCGAAGGGCTCGGCGTCAAAGACGAAGGTCGTGAACTGTCGTGAGTGCGATAATCATGCGGTCCTCATGAAGGAGGGGTGTGATTCTTGTAGCGCTTGCGGATGGGGGGTGGGTAGGTAAGCGTTAGCCCTGTTGGGTGTTTTAGGGTGCGTAAGTTAGCGAACTAAAAGAACGAAACAACAAGAGCACATAAATTACTCTGCGCCGGACTCGTCGAGGGGAAAGCGATGGCTGAAAAAGGAAGCTGGGACGCGCGCTTCTCGTTTTTCAAAGCGGGCGAAGATGTTGTGGCCCCGAAAGAAGGAAGCCCGTTTGATTGGGACAAGGCCGCAGTGCGAGTTCGCGAGCATTTTCACGATGCGCTTAACGCAAGGCACATTGCGTTCCTTTTCGGTTCCGGGTGTTCTTCGCTAAAGAAAGACGACGCGCAGGTCGGAATCGCGACTATGGCTCCGCTAGCCGCGGAGTTTCTAGGAACTAAGCCGGGGGTGGATGATAAACGTTTTCCGAGCGCCGCCGAGCGCAAAGCCCTGGCCGACCACCTTGGGTTCGATCTCAATGCTTTGGAATTTTCCTCAAATCTTGAGCGATTGATGGAGGTTCTCTATAGCTTTCAGTTCGTACTTAAGAGAAGCAAAAATCCAGAGATGACAAACGGCGCTAAGGCTATCGATTCGCTGATTGAGAAGATAACAGCGTTTATAACGCATAGCTGCTCTGCTGGACCGTTCGCGATCGGGGACGCCACCGTAGTTGAACTCTATCAGTCGTTCTACCGAAAGCTCATCTACCGCGATCGGACATTACCCAGGCCTTGGGTATTCACGACGAACTATGACCTGTTCAATGAAACCGCGATGGATCGGCTGGCGATGCCATATTGCAACGGCTTCTCCGGGACGGTTGAAAGACGGTTCAATCCGGCTACGTACAGATACGCGCTCGCGGAGCAGCTAGACCTCTCAAATCGCAAATGGGCAGCTGTCGACAGTTACATTTACCTGTGCAAGCTACATGGATCAATCAACTGGGTAGAAGAAGGGGGCACGCTGTTTCCAATCCGGGAAGTGAGCCTTTCTGATGTGGCAAAAACTGGCCGCGTTATGATCTACCCAACGCCGATGAAGCAAAGCGCGAGCTTTGGATCACCATACTCGGATCTGTTCAGAGAATTCCAATCACACATCGTAAACGAGCAAAGTGTTTTATTCGTGCTGGGCTATGGTTTCAATGACGAACACGTCAATAACATCATTTTTCAAGCGCTAACAGTGCCCACATTCCGTCTCATCGCAATGCTTCCGCCAAATGTAAAGGGCGTCCCGGAAAAGCTACGTGCATTGAAAGACCCAAGGATTTGGTTGATTGGTGGTTCAGGCCTGATTGAGAATACGTACGCTCATTTTTTCGACACGTTTGTCGAGAAATTCATGCCCGAACCACCTGGCGACAAGGTAGATACTGCCGTAACTCGAGTACTGCGAGAGCTAATCGCCCAGGATAAGCAAGACACGCCACCAGACGTCGCTGCTCATGACGACTGACGATAGACGCAGGGCTATCGGGAAAGTTATCTCCGTCGCAGCCGACAGATTAGTTGTTGAGTTGCATGGGGGCACGGCGAACTTCACCGTTGTCGGATTTGATGACGTTCACTACGTCGCGCGACTAGGCTCCTTCGTTGTGATGCCCGTGCAGGCCGAATACGTAGTCGCAGAAGTCGTCGGCTTGCGAGAGAAAGATGCGCCGGCTTCTCGATCGTCTGGAAGCGGATCCGTCGAGATCGATAAGGCGGCGTCAGCTAAGTATCTCGACTTGGTGCCGGTCGGCATGCTGCCGCAAGAACGAGACGGCGCGTTTAGATTTGGTGTCTCAACTTTTCCATCGCTCTATGCTGACGCCCTTTATGTGCTCGACGAGGAACTCGACAGGATCTTCGAAGTGCAGAGTGCGCGGGAGATAGTGCCAAAGGGTAAGGGAGGAGACGGCAAGGCGACCAGATACAACGCACTAGCCATCGGTACGTCGGTTATTTTCCAAGACTACGAAATTAAAGTGCGGGTCGATGAGTTCTTCGGTGGCCACGCCGCAATCTTGGGAAACACAGGTAGCGGCAAGTCCTGCACTGTGGCCACGGTACTGCAGTCTCTCTTTGAGAAGTCAGATGAGTACCTCGCGCGGGGCGCCACTTTTCTTTTGCTCGACGTTAATGGGGAATACAGGACAGCCTTCAAAGGCCTCCCGAAGGGTATTAAAAGGCTATATCTCAAGCTAGGGACAGATCCCTCTGCCGCCCCTTTAGATTCATTGGATAAATCTGAAACAACTGCGACGTTTCGGTTGCCACATTGGTTCATGTCGGTAGAGGAGTGGGAACTTCTGTTGCGTGCAAGTGAACGAACACAACAACCTGTACTCAGGACAGCGCTGGGCCTTTCCACTCTTTTTGCTGGAAAATCAGATAAGACGCTCAATAAGCTGCGTAACCATATTCTCGCGTCCTGCCTGCTCTATGTGATGCAGGGAGACGCAGGTACTCCGTCGAAGAAAGACCGAATTACAGCATTGCTATCGACGTTTCCAAGTGAGGTCTTGAACATTGACGCTATCCGCCCAATGATCAAAGTTAGCTTTGGTGAGATGGCCAAACCGGAGGCGTTGACTGAGCTGCTTACAAGCTGCCTACTTGACGACGTGTCGTTGCCTAATTACGCAAATCGGGAATTTCCATTTGACAGCCTAGAGCAGGCTCTGGATCTTGCGCTTCTATATGAAGAAGCCCATGGCAATCGCCAGATCCGGGACTACTGTTCGCAGATGATCACGCGTTTCAAGTGGATTCGCGAGCGCGAAGAGTTTGCTTTTCTACGCGTTCCACCGGACAAATTGCGGGATTACGAACGTAACATCTCTCAATTCGTAGAAAGATGCATCGGCCTCACTAGGACCGAAGGAAAATTGCTGAATTCGGCTCAAGTCATCATCCTGGACATGAATGAGGCTGCGGACGAGGTGGTGGAGGTGGCTTCGGCTGTTATTGCGAGGCTCATTTTCGACCGATTGCGCAAAGCTGACCCGCGCAACCGTTACCCAGTCAACTTGGTTCTTGAAGAGGCCCACCGATACGTGGCGGAGCGGCCATCAGGCTATGCGATTGATGCCAGCCGCATCTTTGAGCGAATCGCCAAAGAAGGGCGAAAGTACGGCCTCTTCCTAATGATTGCATCGCAACGACCCAGCGAGCTTTCTAAGACAGTCCTTTCGCAGTGCTCGAACTTCGTCATCCATCGCATCCAAAATCCTGATGATTTACTGCATATTCGTCAGATGACCCCGTTTGTGTCAGAAAGCGTGATGAAGCGACTTCCGTCGCTGCCGAAGCAGCATGCGCTTATTTTTGGTAACGCAGTAAACCTGCCAACCACATTTAAAGTGCGCGATGTGAAACCAAAGCCGAAGAGCGACGATGCGGCGATCAGAGACCTTTGGTTCAAACCTGAGGGCGCAAGCATTGAGCTAGAGATGCCCATTGATGGAACGGTGGGAAAAACGGCCAAGGGAAAATAGCAAAGTTATCCAGTTGTCCATGACCTTGCGCGGCGCATCATGAGTGCGGCGGAAGCGGGGCGTACGCCAGTGCGGCCCGGAAGCGGGTCAAGCGGGGGTCCGGATCGGCGCAATAGCCTTCATCTACCGGTATGGGACCTGCTGAATCCTCTCCTTCGCTTTCACTGTCTCGTTGTTGATGGCGGCTCAAACTGGCGCATTCGAATAATTTGAATGAGCACCGCCTCTGACAAGCATTCCGAAAACTTGATTGGCTTTGCGCGTTCCTTGATTTCATCGGTGGAAAACTGAAGGTCCGAGACGAGCAGGGCAGAGTTCAGTTCGTTTGGGTCAAGGGGAGTCTCAAGGTCAAGGCCAAGGGCATCAATTCGCCTGACATCAACCCGGGATTGAATTTGTTTGGCGATGGTGCGGTTGGCGCGCGTGCCACCAAAGGTCCATAGACGGGCGCCACCTGACTCATTCTTGGTGACTGACAAGACCGAGGCGTCGCCAGCTTCAGGGATGTATTCCACAACTTTTTCGATTTCGAGTCGTGCGCGTTTTGAGATTACTGCGTGATCGCCTATACCCTGGCGTAAGGCACGAAAAATCCCTTGGGCGATCTCTCGGCTCAAAGTGCGTCCACTTCCTGTCCATCGGGCCTTGCCACCTTCTTTCGCGGGCTCAAGCCATACCGTTTGCCGTTTCCAGTCGACATCTGTAATGCGCCAGCTTTTTCCAGCCAGCAGTATCAAACGATCTTCTTTGTCACCTGTCAACATCGTCGGGTCGATGAATCCGACTTCAACACTGCCAAAGCGCCCCAACAATAGTTGAGCGCCGGAGAAAGACGCCAACAAGTCTTTGTAGTGAGCGCGGCCGAATTGTTTCTCAGTCGCCGGTCCAATTTGCAGAACCCCTTCAGTTTCCATCAGAAAACCGAGCTGAACCATATGTCCGACTACATCTGTGACACCTTGGACAATCAATTCTGGAAAGGCGCCGCACAGTAGCAATACAAGCTCCTGCGTTGGCCATTCGGAGCGTTCCAAGGTGGCGGCCATGGCCTGTTGTGCCAAGATGGCCCACGGTTCTGGGGGTGGGAACGCAGCTTCAACCCAGCCTTCACCCCAAAGCCGACAAATACCCATGGCCAGCATGAGCGAGTCGTCATTCGTACAGAGGAACAAGCAACTTCGCCGTATGCCGGCGCGGCGGCCAGTGCGGCCCATGCGCTGAAGAAACGATGACACCGTCGAAGGCGCATCGATTTGAATCACATGATCCAAATCTCCAACGTCGATGCCAAGCTCCAGAGTTGAGGTGGCAACAATAACGCAGTCCTTTTCTTCCGCGAAGGCCGTCTCAGCAAGTTTTCGCTCTGAATGGCTTAGCGACGCATGACTCAAAAAGGCCCGCACTTCCTGGCCACGCAGCGCGCTGGTCAATTGTTCGGCACTACTGCGTGAATCGCAAAAAACCAGGCGTTTGCTGCCCCGGTATAGTCGGGCAATCACTGTACCAGCGTTGGCCAAAGAGCCCACGAAATCAACTGTGACGTCAGCATCGGTGCTCACCGACGAACTTCCAACAACCTGTTTGATCCCAGCGGGAGCAAACCAGTTGAGCAACTCCACTGGGTTGCTCACGGTGGCTGACAGACCCAGCCGTTGCATCTCGTTGGGGACGTACTGTTGCAGGCGATGAAGCACGGCCCTCAGGTGCCAACCGCGGTCATCCGCCGCGAACGCATGCAACTCATCGGCGATCACCACCCGCAAATTGCCGAACCACGTTTGTCGGTCAATGCGGGTGGACACCAACATGCCTTCAAGCGATTCTGGCGTGGTCAAAAGAATGTCCGGTGCGTCCTTGATGGCATGACCCTTTTGAGACTGCGAAACATCTCCATGCCAAACAGCCACACGCCTGCCGACCAGCCCGGCGTAATACGACAAACGCTGTTCGAGATTGTTCAACAGCGCTTTGATCGGACAAACGTAAATCACGCTCACCCCTGGCCAAGCGAGGGTCATCATCCTCGATAAGACGGGAATTATGGCCGCCTCTGTCTTTCCGCCGGCGGTCGGTGCCAGCAAGAGGCAATGGACGCCAGAAAGAATCGGAGCAATCGCCTGCAGTTGGGTCGGGCGCAGGTTGTTCCAGCCCAGTGAATTCACGACGTGATACTGAAGCGCCGGGTGAAGCTTTTCGAATTCGATCACAGATCAATGTCATCCACGCTGACGGCGCCCGCGGCGGCTCGCTCAATGGCCGTCATCTCATTTTCTGCCAACGTAAGTTTGTAATGCTGGCGCGGGTCAAAGCTTTCGTGCAAATCAACCCGGTCGAGTACGTCGGCGACCAGTTTCTTGAGAAACAGGCGTGGGGCCACGCCCACCTTTCCGCCCAACCCTCCAGCCACCGCGTGGGCCAGGGTTTCAATATAGCCATCATCGACTACGGCGCGCAATCGACTCTCGAAGGGCTGCATTTCGGAGTAAATATCACGCACCCGCTTCCCCACAGCGACCAACGAGCTTTGATCGAAAGGCGCCAAGCGGATCTGCACGGCTCGCGGATTATCAAATCGCGGGTCGGTGCCAAAGTCCACCTGCAGGCGTTGCGCCAAAGGCGCAAGTCGCTGTACACCTTGGGCGCCATCAAAAAATGCCGGTGTCCCGGTGATGACGAGGTACAGGCCGGGATAGCGTCCCGCGTCAATTTCATCGATCAACTGGCGCAATGCGTTCAAGCCTCGCTCACGCGTGTCGGCACGCATACGCTGGAGCGTTTCCACCTCGTCAAGCACCAGCACCAGGCCTGAAAATCCGCTGTCGCGCAAGATAGTCAGCAATCCGACCAGGAAGTTGGCCGCACCAAAGTGGTCCAAGTCACCCTTGATGCCGGCCGCGCGTTTCACGCTCGCAGCGACATTGGGCTGACCTGAAAGCCAGCTGATCAACCCTTCAGCAAGCATGTTGTCGCCGTCGGCCAAGGCTCGCCGGTAGGCTCGCAGAACTGCCGAGAAGGCCGGCGCGGTCTTGCTGATGGCCGTCAACTGGGCTTCCATCAGCGCCTCGGTTTTCTCCAACAGTGCTTTTGCGTCAGCGGCATCAATGGACCCGTCGGCGAGAACATCCTGTTCCAGAGCAAAAAACCATCCGTCAATTACGCTGCGAAATGCGCCGGTATTGGTGTCCGCGGTCCCAAGGCGTTCGACCAGCCGACGGTAGATAGTCTCCAGTCGATGCAAAGGTGTTTCCGTTTCGTTAATCTGCACTTCACTGGTGGCGAAGCCCTGCGCGCGTGCACGTTCCTGGAGCCAGCGACCAAAGAAGGTCTTGCCCGTCCCGTACTCACCTCGCACCGCTTTGAACCCACCGCGCCCACTAGAGACCGTGGTCAATTCTTCGTCCAGAGTCGGCGCAAATGCGTTGATGCCGACCGCGAGGGCGTCCAGCCCAGTGCTTGGAACTGTGCCGCGGCGCAAAGCGCCAACGATGTCATCCCGTCTTGCTGCGCTGATCATCGGCCGACTCGGATCGGCGCAATGCGGAATTGCTGGAGCAGCAAGGTCCGATTCAGCTCAACGGTGCCGGCGGCTTCATCCACCCACAACACAGTGGCTTGGTCTACATTCAAGATTCGCCGAACGGCGCTCAGCATCCCGTTCAATCGAACTTCCGGCACGGAGATTCTTTGGGCAAGAGCCGCACGTGACAGTTTTCCGCCGCGCTCGTCCAGCGCGGTCAGCAGCTTGCGCATTTGGTCATCGGGTGGTGCCACGCGCGCCGCCAGCGAACGCTGCGATGCGTAGACCTGACTTTGCAATAAAGTGTCGATCCAGTGTTCTATTTGTGCCGACGATGCTGTTGGAATCGGCGCCATAAGCGCGTCAAACAACTGGTCTTGGCCAGGTGCTGGCGGCACCGGTTTGCGCGAAGATGTCCTGGGCACCGGGGCCTGTTGGGGTACTGCCGCTTGCGGGGTTACCAGGTTGGGCAGGTCCCACCATTCAGGCTGCGCTGGCAACGTCGGTTGCCACTCAGGCAGTGTCATGCCAAATGGTACCAACACGCTCAAAGGCACGGTAACCTCTTGCAGTGAAACTCCACCGTGGTACCCATTCTTGCGGCCAGCGTACCTGACGCTTTCGCTCCACAAACACGCCACCGACGTTGCGCCGTTCGAGGTTCTGACACGTCCACCGGCCAAAACGATCTCGTTGTTGTTTCCGGGTTCGTTGCCAGCACGCCATCGGTCACTTTCGCCGCCGGCAATTTGCGTGGTACCGTCTTCGAGCAGGTGTCCGTGATCGGCGGTGATCACTATCACGCGGCGGGCTTCCCGGGCTTCGCGCAGGATTGGAAGGAACAAGCGCAGATCTTCCAGATTCCATCGTTGGTGCATCTGGTCCGGTCCACTGAGATGGTCGTCCACGGCGTTGTAAACAAGGCCGACCACGCGCTGTTGCGGGTTGGCAATGGCCGTTCTGACCTCGTTTGACAGGTTTGTTGAGTCACTCAGATCGCCTTTGTGAAAAAGCTTGGGTGGCACATCCGCGCGCGACTGGGCCAGCAGTGCGGCATGGGTTGAAAATCCAGTATTCTCAAGTGAGGACGTACCAGCAGTAAGCTTTCCGCAAAGCAAGGTTGCGCGACTTACTTCGGTGACAGTCGGGAACGCCGCCACGCCGGCCAATGGCCGCGTCAAGGCGGCAGGTACCATTTCGGCCCAACCCAGGCGCTCGGGCCGGGCAAAAAGCTCTCTGAAAATACTGGTGCTCAAGCCATCGATCACCAGCAACAGCACAGGTTGATGCGTGGCCAGCGGGGCCACTACGCGCTCGAGTACCGATTCCAGCGGAACAATTCGGCCTTCGGCCCCTGGTGCCTGGGCGTTCCAGCGCTGTAACGCCGAGGCAAATTGCCGACCCGAGGCATTGCGGCGCGCGATGACGGTAGCACGCACAGCCCCGTACGCGTGCGACACCTCAACCAGTTCATCGCCTCCCAGCAACCGGAATCGAGCCCAATCCACGAATGCCCCTTCCTCGGCTTGCCAGCATACGAAATCGGCCACCGTCGTGGCAGTTATTGCAGGCCTCACCAGCCAGCGCGCGATGCGCCGTGCCATTTCCACTCGGTCGGCTCGCTGAGGTTGAGAAGCAGCCAGTACATGGATCAAGACGCTATTGGCAGCCTCTTCAACGGCTGTCAAGGTTTCATCCGTGGGGGCCTGTACATGCCGCGTCAGGTGCGCCGCAAATGTTCGCATGCGCTGGTCGAAGCCCAAGGGCAAGACATCGCTCAGATGCGCGAATTCTGCCACGCGCAAGTCGTTTAACAAAGCATCAGCGCGGTCCAAGGCCGACCGGTACACATCGGCACCGCCATCACGAACCAGCTGCCGTGCCGCCTCAGCCCAGGCGCGCCCCTCACGCACGCCAACGTGGGCATCATTCACAAACCGCTCGAGCCTGATCGCGGCGTGCCCCAAATCTGACTGTCCTTCTCCTGCCGCGGAGTATAGAACCCCGCAAACCAAGCCAAGCGCCATCGCGTCGCCCGTGCGGCCCGCTTCCACGCAGGCCAACACCATATTGCCCGCGGCGCCTGCCGATTCGCCCAACCAGCGCAGTGCATCGGACCGTGCCCTGGACGGAAGCAGATTGAGCGAGGCATCGGCGCTGGGCAGCATCGTCCATTTCAGCAAGGCGGTTGCGTCGGGTCGTGGTACGTCCAATTGCAGATAGCGCTGCAACAACTCTTTCCAGGCCGTTTCCAGGTCGAGAAAGCCGTTCGCAACCGGCGTGTACGGGCCTTGGGCGGCACCGTCTACCAACGCTTGGGGCATCCACGAATAACGTCCCAAGCGGGCATCCACCTCTTTGGCGCCAAAAAGCTGTCGCACTATCTCCCAGCCCTCTGGCTGGAAGACGCGTCCTCGTGCCAGGCGCGCAGCGATGTCTTCTGCAATCTCGTGTGAACCCAATGGCGTCAACACCACCATGCCAGCGTCGGCCCCTTCGGCTTGCTCGACATCGCACAGTGCTTCGCGCATCGCCAGCATGGAGTCACACCAGCGCAAGGAAAATCGGCGCCCGCGCTGCGTGACAGCGTCAGGCCAATCCTGTTTGGTGGCAGAACGAATCGCGATGGCCAATGCGGCCGGATCGCGCGCCAACACCGCGTCAAGTTGCGCGGTGATTTGGGGCACCGAAATCGTCATGACTTGGAGCTCCGACGCGCGAGCCGCCAGCTCAGGCTCAACTCGAGCTCATGATCTCTTTGCAGTCGTTCTCGCAGGGTATTCAACACCGTGGCTGCAGCTTCGGCGTCGAGATTGACCTCCTGCGCCTCCTCCACGACTACGGGTGCCGCAGGCGGGGTTCCGGTACCGGTGAACGGAGTAAAGCCTGGTGTAATTGGCATGGGCACCGGCGAGGCGCCAGGCGGCGTGGTCGTCGCACCGGCAGGTGACGTCGCGGGTGCCGCGACGGTCAGCAAACGAACCGCGTCCCGTTCAAGTTCCTCAAGCTTCGACTTCAGCGGGATAACGTGTTCATCGCTACCCAGCGCTTCGGTCAAGCGGCTCAGGATCGAAGCCGCTGCCGCCTGTCTATGGTCCTGCAGATCCCGCATGGCATCGAAGATGTTCCACTTTGCGTTGTTCAAAGCATCAGCCACGTTCTGAGCTTGCCCCATGCTGCGGCCCACCGCCGCTTCAGAAGTTTCGATGGCGGCATTGGCCAGGACTTGTACCAGATCGGCGTCGGTCGCTGCCTGCAGCGCAGCCAGCAGCGTCTGGGCCGATTCACTTGTGCGTACACGTCCTTCCGTTGAGGCACCGTAGCGTGTCGCACGGTCTCGCACGGCCACCACCAATTTGCCTACCGCTTCGCGTTTGGCACCGGCCTCACGGCGAACATCGTCAACCAGGCGGCCAACATTTCCAGCATTGAGCGTTTGCGGCACTGTCAGGCCAAACAGGCTCGCGGCGCGGGTCACCGCCGTTGCCCAATGGACCGCATCGGGCAGGGCTTGTTCGCGCAACTCAAGCTCGTCGGCCAGACTGTCAGTGGTGGGTTCAACCGGGCCACCGCGCATGATGAAGCGTCGGTTTGTGAGGGCCGCAAAACTCAAGATGATGAGGTTTTGCAACTCCAACGGCAGCCCCATGGGGTTTGGGGAGTCAATCCAGCGACGCAATTGCGCCACAGTGATCGTGCCACCGCCATCGCGCGCATGGCTTTGCGCGAAGCGGGAACGCCAGTGTTCCTCAACCAGCAGATGCGTCTCACCCATTTGCCCCAATTGGCAGGGATTCACAACAGAGCGAATCAACCGGCGTGTGCCGGAATCCTGTACGAGTCCACGACGGTCTGTCGCTTCAATGGCGCGCTGCACCTCTGGCCAAATCTTGCGAATGACCGCAGGCTTGATGTCAGTGTCGAATTCCGGATGAGCGGGATACTGGTGCGCAAAAAGCTGGCCTAGAAGCGCCTCAAACGCTTCTTTGAAGCTTGCTCCTACAGGCGGTCGCGGTGACAGGGTCGGGTCCAAGGACTGAAACTGTTGGTCAGAGGTGAGTGCATTGACCACTGCGTCGTGTGGCTCCGTGCTGATGCCAAAAGCCACTTCCAACTGGCTGCGCAGCTTGATCCGCAATTGATCCAATTGATTCTTGGCCAAGGCTTTCGCCTGCACCCGGTCCACAAAGCTCAGGTGGGAGGCGTAACTTTCAAACCGGTCACCGGAAAGAATGTAGTCCAACACCACGAGGCGCCCCAAGTCAGCGAGTGCCTTGTTGCTGAAGAAGGAGGGCAACCACACCAAAGTCTTAGTGTCTCCGCCGCGGTAGTCCTTCAGGCGGGCGATGTCGTCGGCTGAACTGCGGTTGGATTCGTCAAAGGGAAAATCCAGCACCACTGTCCATGCACCTGATCGGCCGCGCAAACGCTCGTCGGTCATTTCGCGCACGTTTTCGTAGAGTAGTTCCACCTCGCGGCGGGTACCACGCCAGGTGAATTCGTACCTGGTGAACAAGGAGCCGTCGTCGGGGATGCCCAATTCGGCAAACAGTGATTCCCGAATCTTCTTGCGCCGGTTGCCGGGATTGTCGTTGACCTCGGCTGCCCGCAGGATGGGTTCGATGTCCACCCCAGTCACCTGGATCGAAATCACCGGGTTCTGGTCCTCGGTAATCTTGATTTCGCCGATCGCCGAAGCCCAATCGCGGCATTTGCGCAGCACGTCCTGCGCTTCCCGCCCAGGAATTGGCGACTTGAAAGTGCCGTGGTTCAATGCGGCCAGCCGCTGGGCGGTCAAGCCCTTGAGGGACTCCACTTCTGGCACCAATGCGCCCAGCAGTAGCGTCTTGAGAAGACGAGCATCGTTACGCAGGTTCTTTGCCGCCGTAGGTTCCGCCTGGCCGAGTTTGATTGCCTCGTGCGTCACAGTGTACTGGCGCTCCAGCATGGGCAGCAGTCGCTGGGAGTACAAGCGCTTGGCATTGTCAAAATGCAAGCGCATGCCCTCGGAAAACGGCTCGTCGCCTTCGCTGATCGCGTCGTACAAATCACCGACGGGGATTAGCTGGCCCAGCTCCAGATCGGCACGCCGGTCCACCAGCAACTGCATCATCAACTTCAAGGCGGTCCGTTCGCGCTGGAGCGCAGCAGACACGGCGATGAGCGTTTGCACCAACGCGGGCGAAAAGGGATATACCTTTTGGAACATATCCCGGTCGGCGGAAGTTGTCAGTAGTGTGTCCAGCACATCCCTGCGGACCCGCAAGATCTCCTCAAACGCGGCGTGCAAGGTTTGGCGCGCGGCCTCATTGATGGGGCGTAACACTCGCTTTTCCGCGATGGCTGGTAGGTTCCGATCTTCCAGCGTGATTCGGTGAAAGCGGGCTTCCCAGTGGCGCAATACGTCGCTGAATTGCGCCCCCACCGATCCCGCCAGGTTCTCCCCAACCAAGTCGCGCAAGTCACGCTGCCGGGCTACAAAACTGATAAGTGGAATTGGCCGTTCCGCATTGGTCGACTCCACCAGCTTCACCAGCTTGGTCCCCTCGCGGCTCACGAAACCCACGTCTGCCGCATGGCTAGCCAGCCACAACACCAGCTCATCCAAGAAAAGGATAACTGCGTCGTAACCCAAGGATTGGGCATGGCGGGTCATGATGCTGAGACCGTCGTCCAGCGACACAAACGATTCGCCGCTACCTGCCAGGGTGCGATATGCCGAAAAGTACTGACTTATCAGATCGCCCACCAGGCGGGATCGTTCTTCACCGTTAGGCGCCTCCAGCGTCGCAGCGTCAAAGCTGGCCGCATCCCAGCCGGAATCCATGTCGCCCCAGCCACCACCGCCATTGCTGCGCGAAGCACTTGTGCCTTCATTGAGTTTGGCAAAAAACGGCGCATCGCCCATCTGCTCGCGCATGCGCTTGGCATCCACAAACAGACCTTCGGCCAGGTAGAAACCTGGCACCGGCGCATCCGGGTGCAGGCGCCGCACAAACTCAGCGTACTGCCCCAGGATGGCGCTCTCCATGTCGCGCGCGCCGATCATGTGGTACGGTACAAGCAAGAATTTCTTGCCATGGGTCCAGCTATGCCGTGCCACTACGTCGGCCAGCTCGGGCGTAGACCGCGCCTGAGTGTTGCCCGCCAGCAAGAGGTTAAGAACGGCCATAAAGTGCGACTTGCCCGAACCGAAACTTCCGTGCAGGTATGCGGCCTTGCTGCCTCCTGACTCAACCGATTGCTTGATGAAGCCCAGGGCATTATCAAAGCAGTCCACAAGCTGCGGCGTCACCACGTAATCGCGCAGGGTCGCGTCAGCGTTGGTCACGCCCTCGGACAGCTTGAGCACAAAGTCACCTTGGTGCACACGCTCCGGAATGTTGATCAAGTCTCTTAGAAAAGTCATGGTCGTTTCTTCTCCCCTGTCGTGCCCATTGAGTTGGTCACAGGTTGTTCGTTGCAGGTGCCGCCCTTCGTGCACGCCGTGCCACGGGTGTAGCTGGTTTCCACGCCCGCAACGCCTCCAACGTGAAGCCTTGCGCGCGAGCTTCTTCTGCTACAAAACCTTCGTAGTAGTCGCCCATGCGCTCGCCAAAAGCGGGGTTCACGTCGTTATGCCATTGCTTGAGCCATGGCACCAGCTCCTGAATGCCGGCGAGCAGCGGCTGCAGGCGCTCTGGCGGCCAGCCTTCGTTGTCTTTCATGTCGAGGTAAAAGCCGGCGATCGCCGTGGCTTGTTGAAGGTGATCCCAGCCGGCCCAGGCGATGACGAGGCTGCCGTCGGCGCCGCGTTCGCAGCCGGGGAAGCTGACCCAGCGCTCCTTGGGCACGTCCAAGCTGCCGCGCAGGCGCCATACGTCGGCTTTTAGGAAGTCTGCGCTTTTGTATTTGGGCGGAACGGGGATGCTGCCGACGTGTTCGCCCGCATCTTCGCGTCTTTGGAATCCCCAGGTGTCTTCCCACTGGGTGCGCTTGCGCAGGCCGGTCTCGGTATAGCGCAGCACGGGCAGGAAGGGTACGGCTTCACTGGCCACAAGTTCGGCGACGAGTTGGCTGGGGTCGAAGTCGGCATGGCCAGCGTAGAGCGCCGCTAGCTGCATGAAGTCGGCATCCTGCCTGGCAGCGTCGGCCAGGCGGCTGGTAGAGCTGAGCTGCGGCGATTGGCTGGAGCCGACGGTCCAGTAGCGGGAGGATTCCAGCCTGGCCAGCAGCCATTCGCGCAGCGCAGTCTGTTCCTGCGTGGTCCAAGGTGTTGCTTCCCATCGACGTTTGCAGTTGGGCGCCTCCACCAGTCCGATAGAACGATCCGACTCGATCAGTTCGATGCGCCGTTGCACCAGGCCGCGGTAGTCGGTGGGCCAGCGATCCGGGATGTCCATCACAGGCGTGATGCCGAGCCAATCAAACCAACGCGTCTGCAGCGATCCGGCTGAGATGCGGCGCGCCATAACGATCTCGAATGCGCGCTCTCCAGGGGCCACTTCTGGTGGTTCGGTGGTCTCGATCGGGTCAGTTATGAGGCCATAGAGCAGGTAGCAATGCCAGTCTAGTTCCTCTTGTGCAGCAACCATTTTATTTCGCATGGTGTTCGCTTGTTGGTGTGCGGCATCAAGCGCGGACCTTGAAAGCGTCGACGCACCCGCTGAGTCTGAACGAACGATGCTTGCAGGTGTGGATGCGATGAACTGCTGGCCAATTGCGTCAATAGTTCGAGCCTGCTTTGAAGGCAGATCCTTTACTACTGGGAATGTAAGCAGTTGCGTAGCACTATGCTCGAAGAAATCGTGCCACTTCTCATCTTTTGAACTGCCGCCGCCGGGTCCCCCCTTGTTGTGGAAGGTTTGCTGCATCCAGAAGCAAGCGATAGATGAGTTCAACAGGCCAAGCAAACCGTAGTGACTCTCTATTCCGGCCGATGGAGCGAGCTTGATGACAGGAGCTGAGCGATTGAACACTTTTCCGCCCCGGTCCAGGACGAAATGGTTATGAGTGGCGACAAACGCAAAGGTGATAGACAAAGGGGTCTTCAGCTTTGAAGAAGTGAGGCGCCCAAATTCCCACCAAGCCATGCCTGCCTGCACTTTTGTTTTCTGACCAAACAGCTTGTTATTTGACAGATTGGTTCGAAAGGGCCACATCTCGCGCCATGCTGCTGGATGGGCGGAAAGAGGGGACACTGAAAAATCGCTCTTGTAGGGGAAGAGCACGCAATCCGCGCCTGCGTTGACCCAGTTTCGTAGTTGGTCCCCAACAACCATCTCACGAATCAAGTGCTCTGGAACACACTTGCGTCTGAATGACGATAGGGGGCGGATGAACGCATCATCCTCTAGGGTGAATGACGTAATTCCTATGGACTCGACCACTTCCTCCAGTGCGGTTCCTGAGTCGTCCAATTGGTCCTTCAGGCCAGACGCGCCTCCGCCCCCAATGCTCCAGGGGTGTTTGCCGAAGACTGACCTTACGGCGTCCGCGACGCTAACGAAATCACTCTCGGATTCGGCCCGGTCGATCTGCCCGAGGATTGCCGACCACACGAGCCCTCGCGCTGGATCGTCCGGCGTGCTGGGTTCACCCTTGATGCCCATTACCGTACGTACCGCGTCGCTGACCGGTGGACGATGCTGGCCAAACAAGATCACTGTTGGTGTGCCATGACCCGGAATGAAGGCGCCCGAGGTGTCGATCACATGCGTCAGGTCCAGCCTCGGAAGCACTTGCTCGATAAGCTTGCTGCCGAACTCGCGTTTCATAAACGAGTTGGTGGTAATCAGCCCGACAAAACCGGCGCCCTGCCCATCGCGACCGGTGATCGCCAGTTCAAAGAAGCGCTCGGTGAAAGGCACCCCGAGCGAATATTTCATGTGGCAGCTGGCGTACTGTCTGCGGTAGGCCGCATTCAGCGCCGCGTCCCTGACGACGATGTAGGGCGGGTTGCCTACCACCGCGTGGTATTGGCGACCCAATATTCGCTGCACCTCGGCCAGATCTTCGCTAGAGTAGGCGTGGGCTAGGCCCGTCTCGGCGAAGTGCTCGGCGCTCTGATACATATCTTCGGTGGCTGTTAGGCCGAAACGCTTACCGTGCAGCAAGCTGTCGCCGATGGCCACATGAATCTTGAAATCTGGTGCTTCGCTCAAACGGTGCACATCGCTGGCTTTGAGCGCGGCAACTAGCAGTCGGAAGCGCGAAATGGCCACCGCGAACGGGTTCAGATCGACGCCAGCTACGGCATCCAGCGCCTTCTGCGCCACGTCGCGTCGATTGCGGGTGGGCTCGGCGCGCGACCATTCATCCACCATACGGTGGAAGCCGCCGAGCAGAAAGTGCCCCGAGCCGCAGGTGGGGTCGATCATGCGCACCTCGCGGTAGCCGAACGCTCGTATAGCCGGGGTCAGCGTACGGTCGAGGATGAACTCCTCGACGAATTCGGGTGTCTGCAGCAGGGCGTAGCGCTTGCGGGTGGCTTCCGACAGATCCTGGTACAGGTTCCCCAAAAAACGGGTGTTCCAGGTCGGGTCGGTGAAGTCGTGTACCAGCGCGCCGGTGTTGGGGTCTTGCTGTTGCCACAACTGGCGCAGGGCCATGGCGGCATCGCCGCTGATGCCGAGGCGGAAAACCGGGTTGTGCGCTTCGTCAAAGAAGGTGTGCAGACCGGGTAAACTGCCGGCCTCGCGAAAGGAGGCCAGTAAATATTCGCGGTCGCTTTCCAAGGGATGTTCACGAAAGTACGCTTCGTGCCGGTCACGGGCCAAGTTGAGACGGCCACTGTCGGGGGTGCCACCGATCCAGGGGCGATCGACCAAGGTGTTGTCTTCAATGAACCGTAAGAACACGCAGCTCAATAGCCAATGCACACCGGCTTGGGTGATGACTTGGTCGGTCCAGCTCTCGGCGGTTTCGGCTGTGCGGTCGGCGTCCCGGGCGGCCTGCCATTCGGCCTGCAGGCTGCCCTTGAGGCCAGGCACGGTGTTGACGCGTTCGCGCAGGTCATCTTCCAGCAGCGTGAGGCGGCGCTTGAGGTCAGACAGAAGCTGGGCGGCGTTGATCATGTACGTGGCATCACGTCAAAACCGCTGCGCGGTGTTTGTTCTCGATCCAGGCTTGCGGTAGACCAAAAGCTTGCGTGCTGTTAACTAAGGGCACGGACACGCCATCAATGACAGGCAGCCCCTGCTTGTGCGAGGGCAACAGCAGCCACAGCGATGGGGTGTGGCCGGGGCGACCGGCGGATGTTTCAATCTCAGTGACGAGCGCCATGAGGTCGTAACGTGCGACAAGGCCAGCGTTGGTCAGCAACAGCGGGGCAGAGCTGATTAGGAGGATCGGTTTGAGGGTGGCGAGACTGCGTTGTACTAGGCGCTGCAGGTTGGTCCAATCGCGGCTGCCAGGCTCTGTGGCGTCGGCGCGCAATACAATGTTCCAGTCCACATGGGCGGAAGCGGCTTCGTCACGTAGGGCTTTGAGCAGCAGGGTATCGAAGCTCAGCCGTCGGAGTGCGGGATCCAATTTGGAATCCGGACCAAAACGCCGCAGTAATTCAGCCTCGGCATGGCGCGCCTGGCGGGGCTCAACAGTTAGAACCAGCAGGCCGCCCGATTTTAACGAGCGTTGCAGCCGATTCTCGGCGCCTTGTGCATCGGCAATGAGCGCATCGCCGGCTACGCCTGCTGGCGTGCCTGAAGAAGCGTCACCAAGAAAAGTGGATTGCCTCGAATACAAGCTCGTGGTGCCGGCCGTGAGGTTGTTGCCCAAGGATGCGCACAAGTAGGCGCCTGATCCATCGGCCGCGGTAGTGCTCCATTGAAGCGGGGCACCGACCTCTTCGAGCAATCGATCCAGTTCAGGCCGGCCAGGCAACGGTGTCGCCTTGGGGTACCGGCCCCGCACCCGGTCCTGCAGTTCGCGGGGACGTAGCATGGGCGCACCCACGAGCGCCCCCAGAGATTGGCGCAGCGCTTGTAAGGCTGACATTCCATCGCTGTAGATTTCTTGCCGGCTGGACAAAGCCGCTTTGCGCGATGCCGATGTGGCCAGGCGGAGCAGCCTGGTGCCGGTCATGGGGGGCGACGCGGAATCTTGAGACTGGCCACCGCCAATCGTGACGCTAACCGGCTTGACGGCTTCAAGCGCCTCCAGTGCGCGCGAGGGCGGGAGCAGCGGCTCTGCCAGCGCGCAGGTGTCAGCCACGTTGCCCAGTTGGCGGGCGTAGTCGGCCCATGCCGAGCCGGTCGCGATCAAGGGCGAGGGTTGGTGGTCAAAGCATTCAAAGCGTGGCTGGTCGAGGTGGGATTCGGCCTCCAGGGCGGCGCGCAACACCGCACTGGAAAGCTGCAAGCGCTCGACGTCGTCTTGCAGGGCGCAGCCTCGCAGGGCCAGCAAGGCCAATGCAGCTTCATTGGCAGTCATCACCTGACCCTGGCTGCGCACGAGCGTGTCCAGTTGCAGTCGAACTTCTGTGAATGCCGGGTTTTTCAGCCAACGCTCGCGGGCTTTGATCAGCGCGGTGGTGAGCGTGCTGCGTTCCACGCCGGCGGCTTGGGCAGATTCGCCCAAGGTCGGCCATTGACCTGCTTGTCTTGAAGGGTCCGCAGGCTTGACCGCATCGTCTAGTCCCGAGTCGAGTCCAAGGTAATGTGCCAACGCTGCCTCCTCGGGACGGTCGTCGCCGGCAGGTCTGCGGGGCAGGAGCTGGGCGGCCAATTCGTTGACGCTCACGGCGCCATCGAAAGACTGGTCGTCATCGGAATCGTGCAGCGTGGTCCGGCCGTGAATGATGTCAGGGCGCAGGCGTGCCAATTCTTTGGCTGTGAGCCTGATCTCCTTTCGGATCTTGTCGCCAACGCCCCGGAGGTAACGAAAACGAATGCGGTCGACCGCGAGAAGTTCGCGTGCGTTGTGAACGCCCATGCGTTCCAAGACGTCTTGCGCTTCGAGCGTGTACCCCAACTCGGCCATGGTGGTGGTGGGCGTGGCCGTAAGGGCTGTGGCCTCAAAACCCTCGGCCCGCGGTGGGTGCACGGTTTGCCGGGCGGCAAAGATGGCGCGCCAGGCGCGGAGCATTTCTTCTGCGTTGTCAAATCGTTCTTTGAAATTGCGCCGCAGGGCTTTTGAAAAGAACGCAGTGAAGCCCTCGCGCGTGACTGGGTCAAACACTTCGCTTGCGATGGTGGCTTCCACGTTAAGCATGGCCGGTGAGGTTTGATCAACGCCCCACACGGGCGGCTTGCCAATGGCCATCTCGTACAAAGTGACGGCTAGGGCAAAGCGCTCAGCGTACAAATCCCACCGCGGCGGACAGCGCAAACTCAGGAAAGGGTCAAGGTACGGGTGCGTCCCAGCGGTGATGTTGTCCGCTGGAGTACGGCACAGAGAAAAATCGAATACCACCAGTTGCAACTTGCGCGAGCTGGCTTCACCGATGCCGATGTTTTCGGGCTTGAGATCACGGTGGGCGACACCATGGTCTTCGAGGTAGTTCACGACTTCTATCAGTTCTTCACCAAAGCGCTGAAGCAGGTCGAGCGACAGGCGGCCGTCTTCCTTGATTTCTTCCGCAAGAGTTTTCGGGCCGGCACTGCGCATCAGCAAGGCGGTGCGTCCAGCCACCGTGAGGGTGCGACGGTGTTCCACAATGTTTTGATGGCGCAGGCCGGAGAGTACTTCACCCTCGGCCGCCAGGCGGTCGTTGTGTGCCAGGTCAGAGGCAACCTTGAGGATCAGTTCTTCCTGTGAACCATCTTCACGCACCAGAAGCACATCGCTCGACGAGCCACGTCCCATCCGCTTGACCACCGTGAATCCGCCTTCGAGTCGGTCGCCCTGACCGGCGATGCTGGGGTCAACGGTGGCTTCCGGGTCGGGCGCGGTGAGCTCGTCTTCCACCTTCACCAGGTCGTCCAGGAAACCCTGGACCGTGTCGTAACGCGCCATCACGTCGGGGCTGGTGGCGTACTGAATCAACTCCTGCAGGCGCATGCCACAGCCGTCCATGACGTCAGACAAGCGCAATCCTTGTCCAAGGCGGAGCTTCTCCGCAAGCTCGAGGACGGAACCGGCGGGTGGTTGGCCAGAGAACACGTGGTAGGCAATGGCGCCGAGGGAGAATACGTCCAGGCTCGGGCCATGGGTGGCGTCGGCGCGTGTAGTCTCAGGCGCCAGGTACACCAGACCGGGGTCTTCGACGTAGTCCTCAACGTGGCGCGTACCGGTGGTGCGGTGCACGGTGTCGGGGTTGTTGGGCTCGCGCGCTGCGGTTTGCCAGTTCATTAGCCGGGGTGCCAGCGTGCCACCGGGCTCTGCCGCGTGGATCATGATGCTTTGTGGCCCCAGAGCGCGGTGGTACAAGCGCTTGGAATGCGCATACTTCAATGTCTCTGTGATATCGCGCACCAATTGCAGTCGCTGGGTGACAGTGAGGCGTGCGCCACGATCGCGCAGCAAATGATCAAGCCGCTGGGCCTTTGGATCGTGATCAAACACAAGCGCCGGGCCCATTTCTGTTTCTTTGTAATCATTGACCTTGAGGATGCCCGGATGGCTGATACCCTCCAACACCTCAAACTCACGGCGGGCCTGACGAACACGGGTGGCACGAACTTCGGGGCTGGATGCGTTGGCGATCGTGTAGATGCGTACCCGGCGCTGAACGCTCTCAATGCTCACGTGCTGGCTTTGCCAGTCCTGGAAACCTTCACCCTCGGCAATCAATTTGATGAGCCTGTAATCACCAACCTGTCGGTGCTTATTCGAGGGCCTGATGCCGGCCTCTGCCAGACCGCGCGCAATGGCACGGGCGTGCTGGCCACCCACGGTGTGAACCGCGTTTGTATTAATGCCATTGGCGAGCGCGCCAACAATGCCGTCATCGCTTAAAGAGGCCGGCTGGCCGCGCAGGAAGGTTGCGGTTTTGGCAATGCCTTGCAGTCGACTTTTGAGGGTGGTGGACGAGAGAAAGATGACGGGTTCGACAAACGGCAGGCGGATCTTGGCTTTCACGATAGCCGGCTGGCGGCGCAACACGCTGGCCAGGCGCTTTGCTTTGCGGTTGGTCAGAATCAGCGGGTTGTCGTAGGTGTAATCGCGACCATCCATGGTCCAGGTCCAGGTGTGCGCGTCGCCATCAACCGTCCCGGGCCTACTCTTGATTTCGACCAGGAACAGGCCGGCCGATGACAGGACCAAGGCATCGACCTCACTGATCTTGCCTTCGTCATCAATGAACTCGAAATTTGTCCAGACGTTCCAGGGGTCGCGGTCGGGTAACTTTGCGCGTAACCATTCCAGAGCTTCACGTTCCCACGGAAAGCTTGATTCGGCAATGACATGCCAACGGTTGCCGCCCATGCTCATGAATGAACCTCACGCTTTGACGGAACGACTTCAAACAAATCTCCCACCTGGCAATGAAATAGATTGCAAAGGCGTTCGACGGACGGAAGGTCAACCCGCGTCGCTGTCTCGTTGTAAAGCGCGGTGACCGTACTACGGTTCAGACCGGTGCGTAGAGCCACGTCAGAGATGCGAAGTTTGTCGCGGCCCATGAGGGTGGACAGGTGGCAGCGAATCATGATTTCATTTCTTAGCAGGGTGATGCGTAGAATAACAAAATTATATGCTACGCGCAACCCCTGCTATATTGCCTGCCGGTCTTGCCGCCGCAAACCGATATTGAGAGAGCGGATTGCCGGAAATAACGGGTTCTTTGTGTTCGTTGATAAATACTCAGGTGTAGCCCAATTTGGTAGAGGCAGCGGCTTGCCAAGCCGTAAAGGTGCGGGTTCGAATCCCGTCACACACACCACTTGTTCGAAGCTTGCGGCGAATGCGTGAGAGCGCATCCGCCAGCATCATGCGGGGACGGGGGATATCAGGGCGGGCGGATGCCGGGCGACGAGGTGAGCAAAATGTCCTGGACGAAGCAAATACGCCAGGCGTGTCACGGGTAAGAAACCCGGGCTTCCGCTGAAGCATTCCGCGATCTATCGAGGGAACGCCTATCCCTCTGTCGTACCTCTGGCATCACCCTTTGCATCACTCTTCGGCGCCGACAAAGGCGCGCCAAAGGACTCGAAAACGGATGCCTCGCCGGCGGACAAGATTTGCCTGAGGGCGCTCCCTGCATTGTCCGAACTGCTTCCAGAACGTCCTCCCTTGCTGATCCAAACGCCTACACATTGACCGACCAGCCCGCATTCACGGCGGCGTTCCCGCCGACTTTGAGAGCACGCATTGGTGGCAGTATGGGTCACCCGCCTAAGCCGAAAGCGCAGGC
>Ga0307375_10001641_pt1 | contig 24049 bp, 22 predicted proteins | sample TR1MG_FD_202531 | JGI IMG/M metagenome (GOLD analysis project Ga0307375, IMG submission 202531) | Soil microbial communities from Risofladan, Vaasa, Finland - TR-1 | ecosystem: Environmental > Terrestrial > Soil > Coastal area > Acid sulfate soil | place: Finland: Risofladan, Vaasa | collected...
AGTCAGCACGGTCCGAAGTGCGTTGCCGAGAAAGTGACTGACCCTGCCGGCAATTCCGGAAGAATAGTGCTGCAATACTCCGAGGACCGAATCACGACCAAGTATGGTTGACGGCTCCCCGTCCGGCGCGAGCCCCAGCTGCTGCGCGAACCTGAGGACGGACACGATCATGCGGTGAACGTCCGGACCCCACGTGGATACAGTCCGTGCCAGCCGCAGGACATTCGCGATGGCGAGATATACCAGTCCACTCACGGGGATTACGACAATGAGAACGACAAGCAGATGCGTGACGGCAGCGGCGAAAGCCCTGCGTCCGCCGAATGCCTTCAGAAGCCGCTGGCGCAATGGAGAAAATACGCCGGCAGTGATGGCGGCGAGCAGCATCGGCATGAGAAACGGACGAACCACCAGAACAAAGAGAACGGAGGTCAACGCAAGCAGAATTCCAAAGACGATTCTCGAGATGGCCCTGCGCCGCGTTGGATGAACGCTGTGATCGCCGCTTCCCGCCATGGAACCCCCGCGGGAACAATACCAGACGGTGCGTTTTTCGTCATCTGCCGCCTTTGCACATTCTCTGCTCCTAAGGTAAGATACGGGCTGCATCAAATTACCGATGCTACCGTCGATAATTCCCGGAGGCGCAAGTCATGTATCCAAAAGTGGAAAAGGATCAAGTTCAATCCGCATACGCTGCGGCGAAAAAACGCTACGCCGACTACGCGGTCGACACCGATGCAATACTGAATAAACTTGCGACGATCCCTGTCTCGATGAACTGCTGGCAGGGCGACGACGTCGCCGGGTTCGAGGGTCAGGAGCAGCTCTCGGGCGGCGGAATTCTCGCTACCGGAAACTATCCCGGTCGCGCCCGGACGGCCGACGAGCTGCGCGCCGACGCGGAGTTTGCCTTCCGTCTGATTCCCGGCCCGCGCCGTTTCAACCTCCACGCCAGCTATCTGGAAGCCGGCGGTAAGAAGGTGGAACGAGACCAGATCGAGCCGGAGCACTTCGCCCGCTGGATCGAATGGGCCGGAAAAAACAGGATCGGGCTCGACTTCAACGGCACTTTTTTCTCGCATCCGAAAGCTGCGGACGGGTTGACGCTCTCGCATCCGGACGTGGCCATCAGGAACTTCTGGATCCGGCACGCGAAGGCCACTCGGAAGATTGCGGCGGAAATGGGAAAGGCGGCCGGGTCTCCATGCGTCAACGACCTATGGGTGCCCGACGGGTTGAAGGACCTCACTGCCAATCGAAAGATGTACCGCGACATTCTGGCTAAGGCACTGGATGAAGTATTTGCCGAATCCATCGACCCGAAGTTCACCGTCGACGCGGTCGAAAGTAAACTGTTCGGGATCGGGTCGGAGGCCTATGTCGTAGGATCGCACGAGTTCTATATGGGCTATGCGGTTTCTCGAAAGATGATGCTCTGCCTCGACGCCGGTCACTTTCATCCTACCGAGCAGCTTGCCGACAAGATTTCAGCGATGCTCTGTTTTCTCGATGAGCTACTCATTCATGTCTCCCGACCAATGCGGTGGGACAGCGACCACGTGGTGCTGCTCGACGACGCCACCACCGCGATTGCTGCGGAGATCGCACGTGCCGACGCTTTCGCCCGCGTGCACCTGGCAGTCGACTTCTTTGACGCGAGCATCAACAGGCTGATAGCCTGGACAGTGGGGATGCGGGCAACCGAAAAGGCAATCCTTCTCAGTCTTCTCGAGCCGGTGCGGCTGCTTCGCGAAGCCGAACAGAGCAATCGATTCGGCGAGCGTCTCGCGCTGATGGAGGAGTTCAAAACGCTGCCGTTCACCGCCGTCTGGGACAAGTACTGTCTCGACCAGGGTGTCCCCGTGGGCAGCGCGTGGTTGGACGAAGTCCGGGAGTACGAAACGAAGGTTCTATCGAAAAGGAGATAGTGGTTCATGAACGCCGTTGATCAGCTGGTGGAAATATCGCGCGAAGTGGGACGAGATCCGGAGTGGGTGCTCGCCGGCGGCGGCAATACATCGGTTAAAGAAAATGGATTACTCTATATCAAAGCGTCCGGAACCAGCCTGGCGGCCACCACGCCGCAGAGTCTGGTAAAGATGGAGATGGGCAAGCTCGGTGCCATCTGGCTGGCGGACTATCCGACCGACACCAGGGAGCGAGAGGCGAGAGCGCTTGCCGACCTCATGGCCGCACGAGCTCCCGGCGAAGAAAATAAACGGCCGAGTGTCGAGACTCTGATGCATGCGCTGCTTACCTACCGTTTCGTGGTTCACACTCATCCGTCGCTCATTAACGGTGTCACCTGCGGGAACGAAGGAGAGGCTGTCGCAAACCGATTGTTCGGCGGTAGAGCTCTTTGGATACCTACGGTCAACCCCGGGTACGTTCTCGCGCAAACTCTCAAAAACCTCGTCGACCGGTTTACGGAGGCGAACGGTGCGGCGCCGCAGATCATTCTGCTGCAGAATCATGGGCTTGTTGTCGCCGCCGATTCGGCGATAGAAATACGCTCACTTCAGGCCGAGGTCGCGGAACTGGTGAGGCATGAGCTGAAAAGAGAGCCGGATCTGACGCCAGTTTCTATCGATTCCAGACGCGTCAGCTCCGCGGAAGCCGCGGTGAGAGCGGTGACGAAGAGTCAGGCAGTTCGGTTCCTGGTGAACGCAGAAATCGCGCGTGCTGTGGCCGACCGCGCGTCGCTTGCTCGCGTGATGTCGGCCTATTCGCCGGATCATATCGTCTACGCGGGTGTTGAACCACTCTTTCTCCCCGCGCCGGCGAACGGTGGGTCTCCCGCCGAGTCGGACATTGCCGCGGCAATATCCGACTATCGAAATCGGCTCTCGGCCGACCCGAAGGTCTTCGCCTTGCAGAGGCTCGGGATCGTGGGAGTCGGTTCGAATGAGGCCGCGGCCGACAATGCCGCGCAGCTCTTTCTCGACGCGCTCAAGGTGTCGATCTACGCCGACAGCTTCGGCGGATACCGCTTTCTCCCTGCCGATCAGGTCCGGTTCATCCGCGGTTGGGAGGTGGAGCAGTACCGTTCCCGGCTCGGCACCGAGACCAGATAGTCATCTGACCGAATTCTCCCGACGTAGGTAACTAATGTCACCCTGGACAGACAGGCGGGAATCTGAAAGAAACCAGGCGTAGACAGCGGGTCTCTGACCCTCTATCATTTGGCAACAAAGGAGACAGCTTTCTTCATGAGCAATTCCTCAGGAAATCAAAATAGTACTAGCGAGAAAAGCGGCTTATCACGATTCGCAATTCCAGGAGCAATTGTTTTGCTTGTTGTGTTGCTCGTCGTTGCAATCGTACTGATACTGCCGGGCAGCTTTTCCGCCAAAAGCGCTTCGGCCGAGCAGACGGCCACCTCTTCGGGTAGTGCAACTACGAACGAGTCCATCACGGGGGCGCCGACGGCGCAGACGCCCGGAGCGAGCACGAATGGTGCTGCCACGGCCGGAGATTCAAACTCTGCGGCTGCCAACGGAGCCCCCGCGGCCACCGTGGTAGACCCTCCAACTTTCGACATAACCGCCCGCACTTCCAATCCGCCGATGGACAGCGAGGCGAACTATCTCAAGTGGATGCTCGAACACTCACCGGAAAAGGAGAGCTATCTGCAGTCCAAATGGGAGCGGGCGCAGGTCATCCAGTCGCGAAAGGATGCGAACAATCCGCGGATCATCGAGGCTTTTCTCCGTGCGCCGAGAGAGTTCTTCTGTCGTGAAGGCAACCTTTCGCGGGCATACGCCGACGCCGCCATGCCGATCGGATACGGCCAGACGATATCGGGGCCGCACCTTGTTTCGCACATGACTCAGGCGCTCGACCCGCAGCCCGATCAGAAGGTGCTCGAAATCGGAACCGGATCCGGCTACCAGTCCTCCGTGCTGGCCGAGCTTTCCAATCACGTCTACACGATCGAGATTGTGAAGGAACTTGCAGAGTCGACGAATGACATTTACACAAAATGGTCAAAAGACTATCCGGAGTACAACAATATCAAACGGAAGAATTCGGATGGATACTACGGCTGGGCCGAATACGCCCCATTCGACCGCATTATCGTAACGTGCGGCATCGACCACATACCACCTGATCTTCTCAAGCAGCTTGCTCCCGGCGGGATTATGGTAATTCCGGTCGGTCCGCCTTCGGGTCAGACCGTTCTCAAGATCACGAAAGAGGTCGGCGCCGATGGTTCAATCACGTTCAAGCGTGAAGACATCTATCATGGCGTCCGGAAGGTCATCTTCGTGCCCTTTACTGCGGAGAAGGGGATTCACTCCCAGGGAACCGAGAACACACAGGCAAATCCGTGAATCTGAAAATTTCGAATTTCCGTCTGGCGGCGCTATTTGTCCTGTCGGTGACGCTTATCGCCTATGAGCTGGCGGTCATGCGCACGTTCGCTGTCGGCAGCTGGTCAAATTTCGGGTCGATGGTAATCAGCATCGCGCTGCTCGGAAACGGGTTGGCGGGCACCCTGCTGACCTTTTTCAGCGAGAGGATCCGCCGCAACTCCGACACGTGGTTGAGCGTTACCGCGGTGCTACTGGGTCCGGCGATGGCCGGAGCCCATGTCGTCGCGCAGGCGATACCGTTCAACCCGGTCATGCTTGCCGTCGATTGGACCCAGCTGCTTTGGATCGGCGCGTACTACCTGATCTACGCAGTGCCGTTCTTCATTGGTGCGGTATTCGTCGGGGCGATCTTCGTAGGGATGCAGGATCGCATTCACCAGCTCTACTTCTGGAACATGGTCGGTTCCGGGCTCGGGGGATTCGTCATCCTTGGGCTGATGTACCTGCTCCCGCCCGATCGACTCATCGGTCCGCTGGTTCTGCTCGCCGCGCTCGTTTCGCTGGCAAGTTTCGTCGAACTCGATTCAACCCGGATGCGACTCAAGTTGCCCCTTGGCAGATCGCTTATCGCGGCGATCGTGATGGTTGTATCGATCGGTCTCATCGCGGTCGACGGTCAAATCAAGGTCTCCGAGTTCAAACCGATAAGTTACGCTCGGCAATTCCCGGACGCAAAGGTGGCCTATCACTCCTACGGTCCGACCGGCGAGTTCTACGCATACCAGAGTTCCTTCTTCCACTTCGCGCCGGGGTTGAGCGACAACGCAAGCATCAACGTCAAGTCGATGCCGGAGAACGCATTTCTCGGACTCTACATCGACGGCGATGGTCCCATCGGCATCATGAGAAGACTGAAGCCGGCTGAAGAGGCGTACATCGACTACCTCCCGATGGCGGCGCCCTATGTGCTTCTCAATCAGCCGAACGTTCTCCTTCTGCGGCTCGGGGGTGCGGTAGGCGTGTTCGACGCGCTCTACCACAAGGCCAGATCTGTTTCCGTGGTCGAACCTGACCCGACGCTCGTGCACATGCTCCGCGACCAGCCTTTCTTCCGGCAGTACAACGGCGACCTTCTGCGCGACCCGCGTGTGCACCTGTACAACACCGAGCCGCGAGCTTTCACTGCCAGCACCAAAGAACGGTTCGATCTGGTTGAGATCGGTTTGATTGATTCGGTCGGGTTGTCGCAGACAGGTGGTTACCCGCTCAACGAAAACTATACGTACACGGCCGAGGGAATAGAGAGCTATCTACGAAGCCTTACTCCCAACGGGATGCTTTCGATAACCGTCTGGAACCGCTTGAGCCCGCCCAGAAACGTACCCAAACTGCTTTCAACCGTGACCCGGGCGCTTGAGCTGCGGGGCGTGAAGGATCCAGGCAGTCACATTTTTGTATTTGACTATCTACTTTCCACGGCGACCATTCTCGTCAAAAGTACCCCTTTTACGCAGGCCGATATCGCGACGCTCCTCCAATTCTGTCACAAAACTTCCTTCGAGCCGTGCTTCTACGCAGGAATGCCGAGTCCGAACAAGGATTTCAACGCAATTCTTCGTGAATACACCGACCAGTTCACCGGGGCAGGTTCGTTCGCAGCCTCCGGCAACGCCGCCGCGTCCTCGGGTACCGCGACGACCGCCGCCGCCGCGCCTACAGAGCTGATTCCCGAAGACATGTACTACTTCAGCATGAAGTGGCTTCTTGACGGAAGGGCGCAGGAACTTTACCGGAAATATTTCTTCAACATTCGCCCCGCGACCGACGATCGGCCCTACTATACCGGTTACGTTAAACCGTCCACGATCCCGACAGTGGTCAACAACATGAAAGACCTTTCCGAAGAGTGGGGGTACGTTCTGCAGCTCGGAACGCTTGCGCTCTCGATCGTGTTCGGTCTGATCATAATTCTGATTCCGTTGATCGGAAGATGGAAAGAGTTGTTCAAGCGGCAGAAAGGAACGGTGCGTGTCATCGTGTACTACGCGGCGCTGGGCGTGGGGTACATGATGGTTGAGATCTATCTCATTCAGCGTTTGGTCTTCTTTCTAGCGGATCCTATATTCTCCAATTCAATTGTAATCACGGCAATGCTCGTCATTTCCGGAATCGGAGCGCTGGTAGCCGGCCGATATCGCGGCGAACGAAGGCGCCTTATCGCGTACGCGGCAATCGGGATCGCGGCCTCGATGCTGTTCTACCTTGCCGTTCTTCCGTCGGTTCTTGATGCGCTTCTCGGACTCCCGCTGATCGTAAAGATGCTGCTCGCGATCGTCTTTGTAGCTCCGGGGGCGTTTTTTCTCGGAATGCCGTTCCCCACCGGCCTCTCGACGCTTTCGGAAAACCGAAATGGACTGATTCCATGGGCGTGGGGTATGAACGGAGCACTCTCGGTGACCGGTACGGCGCTCGCGCGCCTTGTATCGATATCCTGGGGATTCTCAGTAGTCCTCACCGCGGTTATTGCGCTCTATCTGCTGGCCCTGCTGGTGTTTTCCGGAAACCAGGTCAAGGCTGTCGACGGTCCATGAGAGAGTCAGCGCGTCGCCCAGGCCGCAAGGCGGTCGACGATGATTTTGCGCATCTCCGGCAATTCCTGGTGACCGCACGGGAATCGGTGAAGTGACCAGTTTGCCGGTGCTTTTTCGGTCTCGTACACCCGCTTGAGCTCAGCGTCCACCGCGTCTATCCCGGCGCGGGGAGTGAGCGCATCGTTGTCGCCTTGCAGGCTGAGGTGGGGGCGCGGTGCGATCAGGGCGTTGATCGATGAAGTGGTGAAGTATTTCAGCAGCCTCGGCACGTAGTAGTACAAGCCGTGCAGATCCAGCCCGCCTTCCGCGATCAGACTCTGGTAGTCCGTGAGACAACACAGATCGACGCAAAACGCAATCCTCTCATCGAGAGCGGCGGTCCACCAGGAGAGCGTACTGCCCATCGACATCCCAAGCGAAGCGATCCTTGCCGAATCGATGTCGTCCCGTGCCGCAAGGTAGTCGAGCGCGCGCAGGCTGTCGTAGATCATCATTCCCCACAGGAGTCGCCCTTCCCAGAGAAACCGCTTGAAAAGCTCACTTTCGGTCTCCCGGTGGCGTTCGCCGAATCCCCATTGATCGATCACAAGAGCGCAGATGCCAAGCTGTCCACATACCTCCGCGTACGGCGGATTCGCCATATACTCGACCCCGTCGGTGAGCTCTCTCTTTCCGAGGTCGTAGTGATGCCCATGGCTGTGGAAATAGAGCAGGGCCGGGCGCTTCCCCGGCGCAGAGACCCCGCCGCGGACAGAAGGTGAAATGAAGAATGCCGGCACCTCCTCGATTCCGTTCAGTCTCAGCACGAGCCGGTCGAGTGTATAGAGCTTCCGTTCCTCCCGGTTGACCAGCCGCGCGGAAGGCGGCTCAGATTCCGTAGGGAGATCACCCAGAAGATCGAGCAGCCGCGCGCGCGCCAGCTCCCGGGGTGAGCGTCGAGCTACCGCCGCAGGTCTGTGATGGTTGACTTCGGTCATGTCACCCATGATTCCTCCATTGCGACCACGCCACGGTTCAGGTCACGGCAGCTTCCGAAGCTTCTGCAGGAGTAGCAGCTTGTTCGCGTCCGCGTATTCCCTGAACACCTCGAAGTCGCTCTTCGACTCGGTGTCGGAACCGGAGAGTATAAGCACGTTGTTGTGCCAAAGATACCACAGATAGTGCCGCTGCCGAATACCGCGGACCCCGGCGTGCTGCACTTGTGATTCGAGGTAACGCGACAGCTCGATATGATTCTCCTGGCCGTAAACGTAGAAGACTTCTTCGTCGGAAATGAACAGCACCAGGCGGACGAATCCATCCTGCATGGCGCTGTCGTTGCGGAATCCCTGGACCTGCAGATCCCGTGACCCGAGCGTAAGGTCGTACCCCTGATCACGAAGCAATTTTCGGAGATCGACAATCTGCTGGCGGACGTCGCGGAAAATTTCGGTGTTGCTTGGATTGTGCTGAAGCTGGTAGCGCCAATCTCGCAGCATCTTCTGGTACTGGTCGAAGAGCGAAGTTCGGCTGAGAAAGTTGGTTGTGTCTGAAAGCAGTTTCCAGACTGATGCGAAATGCTCCGCGAAACCGTTGGCGATTCGCCGGAACGCCGAGTCGCTCATGGTCAGATAATGGCACATTGGTCGCCGCTGTAATAGAGACCCCGGCATCTGTGTTCGTTACCACCGGGGTATTGAGCTCGGAGTTCCCTACGGCGTAGGATGGGACGGTTCCACGGTGACGACATCCCAGGAGGAGATCATGAAGGTTCGGAGTCTGTGGTATGCGGGAGTCAGGAAAACAGAAATCCGAGAAATTGAGCTGCCGGCCCCCGGTCCACGGGACGTTCTGGTTCGCATCGAAGCATGCGGCGTCTGCACGTGGGATCTGTTCATCTTTTCCGGCGGCTTTCAGGGGCAGAAGAAGTTCCCGTTCTACTTCGGGCACGAGGGAATCGGGCGAGTCGAGTCTGTGGGATCGGGAGTCACCCGGCTTCGTTCGGGTGACCGTGTGGCACTTCGCGAAACTCCAGACATCGGTTCCGTCGGCGGTGGCCACATGGCAGAGTATGCGATACAGGACGAAAGCGTCCTTGTTCCGCTCCCGAACGACGATGTTCCGGCGGAACAGTGGATGATCGAACCTCTGGCATGTTGTGTGAACGCCGTGAATCTTGTGCGAATTCAGCCGGGAATGCGGGTAGCGTTGGTCGGTTCGGGGTTCATGGGAAGTATTCTTCTGCAGCTTCTGGCGCTCTCGCCTGTTGCCGAGGTAGCCGCCTTCGACATGCGAAAGGAGAGCCTTGAGTACGCCCGAAGCCTTAAGTCCAGAGGCCCGGTCACGGTGTTTGATCTGAACGACAAGTCGGCGGTCTCCGCCTCAATGGATGGCACCTTCGATCTGGTGTTCGAGGCCGCGGCGGTAGAGCCTGCATTGCGCCTGGCGAACCGTCTGGTGCGAAAGGGCGGAACTCTGGCAATCTTTTCGTGGCACCATCACGATATTCTTTTCGACTTCGGCGACTGGCACAGCCGAGGAATCACCGTCCTGAACACCTCGCCGGCGGCGAACCCCCATTTCGCAGACTGTTTCTCTCAGTCGGTGCCGCTCATCTCAACCGGCAGGATCGACCTTGCGCCGCTTATCACCCACGTCGCCCCGCCGGAGGAGGCGCAGCCGCTGTACGAGAAGGGACTTGCGAAAACCGACGGCTATATCAAAGGGGTAATTCGCTGGAAGTAGAACTGTTTATACGGTCTCAGGTCGCGGGACGATCTCCGGGGCGAAATGTTCACTCTTCCAGATCGGTACCCGGCTTTTTACCTCGTCGATAATGTAGCGGCACGCCGCGAACGCCTCATCACGATGCGCCGAAAGCACACCAATCCAGACTGCGGTGTCACCGATTGAAAGGTGACCGGTGCGGTGGACGCAAACTGCGCTGATAATCGGAAACTGCTCCAGCGCAGCGACCATCACCGCCGCGCCCTCCCGAAGTGCCATCCGCTCGTACGCTTCATATTCGAGCGACGAAACCACCCGGCCGTCATTGTGGTCGCGAACCCGACCCTCGAAGGTGACGCATGCACCGGCGGCGCTGTCGGCGAGCGCCCCGGTCAGGTGGGCCGCGTCGATAGGCCCCGCGGTCAGCTCGAAACGTGCCCGATCGGCTTCCATTTCAGCCACCTCCGAACGGCGTCAGGAACACTACGACATCGCCGTCGGCGAGACGGGTTTCCCACGTGACGATACAGTCGTTGACTGCGACCCGTATCTTTTCGTGATCGGTCTGGAACGCGTATTTACGATCAATTTCCGCGAAAAGATCTCGTGCCGTCGCCGCCTGGGTGACGATGGTTTCCCCTTTTCGGCCGATCGCCTCTCGAAAAAAGGCGTAGTACTCCACGAGTATCGATTTAGTGTCCACTGCCACCGCGCGACTCCTTTGTTCGATCGGCCAGAACGGCCATCGCCTCCTCATACTCTTCCGGGGAGTTGATGTTTCGCAGGGCATCCGGATCGGAGAGCGTGAGGCGCCGGACATGCGAGTGGACCAGCGCTTTTCGCGGGCAGGTTCGTCCTTCCGCGAGAAGCTGGTGCAGCCGCCGCCGGTATCCAGGTTCATAGACTGCGCACAGCGGCTCGGGAAGCCCGTCCAGGCTGCTGTCAAACGCGGTGGCCAGTTTCAATGGGTCACGGGCGGTAAGGAGCTCGCCGATCGTTGCTTCGGTAATAAACGGCATATCGCAGCCGAGCACAACCCATGCGGTCTGCGGGTGGGTGTGAAGCGCCGTAAGGATCCCGCTCATCGGTCCAAAGTCGATAAATCGGTCGGAAAGCTGCGGCAGCCCGTGCGCCGCCGATTCATCTCCTCGCTCCGCATCGCGCACCGAAACGTAGACCTTGCTGCAGAAGCGTTCGAGCAACCGGAATGCGTGCGCCACCTGCGGTTCGCCGTGGTAGGCGATCTCGCCCTTGTCCCGTCTCATGCGCGTGCTCTTTCCACCATTGAGAACCAGCCCGTAGAGCGGGATGGCGTGGCTGCGCTCTGCAAACAACCTGAGAATGAAATCCGCGATTCCCCGAATGTCGCCGATCGAAAACACCGGCATGCCGGGAACTTCGGAACGCAAGGCGGTGGCCGGCTCGGCACCGGAATCCGCGTCGACCACCAGGGCTTTGACGTTCGTCAGCTTCCCGGATCGGATTTCCGACCGGATCTCCCCGTTTTTGTCTATGAGAACAATTTTCGCCAGGTCGGAGTGACGGAATCCCTCAGCGAAAACGAAATCCACGTCCTGGAACAGCGTTCTCTGCAGATCCGCCTCCGGGCTGCTCTCGCTGAGAATCGCCCAGTGGTGTTCGTCGTTGATAAGTACCGGATAGGCACCGCTTGCCGACGCGCGGTAGCTGTCCTTTCCCTCCCGGTCCATGTCGAATCGATGTGCGTCATGTTTCACATACCCGACCCGGTAGTCAGGTGTGAAATGGTCGATGAGTCCGGTGATGAGCGTTGTCTTCCCGGAGCCGGAGGAACCGGCGAATGCAAGCTCGTAGGGAGAAAAATAGAAGACCGGTGAGTCTCCGGACGGTCGGCCGTGACGGTCATCGCGGGTCTTCGAGGTTTCAGCCTGTGGGCGCGAAGTCATAATCGCTTTTTCCTCCACGCTTCTCCAGCAGGTGAACCTTCTCGATGACGATACCGCGCGACGCAGATTTGCACATATCGTAGACGGTGAGCGCCGCGACGCTCGCCCCGGTGAGCGCTTCCATCTCCACTCCCGTTTTATGGTGCACGGAAACCGAACAGAGAATACGCACCCGGCCCGCAGGTCCCATGCTGATATCCAGTTTGCAGTCTTCGAGCCCAAGGGGGTGGCAGAACGGGATGAGCTCGCTTGTCTTCTTGGCTCCCATCGTTCCGGCAATGATCGCGGTATGAAAAACCGGTCCCTTCTTGGTCCTCAGTTCACCGTCGGCAAATTGGGCGGCAAGTGCTTCGGGCAGCTGAACCCACGCTTCCGCGACTGCAGTCCGGTGAGTGACTTCCTTACCGCCGACGTCCACCATGTTCGGAACGTCAGATTGTGAAACATGCGTGAGCATCTGTTCTCCTATCCGCCGATATGATACATCTCAACCTTCGGGTCCTCGTTTCCACCCTCTTTTGAACCGGCCGTCGTCGGTTCGGATTCCGCGCGCAGCTCCGAGTAGCGATCGCTCCGGTCTCCCCAGACCGCCGAAATCGCCCGCGCGATATCGGCATCGCTCGCGCCTCCGCGGAGAAGGTTCCGCAGGTCATGGCCCACTCGCGCGAACAGGCAGGTGTAGAGCTTGCCGTCGGCGGAAAGTCGGATTCGGGTACAGTCCCTGCAGAAAGGTTGCGTGATCGAGGAGATGAAGCCGATTTCACCCGAGCCGTCGACATATCGATACCGGTCGGCCACCTCACCGTGGTAGTTGGGATCTACCGGTTCAAGAGGAAACCGGGCATCTATCCGTTCGCGTATCTCTCGCGAAGGGACAACCAGTTCGCGCGACCAGCCATTACGATTTCCCACATCCATGAACTCGATGAATCTGATGATGTAGTTGGAGTTGCGAAAGCGGGATGCAAACTCGGTCACTTCGTGGTCGTTCACGCCCCGCTGCACCACCATGTTGAGCTTGATCGGACGGAAGCCGGCCGCTTCGGCCGCATCGAGCGCGGAGAGAATCTGCGAAAGCTGATGGCCGCGCCCGTTCAGCTGTGCGAAGATTTCCGGATCGAGAGAGTCGAGGCTGACGGTGATCCGCTTCAGACCGGCCCGCTTGAGTGGTCCGACCATGCTCTCCAGCAGAGATCCATTGGTGATGAGCGCGATATCTTCCACCCCGGCGACCGCGTGAAGCCGGTCCACCAGGTCCGGTACCCATGGACGAAGCAGCGGTTCCCCGCCGGTCAACTTGAACTTGCGCACGCCCAGGCCGGCGAAAACTCGGGCCAGGCGCACAATCTCGTCAAACGTAAGGATCTGTTCCTTCGCAAGAAAAGCATAGTTTTCACCGAAAACCTCTGCCGGCATGCAATAGGGGCAGCGGAAATTGCAGCTGTCTATCAGGGAGATCCGCAGATCCCGCATTGGTCGGTTCATGCGGTCGCGCAGTTCGGGCGTGCTCATTGCCGGCTCCAGGCGTAGTAGCGCCACGCGCTGCCTGCCGGAAATCGGTCCTGGCCTGCAGGCAGCTCGACGAAACCATCGCTTTCGATCAGTCGCGCAAAGTCTCCCGAGCTATGGACCGGACGGGGAGAGGCGAGAAGGCGACCCGTCTCCGGGTCGGATCGAACCGACACCGGAAGGAAGTAGGTGAGATTGGGTGCAAACTCCACCTCTTCTGCGAGCGCAGCGTGCTGCGGTTTCTCCTCCACCCCCGCGCACGCGTCGAGATATGGAATAACGTACCGCCGGGTGGATACGAGAGTCGATACCGGGTTGCCCGGAAGGGCAAAAACCGCCTGTCCCCGTGGTCCCGAGCCGAACCAAAGCGGCAGTCCGGGGCGTTGCGTGACGCGGTGAAACCGCCGAGCGACCCCCAGTTTTCCCAGGACAGCAGGAACCATGTCGAACTTACCGGCCGAAACACCTCCGCTCAACACGACAACGTCGGAGGCGTCGAGTAGCTTTTCGAATGTTTTCATCATCACTTGCATATCGTCACGTACATGATACTGCGCAGACGCCGGATAGTCATGCCGGGACAGAACCGCGGCAATTTCGAACGAGTTCGATATGCGGATCTGGTGGGCGAGCGGCTGCGAATTGACCGGCACAAGTTCGTCACCGGTGGCGACAACCACTATGCGGGGCAGCGCGGCAACCGTAATGTTGCTCCTGCCGACCGAGGCGCATACGGCGACGTGTGCCGGTGCGAGCCGCTGGTTCGAATAAAGGAGTATCGTCCCGGAAGGATAGTCAGTGCCCCTGCGGTGGGTGTTTGCGAATCGGATGGTCTCAAACTCATCGGCGATTTCGGCTACACCTTCGGCGACTCTCAGCTCTTCGACCGGAATCACGCAGTCGGTCAGCTTCGGCAGGCTCGCTCCGGTCATCACTTCGATGCAGCTGCGGCTCTCGACAAGAGAAAGCGGCGGAGCTCCCGCGGGTTGCGTTGCTTCGATAGGAAATCGTCTGCACCCCGCCTCGTAGGCGTCGAAACTTATAGCGATTCCATCCATGGTCACCCGGTCAAACGGCGGCAGCTCACGGTCGGCGCGGACCTCCTCGCGAAGGACTCTTCCGGCGGCCGCACTCAGATCGCAGACTTCCGGGCCCATCGGCCGGACGTGAGCCCGAACTATTGCGTCTGCCTCTTCGACACTGATTCGAATGTGGGGCGATGTCTCTGCGCTCAGCATCTCAGCCTTCTTTGAAGATTGTCCGTAGCCGGTCCGGCGTTGACCCGGTTTCTCTGTAAGCGTATAATCTCATGTCGATATCCGTTTTGTAAAGTCCCAGTCATGGATCGCTGAGCACGAAGACCAATTCACGGGCTTCTGCCGAAAGAGTCGCGCATGAGATTCGGAATCCACAGATGATTTCAAAGACCGCCCAGTATGCCCTCCGTGCCGTGGCCCTGATTGCATCCGAGCCGGGGAAGAACCACGGTGCCCAGGAACTGGCCCGTCGAATTGGAGCGCCTCCGAACTACATGGGCAAGCTTCTCAAGCAGCTCGCTGACTCAAAGGTGCTGCACTCCGTGCGCGGCAACCACGGCGGGTTTCGCCTCGCGCGGGAGCCGGGCGAAATCCATCTCATCGATGTCGTCGACCCCATCGAACATGTCAGCCGGTGGCGCGACTGTTTTCTTGATTTCGGCGCCTGCCGTCCCGATCAACCGTGCGCGATTCATGCCTGCTGGAAACCGATCCGGGAGGGTTTTATGCGGCTCCTCGAAACCGCGACCATAGATTCCATTCCGGTCGCGGAGTCTGAGGTCGTCGCAGGACACCCGGTAGATCTGTCCGCGCAATTGTCGCGGCGTGAAAAAACTTGACATGCCCGGCCGTTGCGCATCAAACTGGAGCAGGATATTTCCCTGTCAGTCGACGGCAAGAAAAACATTTAGGGTCCAGATAATCTGTGAAACAAACTCCGCAGGCAGGATCCCGCCGGAAGGATCCGGCGTGCGCCGGAGCGTCCCGAACGGTTCCGGCAGCGTTGCGTCCGGGTCGACCCCTGCCGGGGCAGTCAACTTTTTGCAGCGGGAGGATAGAACATGGAGATCACAAATCTCGTACGCCCTCGGACAATCGATGAGGCATACAGGTACCTGACCGAAAAGAACGCGACGCTCATCGGTGGTGGGGCCTGGCTGCGGATGAGCCCGAGAAAAATCGATACGGCGGTTGACCTTTCGTCGCTTGCACTGCGGTATATCAGGAACGACGGCGATCGCATCGAAGTCGGGGCAATGGCCACCGTCCGGGACGTTGAAACCTCTTCGTTGCTCGAGGGAGCATTCGGGCCGCTCTTTCGGAATGCGGTAGGTCACATTGTCGGGGTACAGATGCGAAACGTGCTGTCGGTCGGAGGCACCGTCGCAGGCCGGTACGGGTTCTCTGATCTCAATACCGTCCTGCTCGCATTGAATGCGCATGTTTGCCTCTACAAAGCCGGGAAAGTCGATTTCGCGGACTTTCTCTCAGGCGGTAACCGCGGGCCGTTCCTTATCGAAAAGATAGTGCTCGATGCCGGACGCGGCGCGTTCCAGTCAATCCGAAACACACGCCAGGACCTGCCAATTCTCAATGCGGCGGCCGCGATTTCAGGCGGTTCCTGGAGAATCGCAGTCGGCGCACGTCCGGGGCCGTCGCGACTCGCGGCAAATGCCGCCGAAGTCCTCGGAACTGCCGCGCGCCCGGAAGCCGCAGTTATTGAGAAGGCCGCGGCCATAGCGGCCGGCGAGATTTCTTTTCGCGGCGATATTCGCGCTACCGCGGACTACCGTCAGAGCGTATGTGCGACGCTCGTCCGCCGCGCGATTACGGAGGTTGTAGCATGAACATTACCGTGTCTATAAACGGGATGGAAAGATCTCTGGATATTCTCCCCGGCGATCTGCTCGTGGACGTGCTCCGGGCCGCGGGATTTACCGAGGTGAAGAAGGGCTGCGATACCGGCAGTTGCGGTGTCTGCACCGTGCTCCTCGATGGCGTTCCGATCCCCTCCTGCTCTTTTTTTGCGGCACGCGCCGACGGCCGGGAAGTAACGACCGTGAAAGGCGTGGAGAAGGAGGCCGCGGAGTTTGCGAACTTTCTCGTTGCCGAGGGAGCCGACCAGTGCGGATTCTGCGCGCCCGGTTTCGCGCTCACCGTGCTCGCCATGAAGAAGGAGCTCCGAACTCCCACCGACGACCAGATCAGCCACTACCTGGCGGGAAACCTCTGCCGGTGCAGCGGCTACGAGGGGCAGATGCGGGCCGTCCGGAAATACCTGGAGGCCTCTCATGCATAGAAAATTCAGTGAAGTGACCAGGAGCAGATCCAAGATCGATGGAATCGGGCTGGTGGTCGGGCGTCCCGCCTACGCCGACGATCTCGCGCCGCAGGAGGCGCTGGTCGTCCGTATCCTCCGCAGTCCCCACGCCCACGCGAGAATCCTCGCCATCGACGCTACCGAGGCACTGAAGGTTTCCGGCGTCGAATGTGTGCTCAGCCATGCCGACGTCCGGCGCATTCCCTACACGCGCGCAGGTCAGGGACATCCGGAACCGAGTCCGCATGATAAGTTCATCTTCGACGAGTATGTACGATACGTAGGCGACGAAGTGGCGCTCGTAGCGGCGTGCGACGACGCTACCGCGCGCGCAGCGATGAATCTGATCAAGGTGGAATACGAGGTGCTCGACGCAGTCCTCGACTTCGAGCAGGCGATCGACAGCACTGTCGTGCTGCATCCGGAACCGGAAATCCACGACATGTTCCCGATCGGTTTCGAGCCGAAACGTAATATCGCCGCTGCGTACAACATGGAAATCGGCGATATCGAGAAAACGCTCAAAGCGAGCGATGTCACCGTGGAGAGCACCTATTTTACCCAGGCGCAGACACACGTCGCGCTGGAGCCCCATACCGCCTTCACCTTTCTGGATCTGCACGGAAGGCTCAACGTGGTCACCTCCACCCAGAATCCATTCCATACGCGGCGACTTCTCGGACAGGCGCTCGAGATGCCTCTCCGCAATATCCGCGTCCAGAAGCCTCGTATCGGCGGTGGGTTTGGAGCGAAACAACATGTGCACGTCGAACCCTACGCAGCGCTTGTGACGTTGAAGACGGGAAAGCCCGCCAAAGTGGTGATGACCCGCAGGGAGGTATTCGAAGCCTCTTTTTCCCGGCACCAGATGCGTCTCGACATCCGCCTCGGGGCACACAAGGATGGGCGTATACGCGCAATCGACATGCAGGTTCTTTCGAACACGGGCGCCTACGGCGAGCACGCGCTCACTGTCTTCATGGTCGGAGGGTCGAAGACTCTCCCGCTGTACAACAAGATAGAGTCGGCGCGGTTCGGCGGCAGCATCGTCTACACGAACAAGATTCCCGCCGGCGCCTTCCGGGGTTACGGCGCGATTCAGGGGAACTTTGCCCTCGAATCGGCAATCGACGAGCTCGCTCACAAGCTCGATATGGATCCGATCGAATTGCGAAGAAAGAACATGATCGCCGAAGGTGAGACGAGCGAAGTCTTCCGGATCATGGGTGAAGGCGGCGAGGGCGTGGAAATGGTGGTCGAAAGCTGCAAACTCGACTACTGCGTCACGCGCGGCCGCGAGCTGATTGGCTGGGACCCAGCAAAACTCGCCCGCGAGGTAGCTCCCGGACGAGTCCGCGCGAAAGGAATGGCCATTGCCATGCAGGGCTCCGGGATTCCGCTCATCGACATGGGATCCGCCAATCTCGAGTTGCAGGACGGCGGATTTTTCAAGCTTCACATAGGGGCGACCGATCTGGGCACCGGGAGCGACACGATTCTCGCGCAGATTGCCGCCGAAGAGCTCGGCGTAGGAAGCGACGACATCATCGTCTACGCCTCCGACACGGATCACACGCCCTATGATGTCGGTGCCTACGCTTCGAGCACTACCTACGTATCGGGCAATGCTGTCATCGAAGCGGCGCGGAGAATGAGGCAGGCACTGTGCGAGGCGGTCGCGGACAAATTCGAGCTCCGACCAGATGAGGTCGCGTTCGATGGCAAAACGTTCACCGCGGTCGACGGGAAGAAGCTCGTCGGGCTGAAGGAGTTCAGCGCCGACACCCTTTATCACAACGCCGCGAAAATGAAGACGATTGCGACGTCCGGCTCCTACACCGGAGAGAAATCACCGCCGCCCTACATGGCGGGCTTCGTGGAGATCGAGCTCGACGTCGAGACCGGAAAAATCGACGTCATCGACTTCGCGGCCGTGGTCGACTGCGGCACGACGATCAACGCCAACCTCGCTCGGATCCAGGTGGAGGGCGGCCTGCTGCAGGGCATCGGGATGGCTCTCTACGAGGACGTACAGTACTCGGCGGCCGGGTCCATGCTCACGAACGATATGATGCAGTACAAGATTCCGTCGCGGCAGGACGTCGGAAGGTTGACGGTCGAGTTCGCGCAGAGCTACGAACCCTCGGGACCGTTCGGGGCAAAATCAGTCGGTGAGATCGGAATCGATACGCCGCTCGCAGCCATCGCCAATGCCCTCTACAACGCCACGGGTGCGCGCGTGCGGGAGCTGCCGTTGACTCCCCCAAGGGTGCTTGCCGCGATCCGGAAAGCGGGACAGAAGGAATCGTGAATCGCGAAGTAAAGATTTTTCTTGCTTCTTTCGGGAGTTCTGTTACAATAATGTGAAACGGCTGGAGTTGAGATACACCTTCAAAGTTCAGACGAGCCGTCGGCGCGCGTACGGTGAAGGTGTGTTCGCGCAACTCTGTTCACTACCTGACAATTCCAACCGGCAAACCCTATCGGGTGTTCAATCGGGTGTGAGAACTCGTGAGATCCACGAAACAGTCGCAGAGTTTCCGTTCGGCGGACGGTCACCGCGTCTGTTCGTGAATCACGGGTTCAGGACATATGACCCGGACGGGAGCCGTCCGGGCGTTGATTCGGAGCGCCGTGACTCGGGCCGTTACCGGCACAAGCACGAATCGGTCCGGAATGGAGGAGTCAGATGAGTGACGTAAGTTCAGCGGCTAAAGGGTGGGTAATCTACCCTATCGGAAGTCGCCCGCGCTGGGGCCTCGCGTTTCTTCTCGGAATTCAACAGTACCTGACTATGTTCGGAGCAACGGTTCTTGTTCCCCTCATTGTCGGCGGTGCAATGAAGGTCCCGGTGGAACAGCAGGCGTTGATTATCTCGACGGTGTTTTTCTGTATGGGCATTGCGACGCTCATCCAGCAGTCACCGATCGGGAACAGGTTGCCGATCATTCAAGGGAGCTCGTTCTCTTTTCTGCCCCCCACCTTCGCGATTATCGGCCTGGTGAGCGCCCAGCATCTCGGCTGGGAGATCATGATCCAGCAGGTGGCGATTGCCATCATGGTTGCATCCCTCTTTGAAATAGTCCTCGGATACAGCGGGCTCATGGGATACATAAAACGGGCGATCAGTCCGGTTGTCATCGCGCCGACAATCACGATGATCGGTTTGTCGCTCTTCGCGCTTGGCGTACCGGCAATGGCGAGCAACTGGGTGATCTCGATTCTGACCCTGCTTGCCCTGATCATCTTTTCGCAGCTTCTCGCCCGGGTGTCGCGCGTATTCATGCTGTTTCCCGTGCTTCTGGCTGTTCTGTTCGGCTGGCTCTGTGCCCTCATCGGGTCCGCGCTCGGGTGGATAGATCCGGCGAACGGGGCCTACCTTCTCGGTGACCGGCTCGCGGCAATGAATGCCGCTCCGTTCATCACGCTACGCCATATGGTTCCTTTCAAGTATGGGTTTCCGAGTTTCGGCGGAATATTCGTCGCAGGAACGTTCGGTATGCTCGCCGGATACCTCGCATCAATGATCGAGTCAATCGGCGACTACTATTCCTGCGCGAGAATCTCCGAGGGGCCGGTTCCCACTGAGAAGATGATTTCACGAGGGCTCGGGGCCGAGGGCCTCGGCTGTTTCATCGCCGGCCTCTTCCAGAGCGTCGCGGGAACCACCTCCTACTCGGAAAACATCGGTGCCATCGGTTTGACCAGAGTCGCAAGTCGGCGCGTCATTCGCGCGGGAGCGATCGTTATCCTGATCATTCCTCTGTTCGGCAAGTTCAGCACAGCGCTCGCAACGCTGCCGGACGCGGTAAAGGGCGCGATGTACGTCGGGCTCTTCGGGATGATCGCGGCTGTCGGTCTCTCCAACCTGCAGTTCGTGAATCTCAACAACTCGCGTAACCTCTTCATCATCGGCATCAGCCTGTTCGCCGGATTGAGCATGAGCTTCTATTTCGGCGGGCACGCGATCGACTGGTCGACCTCGGGCGGATTCGCCATGGTATTGGGTAACATCCTGCAGGCAATCTTCACCTCTGCCATGTCGGTCACCGCGATCGTGGGGCTCATACTGGACAACTTCGTTCCGGGCGCAACGCGCCAGGATCGCGGTCTGTCGGTATGGGACAGTGAAGCGACCGAAGAGGCGTGGGCGAAAGCCGAAGCCGGCTGGAAACAGATGGCAGTCGGCGAGGAACGCAAAGTCTTCTAGTTAGTTCGGATCAATAACGGCTTCAACCTCGCCCCGCCGAAGGGTTGAAGCCGCTTGATTTCGTCTCTCTTTTTGAGTGGAGTTATGCGTCAGTCACTACAATGGGTCTTCTACGGACTCCTCTGCGTGCTTATGCTCGCGACATTCTACGCGATCCTGAATGCCGGCAGTCCTCATTCGCTCCTGCGCTACATCGTCCGGGACCCGGCCTACGATGTGTCGATCGCGCTCGGACTGGGCATCGTGGTCGGAGCGATCGCGATAACGCTGTACACCGTTCGCCGGGAGAGTCCGTTGAAGACCATGCTGGAGTCGAACGTGGAGTACATTCACAAGCTTCGCCGCAAGGGTAAGAGCGAGGAAGATATCGCACTCTCATTTCTGAACGAGATCGGCAGCCGTCGTGGACCGTTGCACTTGATTGCAAAACGCCGCGTGCTGAAGCACCTGTCGAGGCTATAGATGCCCACGACAAACGGAATCTCAAACGGCGAATTGATTCTGGTCTGCGGCGTCCTCTTCGCCGTTATAGCCTACCTTGTGATTTCCCGAAGGATTGAGTCGAGACGCATCGAGCAGAAGTTCTCTCACGCCGACATCGTTGCCACGAGTTTCGGCGTGGGATACTTCGGCCTCTCCTCGGAACCCGGTGGTCCGGCCCGAAGCTCCGGTGCTCTTGTCCTGCTGAAAGACGGCGTCTATTATCGCGCACGGCTCCGCAGGCGTGAGCTGCACATTCCCGCAGAATCCCTGCGCGGCATCGACATTGTCGAATCGCACAAGGGAAAACCGCTCTATCAGAAGGCAATTGCCATCCGTTTCAGCGACGTCGACGCGAACGAGGTTACCGCCGTTTTCCGAATTCCCATGCCCGATCGCTGGCTCCGGGTAATGCGCGAGACCATCTTGAAGCGTCCGATCGCCGTCCGCGATCAGACAGCCGAAAGCTCGGAATAGCGCAACCGATTTCCCGACATCCTTTTCCGCTTCAAACCTCTCGTTTCCTGGAACTTCTCATTGACTTGTATACGATCCGGTATATAATGAGGCATACACCATTATACATTTTCGAGCCGTGTTCAGGACGATTCGGATCTCGGAATTCGGGGAGTACGCTGTGAAAAAGGCGACAGTCCGGAAAGATTCCTATTTTGATTCCATCTTTCTCATGTCATTGACCCAGAAACTGAAAGAGCAGGCCGGCGTGGTCGACGCAGTCGTAACGATGGGTACGGACATGAACCTCGAACTCGTCCGCTCCCAGGGTTACCAGGGCAGCGAGTTGGACGGTGCAACACCGAATGACCTGGTCATGGCTGTGGAGTGCGTCGACACCGCGGGAATCGACGCTGCGCTCCAGTCCGCCGCCGATCTTCTTTCGCGAAAAACAATCAGTGCGACGGCTTCCGGTGCGGTATTTGAGCCGACGAGTTTCGACTCGGCCGTCGATGAGCTGCCAGGCGCCAATCTTGCCGTAATTTCGGTCCCGGGAGCCTATGCGGCTCGCGAAGCACGTAAAGCGCTCGAACATGTTGTTTTCCGACAACGTGAGTCTGGAGGATGAGATTATCCTCAAGGAGCTCGGCCGCTCGAAGGGGCTGCTCGTGATGGGGCCGGACTGCGGCACGGCAATTATCAACGGCGCACCTCTGTGCTTTGCCAACGTCGTGAAACGGGGATCGGTCGCGGTTGTCGCCGCCTCGGGGACCGGTCTGCAGGAGGTGACCTGCCTGGTGGACCGCTACGGCGCCGGCATCAGCCAGGCAATCGGCACGGGCGGCCGCGACCTGAAGAACGAACGGGTCGGCGGCATTACGATGCTGATGAGTATTGCGGCTCTGGCCAAAGATCCGAACACCTCAGTCCTCGCAGTCATTTCAAAACCGCCCGCACCCGCGGTCGCAGCCAGGATATTGCACGCGCTCGGCGAGTCGGGGAAACCCGCGGTGGTCCATTTCATCGGTCTCGATTCGATTGACGCGGGAAAGCTCCCGCCCAACGTGCAATTTGCCGGGAGCCTCGAAGACACCGCAGCGCGGGCGGTCGCAATTCTCAACGGGAAAGCGCTCGACCCGTCGGTGCGCGGAGGCGAGGAGCAGACGCTGGATGAAATTGCGACACGGGAAGCAAGCCGGCTGTCAGGCTCCCAGAAGAATCTACGCGGGTACTACACCGGCGGCACGGTTGCAGATGAAGCGCTCATTGTGCTTCACCGGCTGACCGGAAGCGTCTATTCGAACAATCAGACCGACCCCGCGTTCGTCCTGAAGGACCCGAAAGTGTCCGTTGGACACACAATAGTCGATCTGGGGGATGATGCGTTTACCGTCGGGCGACCCCATCCGATGATCGATCCGAGCACCCGAACAGAGCGTATCCTTGCGGAGACCGGGGACGCATCGATTGCCGTGGTCCTTGTCGACGTGGTACTCGGGTACGGTTCGCACGAGGATCCCGCCGGCGCTTTGATTCCCGCACTTGCAAAAATCCGCCTCGCAGCCGAAGCCCGGGGAGGTTATCTGCCGGTGATAGCCTCGGTTATCGGTACCCCCGGCGACTTTCAAGGCTTCAGGGAACAGGTGGCAAAGCTCGAGGCCGCCGGATGCGTGGTTATGCCATCGAACTACCGCGCCGCGCTGCTTGCGGCGAAGATCCTCGAGAAGGCGGCAACGAAATGAACAAGACTTCAGACAATACCCCTTTTGTGGATCCGGTTCTCGACCTGTTCAACGGCGAGCTCAAGGCGGTAAACCTCGGACTCGAATCGTTTTCGGCTAATCTGCGCGCGAAGGGCGTTCAAGCCGTACAGGTGCGGTGGAAGCCGCCGGCCGGCGGGGACAAGCGAATGATCGCGGCGCTCGACCGACTTGCCGCCGGAACCACAGTTGACGTCGAAGCGGCAAATCAGGAAGCGGCGCAGCGCATACTGAAAGGAAAGCCGACTCTTGTCGATGTTGGCGTTGCCGCAGAAGTGATACCCGGCATGACAAAGACGACGATCCTGCACGCGGGGCCTCCGGTCACGTGGGAGCGGATGTGCGGACCGGTCCGTGGAGCGGTGATCGGCGGTCTGATCTACGAAGGACTCGCGAAGAATCGTGCGGAAGCCGAAAGGCTGGTCGCGTCCGGAGAAATCCACTTCGACCCCTGTCACCACCATGCGACAGTCGGCCCGATGGCAGGAATTGTCACCGCGAGCATGCCCGTCTGGGTCATGGAAAATTCCGCCTTCGGGAATCGGGCATTCGCTACGTTCAACGAAGGGCTCGGCAAGGTATTGCGTTACGGCGCCTTCTCGGACGAGGTAATTGCCCGGCTGAAATGGATCGAGACTGACCTCGCTCCGATCATGAAGAGAGCGCTCGCGCTCCACGGTCCGCTCGACATGAAGAACATCATTGCTCAGATTCTGCAAATGGGCGATGAAGGTCA
>Ga0307375_10001642_pt1 | contig 24045 bp, 18 predicted proteins | sample TR1MG_FD_202531 | JGI IMG/M metagenome (GOLD analysis project Ga0307375, IMG submission 202531) | Soil microbial communities from Risofladan, Vaasa, Finland - TR-1 | ecosystem: Environmental > Terrestrial > Soil > Coastal area > Acid sulfate soil | place: Finland: Risofladan, Vaasa | collected...
AAAAGGTGCATATATCCACCCTATATTGGAAATATTGTATACCTTTTTCTCAACGTGGTGCATTTTATTTTTCCTAAAAATAATAATTTTTTGTTGTTACATGTCATCAAATGGACTTTTAATTCTTTGCAAACTCTTTGTGGAAACATGGGTGTAAATTTCTGTGGTTTTACTGCTCTTGTGCCCTAGCAGTTCTTGAATAAACCTTAGATCTACTCCTGCCTCTAATAAATGGGTTGCATAGCTATGGCGCAACCAATGTAAGGTTACAGTTTTTTTTATAGCTGCTTTTCGTAAAGCCATCTTCAAAACTTTTTGTAAGCTCGTTTCCGAATATTGTTCTCCGACTCTCTCGCCTTCAAATAGCCAAATTTTCGGCCTATACGTGCTATAGTATGCTCGCAGCATATCAATAATCTTATCGGATATGGGCACAATCCTATCTTTTTTGCCCTTGGCATTGGCAATATACAAAAGATGCCTTTTGCTGTCGATGTTTGCTGGTTTTAAATTCAGTAATTCACTCCTACGTAAGCCGCAGGCGTATATGAGGCTCAGCATGGTCTTGTGCTTTACGTTTTTAATCGCTTCCAGTATGGCTTTTACCTCCTCCTTGCTCAGCACGTTGGGTAGCCTGTGCTCGCGGCGTGGCCGCTCCACCATCTCCACGTTAAACTGGCTGCCATAAAACGTTTTAAAGTATAGCTTTACCGCATTTATAACCTGGTTTTGGAATGCAAAGCTGTAGCTGTTTGCTAGGATGTAATGGTGGTTAAATCGCTCCAGGTCGGCGTTGGTTATCGCATCGGTTGGCTTGGCTATCCACTGCAGAAACTGCCTGAGCGAATGTTCGTAGGTTTGTATGGTTCGTGGACTGTATCGGCGCTGCTCAAGATAGCGCGTAAAGTCGTTGAGAGTGGCTGCTATCTCAGGGGTTGGTTGGTCCTTCGGTGGCTTCATCTCCAACGGGAGTCGGCTCTCACCCTTTTGCAGCTGGGCTAGGCCAAGTGTTAGCTCCTTCAGCTGCTCGTAGGCTTCGCTGGTTAGGGGGATGTGCCAGCTCCGGAGCGATTGGCTCCAGCGGGCATCCTTCACCTGCTTCACCTTTTCAATCAGGGTCGAATCGTAGGCAAATTGCAGCACCAGCCGGGGCATCTTCTGGTGCACGATTCGATGGGTTACAATGGTTTGCATCTTTTAGTGAATATGTTTTACATTCAGCTGTTGCAGGCAAAAGATTAGCGTTTGAAAGGAAAACAATATAATTTATGGAACGAAGGCAATTGCAGAGGCTAAGTTAAGTAAATCTCGTGAATGCACCGAGCTGTCTTCTCCTGGATAAAGTTCAATGGCCATAATCATTCCACCCCAACCCCTTGGCTGGCGTGTCCCTTGCAAGTTTTAACACCTTCTTAGCCAAGGTTTGGGCCTTCTTAGGAAAGGTTTGGTCGTTTTTAGCGAAGGTTCGGGTGTTCTTCGCGATGGTTTAGGCGATTTTAGCGTAGGTTTGGGCGTTCTTGGCAATGGTTTACCCCTTCTTAGCGATGGTTTACCCCTTCTTAGCGATGGTTTACCCCTTCTTAGCAATGGTTTACCCCTTCTTAGCAATGGTTTACCCCTTCTTAGCAAGTTTTACCCTCCCTAGTAAAGGGGTTCAGCAGGTTCGCATTGCTGCTCGCTAAAAATTCGAAGGCGTTAAGCAAAGCATTGCCTCCGTAAAACGTCCCTTGTATTTTAAGATTATCTATTGAAGTAATCTTTGTGCTTCTTCAATTCTAGGTCTGGGTGGGGCAAACTTTAGCCACAAATTTTCATATCCCACTCCGTAATACTCTAATTTTTCGTAATTTGACCATAGCTAACTCGCATATGCTATGGAGCCCTTACTATTTATCGTTATCGCGCTGGTGTTGGGAACGCTTACGCGACATTTTCTAAAGCGGATGCCCATTCCTTACACCGTGTTGCTGGTGGTGGTGGGCGTGCTGCTGGGTATTGCCACCCGTTTCGATTTTTTTGCCAAATCGATGGAGGAGGTCATGCGCTCCATTGCCTGGGCCGGAGCCATCAACCCGCACGTGGTGCTGTTTGTGTTCCTGCCCACCCTAATTTTCGAGGCGGCATTTGGCATGGACTGGCACACCTTTCGCAAAACGGCCGTAAATGCCACCTTGCTCGCCGGTCCCGGAATTATGCTTGCCATGGGCCTTACCGCAGCGCTGCTCATTGGTGTAAGAGTGCTCGATATTGGTCTTGGACAGTGGACTTGGCCCATTGCGCTTATGTTTGGCGCGGTAATTAGCGCCACCGACCCAGTTGCCGTTGTAGCCATTCTACGGGAGCTGGGTGCCAGCAAGAGGCTCTCCACGCTCATCGATGGCGAGTCCATTCTAAACGATGGCACCGCCATTGTGCTGTTTATGGTATTCTACCTTCCGCTTGCGGGACAAGCCTCCGAGCTAAACCCGTTCCTCGACTTTCTCAAGGTGGCCATTGGCGGTGCTCTGCTGGGATTGGTAATGGCCCGTATCGTAATGTTTTGGCTCAAGCGGGTGTTCAACGATGCCATGGTGGAGATTGTGGTTATTCTGGCCACTGCCTACCTCACCTTCTACCTTGCCGAGGAGTTTTTGCACGTCTCCGGAGTGCTGTCGCTATTTGGGTTGGGCATAACCATGTCGAGCGTGGGTAAAACCCGCATCAGCCCGGAGGTAAACAAGTTTTTGCATGAGTTTTGGGAGTTGGCGGTATACATTGCCAATACGCTTATCTTCATAATTGTGGGCGTGGTAATTGCCAGCCGCATCAGCTTTACGGCTTCCGATTTTATGGTTTTACTGATTCTCTACATTGGCCTGCATGCCATAAGGGCCGTAATGATTGGCCTGCTTTATCCGGTTATGAAACGGTCAGGGTATGGCCTAAATTTCAAGGATTCCATCGTGGCCTGGTATGGCGCCCTTCGTGGGGCCGTTGGTCTTGCGCTGGCGCTGATTGTTGCCGGTATGGACTCGCTACCCATGGAGGTGCGCAACCAGTTCCTGTTCCTCACCGCGGGTATTGTGCTGCTCACCCTGCTGGTGAATGCCACTACCATAAAGGTGCTTGTGGATAAGCTGGGGTTAACACGCATGGCTGCTTCCAAGGCGGCAATACTTAACCAGACCTACCGAACCGTTTCGGAGGCAATGGATACAGAGGAATCCGAAATATCTTCGAGCCGCTACTTTAAGCATGCCGATAGGCAGACCATAGAATCATTTTTGCCCCGCTACCAGGAGGTGAGGGTGGAGGAGAACTTGCAGATAAGCGAGTTGGCCGAACTGCGTCGTCGGATACTGGAACGGGAAAAGGCCAGCTACTGGGAGCAGTTCAACAAGGGAGTTGTTACCTCCGATTCGATTATTAAGCTCACCGAAACCATCAGCGAAATGCTCGACAAGGAGGGCAACCTACCGCTCGATGAGCGGAGCGATCTGGAAGACCTCCTTCGTAATTCCAAAATGCTTAGCACGCTGCAGCAACTATCATGGCTATTTGCAATATACCGCTACCTGAACCGCAACAAGCTAATGATGAGCTACGACTTTGGGATGGCATTTGTGGAGGCTCAGGGCGCCAGCCTTATGCTTGTTGATAGCTTTGGGAAAACCATGCAGCAAACTCCTACAGTGGAGCAGAATATCGAGATTCTGCGCGATGAAATTAGCCACAACCTTATCCAAGGGCAGACGTTTATTCGGAATTTTAGGAAATACTATCCCGAGATTTATACTGAGATAACCACCCGCCAAGCAGTTCAAACGCTGCTCAATGCTGAAAAGGCCAAGGTGGAGGAGCTGCTCGAGTCTGGAAGAATTGATTATACCGAGGCCGAAAAGATGCTCGAAAGTGTGGCGGAGCGCATGAAGAAGATACAAAAGTATAGCTACCGAAGTAGAGTGTAGACTTTGGAGATGATCTGTCAATTGCAAAGCAAGGAGTGTTTCGCGTGATGGTATAATTCATTTTGCGTGAATTATACCACGGATAACACTCTTGCCTGCCAAGGGCGATGATGTTTGCTTGCTATGCCCTTTTCATCTGCTTATATATTTCGAACCAAGCAATGCTCGATAGTCCTGCTAATGTGCTTATCAATATTGCTACAGCGCTAACCTTCCCAAAAAGAAAGAGCTCTTGAAGAAATGGAACGTTGAGGGCAAGAATCAAAAAGAGGATGGCACCGCCAACAACCCACAGTACCGCTTTATTGGGAGTACGCAGAATCTGGAAGATATTGGAAGTCCACGAGCGGTTCGAGAGAATGATTGCTATGTTGGAAACAATAAGTGTAACAAATGTTAAGGTTCTCACCTCCTTTTCGGTGTAACCCAACTTGAGACCAATAAAGTATACGAGGAGCGAAATTATCAAAATGCTCACGCCCTGGGTGCAGCTCAGCAATATTTTCTTCAGACCAAAAAACGGCTCATCAATTTTCTTTGGTGGTCGGGACATTACGTTCTTTTCCTCAACCTCAGCCTCAAAAACAATGGAGCATGCCGGGTCGATAATTAGTTCAAGAAAGACGATGTGAACCGGCCAGAGAATTAGTGGTAGGCTTCCAGAGAGCACTGGGATTAGCGACAGACCTGCAATTGGAACGTGAATGGCAAAGATGTAGCTCAGTGCCTTTTGCAGGTTATCGAATATTCGTCGGCCCATTCTTATGGCTGCAACAATTGAGGCAAAGTTGTCATCCATTAGAACGAGAGAGGAGGCTTCTCTGGCCACATCGGTACCCTTTTCGCCCATGGCAATGCCAATGTTTGCTGCCTTTAGAGCAGGAGCATCGTTAATTCCATCACCGGTCATGGCAACAACCTCTTTATTCCGTTTTAGCGCATTTACTATTTTTAGTTTTTGCTCCGGTACCACCCGTGCAAAGATGTTGACATCCTTGATTCGCTCGTTGAGCTCTTCGTCTGTCATGTTTTGTAGCTCCGGGCCGGTAATGCAGAGGTCTGGATTGGTTAAGCCAATTTCTCGCCCAATATTGATTGCTGTTACGGGGTAATCGCCAGTAATCATTATTACCCGAATACCTGCATTGTGGCACTCTTTAATGGCTTTTGGCACATTGGGTCGGATGGGATCTGCTAGGCCTATCAACCCTAAGAATTCAAAATCAAAATCGTGCTGCTGGGAGGGAAGGCTACCCGGGAGCAATTTTGCTTTAGCTACGCCGAGCACCCGCAGACCGTTGGATGCCATTTGTGCTAGCTCTTTTTCGAAGGTGGCAGCGGTTGAGCTTGTTAGGTGACATAGGTCGAAGATGGCTTCGGGAGCGCCCTTGGCAGCAATCACCCTCTCCTCTGAGCCGGTATTTGAGAATACCCTCGACATTGCCAGCAAGTCTTTGGATAGCGGATATTCTTTTTCCATTACCCAGGTTGAATGGATATGCTCAGTGTTTTGAAGGAATTGCTCACCCACGTTAATTATTGCCCGTTCCATGGGGTCGAACGGGTTTGCCTGACTTGCCAAAATTCCGTATTCGATAATTTCATGAAAAGGTTCGGGGATTGTTCCATTTGCATGTATTCCAAAAGTATCAGCACCGTTATTGAGCGATGCTACGGTCATTTTGTTCTGGGTGAGGGTGCCCGTTTTATCGGTGCACAGTACCGTTGCAGAACCAAGTGTTTCAATGGCTGCCGGCTTGCGCGTTAAAACACTCTTTTTCGATATTCGCCAGGCACCAAGTGCCAGAAAGATGGTTAATACCACAGGAAATTCTTCTGGAAGCATGGCCATGGCTAGAGTAATGCCGGCCAAAAATCCATTCAGCAGATCACCTCTCGTAATCGTGTAAATAGTAATAACCATGATGCACAGCACTATCCCAATAATTGCCAGACGCTTTACCATCTTACCAATTTCTCTTTTCAGCTGTGTAGGCTCCTCTTTCACCGACTCCAGCGCCTTGCCAATTTTGCCAATCTCCGTGTTGATGGCGGTTGCGGTGACCCTAACAATTCCATTTCCCTGAACTATCATGGAGCCCGAGTAAACAACGGGTATGTCATCCCCGCCAGGAACGAACGGTTTATCACCTTCCGTCCATTCCCTTTTCAGCACAGGCAGCGACTCTCCGGTAAGCATCGACTCGTCTGCTGACAGGTTGATGCTACTGAGAACCAGAGCATCAGCCGGAACCCGGTCTCCTTCCTGAAGTACGACAATGTCGTCGGTTACAACCTCCTTTCCCGGTATTCTCTTCGTTTCTCCGTCACGTATAACAAGTGCCCTTGGGCTAGCTAAGTCTTTGAGCGCATCCAGCGCCTGTTCGGTTTTCTTCTCCTGGTAGAACTCAATGCCCATGATGACAAAAACGAACCCCATGAGCATGATGCCTTCCTGTAAGTTACCTAGTGTAAGGTAGAGGGTTCCGCACGCAACAAGGAGGATAAACATGGGCTCCTTAACGACGCTCAGCGCAATTTGGGCTACATTTTTTGGCTTTGAGGAGGGTAGTTCATTGTAACCCTCTTTTTCTAGTTTGCTCGCTACCTCTTGTGAGGTTAGCCCTTTAAGTTTGGAAGCATCAATGGAGGTTTGCATGGGGCATTTTATTGGTTAGTATATGCTAACTATACGAAGAAAAAAACTAATCAGACACGATTTTGGTTAGGAGCCTAAGCAATGATTCCAGCTCGTCGTCGTTCAATTTTTTGCGGATAGACTCGGCAATGAGCTTGTGCGCATAGCCGTGCATCTGATTAATTAGCTTGCCCTTTTCGGTCAGGTGCAAATGTGCGCTTCGCCTATCCTCGTCGGACTGAATTTTGTATATGTAACTCTTCTCAATGAGCTTGTCAACAGCCACTTTAACGGTTGGTTTTGTGAGCTTGAGTCGGGCTGCAAGTTCTGTAATATTGGGATTATTGAGCGCGTCAATGGTTTCCAAATAGTGCATCTGGATTTGGGTGAGATTGGATAAGTTGTACTGCTCCTTTGCCGACTCCTCAGTCTGTCCAATCATGTTTGATAGCTGCGATATTGCGTCGAGTAATTTTTCCATGGAGTAAATATAGTTAGTTAGTACTAACTTATCAAATATTCTGTGGAGAAAATGGGTGAGGTGCATTATATAGGGTATTCCAGTTACATAAAGTTTAGTTCTACAGCGATTTGCGTTGTAAGTTGATGCTTATCAGTTTTATTGTAAACATTAATCACCGCAATTTCAGTTTAAGCGATACCTGAAGCCCGTAGATTTGTTAAAATCTGTTAGTGGATGTCTGCAAGAGAATTATGATGAAAAGTTTGATCTGGAAACGGAGTGTTGAATGAAAGTTTATTGTGATTAAAGCAAAGATGATTTTTCAACAAGGGAATCATGAATCTTCATAGTCAAGAAATATTCTGAGGAACAGATATCTCAGAAAATGTTTAATAATAGTGATTACATAAAGGGAGGAACTAGTAATGTTTAGCACAATGAGAATTAGGAGTAAACTTTTTATCGGCTTTGCAATTGTTGCTTTGCTGGCAATCATCGTGGCGTACTTTGGCATTGTTCGATTAAAACAAATCGATAATGCTGATACCGCACTGTACGAAAACGGCGTTCTGCCGTTGGAGTATACAACGGCTATATCAACCGATTATCAGCTTGTAAGAGTGAGCGTCAGGGATGCAATTTTAGCTGATAGCGTGTTGTCAAAGAAGGCCATTTTTAACCGCATTGGAGCAATAAATGAGGATTGGGGTAAGCAGCTCAGCTTGCTGGCGGGTACAGTTACGGATGAGCTGAACAGAAAAAATTATCAGGAGGTATTTGATGCAAGAGCCGCTTACATGGGATATATCCCTCAAGTAGAGCTGTTGGCGGAAAACCATGACAACGTGGGTGCATTTAAAATTGTGCACGGCCCTATGTACGAGGCTAGTAATCGTTTGCAAAAAGCGATAGACGAGCTGGTGGCTGACAACGATACCTACGCTAAAACTTCGTCGGAAGGAAATACTCAGCTGGCAAACAGTGCAACTACCTTTATGATAATACTTATCTTCATCGTTTTGTTTATTGCCGTTACCCTAGGCTTTGTTATTGCCCGGAATGTACAGGGCATACTTAATTCAATTGTTGCAGAAACAAGAAAGTTGGTTGAGGCAGCAGTTGTTGGGAAACTTGACGTTAGGGGCAATGTTCAAAAAATAAACTTTGAATTTCGAGAGATTATTGTTGGTGTAAATAAAACACTGGATTCCTTGGTCGGCCTATTCGACAACCTTCCAACCCCCATAATGATAATCGACAATGAATTCAATATTCAATACATGAATGAGGTGGGTGCAAGGGTTAACGATAAGAGCAGCAAGCAGCTGAATGGGACAAAGTGCTACGACCACTTTAAAACCAGCGACTGTAGAACTGGCAATTGTGCCTGCAGTAGGGCAATGATAAGCAATAGGGAAGAGGTTAGCGAAGCAATTGCAAAACCAAAAGGCTCGGAAATCGATATTTCCTATTCTGCGGTTCCCATTAAAAATATGGAGGGAAAGATTGTTGGTGCTATTGAGATAGTTACGGACCAAACAGCTATTAAGCAGACGATGCGCAAGATTGAAAAGGTGAGCACCTATCAAAACAACGAGGCGAAAAAGTTGACAGGGGCGCTTCAAAGCCTCGCGTTGGGTGATCTTGCTATCAATCTTGACGTTGATAAGGGGGATGTAGACACATTCGAGGCAAAGGAGATGTTCCATGTGATAAACCAAGCCGTTAATTCAACTATTGATGTAAACAAGGATATTGCTTCAAAAGCGAAGCTAATTGCAGATGGAGATTTGACCATAGAATTGAAGAAACGTTCCGATAAGGATGATTTGATGCAATCTCTTTCCGATATGGTTAAATCCACCGCCAATATTATCTCTGAGTTCCGCAATGCCAGCAATATCATTGCCACTTCTAGTCAGCAAATGAGCAATGGTTCTCAGCAGATGAGCCAGGGGGCATCGGAGCAAGCTTCCTCATCGGAGCAAATCTCATCGTCCATTGAGGAGATGACCGCCAATATTCAGCAAAACAGTGAAAATGCACAGCAAACAGAGAAAATTGCACTGAATGCTGCTCATGGGATTAAAAAGGTTGGTGAGGCTGCTGAGGCTACGCTATCCTACATGCAGGATATTGCAGACAAGGTCTCCATTATTGGGGAAATTGCTCGTCAAACAAATATTCTAGCGCTTAATGCTGCTGTTGAAGCCGCGAGAGCAGGGGAGCATGGCCGTGGATTTGCCGTAGTTGCTTCGGAAGTGAGGAAATTGGCTGAGCGGAGCCAGGTTGCCTCTGTTGAGATTGATGACTTGACCAAAAAGAGCGTTAGAGCAACGGAAGATTCCAACAAGCTAATGTTTGGGATAGTCCCTGAAATTGAAAAAACAGCACGACTCGTACAAGAAATCACTGCGGCTAGCAATGAGCAGAACTCCGGTGCGTTACAAATTAATAATGGCATTCAGCAGTTTAACCAGGTTACCCAACAAAATGCTGCAGCATCCGAAGAGATGGCGACCAGCTCTGAAGAGTTGGCGGGTCAGGCAGATCAGCTGCTGGAAATGATCTCCTTCTTTAAGTTGGAAAATGAATTTGAGTCGAAGAAAAGGACGTTAAATTCAGGGTTTCAGAATAAGGTGGTTCAAAAACAACCGCACTCCGTAAATGTCGCTCACATAGTTAAAGCTGAACATAAGCAACCGACAAAAAGTACTCCAAGCAAAGAAAAACCTATCAATTTGCACCTGACCACAAATGGTTTTGACGATGATTATGAGAAGTTTTAAGTAGGATATTTTGTTGACAATTCTTAGCACTAATTATTTTGAACAACTTCTTATATAACTCGACTTTTAGCTTGTAATTAATAAGCACCTTAAAGATAGCAGATTCGATATTGAGACTGAAATAATAAATACTTTTGTAATCCGTTGGCATCACCCTAAAATTTACCAAATCACAAGTATTGGTTTTTTTTAGAGTTGCTGCTAACGGATTTTTTTGGTTTAACCACGGGTGTCGAAATCAAAAATGCGATAGCTATTCCATACTTTCTTCCTAGAGCGATGCCGAAAAGCCAGTAATTTTCTTAACTTCGTTTATGTAAATGGAGGATTTTGTTAATCCTCCTAGGCGAAGAATTTCTCTCTTCTGGTATTTTATCTTTAAATCAACCGAGTATGGTAGGCTACATTATTTTAGGAGTATTGGGTGTATTTGTTCTTTACGTTATCTTCCTTTACAACACAATAATTACGCGAAAGAACCAGACTGAAAATGCATTTGGTTTGGTAGATACAATGTTGAAGAAACGATACGATCTTATCCCCAACCTTGTAGAAACGGTAAAGCAGTATATGGTTCATGAGGCCACTGTACTGTCGCATGTAACTGCTCTTAGAGCAAAATTCGCGGATGGTTTGTCCAGCCAAGAAAAGGTTGGCCTGTACAATGAACTATCAAAAGGGGTTAGCAATCTAATGCTTTCGGTGGAGAACTATCCCGATTTAAAGGCCAATCAAAATTTTTTGAAGCTGCAGGCTTCATGGAATGAAACCGAGGAGCAAATAGCTGCATCACGGCGCTACTACAACTCAGCGGTTACCGATTTTAACAATGCCATACTAACATTCCCCTCAAATTTAATTGCAAAAAGATTGGGCTTTTCACCTCTTAATGTTTTTGAAATTGAGGCTAATGAGCGAGCAAACGTAATGGCCAAGGAGCTCTTTAATTAGCGGTTTGATGAAGTCTGAGGTTGAGCTGCAGCACTTTTATGAGGCGGAGTTTAAGGCTCTTCTTGAGCCGTTGGAGCAATATAGGCTATCCAATGTAAGGAGAGTTAGGTTATTCTCCTACTTGGCACTTGCGAGTGTAATTATTTCAGGGCTGTGTTTACTGTCTGAACTATCCTTCTTGGTAGCTATATTCATTGTTCCCACCTTCTTTTTCCTTGGTTTTGCCTTTCAGGTGTTGCTGAAGTTGTCGGCTCATCTTACCAAGCAATACAAATACGGAATATTGCCGAAGCTGCTTGGATTCCTGTATGAAGATTATGAATACATTGCTCGGCAGAAGATTGCAAAATCTGTTTTAGAAAAGAGCATGCTGATGCCTAGCTATCTTATAAATGTGCAGGGTGAGGATTTTATGCGATTTAAGATGGGCAATGCCAGTATCATGTTTTGCGAGGCGAAGGCGCAGTCTAACCTCGAAAAAGTTGTATTTCAGGGTATCTTTATTTCTGCCTCGTTTAATAAGAATTTTACTTCAAAAACCTTTGTATTACCTAAAAAGTTTTCGGCATTTCGCGAAAAGGTTAAAATTAATCTGTTGAATAGCTTTTCAAGAGTTTTGCTGGAGGATGCTGAGTTTAATTCAAAATTTAATGTTTATGGCAGCGATCAGTTAGAGGCTAGGTATCTACTTACTCCAAGCCTGATGCAGCGCATCGTGGAATATGAGCGGAAAACAAAGAAAGATATTTCATTTTCATTTGTAGACAATCGGCTTTATTGCGCCATACCCCAGTATACCAACCTATTTGAACCTACGCTGTTTAAACCGTTCAATTTTGAGTTTGTAATGGAAAACTATACTCCGTTGAAGCTTTACACCGACCTCGTGGAGGATTTGAATTTGAATCTTCGAATTTGGTCGAAGGAATGATGGAGATCTATTAAGCCGAATGAAGTTGCTGTTTTAGCATTTCTGAATAGTTCTCTTAACATTGTACATTGCGACCTTAATGAAAATTCATTACCAATGGAAAAGGTGAATATTGCGCAAAAGTTGGCACTCTTTAGCGACCACTGGAGCCCAAAAATTGTAGGTGAACTGAATGGACAGCACGTTAAGTTGGCCAAGTTTATGGGGCCATTTGTGTGGCATAAGCACGACAATGAGGACGAAATGTTCTTTGTGCTTAAAGGGCAGCTTACGCTGGAGTTCCGGGAAAAGCAAGTTGAAGTGCATGAGGGGGAGTTCATCATTGTTCCCCGGGGTGTTGAACATAGGCCTGTTGCCGAGCAAGAGGTTTCAGTTATGCTATTTGAACCAAAGGGAACCCTAAACACCGGAAATGTTAGCAGCGATATGACCAAGGATAATTTGGAAAGGATATAGCAATGCAACAAGGACCTAGTGGAGAGAGGTTTGTGAAGACAAGAAGTGAAAAGTGAAAAGTGAAAAGTGAACCTAGAAACCAGGAGCGAGAACCGATCCGTCAAAGGCCGGAGAGCTCGGCGAAAGAAACAAGAAACAAGAACCGACCGAAGGGAGTTCACCGAAGGCAAACAAGAAACCTCTCCTAATCCCTCTTAATTCTAGTCGATTTAATTAGCCTATCCGCAATTCGCTCCGCATCGTTATCGTGACCAGGGTAAATCACCAGCACCATCCAATAGTTTGTTCCCGAGCCGGTGAGCACCAGCTGGAACCCACGACTTTTATTATCAACGGGATAGGTTCCCTTTAGAAGAATGGCGGGGTATCCGTTTATCTGGTATTCTTGTGTTGTATATTCTTGTGCATTGGGGGTATTGCCCATAATGGAGAGCCCCATCTGCGCATAATTCTTCAAGTTTCCCGAGTCAGGTTCAGTGGTAACCATGGTAATGGCTAAGGCAATAAATTCCTTATTAAAGCCGGCAATGTGCGTTTCAATCTTAGAGAAATGAGCCTTCGCTGCGGGAGGCATGTGGTTGGCAATGGCGTCGGTCTCCTCAAAGGTTTTGGGGAAGTTGAGTTCCAGCCCTTCGGTACCCACTTCTTGGTATGTCCAAACCATTCCGTTGCTTGTTCTGAGCCACTGGCTAAACACTTCAGTGATGGCCTTACCATAGAATGCTGCTGTGAGCCCAATAAAAACGATGGCAACGGCACCCAGAATCCAGGCTATGGTGTAAGTTTTGCGCTTCTCCTGCTCAATTTTCGATGCAGCCTGCTGCTGTTCATTCAGTCGATCTTTGCTTATGCAGCATTCCGCTAAGTAGCTGTCGAACGTTCCGTTTGGTCGAGAAATTTTCCACTGTGCATAAGTGTTTTTCATCTTAGCGCCACACTTTTCGCACATCACCTGATATTCCGATTTTACTTCGTTGAGGTGGTTACAGCGGTTGCATTGAAGGTAGAACATGGGTTAATGATTTTCTGTTAAATCTTGGTGATGAATTCCCGTGCCATGATTTCGTTTGCTAAAGATAGTGGATTTCTATAACTTGATAAATATTTGATGTTGTAAAATAATGAACGATTTTGGCGGCTATTGTTGTTTCTGCATCAGCAATTAGCTTACTCTCGTAAATTTATGGGGATAGGTATACCCATTCCTGCCTTTAAACTCCTATTTTTGAGGTTGAAGGCTTTTCATATTTTTGGTTTGGTGAAGCAGGCATGACTCTTTTGGTGGCGTATACTCCAAATATTAGTTATTGTTTGTCGTTTGGGAAACTTGATGCTTTGGCCAACATTGTTAACAACGTGGAGGCTAACAAGACGGTAGCGGTCGGCCTTCCGAAAGTGAGAATTAATGGCGTAAGCGAATTGGAAATAGACCCGAGGCAGATGGGTGACTAATATCACCAATTTAGTTGTTCATATTTTCCACTAATTGAATGATCGAAACTATTTTTGTAGGATTAAGTAAACTGTATCAACATATCGGAGCTTATGTTAAATAGTGCAGAAATAAAATTTAGCGTTATAGGAAGGGAGGACACTCCTTCAATAGATTTCAATGGCAAGACAGGAGAACTGACCATTTCGGGAAAATCGCTTCCCGATGATGCCTTTGAGTATTACCACCACGCCATTGGCTGGGTTCGGAAGTATGCAGAGGAACCCTGTGAGGTTACAACCTTTACAATGCAAATCACCTATATGAATTCGGCCTCAGCCAAACGAATCATTGAGATATTGGAGATTCTGGATAGCGTCAAGGAGCATGGAAATACGGTGAAGATAATGTGGGTGTACAGCAGTGAGGATGAGGATGCCCTTGATGAGGGAAATGAGATGGAACGAATGTGCGATATTCCCTTTACCTATGTCTCGATTTAAAGTAATTAATAGTGAAGCCTATGATCAAAATAAGAAGGTCGTTTTTGATTATTTATTGCGTATCATTTGGCCTACTGTTGCAAACACCATTGGTGGGTCAAAACCTAACCCCCGAAGTTCAAAATGCAATTGATCAAAACATTGCTCAAGGCAAGGCAAGCGAGAGCAGTGGAAGCTATGCCGAGGCATCTATGTACTATGGTAAAGTAGCCAACTCTTACTGGGCAAATAACCAATCCAAAAGCGCAACCGATTACTTTCTAAAGGCTGCCAATATGAATGAGAAGATTGGCAACACCAATGCCCTACGCTCCATATACGGAAACCTTGGTGTGATCTCTGCCAACCAGGAGAGCTACGATAAGGCCATTGGCTGGTTCCAGAAAAGTTTGGCAATCAACCGCCAGCTGCAGAAAAAGCCAGACATAGTTGGCATGCTTATAAATATTGCTTCGGCTCAAATGGAGATTGGAAAGCAGAAGGAGGCCGTTATTGCGCTTACCGAGGCCAATGCTCTTGCCCGAGAACTAAACGATATAAACTTAATCCGAAATACCTACGGATTGCTTGCTGAGTGTGAGCGTCAGCTGGGAGATGAAAGTAAAGCGACTCAGTATTTCGACCTCTACACCTCTTTTAGCCATAAGATTCAGAAAGACCAGATGGACAAGAAGGATGAGGAGGTAAAGGAGGCCAACCAAACTGTTTCGCAAGTAGTTGAACAAAAAAAATTAACAGAGGAGGAACTTCTAAGTCAAAAGCAGGTCCTCAGCACCACCAAAGCAGCACTTCACCAAGTGGAGAAGGTTTCAATAGAAAAGCAGCTTCAAATAGGCCTATTAAGCAAGGAAAAGGAGCTGCAGGCTGCCACGCTCAGAACACAGGCAATTATCCGCAATGTCATCATTGGAATAGGGCTTATTCTACTTCTTCTTGCAGGACTTGTCCTATACGGCTACAATCAAAAACGTAGGGCCAACCATTTGCTCGAAAAACAAAATGGTGAAATTGCCGCTCAGCGTGACGAAATTGAGGCCAAAAACGAGGAGCTCTCCAAGGCATTTGTGCAGATTCGCAAGCAAAACGATAATATAAACGGTAGCATCTCCTATGCTCAACGTATTCAGGAGGCCTTGCTGCCAACGGAGGAGAGCTTGCACAAGATTATTCCCGAATCGTTCATTTTTCTAAAACCTCGCGATGTGGTTAGTGGTGACTTTTACTGGTTTGCAAAGTCGCATCCGTCCATTAGATACATGCTAAACCAAGACCAACCGGAGGATAACGATCAAAAGTTTTTCATTACGGCTGCCGATTGTACTGGTCATGGTGTTCCAGGCGCTTTTATGAGCATGATTGGGGTGAACCTTTTGGAGAATATCACACGAACGGGTGCTTCAAGGGCCGATGAGATTCTCAACGAAATGCATCGATCTGTTCGTTTCATGCTTAAGCAGTATAAAAACGAAAACCGAGACGGTATGGAAATGGCCCTTTGTGTGCTCAGTAACCATGGCCGCACGCTGGACTATGCTGGCGCTCGTAATCCGCTTGTTTACATTCAGAACAATGAGGTTTTCACCATCAAAGGTGATACTGTTCCGGTTGGTGGATCACAGAAGGAGAGCCGAAGAGAATTTACGCAGCATACCATAAATATTGATAAACCTACCTGTTGCTACATATTTAGTGATGGGCTGCTAGACCAGTTTGGTGGGCCCGACAGCGTTAAATACACCTCCCGCCGTCTTCGCGAATTTTTGTTGGAGATTCATCGCCTGCCAATGGAGGAGCAAAAGGTTCATCTCGAAGAGATGCTTAGCAAGTGGATGGGGTTATCGGAGCCACAGCTTGACGATATATTGGTAATGGGGTTTAAGCTTGGCGATCCAATGTTTCCGGTGAATATTGTTTAGCGCAATCGGTTTGGTGTTACTTGGTTGATAGCTAGAATCATATTATTGGGCTGGTGAAATTACTGGTAACGGTTGTGATTTAACAAACAATTTCTTTTGGTTTGCTAGGTAGAAGCGTTTTGATGAGCTATATTTATTGCCAATTAGTTGCAGCAGTTCGAAACTTCAATAGCACACAGTGTTGATTTTTCATGAAACAATGATTGATTAGGATGAGAAGTGAAGTAATTAGCTCATAGGATTTTCTCTGGCTAGTTTATTCGATTACAATTATTACTTATGATACATCGCTTTCTTATAGTTTGCATGTTTTTTATCTGTGGTGCAGAATTTACTGAAGCTCAAGTTGCACTTCCACCCAAGGGGGTTTATCAGGATTCCTTGGGACGGATGTTTATTCAGGTTAATGCTCCTGCCTACTTTTTTGTTGACACGGCGGGTGGGAAGAAGGAACTCATTCCGGGTGAAGCAAAATTTACAAATCCCATGTTTTTCGATGGACCTGGGAGCCACTTCTTTGTCTACACCAATCCTGCTACTGGTGAGAAGGTGCGGTTTAAAATTGTTGCCGATGCCAAGGGACCAAAATCGGAGCTTCGATTTACTAATGGGCTTAGCGTTAAATACAAAAATAGCTTCTATTGCCAGAAGGGAGCCCAAGCGGAGGTTGTTGCAAGGGACGACAAATCAGGAGTGTATGCCTCCTACTACTCTACCGACAATGTTCATTTCGCTCCTGTCAACACCATCCTCTTCGATAAGGTTGGGGAGCAAAAGGTGTATATGTTTGCTGTGGATAATGTTGGAAATGTTGGAGATACGCTGGTTGCTGACGTGCTGATTGATTTTGAGGCTACCATTAATATGCAGGATATTTTCTTTGACTACAACAGCGCTCATATCCGCCCCGACTCTTATAGCGAGCTGCAATCGCTCATCGAAATGATGAATGAACATCCAGTGATTCGTATTGAAATTTCTGCCTACACCGATAGCCGAGGTGGCTCGGAATATAATCTTAAGCTTTCACAGAAGCGTGCCAGTGCCGTACTCAACTATTTTGCATCAAAAGGAATTGCTGCAAAACGTCTTAAGGCAATAGGCATGGGAGATAAGAACCCTGTAAATGGTTGCATAAAAGGTGTAAAGTGCACCGAAGAGGAATACCAGGCCAACCGTAGAGTGGAATTTAAACTATTACCCTTGAAATAGTGCATGGAATTATGAATAAACTCATTACCATACTTACATTTCTCCTTCTCTATACCTCAGCTTCCATGGGGCAAAGCAGCAGTTCCGATTCATTGGGTAAGGTGATTTTTAAGAAGAATACAAGCGTGAGGTTTTACCTCGGAACTAAGCGTGATGGCTCGAATGCCCTGCCAATGCAGGTAAACTCCAAGTATACTGTTAAGCTCACTTCTGCCGGCCGTTACACAATGACCCACCTTGACCTTAAGCTTGGCCATAAGGTTCCGTTTGAAATATATGCCGACGGTAAGGCACCCGAAACAACCTATGGCTTAAGTAATGGGGAAAAGGAATTTACCAAGCTTTGGTATGCAAAAAATCCTTGCATCATAACGTTTTCTGCCAGCGACGACCTAGCAGGATTGGAAGGAATATTTATCTCCATTGATGGTGAACCTTACTTTGAGTATACCGATACAATTGCCCTTGATAAGGAAAAGAAATATGACCTAAAGTTTTTCAGCATCGATAAGGTTGGCAATAAGGAGAGCGTAGGAAGCTTGCAGGTTCTGGTGGATGGAACGCCACCCGTTTCAGCATTAACCATTGAAGGCGATAGGTATGAGAATACCCTCTCGGGTAGGTCAGCCATTGTGCTCAAGGCCACCGATGCCAATGGCGTGCGAAAAATACTTTACAAGCTCGATGGGGGGCATGAATTCCGCTATGGACTGCCACTGAAAACCGCAACTATGATTGAGGGCGACCACTCAATTACATACTATGCCGAGGATATGGCAGGCAACAAGGAAGCACCACAAACTTTCTCGTTTTTCGTGGACAAGACTCCACCGCTCGTTTTTGAGGAAATTTCGGGGAATAGCTACCTGCTCAATGGCCGTTCATATTCATCGGGTCGTTCGCAGTTGCGCATTTCAGCCGTAGACAACAAGGCGGGGGTGAAGAGCATCTACTATACAGTTAATGGCAAGACCACCCATGAATACGACAAGCCAATTTATCTTTCCGACCTAGTTGGGACCGTTTCCATTAAATCATTCGCCGTTGACAACGTGAACAACCGCAGTAGCGACAGTCAGGAAAGTCAGCAAATGACCGTTCCTTCCATCGACATTGCCGGTCCTAGAGTTGGTCATCGCTTTTTAGGGAATATATTCATGCGTGGTGATACCACCTTTATTGCACCAAACACACGCGTTAAGATTGATGCCATCGATCCAGAATCGGGCGTGGCGCAGGTAACCTATCGCCTCGATAGTGCTATTGAAGCCGTCTATTCCGAACCATTTATGGTGACAAAGGAGGGAATGCACCACTTTACCTACACCGCATTCGACAACGTGGATAACCTCAACATAGGTAAAGGATCGTTTTTTGTTGATGCCACTGGACCTGTGGTTTCAATGATATTTGGGGTTAATCCAGTTTCAACCGACTCCGCTGGAACAAAGGTATATCCTTCCAACCTAATTGTTTTTCTTGGCGCAACCGACCAAATTGCGGGTGTTTCAAAGATTTTCTATAGCCTTAATGGAGAAAAGGATCATCCCTACATTCTGCCTATTTCCAACTTCAAATCTGGAAAGACCTACACCCTTAAGGTTAAAGCCTTCGATGCTTTAGGAAACATCTCGGAGCAGGAGATCTCTTTTGCGGTTGGGGAGTAGATGGAAGACCGGAGTCAGAAGCCCGAAGACGGAAGTTGTGAAGCTGCTACTATTTTCTAAAATTCTAGCATCCTAAAGTGCTAACCACCTTCTGGCACCCCAGCGGGGTGCAATGTTTGTAGAAATGGCTGGATGTAATGAGCAGGCGGTGCACCAACAATTGCTGTTCAACGCACAAAAACAACCCTGCACCGCAATCACCCCAAGGTGGCAAAAGAGAATGGAAACCGCAGTGGCGCGCCTTAACTCCCCTGTGCTACACTTTGGAAACACCGTGAAACTCTGTGTAGCTAGAAATTAGAACCGATCCGGCAGTTGCCGGAGAGTTCGGCGTAGCCGAATTAAATCTCCCTACCTCATCACCCTATTTCGCTATCAACCTAACCCGCTAACGACCGTAAGCCTGAACAGGTTGATAATCTGAATAAAATTGGTATCTTCGCGGTTCAATTTTAAGTAGATGCTGCCATGGCAGAAATAGGACGATATAACAAGTTACGCATTGAGCGGGAAGTGGAATTTGGGGTTTACCTCGACGGGGATAATCTTGGCGAAATTTTGATGCCGCTCCGCTACCTACCTGAGGCTTATAGTCTAGACGATGAGGTTGATGTTTTTATCTCCCTCGACTCGGAGGACAGGCTGGTTGCCACCACCGAAAAACCTTTGGCAATGGTGGGTGAGTTTGCCTACCTCGAAGTTATTGCGGTTACCAAGTTTGGTGCATTTCTCGACTGGGGAATGCCCAAAGATCTATTTGTTCCTTTCCGGGAGCAGCGGCTTTCCATGGAAAAAGGCAAGCGCTACGTTGTTCGCCTTTATGTCGATTCCGAAACCGACCGTATTGTAGCCACCGCTAAGTTTGAACGTTTTCTCGATAACCTTGTGCCGGAGTATGAGTTTGGTGCCGAGGTAGATCTGCTAATTTATAGTGAGACCAGCTTGGGTTACAACGCCATTGTTGACAATACCTTTACCGGAGTTGTATACCGTAACGAGGTGTTCAAACCGCTCAATAAGGGTGAGCGCATGAAAGGCTTCATTAAGAAGGTGCGCGACGATTACAAAATAGACCTAATGCTCACCAAGCCTGGCTACCGAAAGGTGGACGAGATGTCGGAAATAGTGCTCAATGCGCTAAAGAAGTATAACGGCTACCTCGCCCTTAACGACAATACCAATCCAGACCTGATTTACAAGCTGCTTGGCATGAGTAAGAAGAGCTTTAAAAAGGCAATAGGACTGCTTTACAAGGATAAAATAATCTCCATTAACGACGATGGCATTCGGCTGTTGGAGAAGTAGATATATACGATATTCGTAAAACAAAAAAGGCGGCCTTTATGGTCGCCTTTTTTTAGGCAGTGGGAATTATTTCTTTCGGTACATCTTTTCCCTTAGCTCCTTTATCGACTCATCGGTGATGTAGTCGTCGTAATCCATCTTTTTGTCAATGGTGCCGTGGGGAGTAAGCTCAATAATTCGGTTACAAACGGTTTGGATAAACTCGTGGTCGTGCGACGACATGAGCACAATTCCGGGAAATTTCTGCAACCCGTTGTTAAATGCCTGAATCGACTCCAAATCGAGGTGGTTTGTTGGGGTGTCGAGGATCATCAGGTTGGCGTCCTTGAGCATCATGCGGGCAATCATACATCGCACCTTTTCGCCTCCCGAAAGCACTGATGCCTTCTTGTAAACCTCCTCACCGGAGAAGAGCATCCGCCCAAGAAAACCACGAAGGTAAAAATCTGTGGTATCGTCCGAGTATTGGGCTAGCCAGTCGATGAGCGAACGGTCTGTTTCAAAAAAGCTGGAGTTGTCGATTGGTAGATACGCCTTGGTAATGGTAACGCCCCACTCAAAGGTTCCGCTATCCGCCTTCATTTTCTTGTTAAGAATCTCAAAAAGGGCAGTCATGGCTCTAGGGTCATGCGACAGGAATACCACCTTTTCGTCCTTCTCTATGGTGAAGTTTACCTTGTCGAACACCAACTCACCCTCAATTCGTTTGCTGAGGTTGGTAACCTCCAAAATTCGGTTGCCAGGCTCGCGGTCGGGTTTGAAAATAATGCCCGGGTACTTACGGCTCGATGGCTTTATCTCCTCAATGTTAAGTTTTTCAATCATTTTCTTGCGGCTGGTGGTCTGCTTGCTCTTGGCCACGTTGGCGCTAAAGCGGGCAATAAATTCCAACAGCTCCTTTTTCTTCTCCTCGGCCTTCTTGTTCTGGTTCTGCTGCTGACGAAGTGCCAGCTGGCTACTCTCATACCAGAAGCTGTAGTTACCCGAAAACATCTCAATACGGCTGAAATCGATATCCACCGTGTGGGTACAGATGGAGTCGAGGAAGTGACGGTCGTGCGATACCACCAGTACCGTATTTTCGAAGTTGGAGAGGTAGTTCTCGAGCCAGCTTACTGTATCGAGGTCGAGGTCGTTGGTAGGCTCATCGAGCAGTAGGTTGTCGGGCTTGCCAAAGAGTGCCTGTGCCAGCAGCACGCGCACCTTCTCCTTACCGCTAAGGTCTTGCATTAGCTTCTGGTGTAAACTTTCCTTAACACCTAAACCGCTGAGGAGGTTAGCCGCATTGCTTTCGGCATTCCATCCGTCCATCTCTGCGAAGTGGGTTTCGAGCTCACCAACCCGTAGGCCATCGGCATCGTTAAAGTCGGGCTTGGCGTATAGCGCATCCTTCTCCTGCATTATACTCCAGAGCGAAGAGTGGCCCATGAGCACGGTGTTTAGCACCGTATATTCGTCGAATTCAAAGTGGTCCTGCTTGAGCACCGAGAGCCGTTCACCCTTACCAAAGCTAATGGTGCCGTTGGTTGGATCTTGGTCGCCGGTTAAAATTTTAAGAAATGTCGATTTTCCGGCACCATTGGCACCGATTATACCATAGCAATTGCCTGCTGTAAACTTCAGATTGACATCTTGGAAAAGAATCCGTTTGCCAAACTGGAGTCCCACGTTAGAGACTGTTATCATTAATTGGAATTAGTTTGATGTTGTTGCCTATTTACGGGCGGCAAAAGTAGGCATTTTATTTTTAATCGAGGTAGTTTTCACCATTCTTCTCCGATATAACCTCTTGGTAGCGAATACCCACGTAATAAAATCGGAATGCGGAGAGAAACAGGGGAATACCCATGGTGAGGTAGCCGTAGGAAAGATACTCGGGCGAAATAATACCCGACAGGCGCAGGGTAATCCCCAACGAGATCATTACCACCATTAAAAGGTAACTTCTAACGCTGAAGAAGGCAAACATGCAGGGCCGCTCAGTATCCATGGTTAAAATGCGGGTGGTATGCTTCTGCGATATGGTTGAAAATAGAACCCAGTAAAAGAGTAGGCCACCAACGAGACACGACAGCTCTTTTATCCAGAGGTGTGCAGGGTAGTGCATAAGCATAATGCCACCCCTAACCAGCAACATGCCGCCTGCAAACGTCCACACTCCTGCTGCCACAAATAGAAGGTCACGCTTGGGTATGCTCAGCTTAAACTTCTCCTTCTCCTTAGCATCCATCAACTCTAGGTTAGCAGTTTTACTTACTACTTAGCTTGCTCGTGCTCATTTTTCCCCCGGGCCAGCGAAGCCCAAATTCCGAGAACACAAAGCGCCACAAATATAGCAAACGTTACCCTTGCCGAATGCATGAATTGAGGGTGATTTGAGGTAACAATTTTAGCGTCGCCCATAAATATGTTGATGATGAGGGTAGCAATGCCCATGCTCATCATTTGGCCCGTAAGGCGCATGGTTCCAACAGTGGCCGATGCAATGCCCAGATACTTCTTCTCCACCGAGCTCATTATGGCGTTGGTGTTGGGCGACGAAAACAGCCCAAAGCCAAAACCGAGAATGGCCAAGCTGACAATGAGGTAGGAGGTGGTGGTGGCTTCGTTGAGGGGGATGAGCATCACCAGCCCAACGGCAATTATGGCCATGCCGCCCGAGGCCAGCCAGCCGGAGTCGTACTTGTCGGAGAGGCGACCGGAAAAGGAGGCCACCAGCGCCATCATCACGGGTTGAGTAACCAGCAAAATGCCTGCATCGCGTGGCGATAACCCCTTTATGTATTCTAGATATAGGCTCAGCAAAAAGGTGATGGCAAAGGTGGTGGCGTAGTTTATGAGCGCAGCAAGGTTGGAGAGGGCAAAGTGGCGGTTGTGGGCAAACAGCTGCATGTTGAGCACCGGATAGGTAGCCTTAAGCTCTACCCAAACAAAAAGAATCACGCCAATGGCACCACCAACCGTTAGTACAATGGCCGTGGGGTCGGGCAGCTGCGAAAAGCCATACATAAAGGCACTCATGGCCACTAGGTAGAGCAATGAGCCACGGTAGTCGAACTGTTCGTTTTGAGCCTCCTTCCAATCGGTTTTTATGCCCAAGAAGGCGATAATGGCTGCGACGATGCCAATGGGAGCTGTCACGTAGAACAAGCTCTGCCAACCAAACCAACCGATGAGGAAACCACCAACCACCGGTGAGGCCGAAAGCCCAACGTAAACGGCAGTAACGCTTAGCCCAATGGCTTTTCCCCGCTCCTTGGGAGGGTATACCGAGGTAATCAGCGCCATGCTGGTGGCAAACATCATGGCGCTGCCAAAACCCTGAATCACCCGCATTGCAATGAGCACCTCACCCGACCAGGAGAGGGCGCACAGGATGGACGATACCCCCACAATAAGGTTTCCCCAGATAAACACCTTTTTTCGGCCCAGGATGTCCGACAGCTTACCCATGGGAACCATAAACACCGCCGTTGCAAGCAAAAACGACATGGCCACCCAGCTCATGGAGATGGCATTTAACGAAAATTGGGTGCTGATTACCGGAAGGGCAAGGTTTACCGCCGTACCCATAAAGGGTGTAATAACGGAGGTTACCATTACCAGAATGAGCACCAGCGTTTTGTTAACCGGTGAATGGGCTGCGCTTTCCATGCTGTAGACGTTTGATTGCACGGCATGAATGTAAGAAAAAATGGGAAGAGGAAAATTGTCTTGTCCTAAAATAGGTTTACACTAAAAAAGTGTAAAATGGTAGAAAAAAGTAAAGCTATTTCAGGATTAAAAAGGGGTAATTATTTTACCGATTCGGAACGTCACAAAATTATTCAAGAAA
>Ga0307375_10001643_pt1 | contig 24035 bp, 22 predicted proteins | sample TR1MG_FD_202531 | JGI IMG/M metagenome (GOLD analysis project Ga0307375, IMG submission 202531) | Soil microbial communities from Risofladan, Vaasa, Finland - TR-1 | ecosystem: Environmental > Terrestrial > Soil > Coastal area > Acid sulfate soil | place: Finland: Risofladan, Vaasa | collected...
CCAGTTCGTGTTCGCCGCCATCACCCCGCTGTTGTTCCTCGGTGGGCTCGTCGGCCGGTTGAAGTTCAAGGCGTGGCTCTTGATCGTGCCGCTGTGGATCACGATGATCTACTGCGTGAACGCCGCGCTCCTGTGGGGCGGTGGGTTCTTCGCCCAGAAGGGTGCCGTTGACTACTCGGGCGGTTACGTCATCCACTTGAGCGCCGGCGTGGCCGCGTTCGTCGGTGCGGCGATCCTCGGGCCGCGTCGCTGGCAGGACCGAGAGAACGCCTTCCCGAGCAACCTCATGATGGTGGCGGTCGGCATGGGAATCCTCTGGCTCGGCTGGAACGGATTCAACGGTGGTGACCCCTTCTACGCCGGCGCCGACGCCGCCGCGGCGGTGTTGAACACCAACGTGGCGACCGCGGTGGGCGTGCTCACCTGGCTCCTGATGGACATGCTCTTCTCCAAGCAGAAGAAGCCCACGTTCCTCGGTGCCCTCAACGGCATGCTCTGTGGCCTCGTCGCCATCACCCCGAGCGCTGGATGGGTGAACGGGACCGGCGCAATCTTCGTTGGTCTCATCGCTGCCTCGCTCGTGTGGGTTGCGTGGAACTTCCTCTCGAAGGTTCGTCCCTTCTCCAAGGTCGATGACGCCATGGGCGTCGTCTACACCCACGGTTTCGCCGGTCTCATCGGTGGTCTCCTGGTCGGCATTCTCGCGGACCCGGGTATGACCGAGTACGGCGTTCCCGGCGCCCACTTCAAGGGCCCCGGCGGCTTCTCGGTGGGTGGGTGGTTCTACACCCACTCGTTCCACCAGCTCTGGGAACAGATGCTCGCCGCCGCGTGGATCATTGGTTACACCGCCGTTGGTACGACGGTCGTCTTCTACATCGTGAAGTTCGTCCTGGGCGGTCTACGCGAAACTGAGGAAGTCCTCGCGATTGGTGACATTGCAATCCATGAGGAAGAGGCGTTCCCCGAGCCCACATTCGGTGAGCCAGTATTGAGCCCTAGCCACTTGCACAGCGACAACATCTAAGGAGTAGACGATGAAACTAGTGACAGCAGTCGTAAAGCCGTTCAAACTTGACGAGGTCAAGGTAGCGGTCAAGGAGCTCGGAGTGACGGGTATGACCGTTAGCCAGGTGCGAGGGTTCGGACGCACCGGAGGCCACATCGAGATCTACCGAGGCAAGGAATACGAGTTCGACTTCATCGACAAGATCTGCATCGAGATCGTCGTCACCGACGAGCAGGTGGAAGGGGTGATTGACGCCATCGTCAACGCCGCTCGAACCGACACCGTTGGTGATGGCAAGGTCTGGGTGACCGACGTCGAGCGCGTGGTGCGAATCCGCACCAACGAGCGAGGTCCCGAAGCCGTTTAGCCCCCCCAGCCGGTCAGGTGTGCGGCGGCTTCGGCCGCCGCACACCACGGCACCTCGGTGCGAGCCTGCGTCGTGGTTCACGAGTACCGTGCGGGAGAATTGAATGTTGCATCATTGAACCCGACGACCATCTCGTCGGGTTCGTCAGTGTGAGCGAAGGTTCGCTCAGCCGGCCTGACGAGCGACTGCTTCGGCCGCCGCCGCCGCCGCTTCGGGGTCCCCGAGGTAACGCGCCTCGATCACCGTGAGTTCGTTGTCGAGTTTGATGCGGTACGGGATACCCGTGGGAATCTCCAGACCGGCGATCTCGTCATCGGGGATGTTCTGCAGTACCTTTCGCAGGGCTCGGATGGAGTTGCCGTGGGCGACCACCAGTACCGCCCCCCCGCGCACGGCCTCAGTTCGAAGGTCTTCACTGATCACCTCGGCCATGTAGGGAGTGACGCGAGCAACGACGTCCTTCAAACACTCGGTCAAGGGCAGTGACGCCGCGGGAACGTCGCGGTAGCGCGGATCGTTGATCGAGTTGCGCGGGTCGCCTTCGGACATGGGCGGCGGTGGGACGTCGTAGGACCGACGCCACAGCTTCACCTGGTCGATGCCGAACTCTTCGGCGGTCTGCTTCTTGTCCTTGCCCGTGAGATCGCCGTAGTGGCGCTCGTTGAGGCGCCAGCTGCGTCGCACCGGCAGCCACGACCGGTTGGCGGCGTGCAGTGAGATCTCGGCGGTGCGAATCGCCCGGGTGAGCAGCGAGGTGTGCAGGATCCGCAGGTCGAGGTCGGTCTCGGCGGCGAGCAATTCGCCGGCGGCCTGGGCCTCGCCTTCGCCTTCGGGGACGAGGTCCACGTCCTGCCAACCCGTAAAGAGATTGAGGTCGTTCCATAGAGAGCGACCGTGGCGCAAAAGTATGAGATCTGGCACGTTCGTAGCGTAGTGACTGCGCGGGTACACCCGGCTTGGGCGCCAGACCGGCGTGCCCTTGGCCGAGAAAACTTGCATCGATGTAATTACTAACAAGTCCGTTATACATTTTCTTGACAAGCAGAGACTCAACTATGTATCATTGTCGCTGTAAGTTCTCACTTCCTGGAATGTCCGGCGAGTCAGAGACGTTGAAGAGTGAAGGAGCAGTTCATGGCAAAGGCAGTCGGAATCGACCTAGGGACCACCAACTCAGTGGTGAGTGTCCTCGAAGCGGGAGAGCCCGTCGTCATCCCCAACGCAGAAGGTGGTCGTACGACTCCTTCGGTGGTGGGTTTCTCAAAAACCGGTGAGGTACTCGTCGGTGAGGTCGCCAAGCGTCAGGCGATTACGAATCCCGAGCGCACGATTCGCTCGGTGAAGCGACACATGGGCGAGAACTGGTCCGTCGACATCGACGGGACCAAGTACACCGCCCAGGAGATCTCCGCGCGCATCTTGCAGAAGTTGAAGCGCGATGCCGAGGCCTACCTCGGTGACACCGTGACCCAAGCGGTCATCACCGTGCCGGCGTACTTCAATGACGCCCAGCGCACCGCGACGAAGGAAGCCGGCCAAATTGCCGGGCTCGAGGTACTGCGTATCGTGAACGAGCCCACCGCGGCGGCGTTGGCGTACGGACTCGACAAGGGCGGCCAGGAGCAGACTGTGCTCGTGTTCGACCTCGGTGGTGGCACGTTCGACGTGTCAGTGCTCGACATCGCCGACGGCGTGTTCGAGGTGAAGTCCACCCACGGTGACACGCACCTCGGTGGCGATGACTGGGACGACGCGGTCATGCAGTGGCTCGTCAAGACTTTCAAGGACACCGAAGGCGTGGACCTCTCGGCCGACAAGATGGCCGTGCAGCGTCTGAAGGAGGCTGCGGAGAAGGCGAAGATCGAGTTGTCCGCGGTCCAAGAGACCCAGGTGAACCTCCCGTTCATCACCGCGACCGCTGAGGGCCCCAAGCACCTCGACATCAAGTTGTCGCGTTCCAAGTTCAACGAACTGACGGCGGACCTCGTCGAGCGTTGCCGCAAGCCGTTCGACCAGGCGATCAAGGACGCGGGACTCACGCTGGACAAGATCGACCACGTGATCATGGTCGGTGGCTCGACGAGGATTCCGGCGGTTCAGGAGCTCATCACGAAGGTCACGGGTAAGGAGCCGAACAAGAGCGTGAACCCCGACGAGGTGGTCGCCATCGGTGCCGCCGTCCAGGCCGGTGTTCTGAAGGGCGACGTCAAGGACATCCTGCTCCTCGACGTCACCCCGCTGTCACTCGGTATCGAGACCAAGGGTGGCGTGATGACCAAGATCATCGAGCGCAACACCACGATCCCCACCAAGAAGTCACAGACGTTCACCACCGCCGACGACAACCAGCCGTCGGTCGAGGTGCACGTCTTGCAGGGTGAGCGCGAGATGGCGTCGTACAACCAGACGTTGGGCAAGTTCCAACTGGTTGGGATTCCCCCCGCGCCTCGTGGCGTGCCCCAGATCGAAGTGACGTTCGACATCGACGCCAACGGCATCGTGCACGTCTCGGCGAAGGACACGGCTACGGGTGCGACCCAGTCGATGACCATCACTGGCGGCTCATCGCTCTCCAAGGAGGAGATCGACCGCATGGTTCGCGACGCCGAGTCGCACGCCGAGGATGACCGCAAGCGTCGTGACGAAGCCGAGGTCCGTAACAACGCCGACGGACTCGTGTACCAGACCGAGAAGCTGTTGAAGGATCAGGCTGAGTCGTTCCAAGGCACCGAGCGAGAGGACGTCGAGGGCGCGCTGAGTGCCTTGAAGGAGACGCTCGCCGGCACCGATATCGACGCGATCAAGGCCGCGACCGAGAAGTTGTTGACGACCAGTCAGGGGTTCAGCCAGCGCCTCTACGAAGAGGCGGCCAAAGCGAACGCCGCAGGTCCTTCGGTGCCCGAGGGCAACGAGGACGAGATCGTCGACGCCGAGATCGTTGACTGATCGTGAGCGACAACCCAGTTGAGAGCGATCAGGTGGTGACGTCCGAGGACGTCACCACCGAGGTCGACGCCGAGGTCGTCGACGAACGAAGCGACACCGAGCGTCAGCGCGACGATTATCTCGATTCGCTGCAGCGACTTCAGGCTGATTTCGAGAACTACCGCAAGCGCATGGCGCGCTCGTCGAGCGACGCGGCAGTCCGCGCCGTGGGTGACGTGATCGTCAAACTCCTGCCCGTGCTCGACGCCTTCGACCTGGCGCAGGCGCATTTCGCCAATGCCACGACGGACGAGGCGGCGGCGCTGGTGCAGTCGCGAGCTCTTCTGCTCGACGCCCTGGCCAAAGAGGGCCTGGAGCGGATCGACGCCACGGGCGTCGCGTTCGACCCCCAGGTGCACGACGCCGTGGCCCACATAGAGGGCGATGGTGAGGACGAGCAGTTGATCGACGAGGTGCTGCGAGCGGGCTACCTCTGGAAGGGTGCCGTACTGCGTCCCGCGATGGTGAGAGTGAAGGGCTAAATGGCCGAGCGCGAGTGGTTCGACACGGACTACTACAAGGCCTTGGGACTGTCGTCGAGCGCGACGTCCAAGGAGATCACGCGCGCCTATCGCAAGCTCGCGAAAGAGCTCCACCCCGACACCAACCCCGGATCGGAAGAGAAGTTCAAGGAAGTATCCGTGGCCTACGACGTCCTGGGTGACGCCGACAAACGCAAAGAGTACGACGAAGTCCGTCGCCTGGGCGCGTCGGGCGGTTTCGCGGGCGCGGGCGCTCCGGGCGCGGGTGGCTTCAATTTTCAGGGGGGCGACCTCGGCGACCTGAGCGACCTCTTCGGTGGCCTCTTTGGCGGACGACGCCAACGGGCCCAACGTGGGGCCGACCTCGAGACCTCGTTGCACCTCAGTTTCCGTGACGCGGTCATGGGGGTGACGACGACGGTCACGCTGCCGAGTGGCGAAGCGTGCCACACGTGCTCCGGTCGCGGTGCCGCGCCGGGCAGTGGTTTCGTGACCTGTGAGCGTTGCCAGGGCCGCGGTGTCTTGAATGACGACCAGGGCCCGTTCGCCATGTCGAGCGTCTGTCCCGTCTGCCAGGGCCGCGGTGGTCGCATCGTGACGCCCTGTGCCACGTGCCACGGCACTGGTCGAGAGCCGTCGTCGCGCCGCGTCAACGTTCGCGTGCCCGCCGGTGTGGTCGACGGTCAGCGGATTCGCCTGAAGGGAAAGGGCAATCCCGGTAGCCAGGGCGGCCAGCCGGGTGATCTCTTCGTCGACGTGCACGTCTCGGGTGACGTGCGCTTTGATCGTCGCGGACAGAACGTCACCACGGCGGTCAACGTGTCCTTCAGCCAGGCGTTGCTCGGCACGACGGTGGAGGTGGCGACCTTGGACGAGCCCGTCACACTCAAGGTTCCTCCGGGTACCCAGCCCGGCATGACCATGCGCGTGCGCGGTCGCGGCGTGCCGCAGAGCGCCAAGCACCCGGCGGGGGACCTCCTGGTCACGGTCAACGTGACGATCCCGAAGAAGCTGAACAAGGAACAGAAGACCTTGGCGGAGAAGTTGGCCCGCGCCCTCAACGACGAGGTCACACCGTGAACGAACGCCACAACCTCGCCGTGTACGTGATCTCGGTCTTCGCTGAAATCGCCGGCGTGCACCCCCAGACGCTTCGCAACTACGAGCGCATCGGACTCTTGAACCCCCAGCGAACGAGTGGTGGCTCACGTCGATTCTCCGAGGCCGACCTCCTCGCGATACGACGGATCCAAGAACTCACCAACGAAGGCGTGAACCTCGAAGGCGTGAAGAGGATCATGCGCCTTGAAGCGCAGTTGGCCGAACTGCGAGAACAACTCGAGAACGCGGTCCAAGAAATACGTGCGAACGTGGAACAGACGCATCGTCAGTACCGGCGCGACCTCGTGCCCGTACGCAACACCATCGAACTGTTCATCGACGCACAGAATCGACGACGAGGAGGCATCTAAATGGCGCTCGACCCCCAACGCTGGACGGTGAAGACGCGCGACGCGTTCCAGGCCGCAACTACCCAGGCCGCCGCCGCGGGCAACCCTTACGTCACGCCGGCCCACCTGCTGCTCGCACTCTTGAACCAGGCCGACGGCATCGCTCGTCCCCTACTGCTCGCCGCCAACGTCGATCCGATCACGACCGCGGCGTCGCTCAACGAGAAGGTGGCCGCCGAGCCGCGCACCGTGGGTGGCACCCAGCCCGGACTCTCGAATGAATCGCGTCAGGGACTCGAGTCTGCCGACGAACTCCGAGCGGAACTGGGTGACGAGTACCTGTCCGTGGATCACATCATCGTCGCCTGGGCTTCGATGCTCGGCACCAACCGCGAGGCGCTGCTCTCGGCCCTTCGCGGAATACGGGGTTCGGCGCGCATCACGTCGGAGAACCCTGAAGAGACTTTCCAGTCACTTGAGAAGTACGGACGCGACCTGACCGCGCTCGCGCGCACGGGCAAACTCGACCCGGTCATTGGGCGTGACGATGAGATCCGCCGAGTGATACAGGTGTTGTCGCGACGCACGAAGAACAATCCGGTGCTGATCGGTGAACCCGGTGTCGGCAAGACGGCCATCGTCGAGGGATTGGCCCTGCGCATCGTCGACGGCGACGTGCCCGAATCCTTGCGCGATCGAAGGGTGATTGCACTCGACCTCGCGTCGATGGTCGCCGGAGCCAAGTACCGCGGTGAATTCGAGGAGCGCCTGAAGGCGGTCCTGAAGGAGATCCAAGACGCCGAGGGCAACGTGATCACCTTCATCGACGAGTTGCACACCATCGTGGGCGCGGGCGCCAGCGAAGGCGCGATGGACGCGAGCAACATGATCAAGCCACTGCTCGCGCGTGGCGAGTTGCGTCTCATCGGTGCGACGACCCTTGACGAATACCGTCAGTACATCGAGAAGGATGCGGCCCTCGAGCGTCGCTTTCAACAGGTCTTCGTGGGTGAACCCTCGATCGAGGACACCGTGGCGATCCTTCGAGGACTGAAGGAACGCTACGAACTGCACCACGGCGTGCGCATCCAGGATGCCGCGCTGGTGGCGGCGGCGACGCTCTCGCAACGTTACGTGCCCAATCGGAACCTGCCCGACAAGGCGATCGACTTGATGGACGAGGCCGCTTCGAAGTTGCGGATCGAGATCGACTCGATGCCGACCGAACTCGACGTCGTCATCCGTCGTATCCGCCAACTCGAGATCGAGCAGGTGGCGCTCGCCAACGAGGTCGACGAACGTTCGCGCGAGCGACTCGCGTTGCTCGAAGAGGAGCTCGCTGACCAACGCGAGAAGTTCGACGGACTCGCCGCGGGCTGGCAGGCCGAGAAGTCGGCCATCCAGAAGATCCAGGCGGCCAAGCACGAGTTCGAAGAGAAGCGTGCTGAGGCCGAACGACTCGAACGCGACGGTGACCTGAACGGCGCGGCCGCACTGCGCTACGGCACCATTCCCGAACTGGAGAAGCGGATTGACGACGCCACGCGCGAGCTCGGCCTGTTGCAGGCGAACGGTGCGTTCTTGAAAGAAGAAGTGGACGCCGAGGACATCGCCGAGGTGATCAGCCGTTGGACCGGGGTGCCGGTGACCAAGTTGCTCGAGGGCGAGGTCGACAAGCTGGTGCGTATGGAGGAGTTGCTGCATTCGCGCGTCGTCGGCCAGGATGAGGCCGTCATCGCCGTCGCCAACGCCCTGCGGCGCTCGCGCGCGGGGCTCTCGGATCCAAACCGTCCGATCGGCTCCTTCCTGTTCATGGGCCCCACGGGTGTGGGCAAGACCGAACTCGCCCGGGCGCTCGCGGAGTTCCTCTTCGACGACGACAAGGCCATGATCCGTCTCGACATGAGTGAGTACATGGAGAAGTTCGCCGTCAGTCGACTGATCGGAGCCCCCCCGGGTTACGTCGGGTACGAGGAGGGTGGCCAGCTCACCGAGGCGGTTCGTCGTCGTCCCTATTCGGTGGTGCTGCTCGACGAGATCGAGAAGGCCCACCCCGACGTCTACAACCTTCTCTTGCAGGTGCTCGACGATGGTCGTCTCACCGACGGGCAGGGTCGAACGGTCAACTTCACGAACGTGGTGTTCATCATGACAAGCAACCTGGCGGGTGATCCCCAGGAGTTCTTCCGTCCCGAGTTCGTGAATCGGATCGACGACATCATTCGCTTCCGCTCGCTCGACGAGAAGGACTTGGCGGTCATCGTGGGCATTCAACTCGGGCGGCTGCGTCGGCGTCTCGCCGAGCGCCGTCTCGCGCTCAACGTCAGCCCCGCCGCCGCCGAAGCGCTCGCGCGTGAGGGCTACGACCCCGCGTTCGGCGCGCGTCCGCTCAAACGGGTGATTCAGCGCCGTCTCGAAGACCCGCTCGCGCTGGCGGTGCTCGAAGGCCGGTACCGCGAAGGCGACACGATCAGCGTCGACGTCCTCGACGGGGTACTGAGTTTCAGTTAGGCGAATCGGGGATGATTTTGCGTACGGTAGGCTTGGCACGCAACGAGGCCGTCTCGAGGGAGTCAAGTGCCCGCAACCGTGGTAGTCGGAACCCAATGGGGTGACGAAGGCAAAGGGAAGTTAACCGACCTTTTGGCTCGTGACATGAATATGGTGGTTCGCTACCAAGGTGGCCACAACGCCGGTCATCGGATCGTCGTCGAAGGCGAGGCCTTCGCCCTGCAACTCGTGCCGTCGGGCGTCCTCTATCCCCACATCACCCCGGTGATCGGTAACGGCGTCGTCGTCGACCCTGCGGTGCTGCTCGCCGAACTCGACACACTGAGCGCGAAGAACGTCGACGTCTCGCGCGTCGTGGTTTCGGGGAACGCGCACCTGATAATGCCCTACCACCAGGAGCTCGACCGATTGACCGAACGCTTCCTCGGTAAGAACGCGCTCGGCACCACTAAGCGTGGGATCGGTCCCGCGTACGCCGACAAGTCGTCGAGGGTGGGCCTACGCGTCCAAGACCTGCTCGACGCGAAGATCTTCCGTCAGAAGCTCGACGTGGTGCTGCACGAGAAGAACCTGGTGCTGAACAAGATCTACAACCGTCCCGCGATGAGCGCGAAGGACATCGCCGAGAAGTACCTCGACGAGTTGGCACCGCGGGTGGCCCCGATGATCGCCGATACGGTCGGAATCGTGCACGACGCGCTGGCGCGCGGCGAGCGACTCCTCCTCGAAGGGGCCCAGGCGACGTTCCTCGACCTCGACCACGGTACTTACCCCTTTGTCACGTCCTCCAATCCCGTCGCGGGTGGTGCGTGCACCGGCTCGGGGCTCGGGCCGCGCGATCTCACCGACATCGTCGGCATCGCCAAGGCCTACGTGACGCGAGTGGGTGCGGGTCCCTTCCCGACTGAGCTCGACGGCGAGATGGCCGAGTTGCTGGTCGATCGCGGCCACGAATACGGCACGAACACCGGACGACGCCGACGCGTCGGTTGGTTCGACGCGGTAATGGCCCGCCAGGCCGCCCGGCTGAACTCGCTCACCGAGATCGCCCTGACGAAGCTTGACGTGCTCGACACACTCGACGAGATCAAGGTGTGCGTGGGCTACGAGGCGGGCGGCGTGCGTTACGACTACCCGCCGTATCACCAGTCCGTGCTGCACGACGTGACGCCGATCTACGAGGTGTTGCCGGGCTGGCAGTGCGACATCACCGAGTTCACCGAGTACGAACAATTGCCCCTCAAGGCCAAGAATTACGTGAAGTTCCTCGAGCAAACCATCGGCGTCACCATTTCGGTCGTCGGCGTGGGTCCGGGCCGAGAGCAGTTCGTTCGACCCTCGTGAGGCGCTGCGTCGTCATCGGTGCCGGTGCCCGCGAGCACGCATTGGCGTGGGGCCTCGCGAAGAGCGCGGATGTGGTGGTCACACCGGGCAACGCGGGGATCGCGGCGCACGGGATCACCTGTGTCAACTCGCCGGCTCAGGAGCTCGACGCCGACCTCTTCGTGATCGGCCCCGAACAACCATTGGTCGAGGGGCTCGCGGACGAACTTCGGCGCCAGGGAAAGGTCGTCGTCGGTCCCGGGTTCGATGGGGCCCAACTCGAGGGTTCCAAGGCGTTCATGAAGGAGTTCCTCGAGAGCGCCGGGGTCCCCACCGCCCGCTTCGGCGTCTTTCGCCACGAAGTTGAGGCCACGGCGTTCCTCGCCACGATGGAGCCGCCCTACGTCGTCAAGACCGACGGTCTGGCGGCGGGAAAAGGTGTGCTCGTCACCCCGGACCTCGGTGAAGCCCTTGAGGACGTTCGCGCCAAGCTGAGCGGCGCCGCATTCGGCAACGCGGGTACGACGGTCATCATCGAAGAGGGACTTGACGGCGAGGAGTGCTCGCTGCTCGTTCTCTGCGACGGTACGGTCGCGGTGCCCCTCGTGCCCGCCCAGGATTTCAAGCGGGTGGGCGACGACAACCAGGGTGCGAACACCGGCGGCATGGGCGCGTACGCGCCCATGCTCGCAATGACCGACGACCAGGTCGACGTCGTGATGGCGACCATCGTGGCGCCCACGCTGAGCGAACTGAAGAAGCGTGGCATCGATTTTCGCGGCGTGTTGTACGCGGGTGTCATGTTGACTTCCAAGGGGCCGAAGCTGCTCGAGTACAACGTGCGCTTCGGGGACCCCGAGACCGAGGTACTGGTCCCTCTCTACGGCGAGAATCTCTTCGACATGTTGCTTCGCACCGGTGAAGGTCGCCTGGATACGACACCCATCGTAACGAGGGACTTCGCCGTGACGGTGGTACTCGCGGCGCACGGCTACCCCCAGAGTCCGCGCGCCGGCGACGTGATCGGCGGCTTGGGCTCCGACGGTCAGTTGGCACACCCGATCGAGGGAGTGACGGTCTTTCACGCCGGGACCGCGCTCGACGGACAGGGTCGCTTCGTCACGGCGGGAGGACGAGTGCTCACACTCACGGGTGTGGGTTCGTCGATCGCCCAAGCGCGCGAACGTGCGTACGCCGCGGCCGCGCTCGTAACCTTTGAGGGCAGGGTCATGCGACACGACATCGCCCTCGCCGCGGTCTAAAGGAGAACAATGATTCCCAGATACGCCCCCCGAGATGTCGCGGCACTCTTCAGTGATGAGAACCGTTTCGACACCATGCTCGAGGTGGAGTTGCTCGCCGCCGAGGCCCTCGCCCAACTCGGTGCGCTGCCCGCCGACGAAGTGGCCCGGCTCCGAGAGCGTCGTCCGGTCATCGACGCCGCGTTCGTGGCACTGGTCGATGAACGTGAACAGATCACCAATCACGACACCGCCGCGTTCGTCGACATCGTCCAGGAGAAGATCGGCATGCCCGAGGGGGCGTGGATCCACTACGGGCTGACGTCATCGGACGTCGTGGACACGGCCCTGTGTCATACGCTGACTCGGGCCATGGACATCGTCATCGATGAAGCGACGGCGCTGCGCGATGCGCTGACGAAGCGGGCTGAGGAATCGATCAACCTGCCCATCACCGGCCGCACGCACGGTATGCACGCCGAACCGACCACCTACGGCGCGAAGTTCGCGTTGTTCGCCCTCCAGGTGCAACGTGATATCGAACGCGCGAGGCGCGCTCGAGCGTCGATCGCCGTCGGCAAGTTGTCGGGCGCCGTCGGGACGTTCTCCAACATCGACCCCGCCGTGGAGACGTACGTCTGTGCGGCGCTTGGCCTCACGGCGGTGCCGGCGACCCAGGTGATCGCGAGGGACCGTCACGCGGAGTTGTTGTACGCGTGCGCGTCGCTCGGCACTGCGATGGAACAGTTCGCGCTCGAGGTCCGTCATCTCGCCCGTAGTGAGGTCGGCGAAGCTGAGGAACCGTTCGCGCCTGGTCAAAAGGGCTCGTCGGCGATGCCGCACAAGCGCAACCCCGTCTTGTCCGAGCGACTCTGCGGTTTGGCGCGGGTGCTGCGTGGTTACCTGCAGTCGGGTCTCGAAGACGTGGCGCTGTGGCACGAGCGTGACATCTCGCACTCGAGCGTCGAGCGCGTGGTACTGCCCGACGCCCTGCAGTTGACGGTGTACATGCTACGTAAGGCCACGGGACTGGCGAACGGCCTGGTGTTGCGCCCCGAGCGAGCGCTCGAGAATCTGACCGTCGGCTCGCTCGGACTCGTGTTCTCACAGTCGGTCCTGCTCGCACTCGTCGAGTCGGGCATGTCGCGCGACGACGCCTACCGCATCGTCCAGACGAGCGCTCGTCAGGCCTTCGAGGAGCGCCGCAACTTCAAGGACGTCATCGAGGAGAACGAAGCGGTGACGTTGAGCAACGAAGCGCTCGAGAACGCCTTTGACGCACAGCGACTGCTCGCGCATCGCGGTCGTTTCCTCGACGCACTGGTGTGGCGCTCGTGACGAATCTCGACATCAACCACATCTACACGGGCAAGGTCCGCGACCTCTACGAGGTCGACGAGGAGCACCTCTTGATGGTCGCCTCGGACCGTCTGAGCGCGTTCGACGTCATCATGCACGAGACGGTGCCTCAGAAGGGTCGGGTACTCACGGCACTGACCCACTATTGGACAGGCGAGTTCGCCGACGCGGTGCCCGCGTCACTGGTGGCGTGCGACCCCGCGGTCATCGACGAATTCGTCCCCGGATTCATCGACGAGCACCATTGGCACGGTCGAACGATGCTCGTTCGACGCGCCCAGATGTTGCCCCTCGAGTGCATCGTGCGTGGACGGCTCGCGGGCCAGGCCTACGACGAGTACGTGGCCAAGGGCACCGTGCACAACATGCCGGTACGTGCGGGCATGCGTCTGACCGAGCCATTCGAGCGGCCGCTCTTCACCCCGTCGACGAAGGCGGAATCGGGCCACGACATCAACATCGACCTGGCCGCCGCCGCACACATCGTGGGCGACGCAGTGCTCGGTGAGGCCATGGCGCTCTGTCTCAACCTGTTCACGCGCGCCGCCTCGGCCATGGCCGAAGTCGGGCTCGTACTCGCCGACACCAAGTTCGAACTCGGTTACGTGGACGGCGAGCTCGTCGTGTGTGATGAGGTGCTCACGCCGGACTCGTCGCGGATCTGGCCGGCGGGCGAGGTCCGCCCGGGCGAGGTGCCACCTTCGTTCGACAAGCAGCCCTTTCGCGACTGGCTCGACGCCCAGGGCTGGGATCGGACACCGCCGCCGCCGCAGGTCCCGGGCGAGATTGTCGCGATCACCTCACAGCGCTACGTCGCCGCGTACGAACGAGTGACCGGACGTTCCCTCTCGGACTGGTACGGTGCGTAGTCGTGAACTTCCCTGTTACCGTCACCGTCACGCTGCGCGAAGGCATCGCCGATCCCGAGGGTGCCACGATCGAGCGCGCCCTGCCCGCGCTCGGCTTCAGCGGGGTCACCCACGTTCGAGCGGGTAAGTCGTTCCACATGATGATCGACGCGGTCGATGAGGCCGCGGCGCTCGAGCGGGCGACCGCGCTCGCCGAGCGACTCCTCTCCAACCCAGTGATCGAGAACGCGACGGCCCGCGTGGGCGACTCCTCATGGGGCGTGGCATGACCAAGATCGGGGTTGTCGTCTTCCCGGGTTCCAATTGCGAATACGACGCGCTCTTGGCGATGACGACGTTGGGCGCCGAGGCTGACTTCATCTGGCACTCGGACGACAAGATCGTGGGCTACGACGGGATCATCCTGCCGGGGGGTTTCGCCCACGGCGACTACCTGCGTCCGGGAGCGCTCGCGCGCTTCTCGCCCGTAATGGACGCCATCGCCGACTTCGCGAAGAGCGGTGGTCCGGTGCTCGGCATCTGCAATGGCTTCCAGGTACTCACCGAGGCGGGGCTCCTGCCCGGCGCCTTGCAGAAGAATCGCGGCCTGACGTTCCTGAGCCACCCGACGACGCTGATCGTGGCCTCCACCAAGTCGGTACTGACGCGCGCGGCGACCAAGGGTCAGGAACTGGTCATACCGATCAATCACTTCTCGGGCGCCTACACCTGTGACGACCCGACGTACGACGCGCTCGTTGCCAATGACCAGATCGTCCTTCGTTACAAGGAGAACCCGAACGGTTCACGCGACGACATCGCGGGTGTCTCCAACGTCGAGGGCAACGTCGTCGGGGTCATGCCCCACCCGGAGCGGGCGATGTCGACGCTGCTGGGCAGCGCCGACGGGCGGATTCTGCTCGAGGGATTCCTGCACGCGCCGGTGAGCGCGTCCTAGACCCTCGCGAGGTGGACGAGCGCGACCGCCGCCGCCTGGTCTGGATCTGTGGCGTGATCGCCGCGGTGATCGTCGCCTATTGGGTTGCGTGGTTCGCCCATCGGTCGTTGGTCGCGTCGGCGTCGAGTCCGGTGTACGTCAACTTCGAACAGGCGTTTCCCCTGGCAGATGGGTTCATCGTGCTGGTCTTGTTGCTCGGCGCTCGAGCATTGCGGCGTCGCGCGGCGAACGCGGTGCTGTTCTTGCTCCTCGGCGCCGGCGCCGGGTTCTATCTGGGCGGCATGGATGTCCTCTTCGACCTCGAGCACGGGATCTGGTCGCGCGGCGTGAACGGGCTGGTCGAGCTGGTGATCAACATCGTGACATTCAGCGCCTCGGTGTACTTCTCGAGGTGGGTGTGGTCCCATCGACGCGCGCTCGATCCACCCTCGGGCGAGCCCGGCGGTGCGGACCGGTAGTTTGGTGGGGTGAATAGCGCCCCCGAGCCCCTGCACCGCGCCCTAGGTCTGACCGACTCCGAACTGGACGATATCCGTGCGGTCCTTCGTCGCGACCCCAATCCCTTGGAGCTGGCGCTCTACGGGGTGATGTGGAGTGAGCACTGTTCCTACAAGTCGTCGCGCATCCACCTCAAGCGTCTGCCAACGGAGGCGCCGCACGTGCTGGTGGGCCCCGGCGAGAACGCCGGCGTCATCGACGCGGGCGACGGCATCGCGGTCGCGATTCGCATCGAGAGTCACAACCACCCGTCAGCCATCGAGCCCTATCAGGGTGCCGCGACCGGTGTCGGGGGCATCCTGCGTGACGTGTTCACGATGGGTGCCCGACCCCTCGCGGTCATGGACCCCCTCTTCTTCGGCGACCTCGACGACGCGCGCCAACGCTGGTTGGTCGAGGGTGTCGTCTCGGGCATCTCGGGCTACGGCAACTCCGTGGGGGTGCCGACCATCGGTGGTGAATTGACGTTCGACAAGTGCTACGCGTCGAACCCCCTGGTCAACGTCTTGTGCGCCGGAGCACTGCCGACGGAGCGTCTCGTCTTGGGCGTGGCATCGGGCGTGGGGAACCTCGCGGTGCTGCTCGGATCCTCGACCGGCCGCGACGGCATCGGTGGCGTCTCGGTGTTGGCGTCGGCGGGATTCGCCGGCGACGACGGTGCACAGTCCCTCGACGACGCGAAGCGACCGAGCGTGCAAGTGGGTGACCCCTACGAGGAGAAACGACTCATCGAGGCGTGCCTCGAGCTGCTCGATCGCGGCTACGTCGTAGGGATCCAGGACCTGGGCGGCGCGGGCCTCGTATGCGCCACGAGCGAGACCGCCGCACGCGGCGGTGTCGGGATGGACGTCGACGTGAACGCCGTGCACCTCCGTGAGGAGGGCATGCAGCCCTACGAGATCATGACCTCGGAGAGCCAGGAGCGGATGCTCGCCATCATCACGCCCGAGAATTGGCCGGTCGTCGCGCAATTGTGCGCGAAGTGGGAAGTGCGCGCGAGCATCGTGGGTCACGTCGTCGAACCGCAAATCGATGCGCAGGGACGATCGGTCGGAATGTTGCGGGTCCGTGACGGTTTCGACGGCGAGGTCCTCGCCGAGGTTCCAGCATCGTCGCTCGCCGATGAAGCACCCCTCTACGACCGACCCCGCATGCGTCCAGCGACGCTCGATGCGGTGCACGCTGACGACCCGACCAATGACGAGCCCGAGGGCGTGGCCAGCGACGACCTGCTCGAGTTGTTGATGGATCCAGCCTGGGTGTATCGACAGTACGATTCGCAACTGTTCTTGAACACCGTGGTCGGTCCGGGTCGCGACGCAGCCCTGTTGCGTCTTGCGGGACCAGGTTTGCCCGCGTCGGAGCGGGGTATCGCGATCTCGACCGACTCGAACCCTCGCTGGTGTGCGCTCGAACCGCGTACGGGTGTCGCGCTCACCATCGCCGAGAGCGTGGCGAACCTGGCGTGCGTCGGTGCGAGCGCCAAAGCCGTCGTCAACTGTCTCAACTTCGGTAACCCCGAACACCCCGAGGTGATGTGGCAACTCTCTGAAACAGTCGACGGGATGCGTGAGGCCTGCCTGGGCTTGGGCCTGCCGGTCATTGGCGGGAACGTCTCGCTCTACAACGAGAGCGGTGGTACTGACATCGACCCGACGCCGGTCGTGGGTCTGCTCGGCGTGGTCGAGTCGCTCATCGCACCGCCGCCGGGGTGGGCCTGGCGCGAGGGCGACACGATGGTCCTGGTGGGAAACCGCACGGCGTCGGGCGCGGCGCCGTTCCCGCTCGGCGGGAGTCGCTGGGCGACGAATCGCGGACGACGCGGCGGCGTGATCGCCGGCTTCGATGCGCCGAGCCTACGCCTGACCTTCGACTTCGTCGCCGCTGAAATTTCGGCCGTGTGCGCGGGAAAACCTAGTGACGTGACCGCGGTGCACGACGTGGGCGGTGGCGGACTCGCCGCGGCGATCGCCGAAATGGCGGCGTCGACCGGTATCGGTGCCGACGTGATCGAACTCACGAGCCACGGTGAACTCTTCAGCGAGTTCCCCGGGCGTTTCGTGATGGCGACCAACGACGTCGCGTCCTTCTCGGCTCGAGCCAAGGCGGCGGGCGTGGCGGTGGTCGAACTCGGCCCCATCGGCGGCTCGGTGCTCAAGATCGGTGCCAGGATCGAACTGGCCGTCCAGCAGATCGCGACGCGTCGACGCGACGCGCTCGAAGAGGCGTTGGCCTCGGTCGACTAACGCGCGTCCTTCAGTTCTTGGAGGATCTCGTTGGGTACGCGCAGGTCACCGGACTTGCCGTATCCCAGTGCCACGTCGTTCTTGTAAGTGCCGTGGTAATCCGACCCACCGGTCGGGATCATGCCCGCATCACGGGTGATCTTCACCATGAGCGCTCGGGTCGCGGACGTGTTGCTGCCGTAGTACGCCTCGACTCCTTTGAATCCCCGCTCGCGTAGTGACGCGAGCACGCGCGGCATCGTCGACTCGATCGAGGAGCTGTTGGGAGCCTCGACGTAGTTCACCAGCGGGTGAGCGATGGAAAAGATCGTCGAGGTGCCGCGGGCCGAATCGATGAATTCTTCGACCGACATGCTGGTCTTGGGGATGTAGGCCCGTCCCTCGTTGCCAATCCAGTCAATGAAGACGCGGTTCCACGTCTGGTCGTTACGTTCGCCGACGATCTCGGGGTGAAGTTCGAACATCGCGCGTGCGAAGTGGGGACGCCCGATCGAATGGACGTTGCCCGCCAGGTCGGTCAGGTATTCGAGGGTCAACTTCTCGAACCCGCGCTCTTGGAGGACTGCTACCAACGCGGTGTTCCTGGTATCGCGGTCGTGGCGAAGTGACGCCAGCTTCTGCTGGAGTCCACTGGCGGGATCGAGCGGGAGGAAGTAGGCGAGGACGTGGATGTTGCGCGGTCCGGGGTTCCCGTCGGGTTGACGCTTGGGGAATTCGTTATCGCGCAGCGACACTTCGACGCCGCTGATGAGCTCGATACCGAAACGTTCGCAGGCCTGCGCCATCTCCTCGTGGCTGGCGGTGGTGTCGTGGTCGGTGAGCGAAAGTGCGGAAATACCGAGTTCGTGGGCCTTTTGGGCCAATTGGCTGGGCGTGTCGGAGCCGTCGGAGAACTTGGAGTGCGTGTGCAGGTCGATCACGCCTCCAGCGTACCGAGGCGACGCGGCCCCCCTGTTCGTCTGTGCGAGAATGTCGCAGTGCCTTTCCAACGAGTGACCCATAAAGTGGAGAGTGCATGAAGGAAGCTTGCGGCGTAGTTGGGATTGTGGCCCCGGGTCGCGACGTTGCACATCTTTGCTTTGACGCGCTGTACGCGCTGCAGCATCGTGGACAGGAGTCGGCCGGCATGGCCACCTTCCACAATCAGCAGATCACTGTTGTGAAGGACAACGGCCTCGTCAGTCACGTCTTCGCCGACACGACGTTGCGAGCCCTGGCGGGCTCGATTGTGATCGGGCATACCCGCTATTCGACGTCAGGATCGGCCAACTGGACGGCCGCGCAACCGGTCTATCGCTCCGCGGGCCGCTCGGGATTCGCCATCGCCCACAACGGCAACCTGACGAACACCTCAGCGCTCGCCGACGCCGCCGATATTCGGGTGACCTCGATGTTGTCGGACTCGGACCTCGTCGCCGAACTTCTCGCGCGCGCGGTTGAGCGTGGCGCCACGCTGAGCGCAGCGCTCGGCGAAGTGCTCGCCACCGCCGAAGGCGCGTTCTCCATGGTCATCCTCGAGGCCGACGCCATCCACGCCGTGCGCGACCCCTACGGTTTTCGCCCGTTGTGCCTCGGACGTCTGGGCACCGAGGAGGCACCCGAGGGGTGGATCGTCGCGTCCGAGTCCCCGGCGCTCGACGTGGTCGGTGCGGCGTTCATCCGCGAGATTCGTCCCGGCGAGATGCTGACCATAACGAACGAGGGTGTTGAGTCCGTACAACTGCTCGAGCCCGCGGGCGAGAAGCAGAAGTTGTGCATCTTCGAGTTCGTCTACTTCGCGCGTCCCGACACCTACCTCATGGGCCACCAGGTTCACACCACGCGACGACGCATGGGCGAACTGCTCGCGGGTCAGTCCAACGTCGAGGCCGACATCGTCATGGGGGTGCCCGATTCGGGCATACCTGCGGCGGAAGGCTACGCGAAGGCCTCGGGTATACCCTTCGGCTACGGACTGGTGAAGAATCGCTACATCGGACGCACTTTCATCGCACCGGACCAGGACAAGCGCGCCGCCAGCGTACGCCGAAAGCTCAATCCGTTGCGCGAGAACATCGAAGGCCAGCGACTCGTGGTCGTCGACGACTCGATCGTGCGCGGCACCACGACCCAGGCCCTCGTGCGGATGCTGCGTGACGCCGGGGCGAAGGAAGTGCACCTTCGTATCTCGTCGCCGCCGTTCATGTGGCCGTGTTACTTCGGCATCGACACGCCCACGCGCGATGACCTATTGGCGGCGAACAACTCGATCAGCGAGATGAACGACTTCATTGGCTCTGACTCGCTCGAATTCATCACTCTGGAGAACCTGCGCTCGGCGATTCGTCTCGACGGCGAGTGCTGCGACGCGTGCCTGACCGGCAACTACCCCGCACCGGTACCGGTGGCGTTGGGGACTGCGGGCGGTCGCTGGTGAGCCGCCTCCTCGACCAGCCGAGTGGCGGAATGACCTACGCGTCGGCGGGGGTCTCGATCGAACAAGGTGACGCTGCGGTCGAGCGCATCAAGGGCATCGTCGACAGTACGAAGCGAAGCGAGGTCCTGGGTGGCATCGGTGGGTTCGCCGGCCTCTTCGCGCTGAACCTGAAGAAGATGAAAGAGCCGGTGCTGGTGGCGTCGGCCGACGGCGTGGGCACGAAGCTCGAGGTCGCGCGCCAGGTCGGTCGCTACGACACGGTGGGCATCGACCTCGTCGCGATGCTCGTCGATGACATTGCTTGCGTGGGCGCCGAACCACTGTTCTTGCTCGACTACGTCGCAGTCGGTTCCCTCGACCCGCAGCGCCTGGAGGAGCTCGTCGGCGGAATCGCCGAGGGTTGTCGACAGGCGAAGACCGCTCTGCTCGGTGGCGAGACCGCGGAGCATGGCGGCGTGATGGCGCCCGACGACCTCGACGTCGCCGGTTTTGCCGTGGGCGTCATCGACAAGGGCCGTGAACTAGGGCCTCACCGGGTGCACAAGGGCGATGTCCTGCTGGGCTTCGCCTCACCGGGTCTGCGCTCGAACGGCTACTCACTGGCGCGCAAGGTACTCATCACGGACGAAGGCTCGTTGCAGGAACCGGCGTACTCGGGTGCCTCGCGCAACCTGGGTGATGAACTACTCGTGCCTTCGGTCATCTACTCACCGGCCATCACCGCGCTGGCGAAGAAGTTGGGCAACGGACTTCGCGCCGCCGCGCACATCACCGGAGGCGGCATCATGGGCAACGTCGGGCGGATTCTCCCTCCGACCCGTGACGCGGTGATCCACATGGACAGCTTCGAGACGCCCGAGATCTTCTACGAGATCCAGCGACGTGGCAAGGTCAGCGCCGACGAGATGGTTCGAGTGTTCAACTGCGGTCTGGGCATGGTGGTCGCGGTGGACGCCGACGAAACCGACGCCGCCGTCGAGATCGCGCGCGGCATGGGCCTGACGGTCTCGGTCGTAGGACACGTACGGAGCGGATCGGGATCGGTGGTCCTGTCGTGAGCGATGCTCGAAGTCGGGTCCTCGAACACCTCCTCGAGCACTCGGTGCGCCGCGGCGACTTCACCTTGAAGTCCGGACGCACGTCGTCGTGGTTCATTGACTCCAAGCAGACGATCTGTGCGCCCGAAGTGATGGTCGACGTCGCGGACCTCCTGCTCGCCCGGATGCCCGCGGACGCCTCGGCGATCGGCGGGCTCACGATGGGCGCCGACGGGGCCAGCTTCATCACCGCCGGTGTCGCCGCGACCCGGGGCCGGATGCTGCGCGCGTTCAGTGTGCGCAAAGAAGTAAAGGATCACGGCGCGGGCGGGCGCATCGCGGGCTCGCTACTCACCAGCGACCGCGTGGTCATCACCGAGGACACCGTGACGCGTGGGACCAGTTTGCTTGAAGCGGCGAAGGTGGTTCGCGATTTCGGCGCCCAGGTGGTCTTACTGCTCGCCGTCGTGGACCGTGGCGGCACCGCCGCGGCGATGGCGCGCGATGAGGGGTTCGAGTTCGACGCGCTGTTCAGCGCCCCCGACCTCGGCTTCTCCTACGAAGGCGCCTGAGACTCACTCGCCAAGACGTCGAGCACCCGGGTGCGCCACTGACGCAGGTCGGGGTAGCGCTCGTCCGAGGTGTGGCCGAAGCGAAGGACCAGGGCATCGAGTGCGGGCACGACACTGATCATCTGGCCCTCGTAGCCACTCGCCCAGTACGTGCCGTACTCGTCGGCCGTGACCCACCACTGCCAGGAGTAGTACGACTCGCTGTCGGGGTCCTGACTAAGGGGGACCTGCGCGGTCGCGGCCCAGGACGGAGAAATGAGTTGGCGGTCCTGCCACCGGCCCCCTCGTAGGTACAGAAGACCGAACTTAGCGAAGTCCAGGGCGGTGGCGTGTACGTAACTCGACGCGACGAAGACCCCGGTCGGGTCGAAGGTCGCCCGGGCGCTGCGCATGCCGAGCGGAGCGAAGAGTCGCTCGCGAAGGTACTGCTCGTAGGCGTCGGCGTAGCCGACTTGGTCGGCGACGATACGACTCAGAAGGTTGGTGGTGCCGCTCGAGTAGTTGAAGACCGTATCGGGCTCATGGGCCAATGGGAGTTGCGCGACGTAACCCGCCATATCGTCCTTGCCCTCGCCGAAGAGCATTTCGATGACGTGGCTCACCTGACCGATCTCGTAGTTCTCGATGAACGCGAGTCCGTCTCGCATCGCGAGCATGTCGCGTACGCGAATCTGGCGACGAGGATCGCTCTCGGCGCACCATTCGGGCACCCCGGCGAACTCGTCGGGTGCGAGCCGGCCCTCATCGACGAGCGTACCGATGATCATGTGCAGCATCGACTTCGCCATGGACCACGAGAGCAGCTCGCTGTGGGGCTCGATGGGCTCAGGCGGTCGATCGAAGAACTCCTGCGCCCCGCCGTAACGCTCCACGAGCACCCGACCACCCTGGATCACGATCACCGCGTTGGTGACGGCCAGTTCGTCGAGGTTGAAGGCCTCGTCGACGACGCGTTCGAGCTCGGTCTGGACCGCGCAGGTCGCTCGTGGCCAGTCGTTGGTCGGCCACGCCACTCCCTCGGGCTGGTCGACGAATCGTGGCGTCACTGTTGGTAATTCGCTCATGGTTCCCCCATCCCTTGTGCATTGTGCCACGGCAACGCTGTCACACGTGGTCAGTACGTTCTTGTCATGGGCCAAGTGATCAGTGAGGGTGTCGAAACGTACTTCTATCGATCGATCGTCGCCTCACGACGTCACCACAACTTGGTCAGTGCCTACCTGGTCGAGCGCCACCACGATTCCAACGTCGTTGCGCGCATTTCACCCATGGGCCTCGTGAGTTCGAAACTCGTCGAGCAGGAGATCGCTCTGCGTGGACTCCGACTGCACCTGGTACCCACGGGCCGATGGCAGCCGACGTCAACGAGCCATCACGCGAGGGTGCGCGTCGCGCGAGTGTCCGACGACAACGCGGGCGTGACCGTCTCAAGGTAGGTTTCCAGGAGACGGTCGAGGTTGGTGGTCGAGACCGGCGTCGATCCGGTGACCTCACGCTTTTCAGGCGCGCGCTCTACCAACTGAGCTACTCGACCTAACCTCGTCACCCTTTTCGGGTGTCGAGCGGACCTGACGGGATTTGAACCCGCGACCTCCGCCTTGACAGGGCGGCGTGCACTCCGAGCTGCACCACAGGTCCTCGGTGTTCTCGAAGCCAAGACCTCGAGACGCGAATTGTAAGTCTATCCGTTGGCGCGACTCTGCTTCGAGGGTGGCTAAAACAATGGAAATCCGCGTATCTAGAATGCGGTACGTGCCTGCACGCTACCTCCTTGCGGCGCGGGCGCTGAGGTGAGCACCGCGGTCATATTCGTGGTGCTGGGCACCGGGATCGTCCACGCCGTGTGGAACGCCATCGCGAAGAGCCTGCACGACAAGTTCGCTAGTTTCGCCTTGTTGAATCTGGGGGTGGCCCTCGTGTGCTGGGTGGCGTGGCCCTTTGTGGGACTGCCCGCAGCGAAGGCGATCCCCTACATCGCCAGTGCGGTGGTCTGTCACGTCGGTTACGAACTTCTTCTGATGGGCGCGTACCGACGTAGCGACTTCTCCCAGTCCTACCCGATTGCGCGTGGAATCGCTCCGTTGCTCGTCTCGATGGGCGGACTGGTGTTCGCGAGCGAGCACTTGGGTCTTCGAGGCTTCGTCGGGGTCGTCGGAATCGTGGTGGGCATCATCAGCCTGACCGCTCGGCGCGGCGGAATGGCCAATCTCCACGGGGTCTACTGGGCCCTCGCGTGCGGAGCGGCCATCGCGGCCTACAGCGTGGTGGACGGACTAGGCGTTCGCGCAGCGCACAACACGCTGCGTTACGCCGTCACGTTGTTCGTCCTGCAGTCCAGCGTCTGGCTCATTGGAGTCGCCGTGCGTCGTCCGCGGGGATGGTGGCCGGGTGCTCGCACCGCGACGATCGGGATGCTCGGTGGCGTGCTCTCGGTCCTGGGCTACGGCGCGGTCCTCTGGGCGCAGTTACGAGCGCCACTCGGCATCGTGAGTGCACTACGCGAGACGGGCGTCTTGTGGGCCGCGTTGATCGGCGTGCTGGTCTTTCGCGAGGGGCGCCTTCGTCGCATCCTGCTCCCCGCCGCGCTGGTCGCGCTCGGTATCGCGCTGCTCAGCCTCGGCTGACGTTCAACCGGCCGCAAGTCTGGCCGCGAGCTCCTCGTCGCTCGGTTCGCTCATCATCGAGCCGTCCTCGAAGAGAATCGTGGGTACGACGCGCGCACCGTCGTGCCA
>Ga0307375_10001644_pt1 | contig 24028 bp, 20 predicted proteins | sample TR1MG_FD_202531 | JGI IMG/M metagenome (GOLD analysis project Ga0307375, IMG submission 202531) | Soil microbial communities from Risofladan, Vaasa, Finland - TR-1 | ecosystem: Environmental > Terrestrial > Soil > Coastal area > Acid sulfate soil | place: Finland: Risofladan, Vaasa | collected...
GCAGGGCCAGTTCCACCAGTTCGCGGCGCAGCGCCGCGGTGGCGCCGGTCACGAAACTGCGGCGCTGCACGACCTCGAACGCGCGGCCAGCATGGATCGCCTGTTTTTCGCCTGGCGTCAGTTGCAGCGCATCGAACAGCGAGCAATGCAGCGGCGCGCCACCCGCATCCACCAGTCGCGCATCGCTGTGCAGCAACAGCAGTCGCGGCTCGTCGTCAAAGCGCATGGCCATCAGGGCCAGCTTGTCCGGGCGCCAGACATCGTCCTGATCGCACAGGAACAGCACGTCGCCCGTCGCCTGCCGCAGCGCCGTGGAAAAATTCTCCACGTACCCGAGATTGCCGGGGTTGCGCGCGAACTGAATTTCGATACCCAAACGTCCAGCCCGCGCGGCAAACCGCTGCAGGATCTCGATCGTCGCATCCGTCGAGGCATCGTCGCCGATCACGATCTCGTCGGGCAGGCGGCTCTGCGCCAACAGGCTGTCCAACTGCGGCTGCAGATAGGTCGCCCCGTTCCAGGTGCAGAGCACGACGGAAAGCTTCAGCTTGTTCATCCCTTGCGCGCGCCTGATCGACCTTTCTGCGACATGATGCCTCAGCTGGCAGATTCGCGACATGCGATCCCGCCGAACTGTTGAAGAGTCCGGCCATGGATGGCCGGCCTTGATTCTCAATGAGAGGATCTCACGTGGAATAAAACGTCTCATCGACCGTGTTTGAAACGACGCTCCGGTCCCGCCGGCGCATCACAGACGCGACTGCGGGCGTCCATGCAGGATAAACTGGGAAAATATTTCCCCTTGTCTGCCCGGCAGACACCTGAGACTCAAGGATCGCTGATGAAAATTCTGGTCGGCTACAAGCGTGTCGTGGACTACAACGTGCGCATCCAGGTCAAACCCGATGGCAGCGGCGTGGTCACCGACGGCGTGAAGCTGTCGGCCAACCCGTTCGACGACATCGCGCTGGAAGAGGCCCTGCGCCTGCGCGAGAAGGGCGTGGCCACCGAAGTGATCGTGGTCGGCATCGGCCCGGCCGATCTCACCGCGCACCTGCGCAATGGCCTGGCGATGGGCGCCAACCGCGCGATCCACGTGGTCACCGGCGACGCCGTGCAGCCGCTGACCGCCGCGCGGGTGTTCCTGAAGCTGATCGAGAAGGAGCAGCCGGGCCTGGTACTGCTGGGCAAACAGGCGATCGACGACGACGCCAACCAGACCGGCCAGATGCTGGCCGCGCTGTGGGATCGCCCGCAGGCCACGTTTGCCGGCAAGGTCGACATTGCCGACAGCAAGGCCACCGTAACCCGCGAAGTCGACGCCGGCCTCGAAGTGATCGAGGCCGAGCTGCCCGCCGTGATCACGGTGGATCTGCGCCTCAACGAGCCGCGCTTCATCAAGCTGCCCGACATCATGAAGGCCAAGGCCAAGCCGATCGACAGCATCGAGTTCAGCGCGCTGGCTGTCGAGGCGCACGACCACCTGAAGACCACCCACTACGCTCCGCCAGCCAAGCGCAGCAAGGGCGTGATGGTGAAGGACGCCGCCGAGCTGGTCGCCGCGCTGAGGCAGAAAGGCCTGCTGTAACCCCCATCATCCGTAGGAGCCCGCTCGCGGGCGATGCTCTTCGACCGGAATCAGCATCAAAGCAAGAGCATCGTCCGCAAGCGGGCTCCTACATGGAAAACCGGAGACACCCATGAGCAAGATCCTCGTCATCGCCGAACACCAGGGCGGCAAACTCAACACCGCCACCGCGCGCGCGGTGAGCGCCGCCATCGCGGTCAAACCCGACGCCATCGACGTGCTTGTGCTGTCCGATGCCCCCGATGCCATCGCCGCCGAAGCGGCGAAGATCGACGGCGTGAGCCGCGTGCTCACCATCGCCAGACCTGAGAACGCGCACCTGCTGGCCGCCATGCTGGCTCCGCAGATCGCCCAGGCCGCCGCCGGCTACAGCCATGTGTTCGCACCCTCCACCACCTTCGGCAAGGACCTCGCCCCGCGCGTGGCCGCCCTGCTCGGCGTGGCCCAGGTCAGCGACGTGATGAGCGTGGAGTCCTCGCACACCTTCAAGCGACCGATCTACGCCGGCAACGCGATCATCACCGTCGAGGCGAATCCCGCGCATACCGTGGTCGCCACCATCCGCACCGCCTCCTGGTCCGCCGCCGCCAACGGCACCGGCAGCGCCCCGATCGAGGCGCTGACCATCGACGTGGCACTACCCTCGCACACCCGCTTCGTGGAACTGCAGCAGGGCAGCAGCGACCGCCCGGACCTGCAGGGCGCCAGCAAGGTCGTCTCCGGCGGCCGTGGCGTGGGCTCGAAGGAAAACTTCGACATCATCTACAAATTCGCCGACAAAATCGGTGCTGCGGTCGGCGCCTCGCGCGCCGCCGTCGATGCCGGCTACTGCCCGAACGAGATGCAGGTCGGCCAGACCGGCAAGATCATCGCCCCCGAGCTGTACATGGCGATCGGCATCTCCGGTGCGATCCAGCACCTCACCGGCATCAAGGACGCCGGCACCATCGTGGCGGTCAACAAGGACGGCGAGGCGCCGATCTTCGAAGTCGCCGATTTCGGGCTGGTGGGGGATCTGTTCAAGATCATTCCGGAGCTGGAACAAGCGCTCTGACGCATTGCCAGGGAGGCATCATGAATCTGAATTGCTTCAAAGCTTATGACATCCGCGGCCGGGTTCCCGACGAATTGAACGAGGATCTGGCCCGACGTATCGGCAATGCCACCGCCGCACTGCTTGGGCCTGGCCCGGTGGTGCTCGGGCATGACGTCCGCCTGAGCAGTCCAGCCTTGCAGAACGCCTTGTCCGTCGGCATCAACGCCGCTGGACGCGATGTCATCAACATCGGGCTGTGCGGCACGGAAGAGGTCTATTTCCAGACCAATCATCTGGGCGCGGCAGGCGGCATCATGGTGACCGCCAGTCACAATCCCATGGACTACAACGGCCTCAAGCTCGTTCGTGAGGGCTCGCGCCCGATCAGCGGCGATACCGGGCTGTTCACGATCCGTGACCGCGTGGCTGATGGTATGTATACACAGACCCCTTCGCCCGGAGGAGTCAGCCAAGCCTACTCAAAGCACGATTACATCCAGCACCTGCTCGGCTACGTCAACCACAGCGAGCTCAAACCACTCAAGATCGTAACCAATGCGGGCAATGGCGGAGCCGGCACGGTGATCCATCAGTTGGCACCACACCTACCCTTCGAATTCATCCGCGTGCAGCACGAGCCCGATGGGCGCTTCCCTAACGGAATACCGAATCCCCTGTTGCCAGAAAATCGCAGTGTGACCGCTGACGCCGTGCGAGCGCACAATGCCGACTTTGGCATCGCCTGGGATGGTGACTTCGACCGCTGCTTCTTTTTCGATGCGGATGGCCGCTTCATCGAGGGCTACTACTTAGTTGGGCTGCTAGCCAAGGCACTCCTGGCCAAACACCTTGGCAGCAAGGTAATCCACGATCCGCGGCTGACCTGGAACACCATCAAAATGGTGAGGCAGGCCGGCGGCGTGCCTATTCAAAGCAAGACCGGCCACGCCTTTATCAAAGAGCGTATGCGCGCAGAGGATGCGATCTATGGAGGCGAGATGAGCGCTCACCATTACTTCTGCGGTTTTGCCTACTGCGACTCGGGCATGATCCCCTGGTTGCTGATCGCAGAATTGGTATCGCAAACCGGGTGTTCGCTCGCCGAGTTGCTGAAGGATCAGATAGATGCGTTCCCTTGCAGTGGGGAAATCAATTTTCGCGTAACTGATGCAGACCAGTCCATCGATCGCATAGTGGCGCTATACACGGATCTCAACCCGACGAAGGATTTCACGGATGGAATCGGCATGGAGCTTAAGGAGTGGCGATTCAATGTTCGAAGCTCCAACACTGAACCAGTACTACGTCTTAACGTCGAGTCCAGGCAAGACTCACAGTTGCTACGCGAAAGAACCCTTGAAATATCAAACCTCTTATTGACCTTTTGAAGATACCATGGATCATAAATACACCACGCAAATATTCCAACTCAATCGATTTACTCATATACGACCGAGCGTGAAAGTCCTACCTACATGTGGCCTTGGCTCGCGGAGCTAAAAGCGGCCAGCACTTTCACCGCACGAAAAGCAAAGTCGGGGCACCAATGATTACAACTTAACATTGGCCGAAGGTTGAATACGATTCATAAACTGCAAACATCTGTAACTGGCGCTATCTCGGAAATGTCAGAAGACTTCTTCACAACTCGGCATTCTCCCGCCGGCATTTGCGCTCGCACCATAGCGAGGCAATGCGCCAACACTTTTGTTTCGTCATAATTGTGATATCAGGACAATGAGTTGCTTATGGAAGATATTCGCCCAGCAATATCGGTAATATCCCCAGTCTACGGGTGTAGAAACTGTCTGGAAGATTTAGTCGACAGGATATCTGCCGTTCTGGCTCATCGAGGTGAGACTTTTGAGGTGATACTTGTTGACGACGCGAGTCCAGATGGGGCATGGGCGCGAATTGTAGAATTGGCCGTAACACGTCCATGGCTGAATGGCATCCGCCTTTCCCGTAACTTCGGGCAGCATTATGCGATCGCCGCAGGTATCGAAAACTCCCAAGGCGCGCTTGTTGTCGTAATGGATTGCGACCTGCAGGACGTCCCCGAAGAAATTCCGCGACTACTCGATGCAATCCACGGAGATACCGAAGTGGTTCTAGGGCGGCGCATCGACCGCCAGGACCGTGCCTTAAAGCGTCTTGGTTCTTGGGGTTTTTATCGTCTATTAGGATGGCTAACAGATACACCCTACGATCACACGACCGGAAATTTCGGTGTCTATAGCCGAAAGGTTATCGATACCATCAATCAAATGCCAGAAGCTGACCGCTTCTTTCCGTTGCTCGTGCGCTGGACTGGCTACAGCATTGCGTACATAACTGTCATACACGATAAGCGCGGCGAAGGACAAAGCGGTTACAGCCTTCACGCGCTGGTTCGTTTAGCCACAAATGTGGCACTTTCTTTTTCGGACAAACCGCTACGTCTGGTTGTAAAGCTGGGTCTAGCCTTCGCTGCGTTCGCCATTTTTTTCGTCGGCTATAGCTTATATCGATATGCAATAGGTGACATCCAGGTTGCTGGCTTTACAAGCATCCTAGCCTCCATTTGGTTATTAGGCAGTGTCATTCTATGCAGCACTGGTATCGTTGGTCTATACGTGGGACGACTCTACAGTAACGCAAAAAAAAGGCCTCATTATGTAGTTTCGGATAAATTACGGGATGACCGCCAACATGACTGACATAAACCGAGCCTGGCTCACGTTCGCGATTGAGGATTCCAGACGTTTTAATCTGCGAATCTTCCGCTGTTACATTGATGGCAATACGCCACCATCAGGCACACTTGAAAAGGAAATCACTGAGTCCCGAGCGGACATCGTAATTATCCGTTTACCTGCAGGCATGATTTCACCGATTCACGAATTGATCGACACCGGGCACATACCAATCCATGCTGATACTCTCGTCTATCACGCACGGCAGTTAAACGCGCCGATCGGAGCCCAGAGTGAAGACTCATGTCTCACCACGGAACTTGCGGGCACGGCAGATCGTGACCGAATAGTCAAAATAGCCACAGACGCATTCTGCTCCTATCGTAGCCACTATCACGCGAACCCGTTGTTAGACTCGGCGGCCATTACTGCGGGTTACGCTGAGTGGGCAATATCATTTCTCGGTAGTCAAAATATCGATCGGGAAACCTGGGTGGTTCGGAGCCGAGACGAAATTGTTGGTTTCGCTACCTGCACCATCTCAAACAACGATAAGTCAGCAGACATTATCCTTAATGCTATCGACCCCATGTATTCCGGTCGCGGCATCTATCGTTACCTACTCAATCAAATCCTTATTAGCTATCAGACTCGTGGATTTTTAATCGTTCGAATTTCCACTCAGGTCTGGAATTACACCGTTCAGCGGGCTTGGGCACATGTAGGATTTTTCGTCACGCACGCCTATGACACCTACCACATCAATACGCATGCGCGCAGGAGCTGACGATGTTCGTACGAAATACTTTTGCGTGGACGATGGTCATGTGCACCGTTGTGCTCACTGCTTACGGGCAACTCATGCTTAAATGGCAGGTTTCTGTCCGCGCACCCGCACCTTTTATTTGGGCTGAAAAGTTGCCGCCGTTGTTACTGCTACTATTGAGACCATGGGTGATCTCAGCATTTGCAGCTGCATTTGGTGCATCTTTATGCTGGATGCTGGCTATTTCACGACTTGAGCTCAGCCGAGCTTACCCATTTATGGCACTCAATTTTTTGCTAGTCGGTTTGCTCGCGGCCCCACTGTTCGGTGAGACAATCACACCTGCAAAACTTACGGGCCTAGTTTTAATCGTCGCCGGCCTTGTGATCTCAAGCCAAGGATGACTTAGTAAAGATAGTTACCCTTTTCTCTCCTCGTATCAGAGGTATAACGTGGCGCAAATCACCAGCGGTCTTCGAAAGCTTTTATCCATTCCTTTATTTTATGACTTTCTACAGTCTGCATTGGGAGCGGGCCGCGCGCGCAGTCGCTTAATGCGTGATCACATTCGTCCTATGGTTGGCAACCATCTCCTCGACATCGGTTGTGGTACTGGCGAGCTGCTAAGTTATCTACCTAAAGGGGTTCATTATATCGGTTTCGACCTCTCTCAAACTTACATAGATGCGGCACACGAGCGCTTTGGCGACCGTGGCCTCTTCGTATGTTCTGATGTGGCAGATTTTGAGCCAGAGGATCTAGTCGGTGTAGATCTTGTTCTCGCGATCGGCGTATTGCACCATCTCGACGATGCACAGGTAAGGCGCCTGTTTCAGACTGCATGGAACAAGCTTCGACCAGGTGGCCGTTTCATTTCGATGGATGGCACGCTGGTTCCTGGACAATCACGTATTGCCCGCGCCTTGATACTTAGGGATCGTGGCCAAAACATTCGTTCACCAGAAAGTTATCAAGCTCTGGCAGCATCTAAATTTTCGACGATCAGCTGTATAGTCCGGCACGACCTATTATATGTGCCATATACGCACTGCGTTCTTGAGTGTACTCGCTGATTGCCACTTCATATGAGAACGTACCGCGCGGATATGTCAATGATTCCATTTAATAAGCCCTACATGACGGGGCGCGAACTGTCGCATATAGCTCAAGCACATATGAATGGCCATTTGTCGGGGGATGGTCCGTTCACGAAACGATGCCATGCATGGCTCGAAGGAAATACTGGCGCCAAGAAGGCACTGCTTACCCACAGTTGCACTGCTGCACTAGAAATTTGCGCACTGCTCCTTGACCTGGAGCCAGGCGACGAAGTGATCATGCCTTCATACACTTTCGTATCCACTGCCAATGCATTCGTGCTACGCGGCGCGGTCCCCGTGTTTGTCGATGTGCGCCCGGATACGATCAATATTGACGAACGCCTGATTGAGGCCGCCATTACACCCCGCACCAAGGCGATCTGCGTTGTTCATTACGCGGGGGTGGCTTGCGAGATGGACGCCATAACTGAGCTGGCGGATCGCTATGGCCTGAAGGTAGTGGAGGACGCCGCACAAGCGATCATATCTACGTATCATGGTCGTCCTCTAGGTACCATCGGCGATCTGGGGGCCCTGAGCTTCCACGAGACTAAGAATATCATCGCAGGCGAAGGTGGCGCGCTACTTTGCCGTGATCTCGATCTAGCCGAACGCGCCGAGATCATCAGAGAGAAAGGAACCAACCGCAGCAAATTCTTTCGCGGCCAAGTCGACAAGTACACTTGGGTCGATATCGGCTCATCATTCTTGCCTGGTGAGATCACAGCTGCGTTTCTGACAGCGCAAATGGACGCCGCCAATGACATCACCACACGCCGCCTGGCATTGTGGAATCGCTATCACGAATGGGCCGCTTCGCACGAGTCCGCTGAACGAGTACGGCGCCCGATCATTCCGGCCCATTGCACACACAACGCGCACATGTACTACCTGCTCTTGCCTTCCCTGGATGCACGAACCGAGTTCATCAACGAGCTCAAGTCTGCAAAGATACAGGCCGTATTCCATTACATTCCACTACATTCATCGCCCGCTGGTCTGCACTACGGACGTTCAAACCGCGAGCTTCCAGTTACGGACGATATCAGCAATCGTATTGTGCGTATGCCCCTCTGGATTGGGCTAGAGGATCAGTTCAAACAAGTGACTGATGCAGCCGACCGTGCATTGCAGAAATTATAATGGGCGGTTTCAAGGTACAGCGCCACCGTAGCCCAACCATGAATGTTCCACGTTATGGTTTGGTTTCGTTGACAGCCGGTCATTACCCCGGTCAACACACAAGCGTGAAGCCAATAAATGATGCCGCTGCACGCCGAGCCACAACAGTCACTCCCTATTTGATGAGCCCATAGTACGATCGCAATGCCAAGCGACAAATTCCTGTATGAGGCAGAGGCGATACCCGACAGCTGCCGGGTTAGACAAGGGCGGTAAGCTCACATTAATCTCTTCAGTCCTCGCTGGATTAAGCGGCAAGGGAAAGTCGACGCGTCCCAAATCCTGATCAACCACCTGACCTTCGCTATTGATACCCTGGATTCCAAATCGTAGTGGCATCCCTCCAGCGGTAGCCAGAGCACGCTTACCCGTATTTGTCGCTTTCACCTCAAATTGGCATGGAACAGTTGATTTGCAGCTTGGAAATTCCTTCCGCGAAAGCCGAACCATCAGTTGATCGGCCGGGATCGGCGCGTCTGCCTCGACGCCAACTCCCAAGACAAGCTTGGTGATATTACGATCATAAATCCACGCTTCGAATGGACCGGATCTGAATTTCTCTGCAGGCGCACCGAGCTCGCGTTGGACAACAGCCCATGTTCCCGCTTTTACCTCGTTGTCCGACAATACTATCGCCTGTTTATTACCTGCTGAACCATAAAATATTTTTCTTGGAAGATGGTGCGGAAATGGATGAATCTCATCATCAATACCGATTGGATAGGAATCGACCTCTCCGTCTGAAAGGACGGTCAAAACGTGCGAATGCCAATACGTCGTAAGAATGGTCCCCACGCTCTGGTTCCTAAGGGCTCCAATCAACGCCATACGCTCGCCGTAAGTTTGTTTATCGGGAGACCAAATGGGTCGCCACGCCGCAATCGTCAACACCGAAACCAATGAAATCGTGAGAAGTAATAGCTTGGCACCAATCGGGTATCGATGTGCGAGGCGATCCGCCAAGATCACAACAATGCACATGGCGCCGTAGATGGCGAATATGGCGTAACGAATATCCACCATGCCGTGAAAAAGCTGAGATGCGACGATCAGCGCTCCGAAGCTGATGCCGTAGCTGGCCAATACGATCCAGGAAAGAGTTACCAAGGCAATCCCATAGCGTCCGGGTCGAAATGCAACCCACAACGGCGCGAGTAGCAGAGCAACCGCCAATGCCCATACGAGGCATTGCAGCAAACGTAGCGACACACTGAGCAACCGCCATGGTTCACCGACGAGAAAATAGTCGAACCATGCGCTAGGAAGCGAAATGAGATGCTGCCACATCTCCGCCCGCGTGGCGAAGCCGACGCGAGCAGCTGCGTCGTAGTTGAAGACCCCCGGGAGCAACCAATACAAATATAAAGCCGTGCCAACAGTGGAGCCCGCTATGACTCCATAAACGACTGGATTCTTCAAACGCTTTACACGGTCGCGAAGAGTAGGCGCGGGTGATATGAGCATAGAAATAAACCAACCCGCTAGTAGTGGAGCGATAACCGTTACCTCTCCCCGCGTTGAATTGCTAGCGCAAACCAAGCCAGCAGCACCTGCTGCCAACACTACTGAGGCTGCATTGCTTTTCCACGCAATCGTCTCGCGTGAACGCGATGCCAAGCCAAACAGGCCCAGTGCCAGCCCCGCATACATAGAGTACGCTCCCTGACCGATAACAAACTCAAAGTTCAAGGCCGATAACCCGCCGGCGGCCAGAACTGTTACGACGATCGCTGCGCGCCTATACTCAGGAGCTATGACACGGCACGTACCATAGACCATCAGCAGCAAATACAGATACGTGAGCCAATCTGAGATAGCGTTTGACAAATAGCTGACGCCAAACCAAGGGAAGATAATGATCGAAAATACTTGGGGCCCCACAAAAAGAAGATCGCCATTCGCGTAAATCCAGTTGTGCGGTATCAGTCGCCCTTCATCTAATGCAAGCCGAGCGAGAACCGTCTTGATTGCCCCGTCGCTATGAAAGCTGAATCGATATTCATTGAAGAGCACATGACTTACATAAAGAAACGCCATGCCTAGACAGAGCCATAAAAGCAGATATCCAAAATTCTTCTTTTCAGCGATAAGCATGGGCAATTCCAGAAAGAGTATTGGCGAATTCAACTCGGCAATTGAAGCCGCCAGCTTCGTAGTTGAAAACGTGACTTGCAAGGGACAATGGAGGGCGCATTACTCAGGCCGTCACTGAATCGTATCAGTTTAATGAAGGCCTGAGTTTATCTCAGCTACAGCGCGTGGTTGTCTGGCACGAGAAATGGTGAGCGCCTCAGTTCGATTATCACTGACTGGGCAGCGTCTCCCCGTTAGCGTCGCACACCTTGCCCTGCACGTTATCGCTGCAGGTATTGAAAGGTCCCACCGTAAGCGGCTTGGTTCCCCATTTATCAAACCAACCCACATTTTCCTGTACGGGCAGGATCTGCGCGCTATAGCCAATTATTTTATCCATTGGCAAGTTGATGCTAACCAAGGCATGGTTGTTCGGTGCGATAGGATCGGGCAGGGCGGCGCGTGCAAGATCATTATTGACCATACCACCCTTGGCGTCTACCGAATGCGCACCTAAATTGATTGGGTTAAGGCCTGTACTCACCCAGGTGGCAGAACCATCGTTGCTGAGATCGACAGTGACAACAATAAACTTGCCATCAGCCGACACAGTGGGAGTGCCATGCAATGCTACTTGAGCCTTGAATTGATCGGTTGAATCTACTTTTTTCGTATCTTGAATGGCTGATGCGGAGCTGGCGGTCGTGGGTTCTGCGGGCTGATCTTGCGATGAGTTGCAGGCTGCAAGCGTGATTGTTGCGAACATCGTCGCACTTACGAGTAACACGAGGGCAAAGCGCATGGCAAGACTCCTTGAATCGTTGGGGGGGGTATGGGTGAAAATTCAGCCAAACTCATCTGTGTCAATCGGTTTGATTAAAATAACCGCCGCACTTTCAGGCCGTAGTCGTACTAATGCGCATCCGTTTCGATACCTCGCGTTTCTACACCGGAAATTTTGGGTTTCGCAATATAATCCCAATATTCCTGGCGCGCCGCAGCCATGATGAAGCGCTTTCGATCTAGTTGCTCCCGGTAAATGGAACTGATTTCATATCCATTATTGTCCAGGAAGTCAAAAATATCGGCCGCGTCGTAATCATATGATTCAAGCGAGGCGTCGCCGCATTCGAAACTTATCTGAGGCTGATCGCGCTCCAGCAAGGCTCTGGCCCCACGCATTACGCGCAGTTCCGCCCCCTCGCAGTCCACTTTGATGAATTTGATCGGAGGAAAGCCCGCGACAAGATCGTCAAGCCGTTGTACGTCAACGCGGATGATCTCGGTAGTAACTTCGCCATCGTAGTGCCGCGGGAGCAGGCCTGAGTATCCAGGCGCTTCGTGAACGAGGACGAAGTCGGCCACTCCCTTTGTATCGGCGAGTGCACACTCGTGGAGCTCGACTGTCGCCAATCGCTTGGGCACCGCGCCGTGATCTTGTCCTGCATTGAGCGCAGTCCTAAGCTGTGCCGCTATGGCAGGTATGGGTTCAAAGGCGAATACCTTGCCGCTCGGGCCAACACAGCGTGCTAGAGGGAAAGTATGACGTCCTACATGTGCACCAACATCGATGCAAGCATCGCCCCGGTTAAGTACTTCGCAATAGTAATCTTCGAGCATCTGTTCGAAATCAGGCATAGCTAATCCCCTCCGCACAGTGAGTCAAGGTTCCCCGATCAGCAATTGCTAGCAGGGTTAGTGCAGTGGTCGTGTATGAATTCTCCGTTGCCCAGGCAACAGCCCGCTGAGTCAACTCGCTAGCTACGGATGGATCGCTGAGGATACCGTCGAGGACTTTCGCATACGCGTCGGGAGTGTGTCGGGGTGCTATACGGATCACGTGGGCGACTGCGCGAAAGATTGCCGAGGATGAGGCCACGACTGGACGCCCAGCTGCCAGTGCCAAATTGACAGCCGCGCTGGCGCCCTCATCCGATGGCTCATACGGCATCAATACGGCGTCGACGGTTTGCAAATGCGCAAGCACTTCCTCTATTGGCAGGAATCGCGTGTCAACCTCGATCGCATCCCGAACCCCCAACCTCTCAGCCTCTTCCATGCATTCACGCAAATGGCGCTGAGATTCTTCCCCGCTATAAAGCGCGTGCCAGCCTTGATAGCGCAGTTTAGGATAAGTATGACGGAGAATCGCCAGAGTCTTCACGGCGATCATCAGGCCCTTGTAGGGCCGCAAGAACCCGAAGCCTCCGATGAGGCTACCCTCACGCTCTCGTGGCGAGATCACCGCATGATCGCGCCCAGAACTCGCATGCCGAACGGGAAGTGGCAGCACATGCACCAGACTGGCATGATTAGTGCCGATTCCATTTTTTTCTTCAACGTGGTGAACGATTAATGACGCGCCGGCAGCGCAGAGCCGTTCCTTATGTTCTATGGGAACATTACGCCCGTCATGCATTTCGACAAGTACACGAATGCCCATGGCATGTGCTCGCCGAACGGCACTTTCAATGTGTGCGAATGGCACGTAACCGGTGTGGTGCTGGATAATGAGAATTTCAGAACGCGACAGGGTCAATACCGAACTGAATCGCTCCATATCAATGCCACTATCACGCCAAGCTTGGTTATCCCACCGCCATACCCGTGATACCGCATTGTGGAGATCCCGCTCGAATCCTAGAGACTGGTGCCCATCGAAGCTGTTGCCGAGCACAAGTACCTGCGCACCCTCAGCTGTCAACGCTTCTGCCAGGTAGGCAGAGTGCTCACCAATGCCGCAGGTGATGTTCCATGTGGACATCACGGCAATTCGTGGGCCATATGTTGCATGTTGACGTGCACACCTAGCAGAGAGCAACGCGCCGAGCTCTCGTGATATGCGCTCCCAGCTGTAGCAGCGACGAACCGTATCCCGCACCGCTTGGCGTAGGGCGAAGTCGGTTCCCTCCCCCTTGGTAAGTTCGACACAGCGGGATGGAAAGGACTCCAGAGGCTCGACGAAGATGCCCGTCGGCGCCGAAGCACTTGTCCCGATACCGCGCGCACCGATTTCTGTCGTCAACACAGGCAAACCTGCTGCCATGTAGTCGAACATCTTAATATTGGTTCCGGATCCCGCGTTCATCGGGTTCAGCGCGATATCTGCGGCGAGCAACAGCTCATCGCGGTGCTCGTCATCGACGCGGCCGGTAACCATCATATTGGCTGCCACCGGCTCACCTTCCAAAGCGTTACCGACACCGCCAGCGATCACGAAGAACACGTCGGGGCACACTGGCACCAACTGCTGCATGATGAATCGCGCTGCATCCGTATTGGGTCCGTAAAGGCTACCCAGGAAAATCGCAACCGGGCGGTTGAGGGGCAAACCCAGCTTCTTTCGTAATACCTGACGCTGAACAGCTCCGGGTTCCGGGAAGTTCTCAACAAAGGCCCCATTGGGCGCTATTCGTAGCTTGAGAGGATCGGTATCGAAGATCTGCTGGAACAGTGCGACATCTTCCTCGGAACAGACAAGAACCAGATCGGCTCGTGACAGTAAAGCCTGCTCCGTGCGAAATACAATCTCCAGGACCTCTCTTGCGGCATCCAGGTCACCAAGCAATTCGGTCCGAAGTAGAGCTTCGACATTGTGGGAGTCGTAGACAACAAGCTGTTCCACCCGCAATGCATCTGCGAGGGGCAAAAAGCACCAAGGGTGACTGAACACGACAATGTCTGCGCCGACTATGTGTTCTCTAGCAACACTCAAGTACTCCGGCGAACGACCGACCTGATCCGAAAAAGCACTATCAATTACGGTTCGTCCACCAACCCGTTCAGAAAGTGCTGCAGCGGCCGCGTGATGCGCGGCGGACAACGGCACGACGATCTCGCGCAGCCCTGGCGTGAGCTGATTGTCGTGATAAGCCTCACCAGGCCAGTCATAGCTACCGACGTAGGTGCATTCGATATTGGTACCGAGCGCATGGTAAAGGCCAAGCAACCGTTGGCGCCCACCTCCGACCGCCGGCGTGATCGGTTGCATGTCGATGACGGTGACGCGCAACGGCGTTTTCTTCATAGCTTCCATTCCCCTGCCAGTCTCCTATTGTGTCTCACGAAACCTCGATTAAACGGGCAACGATGTTTGCCCAGGATAATCCCCGAACCCACTCGCGACCCGAGCGACCAAACGTCTCGGCCAGCGGTCGATCTTGCCAGAGCATGTCAATATGTTTACCGATAGCTGCGGGATCAGGCGGGCAGACGTAGCCTGCCAAGCTTTGCTGAACGATCGCAGCAGCCTCACCCGAATCGCTGCAGGTGATCACCGGCTTGCCGCTGGCAAATGCTTCGAGGGTGACATAGCCGTAATCCTCACGCGTGGGTGTGAATGGGACGGCGAAGGCTTCGGCATAGAGGTCCACCAGTTCGGTATCCGAAACGCGTCCACGGAATTCGATTCTGGGATCGCCAGCCGCCAGCGCGCGCAGATCCTCCTCGGCCTCACCGATACCGGTGATAACCAGTCGCAGCGGCGCGCTCACATTTCGCATGGCACGAATGATCAGGTCCACGCGCTTCCAAGGGTGAAGGCGACCAGGAAGCAGCAGGTAATCGCCTAGCGGACCGACACGAAAAGCATTGCTCCACAAGGGAGGATGCAGGACCTCCGCATCCAGACCATTCCATGCGCGCAATCGCTTGGAAACTTCATTACCGATCGAGAACACTTTGCGACAGTGCGGTACAGCCAATGCCAAGGTATCGAGGTGGTGCACCAATTCCCGCTGTGCTTGAAGTTCCGGCCCCGCGTCGGGAAACACCGTATCAAACATGTCATAAAACACGCGGATGGTGTGTACCAGATAGCTGACGTGGCGAGGATGCCGTACCAACCAGGTTGGCGCCTTGGTCGAGACGACCAGATCGAACGCGGAAAGGTCGAGATCGTAGCAAGTCACATAGTTCTGCTTGATATGGTCGAACGTAGACTCATCGGCCACCACAGGCACTTCCTGTGCATCGTGCCCGGCCTGACAAAAAGCCCCTACCAGAGCATCATAGAAGCGCTCAGCGCCTCCTGCCTCACCGGTCTGGGAACGCACCGTGACAATCGCGACTTTCACGCAAGACCACCCCCGACGCGACGCATGTCCGCATCAACCATCATAGTAATCAGCTGCTCCAGCGACGTCCTTGATGCCCAACCAAGCTTCTCCTTCGCCTTGGCTGGATTGCCCAACAATACATCTACTTCGGCCGGACGGAAGAACTGCGGGTCGGTGATGACGTAGTCTTCGTAGTTCAGGCCCAAGTGACGAAAAGCGATCTGGCACATGTCGCGGACGGTCGTGGTGATTCCAGTGGCTACCACGTAGTCATCGGCCCGCACCTGTTGTGCCATCAGCCACATGGCCTCGACAAAGTCGCCGGCGAAACCCCAATCACGTTTCGCGTCGATGTTGCCCAAGCGAAGTTCCTTCTGTCGCCCAAGCTTGATCGAGGCCGCCGCGTGGGTAACCTTGCGGGTAACGAATTCGATACCTCGCAACGGTGACTCGTGATTGAACAGGATTCCGCTTGACGCATGCAGGCCGTAACTTTCACGATAGTTCACAGTTGCCCAATGTGCCATCAGCTTGGCCACGCCATAAGGGCTGCGCGGATAAAACGGTGTGGTTTCGTCCTGGCGCTCTGCCTGGATCAAGCCAAACATCTCGCTGGTCGACGCCTGGTAGAAGTGCGCGTCCTGATTGACGATTCGTACGGCCTCGAGTACGTTGATGGCACCCACTCCGGTCACTTGCGCCGTCAACACCGGTTGTTGCCAGGAGCTGCCGACGAAGCTCTGCGCAGCAAGGTTGTAAACCTCAACAGGTTTGGAAACTTCCATCGCTCGCACCAGCGACGACAGGTCCATCAAATCACCTTCGATATAGGTTATATCGGATTCAACGCCGACCTCGCGCAAACGCCAGCGCATGTCTGACCCGCGACGCGCCACCAATCCGTATACCTTGTAGCCCTTTTCAAGAAGAAGTTTCGCAAGATAAGCCCCGTCCTGCCCGGTGATCCCTGTGATTAGTGCGCTTTTGCTCATGGTGTTTCATTCATCCTAAAATGTTCAAGTATTTGCACGAGCGAAGCCTCGAGCGAAATCTGTGGTTTCCAACCGGTATCCCGCTGCAACCGTTCGCTACTGGCCACCATCCGACGTTGTTCGTTCGGTCGCAATCGCGCTTGATCCTCATCTATTGCGGGATCAACCCCAGCCAGCTCACAGAGCTGCCGCAGGATGCTTCGTATCATTACCTCACGGCCGGATGAAACATTATAGACGGTCCCGGACTTCCCTTCGCGCAGCAGCGCCGCATAAGCCCTGACTACATCCCGCACGTCTGAAAAATCCCGGCTCACGTCAAGATCCCCCACAGTCATGCGCGCCTCCTGCTCGCCGGCTGCGATGCGACAAATCTGGCGGGCGAACCCGGGCACGACAAAGCGACTGTCCTGCGCCGGTCCGATGTGATTGAAGGGCCGTGCGATCACCACATCCATCTTCTCGCTGAGATGCCACTGATTGCAGAGCATCTCGGCGGACAACTTGCTCACCGCATAGGGATTCCGCGGCACCGCAGGGTACAGCTCTGAAACCGGCAGCGCTTGTTCCGGCACGGATCCATAGACGTCACCGGAGCTCACATAGAGCAGTCGCCCGGTGAAAGCATCATCGCGCAAAGCGCACAGCAAGTTGAGGGTGCCGAGGAAATTGACATCGAACGTTTCGCGCGGGTTCGCAAAGGAATCCGGAACGAAACTGCGCGCTGCGAGATGAACCACCCAGTCCGGCTTGACCGACGCGATGGATGCCCGCAGCCCATCAACATCGCGTATATCCAACCCTTCGGGCATCGAATGCAGCTCGCATTCACCGAATACGCCTGCAGCCACCATTTGTACCATGTGATGACCTACGAACCCTCCTGCGCCCGTGACAAAGAGACTGCGCATCTGTTTTTTTGATCCCTGGCTGACCCGGATCTTCGCGCTGGTCATGACTTTCTCGCGATAACTGCGTAATCAGGCGACGCCGTGAACCATTCAATCATCTGGTTGATCTGCACAGCACCGGGCATATCCGCGGATACTGGTGCGATGGCAGCGACGCCACGATGTTCGGAAAGCCTTTCGATGACGGGCGACATGAACCCGCGCTCCTGAACAATCCACTGCAGCAGCGCTGGTGGAATCGGATTTCTGTGCGTCGGATCAAGATAGAAAAAGCAGGCACCGACGGTGACATTTTCCGGATTGGGTGTCTCGAGAATCAACACACCACCCGGCCGCAATACGCGTATTGCTTCATCTAACAGCCTGATCAGAATATTGTGCGGCAGATGCTCCACCAAGTGCATCGAGGTGATGGCAGCCAGTGAGTTGTCCTCAAGACTTCGCAGATAGTCGACAACATCGGCTTCGACAACATCAAAGCCGCGGGCCAGCGAGTCCCCGAGCATCACATTGTTGAGGTCTACACCGCGGCAATGGTAGCCCGCCTCAGTCAGGACTTCGAGCCATTCGCCACGCCCACAACCGAGGTCGAGTACAACGCCACTACCTTTCTCGATGCCTGCCGCCGCCAATGTTTCGAGATAGTGCGCGGCGCGCGTCTTGATGTCTTCCCGTTCCCCGCGAAACGCATCTTCGAAGGAAACGTATTGCGCGTTCAGGATCTGGTCCCCTGCTGATGTCTCATCAGTGATGGCACGCTCAGCACCCTCGTATACTCTTCCGACGGCTGTATCCAGGAAGGTCATCAGCCTGCGCTGAACGTCAAGGAGACTGCGGCGGTTTTCCAGGGTATTTTTGCCCAGAAGGGCCGTCGTCGAACCTTGCTCGTTCAAACGCTGCCGCAGTTCGTGCTCGTGTTGCTCGCGCTCCACCCGATAGGAGCGCAGCTCCTCGCCCAGATGGGCTGTGGCCTCAGCCTGCTCGCTCAGGCGCTGCCGCAGCTCGTGCTCGTGCTGCTCGCGCTCCGACATATAGGCGCGCAATTCCTCGCCCAGAAGGGCTGTGGCCACACCCTTCTCGCTCAGGCGCTGCCGCAGCTCGTGCTCGTGCTGCTCGCGCTCCGACATATAGGCACGCAATTCCTCAGCCAGATAGGCTGTGGTCTCACCCTGCTCGCTCAGACGCTGCCGCAGCCCGCGCTCGGGGTGCTCGCACTCTACCCTATGGGCGCGCAATTCCTTGCCCAGATGGGCTGTGGCATCGCTCTGCTCGCTCAGGCGTCGCCGCAACTCGTGCTCGTGCTGCTCCCGTTCCGCTTGGAAGGCGCGCAATTCCTTACCCAGATGGGCTGTTGCCTCACCCTGCTCGCTCAGACGCTGTCTTAGCTCGTGCTCATGCTGTTCCCGCTCCGACATATACGCGCGCAATTCCTCACCCAGATGGGCTGTGGCCTCGCTCTGCCCGCTCAGGCGCTGCCGCAACTCGTGCTCGTGCTGCTCCCGCTCGGACATATACGCGCGCAATTCTTCACCGAGATTGGCTATTGCCTCACTCTGTTCGCTCAGGCACTCCCGTAACTCCTGCTCCTGCTGTTCGTGCTCCGCCTTGTACGCGCGCAGCGCGTCACCTTGCGCTTTGGCAGACATTTCCAACGTATCAAGCCTGGTAAAAATGGTCCGAATATCCTCCATTTTCGCCATCTCTGATTGCATCAGTTCAGCACGTTTGGCCAATGCCCTCATGGTGATGCCAATATCCGCAAACTGAGCCTCAAGTGAATCGTCGATACCATTCAGCAGCTGACCAATAGACTGACTCTCACGTGCTGCCGATGTCTCTATTGCCGACAAACGTGTGGCCAAACGCGGTAGTCTGTAAACAGCCATCGCGAACCCCAAGACGCTGCCCAGGACTGGAATACGACTCCATTTATGCAGCTTGTAAGGCAACAGGAGCCCATCAATGTGAACGCTATGCCGCATTCCCTCGTCCGAGAACCGAATCAAACCGAGAATCTCGACTTTACTCAGCGCCCCGGTCCGCAACGCCTCCAAGTAATAACCTCTCCCGTTCGGGTCCGCCGGCCGACGCAAGGTCACCCGATAAGCTGTATCAATGAAATCCGCATCTGAAAACTGCAGAAGGTCCCCCAGTGCGTACTCTCGGCGGACCGGAAGTCGGGACACAAACGGCTCCCAACGTGGCAAACTGACATAGTCAGTGGGGCGCTCGGGAGCTGGTTGAGAGGCGGCCCGTGCTGAGCTGGTGCGGCGGCGGCTAAGCTCCACCTTTACGCGTCGCATGATTTCTTCCAAACTCAACTCCGAAACCACTTGAGGTTCCGGACCTCCGGCCGGAGAGGACGTTCCCCGACCGACTCCCGCCTGCTGCTGCCCTTCAAGCTCCTCGCGCAAGCGAGCCATGATCTGATCCAAGCTCATATCCCCAGAAATGGGAAACAACGCGGCTGGATTCGCAGACTGGGCACGGTGCTTACGCTCATCATTTTTATTCATCAATTTCACCGTTCTTGTAGCTGCCCGAGTACCTTGGTACGTTTGCAGCGTCGTAAACACTCATGAACGATAATACAGGGTTCTCTATCAAGCCTCTGCTGATCAGAGATCCCTGGCGGCATTTAGACCCATATCCTTACACTGCCGTACCTGGTGGCCATCCGCAATTAATGTCAATCGCGGAGGAACCCATACCATACCAACAAATTGCGGGCGCTGTGTATTCGCAACGGTAAAAACAAGTGCCAGATCACGCCATTCGTAATTATTGACAAGGTGAGTTTCTGTACTAGACAAGGCGACCGAAATGGAATAACTACCTGCACCGAGGTTCATTGGAAAACTTGCTCGTAGCTCAAATACTTCTCCGCTTGACGCATCCTCAATGACCTGTTCAGAGTAAAATGTATTAGTGCCGAATATCGGCTGCCCCAGACGATCTCGTATCATGTATCCAATCACAAGTCGTTCAACGCGCGTTTGAACTCGAACCTGGATAACCAAATCCGTCAAGTCGCCCACACCGACGAATTCAACGGAGTTTCCGTAACGATCCTCAAGCCAGACACGTTCTACTATCGCCTCACCAGTCCCGGATATAGTCGCCGAAGAGCCATCCTCCGCGCGCGACTGCTGCACAGTCCTGTTCTCCTTTTCAGCGATCATCGCATTGTAAAGGTCAAGCACCTGCTGCGGAGTACCGTCAGCGACCATACGGCCCTTGTCGATCATGACGGCGCGATCGCAGAGCGCTTGCACAGCGCTTTTATCATGCGAAACTATCAGCAAAGTGGTACCCGCTTCGCGAAACTCCCTGATTCGTTTGAAGCACTTATGTATGAAATACGCGTCCCCCACTGCAAGCGCTTCGTCGACAATAAGAATTTCCGGTCGCGCTGCTGTCGCCAGGCTGAAAGCGACACGCATCTGCATGCCACTTGAATAAGTTCTCAAGGGCTCGTCAAAGTAGGCACCAATTTCTGCAAATGCCTCCATCTCAGGTACAAGCTTTTGTATTTCGATACGTGAAAAACCCATTAAGCCGGCAGCATGCGTGACGTTCTGGCGACCCGTAAGATCGGGATCGAACCCCATCCCCAATTCAAGGATCGCAGCGATTCTTCCGCCAGCACGCACGGCACCTTCGCTAGCCCCAAGCGTGCCAGTGATAAGCTTCAGTAGCGTGCTCTTGCCGGCACCATTTTGACCAACAATGCCAACTGCCTCACCTCTTCGGACAACGAAACTGATGTTCCGCAATACCCAGTTCTCGCGAATTTTCAGCGATTTCCAGCCGAACCAACTGCCGAATCGGCGCCATTCGCTTCCATACTCGCGAAACGACTTTCCGATATTATCAATATGCAAAACGACGTGAGTCATAGTACGTCCGCCATATCGGGAGCGGATCTTCGAAACAACAGAAGAGATATAAACAATAATATTATCGCCACAATACCCACGGGGAGAAACGCCGCCATAACCGGACTACGCCCGTAGACGAGCACATCTTGATAGTCAGTCACAATCCAATACATGGGATTAAGCGCCAGAGTTGCACGAAGCCTGGGTGGAATAATCGATGACATGTAGACTACAGGTGTCAGCCAGAACCATAGCTGTAGCACGACATTCATGAATTGAGCGACGTCTCGCACGAAAACATTTAGAATACCAAGGAATAGCCCCAGCCCCAAGGCAAAGCTGGCAGTGATCAGTATCAGGAAGGGCATCCACCACAATGCAGCCGTTGGGGCATGCCCAAGGAGGATAAAGACAACCACCGTCACCAGAAATAAGAGTAAATTATTCACCAACGCGGAGCCCAAGGTGATAAGCGGAAGACATACACGTGGAAAGACGATTTTCTTAAGCATGCTTCCATTATCGACAAAAACTGTAAGAGAGCGCGTAATTATCTCACTGAACAGGGACCACCCCATCATGCCAGCGAGCAAATAGATGGAATAGGCGTAAGGGCTGTCAAGGCCAGGCAACTTGGCTGTCATGATTCGCGACAGCACCAACGAATAAATCGCCACCTGTGCCAGTGGCTGCAGGATCATCCAGAGTGCACCCAGTTTGCTCCGCGCAAAGCGTGAACGCAGATCATTTCTGACTGATGAAGCGATGAAATGCCGGTAGTGCCAAATTGCCAATAACATCTCTTTCATATAATGCGTGCCTGTTTGGAAGTGCCAGCGGTCAATCTGACGCAACATCAATAAAATTGATGATCGTGATGGTTATTTCTTCAGCGCTTCGATCCGCCGAATGATCCGCTCCGCCGCAATACGTGGCGAAAGCTTCTCGCGTACATCGGATGCTGCCTGAGCGCCGATCGCTGCCGCGAACCGTGGGTCCTCGACGAGGCGACGCATATGTGCTGCTGCCTGGCGTACGTCAGGCTCGGCCCAGCGCTGGCCAGCATGGTGCAGATACTCGCCTTCACCTACCGGCACCAGCCGATAATCGATCAGGCAGCTGTTGTCCGCCGTCATGTAGTCCATATTGCCGGACCAGGCCGTGGCGATCACTGGCTTGCCCAGGCGCATGCATTCCGCAAGCCCCAAACCGAATCCCTCTGCGCGGTGCAGCGACACGTAGGCATCCGCGCAGCGTTGCAATGCCTGCATGTCACCTCGATCGATCACCTCATCACGCACCACGATACGCCAGTCGGCAGCTACTGCATTCAGTAATTCGCGCAGCTTTTCGGGGTGGCGATGGCCATTGCTGGACTTGATCAAAAGCCGGACATCTGCCCGTCCATCCGCGAACGCCTTATGGAATGCATCGATAACGGCCAGTGGATTTTTGCGGGCCAGGAAGGAGTTGAAATCGAAGCTGGTGAGAAAGATGAATGCATCCTCGTCCAGACCGAAATCCGCACGCTGCAAACCGCGGTCATCGACCTCATCGATGGGCAATGGCACGTACAACAATGGTTTGTCGGTCACCGATCTGATCGCTTCCCCAATAAAGCTCGACGAGACCATGATCTCGTCAACCGCCTGCAGTGCCGGCAGCCATTCCTCCGGAAAGCTCTCCAATTCCCAAAACCAGCAGGCAATCGTATGGCGACCGGCCAGACATTCACGCCCGACACTTGCCATGGCCTCGTCAAGGTAGTCCGGGTTGACGAAAACCAAATTGGTGTCGTAGGGCGTGTCCGTACCGATAAGATGATCGAGGCTGATGTCATCCATACCATGCGGTATGTCGATGTCGATGTTGTGTATGGCCACCGGATAACACTCGGCGAGAAGGGCGCGTGCATAAAGACGGACACTCTCACCGAGCCCGGACTGACTGCGGGCATAGGCAAAAATGTTCACGCCAGCCGCTGCACCAAACTCGTTGCGTCGTACGGCTTCTGGCAACGGCGAGGCAGACAAACTCGCGCGGCGTTGCCAATTCGCCGTTCGCTTGAAGCTGACTTGCCCACGGACACGCACCGCAAGGGTCTCGGATACCCTGTTGCGAAGAATCTGGGGAAAATGACGATAGATGCTCCTCAACCAGGGCTGCCGACGAATCCACGCCGACAGGTTGAGCAGCGCGAGCCCAGCACCCTTCCTTGGCTTGCCTGGGGTGTTCACCACAGGTCACCAGCCACAATGCTGCTACCGACATAGGTAGATCTGCATGTCATCATTCAGCTACCCAGTGCGTGCGTCAGCTCCTCGCGCAGATCGGCAATATTCTCCACCCCCACCGACAGCCGCACCAGAGCATCGCTGATCCCCAGCCGCTTGCGGTTGGCCGCCGGCACCGAGGCATGGGTCATGATCGCCGGGTGCTCGATCAGGCTCTCCACGCCGCCTAGCGATTCGGCCAGCGAAAACAGCTCGCAGCGTTCCAGCATGCGCCTGGCCTTTTTCAGCCCGCCCTTGATCTCGACGCTGATGATGCCGCCAAATCCGTCCATCTGGCGTTTGGCCAGCGCGTGCTGCGGATGGCTCTTGAGGCCGGGGTAGATCACCCGCTCGATCGCCGGATGCACCTCCAGCCACTTCGCCAGTTCCAGCGCGCTGGCGCAATGCGCCTGCATGCGCAGGTGCAGGGTCTTCAGGCCGCGCATGGCGAGGAAGGCGTCGAACGGCCCGGCAATCGCGCCGACCGAGTTCTG
>Ga0307375_10001645_pt1 | contig 24002 bp, 20 predicted proteins | sample TR1MG_FD_202531 | JGI IMG/M metagenome (GOLD analysis project Ga0307375, IMG submission 202531) | Soil microbial communities from Risofladan, Vaasa, Finland - TR-1 | ecosystem: Environmental > Terrestrial > Soil > Coastal area > Acid sulfate soil | place: Finland: Risofladan, Vaasa | collected...
TATTAACACTGAGATTATTTGCAACACCTGCGTTCAAGTCAATGAGCAGAGCACCCACACTTGAATCAGTGAAGTCACTAAGTACTTCAGGATAGGATTGTTGAATCAACGAAATTAAATCAGTCCTGATTTCTCCGAAGGTTCTACTTCCGTATTTAATTACATTTGTTGTTGTGTCTGTTGCCATGTCTTTTTAATTAAAAATTTAGTTCTAATTCACCGCTTTCACTAAACGCATCCTCACTATATGTGAATTTAATAACAACATTTAATTGTGTTTCTGAAATCGGATTGCCCTCTGAATCCAAATTCCAATTAAATTCGATACTGTTTATTGTCAATGCAGGAATATATAATGAAATCGTTCTTTTTATTTCTTTTTCGACTTCCGTTGCTGTTAGATTATCGTTTGGCTCAAAAACGTATTTCAATAAATTTGTTCCGAAATCCGGTTCCATATATCTTTCTCCTTTCTGAGTCAATAAAAGGAATATTAGGTCAGAACTAAAAGCATCCTTTGTCACCTTTGTCATTTGAAAATACGTGTTTGTCGTATTATCATCATTAAGCGGAAACTGGATATTATACGATACCATTATAATTGAGTTTTCTATAAATACTTAAACAAAAAAATCCCGACAAAATATTTGTCGGGATTTGTCTGAACTTGTCGGGACTTGTCTGAACTTGTCGGGACTTGTTATTATTTATATTAATTTTATTTCACGAGAAGTGAATCGTATCGATTTCGAATCAACGCAATTTGACCCTTCAAATCAAAATATTCTTTATCGTCTTCGTTAATTTTTCCGTCTTCCATCACTTTATCAACATCAACTTCCTTGAACTTCTCAGCAAACTTTTCTTCAAGACCCTCAATAAACTCAAACAAGTCAATAATACTTAGTTTAATTATGTCATCGATTTCAATCAATGTAGCGAGTTGTGCATTGACACCATCCCTCTCTTTAATCTTTGCCATCTGTTCTTCGTATTGGGAATTGAGAGCGACAGCTTCTTCTGGACTTACGTTCTTAACACCAGCAGCTTCAAGTCGTTTATCGAGGTCGCTTTGTGAACCAGCAACGGTTTTCTGGTCAGCCAGTTCATCTATCTTATTAATTCTTTGTGCTGCATCTGAATTAAAAACTTCATTTTCCACAGCGTCTTGTAGTTTCTTTAAAAATTCGCTCATAACTAATCTTATTTAATTGTTTCCATTTCAATACCATGAAATATCCAAACTTCATGAGTATCGTCATAATTTATTCTTTTCTCGAAGGAGTCTACACGAAATCCTACCAATTCACCATAATCATCACTAACATAGATAGACTTCATCAGTATCAGTTCACTAAAAATTTCAGTACCTTCGGTTATACCCGTTGTTTTATATTTCAAAGGTATGAAAAATTCTAACTGTCTGTGTTCAAAACCAATTTTTTTGATATGCATTGCTTCAGCAAGTTGTTCAATCTTATTGATAACGGTAATTGGAGTTCCATCAGCATTTCGTTCTTCACGAGTTATTTTAATTGGGAATTCCAATGTCTTGGATTTATTCAACATATCATTGACATGTAATTCATCATCAACGACTTCCTGTATTTTAGATAACCCGGTTTCAATTGGTTCATTGTTAATAATAGCCAGAAGTTCGTAGTCATCATCATTTGTTCTACGTTCCAACAACTCGGCTTCCAGTACTTCTTTCATTGTTTTCCCAGCATGTTTATGCTTATCATCAAAGAAACCAACATGGTCATATCGTCTCCCATATTTATCTTTTATTCCAACATTCATTCCCCATCTATCAGCAGCTACTGCTTTTTGATGTGCAGTGGCATTTAACATAAACTTATCTGCTTTCTTCAGGAGTTCATAATAATCTTGAACATATTTTTCATCACGTTGACCTTGTTCGAATTTTTGAAGTAACTGACTTCTAATCATTCTTTTATTGAACTTCTTCTTCTCGTCAACATCGAAACTGAACGCAGCTTCGTCTTGCATGGCAAAACCAAGATTAATGAATAAGGTGTGTACCTTAATATACGTCCACAAGATTATCTTAAATAAGAACTTTTTCATTATGCTTCCGGCAAATAATGTTGATAGGCTTCAAACATTCTCTCATCCTCATCACTATCTTTAAAATCAACTTTCTTAATGATACCTAATTTTCCCATCCTTTTCACTCTATCTTCTATTGATGTTTCGGCAAGGTATTCATCTATTTTCTCATCCAGTTCTACAGTACCTTTTGAAATGGTCTCGAACCTCTTAACCATTTCATATAGTTCCTTATCAAACAAACGAACATATTGCTTTGCGACCCAATTACCTAACATATTCCACATGCGACCAAAAAATCTTTTTGGTTCAACAACAGAAATCAGTGTTGGACTTTCAACATTGTATTGAACAGCAGAATAAAAATAATTTTTGTATGATTTCGAATTCAACATCTTCATAATATCAATTCGTTTTTTATTAGACAACTCTTTGGTTAACGAAAATGAAAATAAATTTCTGGATTCAATTAACTTGTAAAATTCAGGATGACAATCACCCACGTATTTCTTACTAAGTTTTTTGCCGATGTCGTTAATTCGTTTTTTTAGTTTTTTCATGATTACTTGTTTTTGTGTACGTTATTTTTGTTATAAATACTACAAAAATCTCGTTAAGTCACCGCTAACGTCTTAGCGACCACTTCCTTATAAAAAGCAGCACGCTTTTCAGTAACGTTTTTCAGGTTATAATCTTCCTTGAAATCTTCGTATAATTGCTCACCCAAACGTTTCCTTAAATCAGCATCTAACACCAACTGTTTCAGGTACTTCTTCCAATATTTGTGTGCGTTTTTCTCCGCACGAATTAACACGCAGTTTTCCATATGTCTACCATGCACATTATATGGTGGGATGTCACTGCAAACAATTGGAAGTTTTCTTGTCCAGCATTCAACTTGCTTCAGATTTGACTTCATTCTGTTAAACTCGTTGTCAGCAAGTGGTGCAATAACGATATCGGTTTCATCCAGTACATTTGCATACGCATTTGCTTTCTGGGTCCAACGTCTCGCAAAGTTACCTTCATTGTCATACTTCACACCTCTTTCGAAGTTCGTAAGCCAATTCATATAATCTTCGTTTTCAATAATCCTGTGATTATCTGTCAGGAGTTTTTCATAATAAAGATAAACGCTTTCTTCGGATTTAATATCCCTTTGTTTACTATCGAATACCTTCTCTCTATACTTATCTTTTATTTTAGCTGGGAGTGTAGGCATCTTGTCAACATCACCTCTGGTGTTATTAATTATTTTCACCAATTTCTGATTCCAAAGACCCATTTTCTGAAGTTCGTCTGCAAAATCCTGATTAAATGTAACATCAGTCGTACTACCTTCAGTATCCCAACCAGCAATAGTTACCTTGAACTTACCCTTGGTATCAGGACTGCTATTAAGAAAGTTTACTACACCTTCCAGTTGTTCGACATCGACCATGTGAGAACTACCTGCCATATAAGTAATCCTAACCAAATCATCTGGGTCTGGTTTCCATTTATCTTGGAACTGTTTCATCCATGTCGGGTCAATACTGTTATAAAATACACTAACATTATCCCTGCCAGTAACCTTACGAATTTCATCAGCAAATATATCTGTCGTGGTTGTAACGTAATCAGCAATTTTAAGGTTCTCCTTAATTGGAACATCCATTTGCTTCTCTTTGCTCATATTATAAAACGGGTGCTTTGGGTGTAATTTCCAGTAGTCATCAATATCCACAATAAGTATTGTACCTGATTTTTTTAGTTCTGCTGCTAAATTCATCATTATCTTGCTGTCTTGAATAAGTTGACGATGATAATGAACAATATGAAATGTTTTGAGGTAATCGACATATTCTGGTTTTGTAAAGTCGATTTGTGGATTGATTTCCACATAAAAATCATCTGAATGAAATCGTTCAAGTTCCATTGCAGGTGTCTGAGTTCTGAAATAATTTACCCCCGCACTATCGAGATTGTAAAATAAAATTCTGATTTTGCCGTCCATAAGTTTTTATAAATTTCTATAATATAATTATCACATATATTACTTATACGGATTTTGGGGGAGAATCTTGAATTTGCAATAAAAAAAGCCAGCAGATTTGCTGGCTTAATTACTAAATCATGGAAATTATATCACTTACTTGGCACTATCTTTTTCAGTATCAGCGACTTTAGGTCTACCTGCTGATTTTTTCTTAGCAGATACTGTTTTCTTTTCAATGGTAGTTGGTTTCGGTACAACTACCTTCTTATTAGATGTGTTTGGTACAGGTGCTTTCTTTGGAAGGTCAGCAGGACTGACTTCAACAACAGTTACCAATCCCTTTACTCGAAGTCTATGAACTGAGAGTGGGAGAGATGTTACTGTAAGAAACACACTATCACCGGGTTTTATTTTCATGGTTTTTTTAACCATATTATCAACGACTGTAATATCTAATTCAGAGTTGAATTTAAAATCACGTTTACCTACGAGATTTGTTCTGTTTGTTATTTTATATATGCTCATAATATTTTATTTTAATCCTTGTACTATTGTGTCACCGTATTTAATTCCATCATATCCCATTTTCATTGCTTTATTTGCAACTGCTTTATTCATTAAATTAACTGATGGCATATCATATTGCCCACTTATTTTTTCAAAATTTACGTTAGGGAACCAGATTCTTGCCAATATTTCAACAGGCACTTGTCCCTCTTTATAACTAACACCCAACTTTCCAACATCAAGAAGATTATCGAACTCGATTTCATATTTTCCAAAACCATCCTGTGGCTTCAACATGAAAAAATTACCAACAACACTGTTTTCTTTAACAGGTTCTTTTCGATATGCAATAAGTTTTTTGTTATTCAACGTTGGTTTTTCTGATTGAACTGCTGAGTTGTCTTCTTCAAGACTCATGAGAAATTCTTCATCACTAAAACCAGCATCCTTATCGTTATCCACGACATTGATTGCATCCTGTGCCACAACCTCTTCCATTTGTTGCGCTTCTTCGTATTCGTAGATGTCCTGTATTTTATTTAGATGTCTACAAGCGTCTTTGTCATTCATGTGAAGTTTAACTACCATAATGGGTTGTTGGTCAAGCATTGATTTAACCCATCTATGATGACCATCAAGAACTTTCATACTTTCACCCACCCAAATAGGTTTTTCATCCTTCAAATCTACCTTCCCAACTTCATCACTGAAAGTAACGCCTTGGGATGCGGTTAATTCATTCGGGTCAACTTTAAGTATTTCATATTCGATACCTTCGTCATCAAGTTTTTGTAATACAACATCGAAAGGCATGTGTACCTGTGGTAAAAAATATGGTTTATATCTCATGTCAATCATTCCGAGAATTTTATATAAATACTATGATTTGAAATTATTAATTTCTTCAAGAATAATACCCAATAACTTGTTGTTGGATTCCAATAGACTAATCTTGCCATTATCAACAAAAAACAAATGGTAGTGGATGTCCTGTGGTAAGTCGTCTTGGATTTTGGTATACTCTGCAATTTTGGCTGCGTTCTTATTCATGAAATCGTCATAAACCAGAATTTCTTTAAGGTCCGGGTTGTATTTCACGATGTTCATAATCACATCACCCTTGGATTCACCACCCCTTTTCAATATTATATCATCGACATTAATTTTATTGTTCTTAAGTATTTCCTCGACTTTTGAACGCAACTTTTCCATTCTGGAAGTCAGGATTATCACAGTAGTATCTGGAATACTCTTTTCTTGCTCCAATTGTTTTTTAATGCTTGGGAATGCTTTGATGTCAAACACTTCGGTATCAAGACTTTCTGGACGACCCCACCATCCATCATATGGATAAGGTTGCCCTTTTTTCTGTTCCCATTCCAGCTTTCCACTTTCCTTTTCCGGGGAATCAATCAACGTGCCGTCAAAATCAAATACAGCTAATCTTTTCATTCTTCGCTTACTTTTCCAGTTAATTCCAAAGGAAATCCAAGTGGTTTCCATTCAGTTAATTTATTTGACATGAATGGTTTTCCACCATCGGCTCTATTAACAGCCAATGTGATATGTGCTTTGGCATTCGTTGAATGATATCCTTCAACACCCACAGCCATTACCTTGTCATCCATTCCATAATCCACAACATTTAATATGATTTCAGTATTACCTGACATATCTTCTTTTTCCTTAGTGCCAATATCAAGCGGTCCCATCTTAATTGTCATGTGATGTGCAATGACTTCCCAGCCTTCTGGAATCATTGGGGTAAATACCTTGAGCAACTTGGCTCTTGACATGTCATCAAGAACAACTGCACTATAACTTACCCTTTTCACATTATCTTCTTTAAGTAAATCTCTATCGGTTAACGTCCAATACAATTCCTTTTTCAATCTTTCATCTGTTGAAAAATCTTCGTAGTTGTTCTGAAGAAATTCCAATACAGATTCTTTCGATGGGTCTGGATATCCGAGTGTTCCACCTTGGGTGTTCCAGACATCGTATTCCTTCATAAAAAATTCTACATCAACCATTTCACCATTAACATCCCAAACAGGATTTTCGTAGTTGTCCCAACCTTCTTTAATGTCAGTAGGACTTTGTTGTACCAAAGATAGTAATTCTTCCTTATTATTTCTAATTTTGTCGTCATATACTTTCACCAGCATTTGTTTCAATGCATCACCAATCTGCTTTCCCTGTAATCCAAGTCCCATTAAATCATTGCCGTTAACAGCGAGTTCCCCAAGTGTTTTTGGGTATTTACCACCGAGTAATTCTTGTGCTGCGACAGTAATTGCTTCAGGAAGAATCTCACTTTGAAGCATATCTTTTGAAGTCACATACACATTATGTGCTGCTGTTCTCGTTTTCATAACATCAAATTCGTTGGCAGCATCATATGCGTGTTGAAGTGCCTTTATTTGTTTTTCGGTCACCAAATCACCCTTCAGGTTGTTTTTCACGAACCCAACAGGGTCTCGTAATAAACGTGTTAACAAGAACAGGTATTCACCCATTGTCTTCACACCTTCGAAATCACTGCGGTCAATGGTTGATGTTTTCAAGTCATAACCGAAAATCTGCTTAAACAAACCTGTGTTCTGTAACAATTGCGCACCAATTCGTTTATTGCCTTTCTTAACAATTTTATCTAATTCGATTAAGATTCTCTCAGCAGGAATTTCCTTGATTTTTTGTGCATTGGTCTTAATCATTTCCATTGTTGTTGGTTCAATTACGAACCCGAAACGACTTGCGAACTGCACAGCACGTAACATTCTCAATGGGTCATCGCTAAACGCCACTGGATTAACAATTCTGATTATCTTGTTCTTAAGGTCTTCCTGACCACCATATGGGTCAACAATATTACCTTCACTATCTTTACCAATAGCATTGATGGTAAAGTCTCTGCGCTCCAAATCTTTTTCAATTGGTAATTCATGGTCAGAGGTAACATCAAAATCTTTGTGCCCACCACCACCAGTTGCTCTTTCGGTTCTGGGAATCGCAATATCAATTTCTTCAGTACTACCTTTAGGCACGAACTTAATAACACCAAAACTTGCACCAACAGTATTGACCTTTCCATATTTAGAAAGTAGTTGTTCAAGTTCATCCATAGGAATGCCAGTGATAAGAATATCAAGGTCTTTACTTTCCTTACCCAGAAACTCATCACGCACGGCTCCCCCAACACTATAAATCTTTCCACCGAGACTCTCGATTTCCGATTTAAATGGTAGGTCACCCAATTGCATTATGTCGCCTTCTATCATCAATTTACTATAATCTGTTTTTTTTGTCTTTCCGTATGTCGGTAAAAATTCGTTAACAAAATCAATTTTGGGATTCCTACGTTGTGCAGCATCCATGAATTTCTGATAAACAGGTGCTGCTTCTGCATGTGTGGGGTAACCCTCGAAACCCCAATCAGGTCTTAATTCATCAGGATACATTGCCTGATTACTTTCCCCAAGCAATATTTTATTAGTGTCATCTAATCTCGTTACTGTCACATAATCTGTTGGTAACGTATCATCCAGAGATGACATATAATCTTTATGAAGTAGTCTGCGACTATTTAAAACATCAATAATTATTTTATGAATATGGTGGCTTCTCTGCTCAACGAAAAAATTACCTGCTTTATCAATAACACCCCTAACATTTTTTCCTATATTATCAAGTGTCTGTGGATTCTCTATGATTTGCCAATCAATTTTGGGGTCGTTATAAATAACTACATTTTCTTCACTACTCTTTTTTTTTCTGTATTCGTCCTCAAAGTTATCAAATTCCGGTTTAACACCAAACTTCTCAGCATATTTATCTCCAACACCTTCCTCAATATCTTCTTCAGTCAAAGCACTAAACTCTAAGTTATTGATATCACCTTGATTACAGGCATCTGAAGTACCATCGGCTTTACCACCAAGACGACATCTTTTTTTAACGGTCACGGCTTGTGAACCGGGAACCCATGCTTTCTTACGGTCTTCTGTCATTTCAAATTCATCATCAGTAGCATCACCAACCACATGATTATATTCAAGGTCTTCATCCAGACCATCACCACCATACATTGCTGAATTGGCATCCAGATTATTTTGATTCATAGGAGAACTATCCTCACCATTATTATATGCCGGGAAACCATCTTGTCCCAAGTCGCTATCAGTACTGAATTTAGAACTACCGTCTTCATCAACATTAACATCAATTTTTTCAGCATCCGTTGGTTGCAGAAATCCATTACCAAATCCAACATCAAAGAGACCAATCGCACCGCTTTTCTTGTAGCCAAGATTATATGGATTATAATATTCAATTACGGACTCCACACCGTATTTTTCAAGTTCTTCGGCAATCCTTAATATGCTGAAAAAGAATTCAGCATCTTCGCTGTTCTTTTTAAAATAACGGTCAACATCATCCTTATTAACGTCATGGTCAAATTGATAACCATAAAGATAGGCTTCAAGAGCTTCTTTATAATCGATATCAAAGAAAGTCTTGAAAGCGTATTCAAGTCTGTCATACATACGTTTGAAATAAGCAGCATCTGTTTTCAATTTTTCCAGAATAATTGCATACGTTTTAGGGAAATCGGGGTTTGTCTTAGACTCTACCTTATATACTTTGTATGGTTGTGCGATATATTTTAATGGTTTTCCTATGAGTTCAAGATTCTCTGCTGCCTCACTATTGTCACTGGTTATTTTCAAGACCTTATTATCACCAATATCATATGCCACACCAAACAATCCATGTCCGAGATAATGTGGTTCAACACCAAGTTTTTTTCCGATTTGAATAGCAACTGCATCAGCACGTTCTCTGGGATAGTCTTCGTTAATTTGACCTTCAGTAACGTTCTCCGGTAACGTTATTACGTTTTTACCAACATTGGGTTCTGGTTCAAAGTGACCTCCAACATCAAAGAATTTTAACGCACCATTACTATACCCAAGATTTGAATTCGAAATATAATCAGTTGACTTGATTCCTAAATCAATTAATTCTTGTCTGATATTCGTTATTCCAACAATAAGGTCATGTGCTGCTTTTCTATCGGCTTGTGACACATTCGCTTCGGGGTTTTCAGTTAACAAGGTCTTGGCAAATTCAATGCTTTTATTATAATCGAATCTATCTTTTTTTCTGATGCCAGATAAAAAATCTTGATAACTATATTCAGGAAATATTTTATTGATATCTGCTTCCATTTTTATAAACTTATCAAGTGGTTTGTTGATAATGTTTTCTTGAAGAATGGCGAACACCGATTTATTCTTTTCAGTATCAACTACCTTGTAAATATTATATATGTCAGCAAGATATTTAGCTCCGTTTCTCAGTACGATAAATGCTGCATCGGCTTCACCCAAATCAGTAGTTAGTTTCAACACAACCCTATTGTTTACTTCAAACGCAACACCATTTCCACCATACCCCAGATAACCAACACCACCCAAATCTAATTTAGCAGCAACTCCTTGTGCTAATTCAATCGCATATGATTTATCATCCAATGTATCATAATCAACTGGTGGTATTGGAGCGTCTTCATTAATAACATATTCCTCTTTCATCAGAGGGTCTCTATCATAATATCCTTGCTCAATAAGATATTGTTGGAGTTCAAGAAGATTGTTGAAAAACTGTTTTTTGTTGTCAACACTATTTAACGTTTCTTTAAGGTTGTTAACACATTCGTGGAAACAATCACTTAAGAATGGTAATGAACTAACTGGCTTTTTAGGGTACTTACGTTTTTTTGATACGAAATCAACGAACCGTTCATTGATAACACCCGGTCCATCACTGACACTATAGGGCATGAGACCCCACATACCATGTCTTTCATTAGCACCTACGTTTCCGATGTCAGAAAGTATGTCATCATTCCCATCTTGGAAACCATATAGCTCATACATCTGATGTCTTTGTTTTCTCTGTGGACTGTAATGGGTATTAAAGACTTCATCATTCAAGCCGTAATCCGTTAATACAATTGTTGGTTGACCATCACGGAGAACCTCACCATATGTGCTGGGTCTTCCCATATCACCGGGAGTCTGACCGTAATTAACAACAAAAGTAATTAAATCGCTTGCAAACTCATTTTCCCAAAAAAATTCCTCAACTTCTTTGTCCTGACCAAACATTTTTCTCCCACCTTTATTTTGGTCAACAGTATTTCTTAGGAAATAATATAAATCATTAAGACTTGGAATTCCTGTAAGTTCTTTGATTCTTTTTTCATTAACCATTTTAGCCTGTTCTGAAACCAACCAACTATTATCATCGGCACTATCAAAAATTTCAGTAACAACATGCAGTGTATCTGCATAATAACCAACACCAGCTTCTGCTTCGTTCTGTGCAATACCTTTGGCATTTTTCGCTAACTTAAAAACCTTTTCACCATCAATATCATATACAACTCTACCACTCCCACTACCAATTCTTTGTAGATGTTCGTTGGCGAAATCCATTCTTCCCTTAAATGAACGAATTTGATTGAATCCTTCTAAGAATTTTGGAAAGTCTTCGTATTTCATACCATCAATATTTTTACTATATTCATAAATACAGAATTAATGGTAAAACAGATAAGAAAAAGCAGAATGATTATTCTACTTTTTTGTTTTGTTTTGTAGTTTCCTGATGGTTTGGTACACAATCTTTTCTATCAGGTCAGTGTTTTCATTTAGAACGTCTTTGATTCGTTCCACGGCATACATCTCAATAACCGTATTTTTAATTGCGTCTTCCAGTACAGGAGCAAAGTTCTCAACTAAATGATTATTAACGATTAATCTAACACTTTCAGTTAACGCAGCTTCGTTTATTTGTACACCCCCGGCTGACGTTCCTGCTGGCAAAGATGTCAACATTTGTTGTCCACCATAATTAACTGTTGATGGCATTGCAGCAGTTGGTGCATTACCTGTAATAGCGTTAAGTGAGTCTGCCAGTGTCTGCTTTCTCATCTTTTCCATGTCCTCAAACAACTTATGGTCCCTTTCTTCTGACTCTTGTATGGGTTGAGGTCGAGCTACAGGTGTTTGTGCGGGTGTAGGTACAGAGTCTCGAATCGGGAGAACTGCCTTTTCACCTTTCTTTATAGAAGCTTCATTTCCAACAGTTTTTATTAGACTTGATGAAGCTGTCTCATGACCATGTTCCAGTGATTCCAATAAGCCATGTAGAAACACATCTCGTGGTGCTGCTCCAGAACCTGCTGGAGTTCTCTCCTTCTTTCTACTATCAATTTCGTTTTTGAGTTTATCTAAATTAACCTTCTGTGCCATTATTATAATATTTTATATTTTTTTATAAATACTAAATTTTTTTGCAAAAACACTATCTATTAATAATTTTATTGAAAAAGCGTTGGATTTTCTACATCGCTACTAACGCTTTTATCGAATTTTTCCTTCTCCCTTCTAACAAAATCTTGTTCTGCTGATGTTTTTTGTCTGTTATTTAATACAAGTTCATCATACAATTGTTTAAGATTACCAACAATTGCGTTTTGTGGAAATCTATCCCTGATTGTTTCGGGTCTGAAATGATATTTGTTTTTATCATCAACCGCAACAAACAAATCTCCGGTCTTCTCCTTACGAACATTCATTGCGATATCATATAACTTCTGAATTGTCGCAGCATTCATTGGTCTTCTTGCAGCATTGGCATTGTAAAATGGTTCCCATCTTTTTACTTGCTGAACATCCGGTTCTGGTTTAGGAACCACCGTTGGTTCATCTGTAGCTCCTGCTTTCGCAAAACCAATCTTCAACTGCTGCGTTGAAACCCATGCAATACGTCCACCACCCATTTGCTTATCACCACTTTCATCATATTTTGGTGGAATAAGCACATTTCCATCATCATCTTCAAACTTATCACCTGTGGGATATAATTTCGCTATTTTATCTACACGAAATAATCTCCAACCCGGCTTTGTTGAACCATCAGTATCAGTCCATCTTTCATGGTCATCTTTCGGTGCTGGTGGTCTTGGTGGACGTTTGGCGTGCGGACCCAGACTCTGGCTTCTACCTTTGTCTTGCCATGCACGAAGTACGGTATGACCCTTTCCAGTCTTACCGAGAACAAATGGTCTTATTGTACGATAACCTTTTTCAACATTATCATCCCCATTGTAGTAGAGATAGACATATTCATGATTATCAATGGCATCTTTAATAACATTTTCACCGACAGCCTCAGTTAAAAGGTGACGAAGACTCCTGATGTGGTCAAATATTATTTTTGCCTCGCTAATCATTCTTACTCAACTACTGTACCTCTACCACTAACAGAACCATCTACTGAACCAGCATCATATTGTCTGTTTGTGTTATATCTGTTCTTAGCTGCTGCTGTTTCACGTGATTTGATATCCGTAGCACCACCAACTTGATTGTTCTTCTCGCCCTTACCCTTTTCATCACCATCAGATAATGCATTGGCATGACCTAATTCGTAAGAATCGTTCTGGTCGTAGCTGTTTCTTGCAACTTCCTTCTTTCTGAACTCAACACTAATTTTTTCTAAATTACTCATTTTTTCTGTTTTAGTTATTCAAATTATTTTTATATAAATACAAATCAATCGTATTTTTTAAACACGAGCATAATGTATTCAACTAAATTTGGCACAATGTCCAGATAATCCATTTCTTCAACATCGTACCAGCCATAGCCAACATTTTCTTTACCATCAAGCTCAATATCAGTAGGGTCACCATCATATCTACACGCAAAAATGTGCTCAATACTCTCTGGTCTTCTTTGAATCGTGAATGATTTAACAAATTTTTTAATTTCCAAACCAGTTTCTTCCTTGATTTCCCTTTTACAAGCTTCTTCGGGACTTTCACCCTTTTCAATACCACCACCAACAAGTGCCCATTTGTTTGGCATCCATTGTTTTTCGTAATCCGAACGTTTTAACAACAAAATCTTATTATCATCATTAATAATTACAGCAACAGCATTTTTATCAAGCTCTTTTTTTGCTTCATTTAGTTCCGGTGCATCATAACCAATACTGATTCCCATATCTACATCAGCATCCATATCCTGTCTTCTTTCCTTAGACGTTTCAACAGCATCTCTGTCGGCTTGCAGTGTCGAATCAACGAAATTTCTCATCATATCACCACCCGCAAGTGCATGTTGTATCCTATCACCAAAATCAGCATTGTAGTTATCAAAGAAATTCTTCAATCTCTTCATTGCTTGATACGTAATTTGACCCGCTCTAAGGATGTTTTTAGCTCGTTTTACGCCTTCTCCCTGCGGATTGGATACAAGGGTTGCCTGAATGCTTTTTAAGACCTCTGGGGGAACCTTGTAGGTTTTATTGTAAAGTTCTGAATTCATTAGTCAGTTTCTAATAAATTTATGATTTTCTTTTTCTTATCAGCATCTAATTTATTAATAAGACCAGCAATTTTCTTGAGCTTTGCGTCCTGAACTTCACCATCCTCACCCTTCTTTGTAAATTCATCGTTCTTTTTATCAACCATCTTATCTTCAAACATAACGGCTTCAGCAAGATTCTCCTTGAATTGCTCGTCAAGATTCTTTAATGACTTTTCAAAATGTTTTTCGATTGCTTTAAGAATTTTATCGGCACAGATAACACTATGTTTCATAGTTTCATCTGAAATTTCATCATCAGTAACGTGTTTACGATAATCAGGTTTTATTTTTTGTGGATTTCTAAAATAATGGCTTAGAATATCAACATATCTTTGATTTAATAAGTCAACCAAATCGTTCTCAAGTTCTGCTTGCCCTTCATTTTTATCTTCACCCTCCATAAAAGGAAGTAATGTGAAACCGAAACGACCCAACATGTCATATCTGAATGGCTGTTGACCCACCTTTGCGTTATAGTCAGTTGTATTGTTTGCTTGTGATTCTAAGTCAGAACCATTGGTTGGGATGTCATCAGCACCAATCAAGTCATCGTTACCATCAACTATTTCATTAAGATATTTTATTTTCATTGCGGAATGTTTTCATATAAATACTGAAGAATATCAATATGCACCATCTCCACCATCATCTAAATATTCAGATGCAGCAGATTCTGTTGCGGTTTCAGTATTTTCTATGAATTCATCCAACATTTTAAAACCATCTTGCTGTTCTTCAAGCATTGCTAACGTAAATTTCGACACATCAAAATTAAATAGCTTAAGGAATGCCTCGAAATATTTTTGTCTTTTTTCCATCTGTGCCTTCTGGAATAGTTCAGCATCGGTTTTCTTTGCCATTGTAATTTCAAGTTCTTCTAACTTACGCTCTTCCACTTCCTTCTTTCTATCAATTTCAATCTGAATTGGGTGTTTAGGGATGTCAACGTTTTCTCTTACAATTTTCATGAACGTACCGTCATACGAACCAACATTGAAAGTCCCACCGTCTTTAATCAGAACCAAATCACCAGCACCATAATCATCATTTATTGATTTGATGTACTGCTTACCACTGGCAAGCATTTTTTCATTAAGGTAATTTAACGCATCGTCATATATCTCGAAATACACTTCATTACCATCACTCATCGTGAACCCATCCCATATTTTTCTTGGGTCATATCCTGTTTTATTCCAGAATCCGACTTCAAGTTCTTCCAAATTCATACTATCATTAAAATCATCAGAATTATAATTTCCCATTTCCAATTGGTCACTGGTAAACATTTCCTTTTTCAGTTCACCTTTAACAATTCTTGCCAGAATTTTCTTCTGAATCTCTGGGTCAAACCCAACAAGTATTGATTCCACACGTTTATTAAAGGCATCAAGATACTTTTCGAAATTATATGTACCAGTCATTTCTGGATTTTCCATAAGGTTTTTGGCATTAATTAGCTTGCAACGCAATACAACTTCTTTAGTTTCTGGGTCTTTCTTTACATCACCATGTGATTTGCGTTCACCAGTATTGACGTAATACACTACACTATCCAATTCCGGTTCTTGTGGCATGTAATTAACCACGAGTTTCATTTTATCGGCAGCAGTAAGATTTTCTTCCTTTTTTTGAAACCCAAGATTTTCTTTATGTTCTTCAAACAACTCACATGCAATCTTTTCCCGGTCCTGAATCAATAATTCCATATGTGCCTGACTTGCTTTAGGTTTACCATTCTTATCAGTACCACGTTTTTTATATGCACTCAATTTCAACTTGACCTTACTCTTACTCGCAATCTTTTTTAATGGAATTTGTTGGTAGAAAATATTCTCGGCATAATCATAATACCTTTCAACAAATTCTTTACCCTTACCATGAAGAATTAATTCCATTGCTTCATCAATAAAGTCTTCGATATACTCTGGCATTACCTTGGACTTAATTGTGTTACCTGTTAGCTTGATTTTCTCCGTGATTTCCCCGGTCTTCTTATCCTTTTTGGGTGAGAGCGTAGCATAGTTAATTCTTGAAAGATTAAGACATGATGTTGACTCACCATCGTTATCAACAGCCATAAATGGTGGTGTCATTTCTTCCACATTAAACTTTTCGATAAGTGCGTTTATGCCCCTTATGCCCCTATAGTGCCACATATCATTTGGTGACCCACCTTGTAACATCTCTTCCTCACCTTCATCACTTACCCGGATATTTGTCGTCACTGGAATCTGGAAGTTAACACCATCAGTTACTGCAAGCAAAGCAACACACCCATATTTACTGAACCACGAAATTGCGTGACGGAGTTCAATCCTACCACTACAAGTAATTTTGGCAGCACATATATTATCTGACCAGTTAAAGCTGATGTGTGAACCCAGAGCACCAAATAACGAGTTGTTCAGAATCTTGATAGGCAACTGCTTGATTTTCGCCATAGCCATTTCTTTGGCAGTTACGTCACCACGCATAACTTTGTGATGAAGTTCATGGTCGATTTGCTGAAGCAATGAAATTTCCTCCTTGTTTAAGTCATCACCATTTGCGATTTTCTTGTAAATGTTACGGGTAGTTGTGAGATACAATAACATTTTCTTCATAACACCCGTGATGTCAAACATCGGGAAGATGTCATGAGTCAATTGAAGCATGGGATAAAGTGAGGCAAAGTCAATTTTAATGATGCCTGTCGTATATCCGACCTTATAACATCTTGCCAGACCACCACTAAACTTTTCATATACATCGGGAATCGGAATAGCCAAATCATTCTCGTAACTCCATGCAGTAAGCAAGAGATTCCAGATACTGGCAGTACCCATTGTACAAACTCGGTGATATGTAGTTGGTACAATCTTGGCAAGCATGAATGACGACTGATTATAGGCTTCATCCACTTGTTCGGTTTCCCAGAGGTCATCGAGAAGATAGGCTCTTAAGAGTTTCTTGCCACTAATAAAAATCGTATGCTCCTTGGGTTGTGGTACTTCTCTAAACCAGCCAATAAACCCACGATTTTCTTTAAGATATTTATCCCTTAGAAGTTTATGTTCGTCATCACTCAATTTTCCTTTGTTCGCCTGAAGCTTATATAAATTCCTACCAACTTGCTGCCATTCATCAGGTATTTGAGTATATTCGTTCTTCTCGTTCATGAGAAAAATCTTATTCTCAGCATAGAACTTACTGATATTACCACCCTCTCCTTCAATATATGTTCTATTGGGTTTGGCAATCTTTTCGAATTGCGCTATGTATTTTAGTTTGGTGTTCTTAATATCGCTATTGATTGCCTGAGTTTTCTTTGCTGCGTGATGAATATCAATAACAGAAAATCCCCACATGAACGTGGCAGTATATTTTTCAGCAGTATTACCGTACTTCACAGAAGTATTGGGTTTTCTAAACAACTGAATACCGGGTTTCAACGAAGTAGGAACTCCTTCCAGACTTAATTTAAGCACTTTTACTCGACCCATTATAAAATCAAAGTCGAAATCCTCTGAATTATAACCTGAAATAATTGCGGGTTTGATATAATTGATTAGATTAAAGTAATCCAGAATTAACTTCTTTTCAGCTTCATCATCATTGAGTTTCTCGACTTCCAATATGGTTTCAAATCCCCGGTTATCTCTAACACCAATAGCAAACAATCGATGTATTTGATATCTAAGACCCTCTGTTTCACAGTCAAACGTAAGTTTATGAACATCAGAATATTCTTCGAACCCCTTATAAAGTCGGCATTGATTCACAATGAAGAATTGTTCTTGAAGACTTGGATTGAAAAATAATTCACGATTTGGGTAAATATATCTGTCTTTGTCATCCTTTATGAAGTTGCCATCAATATCTCTGGCTTTTTCAAATGGGTTAATTCCACCATCACTGAAATAATTAATGAGGTCGTTCTGGGATTTACTGCTTGAATATTTATAACAATAGCCATCAACAAGTCTTTTTTGATTACCAGTTTTTAATTTCTTAACCTTGATACCATACTTCATACGTTTACTATGAATCATGTCCTCGGTTTTGCCGTGATAAAGCACGTACTTGGTGTTCGTCAAGTCTTTCATATACATGAATGGCTCGTAAGCTACTTTGACAATTTTCGATGGTTCGCCCGGTGGGTGAATGATGCATTCCGCAACATTGGTTCTGGGGTCAGTTTCTACGTTAACCAAATACTTTAGGTCGTTATTATATCCTTCAAGGAAACCCTTGATTTCACTTAAGACGTTTAATTTATCCATTCTTTTAATTTAATTCAGGTACTTCACATTCTTCAATACACTCCGCTTTTCCCTGAAGGTCAATACTATCCGTTTCAATCCTATCAAATTCAATTGTCAATTGGTGTGGTTCCGGTACACATTTCACACTTTCCCATGCATCAACTTCGTTCCCCTTTTCATCAATTATTTTATAACCTTCTCCACTTAATTTACGAATTCGTTTCTTCGTTAACTCTTTTTTATATATTTCAGGAAACTCCCTATAATAATAATCACTTGCAATTATTGTTCTGCAAGGCGTGCATTCACAACATGGTTCGTATTTCACGAGTTCTGCGTCTTCAGACCCAATAATTCTGGCATTTTCACAACTAAATATCAACTCAAAATATTCATCTGGTAACACTTTCGCCATATCATGCTTTCTTTCCTTGAAAAGCGGAAATGTCAAAGGTATTAATTTCTCCGACATTAATTGATAGGTTTTATAAATCTTCTGAATATCTTGAAGATATGCAATAGCGTCATCATTTCCAACATATCCAATTTGTATTTCATCAACTTCAAGACCCTGACAATATAATACACCAAGAATCCAAATCGGTACTTGTTTAAAATATAGACTTTCTTCATGGGCACAAACATCTACAGTCAACACGAATTCAATATCCTTTAAGGGACATTCAGAATATGGTTTATCGGTATTAAACTGCTTGGCGAATTTCTTATGTAACAAACTAATTCGATTCTTTTCCAAAACAGTTTTTACCTTATTATTACCAATCTCAATATATATTGGCACAACAGTGTTACCATCACTGAGATTCTTCCAGACCAAATAAGTGGAATCCAGTCCACCCGAAAACAAAACACCAACCCTTTTATTCTTTAGTTTTCCCATGCTTTTCTTTTATTTTGTTAACAACCTCACTAAACACAGATTCCGCAACAACAGACTCATAATCTTCGTTATCCATTACTTTCACGATTTCTTTTCGCTTGCCTTCGATTGCCGAAAACACATAATCATCAATGGTGTCTCTGAACACCAGTGGATAGATATTCACAGCAGCTTTCTGTCCGATTCTATGTAGTCTATCAGCCACTTGGTCATATTCACCTACCGAATATGGAAGTGTGATGATAAACAATTTACTTGCAGCAGTAAGAGTCAAGCCATAATTACTGGTTTGAATTGTGCCAAGGAAAACCTTCAGGTCACTATCCGGGTCTTGAAATCTTTTTATTATCCCGGCACGTACTTCCAAGTCTTTTTCGTCACCAGTGTGTAATTCAGCAACATCTCCCAGAGCCTCTTTCAATTCATAAAGACTTTCCTTGTAATAGTCAACAATAACAACCTTTTCCCCGGTTTCCAAAATATTTTCAATTAATTCAAGTAAAGGCTTGACCTTTAGATGTGCCGTATATTGTCTCAGGCGAATCATTATTGTCAGGTGATTACCTGAAGGACGTTCAACGAACTCATTTGCCACATTGTTTTCAATATCATCATAAGTGCTGTATTCTGCATCATCCATTTCCATCATGACCTTCTGATATGTTTTATCAGGTAGGTCTTTAAGCGCATCAATTTTTCGTTTTCTGTGAGTATATGGTGCTGTTTTATGGAACAGTTCTTCAAGTCGCTGTTCTGCACTGTTTGTCCTATATCCCCACCCACTCTCATGGTCATAATCCATACCACAATAATATTTTTGGAAATATGTTTTCGTTGCGAAGTCCAGAGGCGATACCTGATTTAATACAGTATATAATTCATGTGCCCGGTTTGGTGCGGGAGTTCCTGATAAGAAAATCTTACTGATTTTATCAGCTTTAAATATATTCTTATTGAACGTCCTCTTGAAATTCTTATATGTATTGGACTTGGTGTTTTTAAGTTTTTGACAATTACTCACCAATATACCGTTCGCAAAAAAATTATGATTATTTGCAATTTCTAAATCATATGTTTTTTTATTTTGGCAACCACCATTTCCAAATTTTCGTCTATCTCCCAATTCCAAAACCTCAACACTTTCCACCCCAATAATTTCAAGATTTCTGTCTTTCTCTTGTCCAGAAATTTCCATTTCTTTGTTTTGTGTGTTTTCCCATCTACCTCTATTGCCAATTTTATGCTCAGTATCCCTATATCCACTTTGTAATGTGTTGGTGGTGAAATTATGTTTGCATTCATTTCTTTGAGCGGTAATAACACAGGAATTGCTAATTCCATTTTCATTTGAGTTATTCCCGATAATTCCGTGAATAATTTTATTTGTTGCGTTGTTAATTGTCCATTTCCACCTCTTGAAAGAAAAGTATATTTCCCTCTTTTCTTCTTCATTTTCTCTACGTTCATTTGTTTGAACATTGGATTGTTCGATTTCATACGTTCTGATAACCGGGTTTTCAATTCCGGTTTGTTTTTGTAACTCTTTATTAACGCCTCCGAAATTTTTTTCCCAGCTTCCTTGGAATATATCTTCTCCCTTATTTCCGTTTTCGACATCCTCCATTTCGCAGAGCAATTCGTTGAGCAGAACCTTTGTGTTTTTCTTTCCTGAACAGAGAATTCTTTTTTGCAATATTGACAATTCCTCGTCACAATCGGTGATATGTTCCCATTCAATCTTCTTGTTTCGACTGCTTTTAATACTGTTTCTTTTGATGTAAAAATTGCTGAACACTTTTTCGAACATAGTTTTTGTGAACTTCTTTTTTGCTTGAATTTCATCCCACATTGTAGACATATCAAAATCTTCGTTGGTATTTTCTTTCTTCTCGTATTTATATAGTCTTTCCCCATAATTAAAATCTTTAATTGGTATATATTTGTCTCTATCAACAGAATAAAATTTATGCTCTGGCGTACATACAATGATTTCACCATTTAATAATTTTACTTTAATAACATCATTATTACCTCTATATAAATACCTATTAATTGCATTATATTCAATTTTCTTTAGCTTATGATTATAGGATAGTACCTTAACATCAAGTTTATTTTCAATAATATCACCAATTTTAAGCTCACCGATATTTGTTTGGATTAACGTATCATAAGGAAAACATTCATCACATATTATGGAATCGATTCTACCAATATCGAGCTTCTGCCACTTAGGGTCGAACCTCTTACTTTTTATATTTGGATTAAAGAAATCGTAATTAACAATAACGTATTTCGCATCTTCGATGGTACAGGTGTTTCTACGCCAATTTACAATATATGCATTACTATTTGTAAATTTTTTTACTTCCTCATAAAAATTGAACTTCAGGGAATTTGGTGTGATAACCACAACCTTTTCGAAACCATTCATTTCGACAAACAAGATGGCACTCAGGGTTTTACCCAATCCCATTTCATGAGAAATTAAGGTGCTTCTCGTGACATTCATGAACATCGAAGCCACGATTTGATGTGGATACAGCTTTACATCACCATCCAGAAGTGCATGCAGTTTATCGCTGTATTGCTCGTAATTCTTTTCCAATTCATTCTTGAACCGGACCCAATTTTCTTTCTTGACATTGAGTTCTGCAATAAATTTGCGCTTCTCGGCTTCAGCAAGTTCAATTTTTTTGATTTGTTGTACGAATATCTTTCTGCTTTCATCAGACCCGAAATCAAATCGGATTTTATTGCTGCCCCGGTATCGTCTAATTAAAATGAGTAGTGAGGATGCATGAATTTCCCACGCCCTTTCCAATACCCTCCATTTTCTGGTCTCTTCAGGAAGTTCTTTTATTCTCTGGATTAACTGGTCGTTAATTGGAAATCTTACATGGTAGGTTAGTGTTCTACGAATCCTTTCACAACTAACTATGAATATTGGTTCACCCATTGTGTATTATACAATTTCGAACAAAGATACGAAAATCTGGGTTTAATGCAAGAATATTTTATTTCGGAATGTTTTCAAAATATACTTTAGTATATTTTGAATTTTTTTAGACCACTGTCGTCTTGGTAAGACTGTCGGAAATCATGATATTGATGAAACCGTTTGTGGGGAGTGTTATTTTGCCACAATTTTCGCCAAGGAAGTCAACCTTGAACTCGCCAAGGAACCTCCCGGCTTTTGCTGTTTGTGGTAGTTTGAATTTGTACATCAGCGTGTACTGAAGTTCGTCCGGGTACTCTGCTCTTTCGTTGCTAATAACAAGGTTAGCAGCCACATTAGCAATGCGATACAGACCCGTGTTAGCATCCATCATTGAGAACGTCACTGCAACATTTTCCAGCATGTCATCCGTCAAGTCATATTGTTCCCTTACCTTCTGAGTAAGAGGATACTTCAATTCGGGAAGCGTGCTGTCCTTCTTTATGAAGAAGTCATTAAGTCTGAAAGTACTGTAATCCATTATCCTACGTCTTCATTTACATCATCATCAGTATCACCTGAAATTATTTTTTCGGCTTCCATTAGTTTCTCCCTATTGGCTTTAACCATATTAATTCTTTTCTTGGTAGATGCCCCAATACCATCACCAATAAGACCCATCATAAGTGCTTCAAAGTAAGTGAACTCATGTCCCACGAATTCCACGTAAAACCTGAACATCACATATGTTGAGAGAAACGTTACCAGATATCTACGCCAGTTATCATGAAACCAGAACTTCCACCTCCATTTCCTCGGAGTTGCCTGACTTAATTTATCACGTGTGCTGGTTTCGTCAAAACCATAAATTAGGTAACCTATCAATAAGAACCACGAGAATCCAAAAATCTGAATCCACGTATACGCACCAAAAATTACTTCAAATAATTCACCCATAGCCTTTGTTTTTCATAAATACTTTTATCTATCCCGTTTACCGTGAATCTTTTCTTTATTAGGAACAATTTTACTGAAAACCGCATCTACTTCAAAATCGTAATTCTTATCCAATCTCATTTTTTGTGAATTACTACCGGATTTAATATATATGTGTTTAATCATTGGGTCATAATTCAATTCCTCTATCACAACAGGAATGTCGTCATCATCATATATCGTCATCCCAATCAATAGGTTACGAAATAATATTTCCAAAAAATTTGTTTCCTGTTTAGCCATTATCTAAGTCTGTATATATATTATAAATACCACAAACAAGAACATTATTCAATGCAGTTTTAAAGTCTACCCATGTTCCTTGTAATAAAGTATAATTATTTTCTTCAAGTCCTTGTCCGGTAAATCCATGTATTGAATAAACGTAATCAATAATACCGTCACTACTATCATTGAAATCAACACCAAGAATACCGACTTCAATATATAAATCAACAAGAGTCTTCACCGTGTTAAAAAGGTCTTCACCATCTTCACGACTAAGATATTGTAATACAGTGAATTTAGCGTAGTTCCATCGTTGAGTGTATGCCACGATATTCTTTAAGTGATGTTTATGCCATGACTGCAACACAAATCCCTGTGCTTGTGCCTGTGACATGCCCTTGGTTGTCATAAGATAAACAACGGCACTTGTAGGGTCGGGATATGCATAGTATTTAATTGCTAAGTCTTTTTCGGTATTCGTTAAACCTGTCCAACCAAGAATTCCTGCTATGTCTTTGATTTCAAATTTCACAACACTATAATCATTAGCCACCTGTAATCCAAACCTGTTCCAATTTTCAATTGTATCTATCTCAGTATATCCGCTTGGAACTGTTGTGCCACTACAAATAACTTGAAACGCAGGATTACCATTTAAGTCGGCATCATTCCAACCACTCAAGTCAAT
>Ga0307375_10001646_pt1 | contig 23999 bp, 39 predicted proteins | sample TR1MG_FD_202531 | JGI IMG/M metagenome (GOLD analysis project Ga0307375, IMG submission 202531) | Soil microbial communities from Risofladan, Vaasa, Finland - TR-1 | ecosystem: Environmental > Terrestrial > Soil > Coastal area > Acid sulfate soil | place: Finland: Risofladan, Vaasa | collected...
TTCTGTTGCAGCGCAGTTGATCCGGCATTAATTCCAGCACCGCTAATTGTATGCCCTGCTAGATTCCCAGCTTTTTGCAGAGTCTGCAACCTCTTAGCATTCGCCGCAGCTTTCTCCGCCACGCCACTATAAATATCCACATACTTCTGGGCCTTCTCAAGAACAGCGGCTTTGTTTACTACCTTAAGAGTAGCAACCTGACTTTTAAATTTGGCAGCTTCCTCCGCAATACTCCTTGACGCCTTCCCTGCCTTCACGGAGGATGCAAGATCGTTGCCGACAGCCATATCTCCCAACTTCAACTCACCCATGACCAAGAAGGCTGGGTCAAGGAATGACTGCGCTGCCAATAAGGGATGCTGCAACATTCCCTTAAAGCCTTCAGTGACCTTAGAGGCAAACGACATATCTGCCTCCTTCTTAGTTGCATCAATCTGTGCCTGCGCCTTCTGAACAAGCGCGGGAGAATATTGCGTTGGATTGTTTACAATATGCAGCAGCTTAGCGGTATCTTGAATCTTAGCGGCAGCACGGGTTGACGACTCCTGCGGGTAGGCGAAAGTTTTAACAATCTCAGGAACAGTAGACTTAGTGGTCAAATGCTTAACAGGGTCAAAACCAATGTCCTTCTGCGACAACGGATCATTCTTATAAGTTTCCGGAATTGTCAGAGGATCAGTAGCCGTACCAAAGAGATAGGACAGCGGGCTATTGAAGGAAACATTGTGTATCTTAGCTGCCTGCATCTCCTCAAGAGACATAGGGTGCGCCGGCACCGTCTGATGCTGGGTATTATAATTCTTGAAATAATTTATAATGCTATTGTCGGTATTAAGTAATCCAACCTCTGCCTTCGGAAGATAATTGTAGGTATCCACAAGAGCATTAGTTGCACTCTTGCCATAACCCACAAGAGTATCCCCAAGAGCACTACCTACACTCTGCAAGGTACTATCCGGCTTAGCATTATCCACAACATTAACTGGGGTGGGCAAAGGAGAAAAGTCCGCATCCGTATAAGATACAGGCGCGGTCGAGGCTGCCACAGGAGCAGCAACCGTCGAACCATCAACAGGGGAGAAATCCGAATCCGAGTATGTTGTCGTATCAGCCATTATATTAAATCCGGTAACAAATTGTTACGAGGCATACAAACAACATGCCTATTAGGGTTGTACCCAACCTTCCTTAGTCCACTTTAAGGCAACCTTCGCCTTCGTCTTATTATTAATCATTTCATATATCTTACCGGGGATACGAAGGGAGGGATCTTTATGTAGTTCCCCTGACAAAGGAATAGGTTTAGTAATACCATTAAACGCCTCGGCAGGCTTAGCTGGAGTATTTCCTTCATACCAATGCCCGCTATCAATCTCTGGGGTAGCCTTAGCAATCTCATTATGCTTAATAGAGTTCAAGGTTGCTTGCGTGACAGCTTCCTTAAAGGTCAATGACCTACTAGGGTCTGACCTCATACGTTGATTAGCATCTGAAACAATTTGTATCATTGTAGGACTACTCAAACCAACTCCTGTCTTGGAGGTAACATCCTTACTATATAGTACTGAATTATTAGGATCGTTTGGATCGGCTCCTGTAAGTTGTGCAACAATAGGCATTGCATCCCGCAATTGTTCAGTTGAAGGAGCCTTATCAATAGCACCTACCTTCATATTATTCTTTCGGAGTGCAAGATCCGCAGCATGATATGCCTTCGTATTTGCACTATTGATGGCTGCCTGCTGTTCCGTGGCACGATCATGGGATTGCTGCAAGGCAAGGTGTGCCTGCTGAATCTTTGCCGTAGCCTGTTGGGCAGCGGTCATGCCTGTCTGTTCAATACGTCCCATAATGCCAGGAGACCATTGCGTATTATGAACATTCTGCCTCTCCTCCGGAGAAGAATTAGGATCTCCCATAACCTGCATCTTCCAGGCATTTAATGCCTGCGGGGTATCCCCATAAACTGCGACGAGTTGCTGGGCTGCCATGCCTGAATTAGTGTAATGCATTTGCTGCCTCTTCAACTCAGCCGTCTGCATTGCCGACTGTTCCTCCTGCTGCTTCATCTGTGCATTTTGTGCATTAATCATATTAGCAGATGCCTCACTAGCCCCCACTAAATCTCCTCTGGATAATGCTGAGTAGGCCAACCTAGAGTTAAATCCAACCGGGTCAAATTTTTGTGCCTCCTGATCTGGAGTTGGTTGAGGTTGCGGAGGTGGTGCCCCAAGAGGTTGCCCTGTCTGTGGATTAATAATGGGAGTAGGTTTCGCAATACTCCCCTTCATCATATCATCCATCTCCTGCTGCTGCCATTGTGCCTTCTGGCTATTCTGATCGGCAACCTGATGGGCATTCTGCAACCACAAGGCCTGCATCTGCCTCGTATAATCATTCTGACTTGCCTGCTGCTGCCCCTGCACGAATCCTGTGCCTGCATTAGCAAGGGCTTGGAGGCCTGCACCAATATTAAATCCCATGATTAAGATACTCCAAAGGAAAACATAGAATTATCCGAAGGGGCAGATTGCAATTGCATGCCGTAACCGCCAGTACCATTGCCTCCTATATATCCACCAGTGCCTGTGGTAGCATCATAAGAGGTTCCGGAGCTACTACCGCCTCCTCCAGAATTATTATAGGCATTAATACCCTGCCCAACCAAGCCACCAACCTGCCCCCACATTTGATTACTCTGCTGCTGCTGGATATTAGCCTGATTATTAGCAGCCTGCATCGCACTCGCAGGAGCCTGCCCAGCACCCGACAGCATGGCAAGATTATTGAATTGTTGCTGATAGGCATTACCGCCCGCCTGCGCCGCTGCAACAAGGGCATTCCCGCTACCTGTATAACCCTGTGCTGCCATAGTACGGGAGGCAGCCTGCTGCTCCGCCAATCCATATCCACTATTGACGGCAGAGGAAGGATCCTTCATAAGGGCATTGAGTTGCTGTGCTGCCGCAGGTCGATACTGCGCATAAGGATCATAGGCAGAGGGATTACTATTACCTGAACCTCCACCACCCCCACTCAATGCCCCACCTACAACTGTAACTGCCGCTGCGCCAACCGCTGCCCATACCATCAGACTTCTCCAAAATTAAGTTGAAGTTGCTCAAGGCAATCTACCAAGAGCTTACCCGTCTTTGAATCCCTCAACCTATCTTCTGGCACAATAACTTCCGCCTCTAATTCTTCTTCCGTGGTTGTTTCAGTTACATGCGTGTTTGCATACCACACATCTGTATGTGCATACCCAATTTTTTTAGTTCCTGCCTTACTAACAAATATGCAGGGAGCCTCAAATAGCTTTGGCCCATCATCCATTAAAATTGTAATACTTCCCTTAAGAAGGATATTAAAATGTTCCGTACGGTGCATCTTCCCTACAAGGATAGTACCTGCCGGAATAAATAAACTCCTAATACACATATGAGGAGCCCACTGATTTGTAGCAGGCATATCCACAGGAGTACCTTGGCAGAGGCGATCCTGAATATCAAAAATCTCTTGCAGGGTAGGACCGCGAGTTAGAAATTCTTTTGGGATAATAGTATTCATAATATTAACTATTCGGGAATGGCGAGCCAGCCTGTTTGAGTGATTGCGTACATGGTCACCGAGATAGCCCGTAGCCGAGAATGTCAATAAATGCCGCGCCGCCCGATGCGGGAGCTGGCGAAAGCGCGTATTGAATGCTCTGGCTTGCGTCAATGGGGAACGACAGCGGCACGCCGGTAATGGGCCTGATGACGTGGATAGGAAATACCGACGCCAGTGAATTGCCAAGCTCAAGGGTTGCCGTGTTATCCGTGTCCAGGCAATTCAGCTTTGCGACGTTGGCCGTCGCGGGCACCGCAGCGGATAGCGACACGGTGGTTGCAACGGTAGCGACGCCGGCGGAAACAGCGCGAAAAGGCGCGTTTCGCGTGTCAAGGCGCCACACAACGAAGCCGTCCGACCCGTGCATGAAGTTCGTCAAGTTCCCCGACGCATCCGCTAGAACCGAGCCGAGATACCGCCGCGACGTGTCGCCCGTTTTAGCGCGGGCCGTGCCGCTGTAGGGGACGTCCGGCGCCGTCGTCACGCATTCGATGGCTGGCGTTCCAGCGTTGGAGTAGAGGTACAGGTGGTAGAACGTCGAAGCGGTGAGCACCAAACCAGTCAGTGCGATGGCGTTCGGCGCATCGAGGTAGTAGCCGAGCGACGGGATGTAGGCTCGCCCGCTCGATACCGTGACCGCCGTGGCGCTCACCCACTGCATCTGAAGACCATCGATGTAGCCTGGGCCTGACCAGAGCTTGGCACCATCTACCACACTCTGCGGATCGACTGTTGGTAGTGCAGAAAGGAACGGCATCTCAAACCCTCACAGTTATGGGATCACCTATATGATCCTGAATTATTGCATACGCATGTGTAGTTAATACTGAAGGATCATTACTAGAATTAACTGGAATATTAATAACACCTGTAATTCTTCCGTAAGCATCTAAAACTAATTGGGGAACATGTGTAGCATCACCATAAGTTCCTGGGGTTGTATTAACCAAGGGTTGTTTAGATACTGAAATTAAATTAGCATTAATTGTATTAATCTTAATCTGTACATTGGTGAACCACTGATTCCAAATAAAACTAACCTTTCCTGTATTCTTATCCGCGATAGGAGTATTATTAGGAGTCTGTGCAAGGTTATTGGATTGCGTGGTTCCCATTACAATGTACCTACATCAAATTGCAATTCTACACTTTTCAATCGGAAGGGGAGATTATTGTTGATTGTAAATTTGAATGCCCGCCGAGTGAACGTCCCGCAGTGATCTAACTTCGGGAAGGGAAGGGACATATCAACCTTTCTCGGCTGTGACCAAGTCTGATAATCATCATCCGTTACTTGTACCTGCATGATTGCCCCAGTAACTTGATCCGTATCAAAGATCATCCTCCCCAACTGTTTCCTCCTGGAAGTGCCTGCATCCCACAGGGGAGTGATAACAGTGATGGGCATAACAGAGCCATCATCATCTAGGTAATTAGGGCTGGCATAATATAACGTCCCATTACTTTCATGCTGCAAGATATGATTACCAGCACTATCACGGCAAGAAGCCACAATAGGCATATAATCCCCATTAGTATCCGTCCACTGCTCCCACCTATTCTGCACAAGATCGTAGGCAAGTGTAAGGTTGGCATTCTTAATCGTAACGACATAGAAGTTATGCCCGTTTGCTTTGATATGCCAACTATATACAACCGACAGGTCGATCTGATTAAGGAGGCGATCAATGTTAGGTGTGGATACAACCCTCGGCTGTGTCTGCTCCAACATCAATACTTGATTGGAGGCATCCCTATTCGTGGAGATAAAGAATAGAATCTCTTGAATAGATTGCACGCTATCGGCGGAGGCACAACCGTAGTTCAATTTACCGGCAGGATAGAATAGCAAGGGAGAACCTGTTGGATTCCCTACATCACTAAAGAACTCTGTTGTCCATTCCTTCAAGGCAACAACATACACCGATTGCTTTGACAAATACACACCACTATCCGGCTCAATCTGTGCCGTGATATAATCGAGAGGGTCCCAATCCCCTACAACAGAGACACTATTCGGCACACTACCCCAAATCACCGCAGGTGTAATTGCAGTACCGAAAAAGTGCTGCATTACATAAATTGCCCCATTGAGATAGGCAAGTCCCTTTGTTGTGTAGGCAGGATAGGTTGCATTAATGGAATGGAGGGTTGCAGAAAGGCCGCTAGTATCTTCATAGGCATATCCCTGAACACCATTCTGTAATACTAGATGAGGAGTTGTTCCAAGGATACTATTGAAGGAATAGACACCGCCAGTACCATCAAGACCTGTTGCAACGGAGGCTAATCCTTTATAAAGGACAGTTCCGAAAATAGAATACACATAACCATTCCAATAATAGACACCCCTGCCAGCAGCGCTAGTCAGGGGAGGAATACCCCAAGTCAACATGCCCGGGCGGCGGTATATATGTGTTCCCTCATTCGGAGAGGCCTCCACGTAACAATTGATGATGCGGGAATCTTTCGCCGTTGAGTTATCCCGATTCTCAGGACCTGCAATAAGTGGAAGGCGTGCCGGAACTGCAACGGTTGGAGATTGTGCCATTAGCGAAACCTCCCCGCTGTATTATAGAAACGACTATCTACATTAAATCGTGTGGATGCATCCTCCACATCGAAGTTCTCTAGGGCAGTACGATAGGCAGTTGCCCTCTGCTGGCATCTATTCATTATGGATTCTGGCTGTCCCGTACAGATATCATCCGCCAATCCCCAACGTAATGCCATCCTCCATTCTTGCGGGAAGGCGGTATTATCCGTCAATAGAACTGGATTCTTTGCCTGCACCCTCATAAGAAAGGTTGCAGTATTCAATATCTCCGTGCTATCAGGAGCAGGCCATAGATTCAAATTAAGTGCGTATGCCTGCTTATCCGCGAAGTATGAATTGATGGTACCCGAATTACCAGTAACCTGTGAGAGGCGTTCCCACTCATCCCTACTAATGGGGACAAGAGGGCGCCTTATATTAGACGTATTAAGAACAAACCCCTGCAATACTTGCAAGGGCTTATCCATTGTCACGGCGGGACCAATTGGGCCGATGACATATTGCGTCTGATTAAGGACAAGGGGAACTGTTATCTCCTCCTGGAGGAACAATTTGATCCCCTGCGTCTGCCACAAGTTAATAATATCGCAGAGGCGCCTCATATATATTGCAAGCTGTTCTGAGTCCGCCTCTGCACCTTCCTGCAAATACCCAGCATCAAACATGGCATCATTGATGATACCATATGCCGTGTTGGATGTAGAGTTAGCCATATATTACGCCGGATAGATAGGTTGAAGTTTAATGCACTCAATGATGCAGGCGAATGTTAGGGCGCCATTTGCCGTTGTAGGGGTGCCTGCAATACCCGTCGTAGAGAACATAATATCCCCGGTAGCTCCTGGGGCTGCATTATTCGTAAGGCCGGCAAAGTTTGAAAAATCAGAATCATCCCCGCCAGACATACCCCAGAACAGTTCATTGGTGGTTGCCTGCCACCACAATTGCACGTCTAGGTTTGAACTATTCGGCTGCGAGTATTTAACCCTCTCTACGCGCAAGGCAAGGCAGGGAGGACTCATGGTGGCGACAGTAGTAAGTTGCGTTACCGGAATATCAATCGGAGTTGCTACCGTTAGGTCAATCTCACCTGTAACACGAATAACAAAGTTCCGCATTCCATCACGCAACACCTGAGTGTTGAATGTATTGGCCATGATTAACGCTCCATCGCGGCATACAGGAAGTCTGCAACGCCGGTTGTTACGGCGGCAGTAGCACCATTACCAATGGAGAGGGTTGGATTCAGAAGAACCGCAGTCATTGCTCCCGTGAGAGAGGAGGCAAGGATCTTCGCAGCCGGACCGAGGGTAGTAACATCTTGCCTCTTCTGCCCAATCAAACTATTACCAGCATAGATCAATATATTACCAAGGCGGTCAACCGTGAAACCAAGGTCAATATCAGTATTCGCCGTCAACAATCCCGTCAAGGTAACAGTGCCAATAACGACACTTCCCGTGACCACATTCACTACAATGTTTGTAGTACCGGCAGCCTTCAAGAAGTAGATGCCGTCCGTAATTGCCGTGAAGGGGGTTGTGGTTGTGTCAATGAGTCCGGCAATAAAAGCATTAGTCGTGAGGGTAGCAACCTGCAGGCGGCACAAGTAGGCCAACTTCTTGGTGGCTGTATATTGGAAGGAGGCTACCGGAAGTTGAACCGTGGGATAACTTGCTGCCGTTGCGGCGGTGGTGAAGAGAATACGACCACCACTACCACTAGCAGCCGTAGCAGCAATGGAACCGCCTGACACAGTTGCCGTATAAAGGGCAGCATTATAAGGGAGAAAGTCATCCTCATAATACGCATAGAAGAATGGATCAGGTACACCAACCTGCGCGAGAGGCTGATAAGGTGCATCCTGCGTGAAGCCGGAAGTGAAGCGTACTGGATTGCCCATGATATTTGTCCTGATGATAACGCCATTATGGAAAGGCGCTTCCCTTCGATCAATTGTCGGGAAGCGTTATACACCGTGTAACAATTTGTTACCTCTCTTTTTACTTCTTACCTTTCTTATGCCCGTGGTAGTTTTTCTGCCCAGGGGCAGCTTGTGCAAGGCGGGCCATTTTACCAATAACTCCGCCAGGAACTCCCTGCGCCTTCATCTGAGCAGCACGGCCACCGTGACCCAACTTGTTACTCTTTCCTTTAAAGGAACCAGCCTTCTTAATAGTGGCCATACATTACTCCTCATTTACCTTCAGGACGTTTATGCAAACCCTTCTCGGTCAGAAGCGCCTTCAGGTCGTCAATGTGAAGGCAGTCGCACATACATGCCATGCACACTGGACCGCCAATCAGTGGCGCGATACTTCCGTTACAGTAATCATTTCCCGGCGTCGCATCGAACAAGACACCAATGGTATTGATTGGATTGCTGTTGTGCCCACCATACCCCGCAAGTGATACAACGATGTCGCCATTCTTAGCCTCACGGCCATTACGATAATGCATAACTACCTCCTATTACGGACCATTGCTACCATAGATACCACGAGGATCGGTACAACCCAACGAGAAGCGCATATAACTAGCCGCCAATGCATTCTTGGTATTGAAGTCATTGTCCTGAGCGAACTCAGGCTTAGCACGCCAGAAGAAGCGCATACCATTCGGCACATTAGTACGGACAAACCATGCACTCGGCTGCGTGAGGTAATGGTTCAACTTCACACCCTTCGGAAATGCCCCGGTGGACTTCAACACGTTAATGTTATTGTTCGCCGTATCACTCTGAAGGACACTCTTGAGGATACGCTCCGCATTGTAATGTTCCTGCGGAGCAATATGCAGCGACTGACCCATGGCAGCAACACGCAACCCCTTATCGGAGGTCATCTGCATGATCTGAATGCCGAGGTCTTCCAGTGCCGCCTCACTCAAATCAGCACCAGGAGTCAAGGCATTACTGAAAGTACCGCCGCTAACCTGAACATGCGCATTACTAATCAGCGGCTGCCCATCGGCCATCACAAAGTAGCTAGACGAGAAGGCATTGTTGTAGATGAATGCCGACACATTCTCAATGGTCTGATTCATTGAAAACGCATTTGTCTTAGCACGCCTCGTTGCCACTTCCTTATAGAGGTTATCCATCAACTCCTCATGCGTTACGATGTAACCGAGACCATACGCAATGTGCGTATAGCGGGTTACGTAACCTTGCTCCTCACCATCATACTCAACTGGTGCACCTTGACCCTTAACAGGAGCGAGGCCAAATCCAGTGACCTGCACATCTTCCTCATACGCCTTCTTTGAAGTCTCAACCTCGAAGAGATCCGTATACTCCACCGGATGCTCATTATACATCTGACCCCATACGGTATGAACACCAGGCCATTGTAGTTTCGGGTGGGTACCAGTATTGATTACGCCTGCCATATTATTCTCCTATTAGACGCCAGCAGTGCCGGCAGACAGTTCGTGTGCGTTGATCTTAACAAGCCACTTGGCATTCGCACCGAAGGCATTGTCAGATGTACGATCCAACCCAAGCAGACGAACTTGCAGGGTACTGGTTGTGGCAGGCGTTGCATCCGTAACACTTGCCAACTGCCAACCGGAACTGAAACCATTATTCGTTCCGAGGAACAGAACCTGGTTTAGACCAATCTCTGTGGCGGCCAACTGTGTACCATTGGCATGTTCCTGAACCTTAAAGATCAGGTCAGGACTATCTGCAACAATAGCATACCAATCAGTTGCCTGAGCGGCAGCAGGTCGCACCGTGCTGTTCAAATTGAGTGGATTAAAAATACCACTCTCCGAAGTACCGAGGCCCATAACGACACCACGGATCGGACCCGTTGCAGCAGCGAGAGTAATACCAGGTACACCATTCGCATCACCGCTGCCACTACTAATAACCGGATCACCAATGGCGAATCCGTTAGTGTCGGCAGCTGCGATTTGATAGATGTTACCCTGGCCGTTATACGGCGCCCCAGTCAGATGTTTGACGGGGGATAGACCATTAGGGCGAGATACATTTGCCATAGAGGTTTCCCATTATGATTTACGAGTGAATAGGCTGTTCTTACCAGTTCTTTTATCAATGTAACGTTGCTTCCTGTCCTCGCCTGACTCACCTGAACTATCACTACCTATGGTACCACCTTTCAATGTATTCGCAAGGGCATCTGACCGCTTGTCTAGCAAACTCTGTGCGTATTCAAAAATTTCATCGGGGCATTCCATGAGGTACATCCGTGAAGGACCCTCTCCACTACCAATACTCACACGGGAACCCATGTCACCATTACCACTATCCTTACTATCACCTGCAAGGTCGAAATTATTAATATCAACATCGTCGGCATCTACGAAACGATAACCTGCCTGAACTGCCTGACCTAGCCGTGCTGGAACTCCCCGAAACCAATGCCTATGCCAACCCGGCTTCTCCGGGACTTCCATACGCAAGGTACCGCCTGTCATCGGCTTATATCCCTTCGGAAGTGAGAGGGGAGTATTAGCGGGATTCGACTTCTCTTTCTGCACGGCCATGATTAACCCTCATTCTCTTTGTAAAGATTATAGAAATGGTTTTCCCATTCCTTTACGGTCTTGAACATCTTGCCGGGACCAACAAAGTTATCATTGTCCTCATGGCAGACATCCCTTGCCTCCTTCGAGAGTGAGGCGAAACCACCATTACCTTGGTTGGTTCCATTCGTGCCACCTTCAACCTTACTAACCTGCCTTCCCCCCTTACCTTCCACCTCCTCAAGAATCTTGAGGCATTTATCCATGAAGGCCCTGCCGCTTGACTTCTCACCATCATCACGAAGGTCTGCACCGATCTTAATCAAAGCCCTTGTACGCTTACGATTAGTTACATCGGCATCATCACCGAACCAATCATTCTCCTCATTCCATGCGATGAACTCGGGGTCAAGGCCATTGACCTTCCCTTTATCTTCCTTGTCCTCAACTGCAAGTTCTTTGCTATCCTTGACCGCAGACTTAAGTTCATCCAGCTTATCGAGGACCTCCAGTTCGGCATCCACATCGCCAACCTCCTTGGCTGCCTTCAACTCTGCCCGCAATTGTGTCCTTGCCTCGGCTACCTTCTGTGCGGTACTTTCCGTGTAGGACTTCTGCAAGGCCTTGATGGCTGTTTGAGAGGTTTCTACGGCTTTCTTAAGACTAGCAACTTCGCTGTCCCTTGTCAACAGTTCCGCTTTCAATTTCTTCACTGTTGCCTGAACAATTGGAAGGATGTGTTCTCCCCTCTCTACGAATTCATCAGCATCCCGCCAATTCTTAGGGTCACTCTTATATTCATCCTTCGGTACCCACCCCATCTCTTTGGCCTTGGAGATTACTTCTTCCGAAGGACCAGTACCTTCACCATTCTCGATTTCATCAGTCATACAATATTTCCTTTCTCAAATGCTACACGAATATAGGCTACTTTATTAGAAGGTTTATATTTATAATTATTAGTCGTATAAGGGTTATCCTGCTCATAGGTACTTACCTCTTCCCAAATCTCCAGATTATTTCTAATATATACCTGACTAGTATTAAAAGATTTTGCTAATGAGCTAATTGCTTTTAAGGTAATATTGACAAGGGTATCAGTAGGAATATCATTCCCGCAAAAAGTCCCCACAGATCCCTCCTCCTTTAAATTACCATTAAAAATTGTAACATACTTAGGTCCCTTTGGATAGGCATAAGAGGTTGGAAATCCTTGGGCAGCCTCAATACCGTAAGACTGAAGTAATATATTAATTACTTCAGGTATAGTAACTACCTTAACTAACTTATTAGACATACCTTACTCCTCAATTCCTGCAAAAATATCACGGTCATTTACAAAACGATACTGTTCTTTGTCCTTCACACCTGTTGCCATGTAGCCAGCGTAGGCGCTAATCAATACGTGTTCACCAATGGAGGCACGAGGAACATCCTCCTCCTTCCAACACATTGGGCCGATATCAATAACAATCGCCCTCTGTTCAACGGTCTGCATGTTTGCCTTCACACTATCGGGAATGATAATTGTTCCCTGTGCAACTGTAGGTTCATAGGGCTTAACCAACACGGCACGTCCCTTCGGAATCAATCCACTATTGTTCATTCCCTTCCCTCCAATTCCACATAGTCAACGCCTAGAAGATCCCGCATTGCATTGCAGTAACCTGTGGCACCTGCATTCTTCACTAGCATTTCAGTTGTGAAGGCAGCACTCAGGCCTCCATCAGCCCATTGCTCCATTAGTTTACTGCGCTGCCGGGTTGCCCATTCCATTAGCATTTCCGTCACCGGATGGTCCTTCCAACTGAGGAAGAGTTCCTTGTCCGCCTGTTCCATCTTGTCCTGTAGTGTTGTCATTTTCGCCTACCTGTTGTGCTTGTTGAGTTATGGAATCATTCATCATCTTTAACGCGTCGATCTTTGCCTTGAACTCCTCAATGTTCGCTGTTGCTCCTATGCCACCTGCTTGCTGCTGCGCCAATGCTGCCTGTGCATATAGGCTTATAATCTTCGCCTCATTCAAACGGCGCTGCTCAAACAAGGAAGACATATATTGCAACTTCTTCCATTGGAGGTTTGCCATTGCCACCTGCACCTTCAACTGCTCGATCTGTACTTTCTCGGTGAGGGGTGGTGGCATCTTCTTTGCAAGGCCGAGGTATACCTTATCAATGTTCGGTATTCTCATTGCCTTCAAATAATACTTATTAACCTCGTCTGGGTTGTACAGGAGGTTTCCATTCGCAACTTGCATCAATGCGGAGGCTTGCTTGAATCGTGCCTGGTCACTCATTACATTTGGATCGGCGACAGGCACAACAGAACTACTATCGCCAAGGTAATCAGCACGACTGATGTATGTATCACCGCCAGCGAAGTAAGTCTTGCCTGCCGGAAGATGAATGGCATTGAGAATATATAGCTTCTTATACTCCTGCTTCATCGACCTCCAGATACGCTTGAAGATTGCGGCATATACTTTCTGCCCCTGCTCAATCATCGTCTGACTTGTTTGTGCGGGTGTATTCTGTCCTGGATTCCCTCCCGTACTAATATCCACAGCACCACTGATTTTCTCCGTGTAGTTAATCAACAAGGAGAGAAGTTGGAACATTACATTGGAGGGTTCTCGCACGGGGAGAGGTATGACAGATTTACGCAGATCGTCCCCGGTGCTATCAACTCGATTCCACTCGAACGGGGAAAAGTTATACGTACCTCCCCTGATTTTTGCGCCACGACCGAGAAATCCCCCCGCAGTGTTACTGATAGTTCCGGAGTCGAACAATTGGTTGACGGCACTATTAACAGATTCATTGAGGGGTCCCAGGAGTACACCGTACCCAATATCCATGATGCTGCCATCGGCAGAGGGGATGAAGGGGATTTTTGTGAAGTATTCGTGCGCCTGTATGCGGATGATTTCACCGCTCGGGGACTTCTCAACATCCCTCTCGGAGTCAGCACGAGCAACTATACGTAGGACGCAATGGGTACTATTCTCGATTGTTACGATGTAGGGTTCTGCATAACCATCACCATCGAGGTCGAGTGTGCGGTGTTGTTCAAGGGCAAGAAATGGGGTACGTGTATCCGGTTGAGGTTGTTCCATGCCGGAACGATTATCAATCTCTACACTCTCCTCCGTCTGAGGGATGGCAGGTGCAACATCCTCGTACCATTCTTCCTCCCTTACATCCCTGTATACACCCGACAAGATACGACTGTGTATTGTATTGCGGGACATTGGAATCAAATGTGTCTTGGTATAATCCTCAACATTCTTTGCCCAGTAATTAATGACAAGGTCCCTTGCAAGGACAAGATCACTTTCATTCCTTCCCTTATCGCCGCTGAAGTAAGTCTTCTTCCAGGCAGTTCCAACGATTGGTACATTAAGGAGGGCACGGTCTGTTTGTTCCTCCCAATCCTCATCCTGCTCCAGCAGTTGCCAACTCATGTGCGTTGATATGCGTTCGGAGCGTGCCGTCTTTGAACCATCTGGATCGGGACCAATAACACGGGACTGCACAACACTTGTACCATCTACAATGTCAGGATAGGCACGACTATGGAATTGCAGTGCTGCGATGGTAATAAGAGGGAAGGCAATGTTACTACAACCAGGCCAAGGGAAACTCTTGTCCTTTTGAATCTGCATGGCGAGGTCCATGCCAGCCGAGTTGCGCTGCAACCAATGAACACGAGATTGCACGTCGGATTGATAATCCTGCCACACAAGATCACCAATCTTTCGAAGGTCATCCTCCGTGAACTTATCGCAGAGGTTGGGGGAATCAATTGTATCTTTGTCAAATGTTATCTTATTATCAAGGTCTAGCATTTGCTTACCCTTTATTATAATGCATGACGTAACAATTTGTTACGGGTATTAGTATCCAGTATGCCTGTTACGCCCAACTGCATTTTCTCTATAGTATTGATTTTCTTCCTCCTCCAACTCATCTATCTCCTCGAAATCTTCCTCCTCAAGGGATCCCATATTCTCAAGGCCAATGCAGAGAGTTGCCGTGCTATCAAATTGATCATCTAACTTAGCTTGCTTACCGCCGGTAAATTTAAGATTCTCATCCTTGTAAGAAGAAAACCAAGAACCATCAACATCAAAGCGTACAAGTCCTGACTTCAGTCTCTTTTGATAAGGTCTACCTCGAACTGCCTTATCTTTTACTGGATTAAGGATTTCAAAATTTAGATATATATCGCGGGCCTGCATTTCATTACGAATCATAGGCCAAACGCTATTCCAGATAATACCTCCCTCAACAAACCACATCTGCGGATGCCATCGGGACTCCATCATAAACATTTCTTCAATCCACTCATCTGTTCCCCACCTACCAACCCTACTATCTACAACATGGAGGAGATTATTTATATCTTTACCCCCAGCGGTAAAGGAGGTTCTATTAGCAAGGTCAGCCTTGGAGACAGCAAAGTCGCAACCGATATAATACAGTTTTTCAGAGTCTTTGTCATCCTCTGACATAGGAATAAAATACTCGGACTTAAGATAGGCATCAGCCATGTCCTGCGGATCATTTAGGAATTCCTGAGCGTAACCGCCTGGGTCACCATCTTCCTCAAATTCTTCCTGCTTGTCCCGTAGCTGAGCGGCAGTCCACCTTTCCGGCCACAGTATATTCGAGAAGTCATCGTAGGATTGATGTGCCTTGTAGAATAGGAAATGCCACTTCTTATTCTTCAGGAGTCGAGATAGTAAACTATCTTCATGTAGGATAGTTCCGTGAACCCGTATCTTACCACTCTTACTGAGCGCCTGCTTACAGGCACGAAAGAACCACCTCCTGAATTTCTCCCTTCTCTCCTTAGATTCAACCTGCTCATCGTCCTCCATGTCATCACAGACAATCAAATTAGGACGTTTACCGTTCCACAGAGCACCACGAATCTTTTGTTCCGATCCCCTTGCATTAATACGAAATCGGTGTCCGTCATCACACACCACAATGATTTCAGTCTTTGCATCGCTCTCGAATCCTACAATGCCAAACTCTTCCCGCAGATCGGTGTTGGTATGCAACTCCTCACTAATGTTAGAGAGTTGCTCACTTGCCTTTGGTTCTGTACTACCGATTAAGATAACATAGTCAGAGGTACGAAAACACACCTCCGCCATTATGTAATCGAATGTAAGACCCGTCGATTTAGCATGATCGCGGGGCGCAACGCAGCCACACGAATCATAATCACTCGTGTAGAGTTTCCATGCCTCCCTATGGAATGGCGGTGTTGGCATAGCATTGTCATACCTCGGAGAGAGGAATGTACCTGCGAATGCCTCCACCAACTCAGAAGTAAGTTTTACTGCCATAGACTTCCCGACATTGTAAATTCCAACCTACCTATATTATTCATACCTATTTTCAACAAGGAAGGATTAGGTATATCATTACCAACAGATACTCGAAGTACATAATCAATAGTGAAACGGTCCCTTTCCTGCCTCATATATAGATCATTATTTAGGAGGTAGCAAAGAATAATATCAGACTTCCCTAGATTAATACTAACCTTCCTCTTATCATCAAAGGTACATTGTGGGGAGGTAGAACCTGCCGGAAGTGTTATTATTGTATAACCAGGGATAGTATTATCATACCACCAAAAATAAGCATTCCCTTGCGATACATAGGCAATGCAGGGTTTCATATTCTGATCGAAGGCAAGACTAACAGATGTTACATTAGGCTTACTCAGCAACACGGTAGCAGGTGTGTTGGGAGAAGATATAACCATGTCATTTAAAGTGAGGGGACCTGCAATTGTAAGTGTCCATGTTTGCACCTGCAACCCTTGCGAAGCATCACTTAAACCAATCCCACCTAACTGATATGAGGTAGTAAGAGAGGGGGTAATATTATCTGGAGGCAGATAAGGGGCATACATAAGGGTTGTAGATAAAGCATTCCCAGGCATCATATCATGGGTATCTTGCAAGAGAGAAATTAATTGTAAAGGAAAATGTATAAGTATTATCTTTAGGGATAGCTGGGGTAAATCCTATTTGAAATTTATGATACCTATGAGATACCGTAATAACAGTTATACCTCCCGTAAGATTCATATATCCTACGGGACAAGTATAGGTAGCTTGCTGAAAATAGGAACCTACCGTATAAGCAGCGACAGAGCCTGTATTAGGATTAGAACCAGAAGCTCCTGAAGGATTAGTAAGAATTGTACCTAAAGATCCATTATATCCAGTCATTTGGGGAACAAAATTAAACGCAAAAGGGTTTGAAGGACCCCCAGTAGGGCCACTTAATCCATAGGGAAGCCAACTTATTGCGTAAGTTACACCACTAATGTCAATAGATCCTGTCTGTGTAGTAACATTCCAGTATAGGTTAAGGGTATAGGTAAGAGTAAGTTCTTCTGTAGATAATACAGTAATGGTTGTTGGAGTACCAGTACCATCAACAATAAGGGCATGACTTTGTAATAGATAATTTGGGGATGTAGACACATATCCACCAATACCTACCTCTGCTAAGGTACCCGTTGCAGAACCCACAGGAAAGGTCCAAGTACCTGTACTTGTCCAATAGGGAGGAACTGAACCAGACGCAGCTACATATACCCAATTAACCATAGGACTACTGGCATTTACTCCATTATTAATTGCAGCCAAAAAGGCAGTGAGCGTAGTGTCTGTATAGGCAGGTGTCGTATTTCCCGTCCCAACATAAGCTCCTGCAAGACAAGGATCCTGACCTCCCCCAAACCCAATAAAAAAATAATCCAAACCACTATTAGTAATTAGATTCTTAAAAGGTTTCGTTTGTTTTGTAATTCTTCCAGTAGCAGCATCCCTTACCGTCAGTTGATAAAAGCCCTCAATCCCTCCTTGCATATTCATTGTAGGAGTATTCATGCGAGGGTACCTCCTTGAGGGGCAATGGCAGACTGAATTACTTCTGGTTGATAGTTCATGTAAAATACCTGACCTTTAACAAGTGTGCCAGAAATGGCAGCAATATTATTCTTTATATCCTCATGAGGATTATTATAAGTAACGGCACTAACGGAGATAAGTAATCCGATGTAAGGTGCAATACTTGATTGGATTATTTCAGGAGGATAATTATTATAATAAATGGCACCTAGAGACATCGAACCTGTTACAGGGGATAGGGCATTTTTTATACTTTCCGTCCATCTTGGATTTAGGAGGAGGTGTGCAAAATAGGGAAATATTACCGGTTGAATTATCTCTGCGTATTCAACTGGATAAGGCCAACTTGTATAATATATATTCGTGAATACTGGCGTAGCATTTCCATCTTGAGGCAGCACAGCTAATCGTGTCACCTTATCATATGTATTACCGAGGGATGTATCAATCTCGAATTTAATGCTGTATATATTACCGGGAACGCCGAGGCGAATACGCTGTTCTATATAACCGACATGAACATCTATTCCTTGATACAAGAGGTTAGATGGATTAAGGTCATCCCCACTAAATACCGTAACAGTTACAACCTGATTTGTTATTGTTTCTCCTGCCTTGAGGACATCGCGGAAATCACCAAGGTAAGATTTGGTTTCATCTACCGTCTTACTATCACTAGTATAGAGGGACACTAATAATTTCCACCCGGAGCAATTACAGCAAGGCGACCCTCCTTACTATAATTGTGTGTACCGGAGGCAGTCACCAGACATACAATTAGGTAGATATTACCAGCAATACCACCTGTTATATTAACCGTTACTTGTGTAGATGCGTTGGTGACTGTTCCCAGCATGGAGGTAGGGGAAGGATCTGTCCCGGAGAAAACAGAAACAGAGACGGCACTCCCCGTTACTGTTTCTCCGAACTGTAACTTATCAGAGAAATTAATAACGAGGGGTATTGTCTCTGCCGCCGTCTTACTTGGATATTGAAGGAGTGTCATTTCTTCTTACTCTTCGCCTTCTTCCCTCCCTGTGGAATCGGCAAACCCATCGCCATCCTCTTGTGCTGTGGGATTAATTGACTGTCCTGTCCCTTCGATTTCTTGGTAGATGCCATCTTCATTTCTCCGTGTCTCTATGGTTTTGGTTACGCCGCCTTGCAGGTACAACAGGCGTTCAGCGAGGCGAGCAAGGCGATCATTAGTGTCGATGATTTCTTTCGGAATACTACTACCACTGCCAATTCTCTTGGTTGCTTCCATCTGCAACCGTGCTGCGGCTACCCTCTCCTTTGGAGAGCCATTCGCCATCACCTCACTAATAACTTCCACCGATTGCACAAACATCGCGTCGAGTTGGAGGCCTGCCGCCTGACACATCTCGGCGATGTAGTCCTTCATCAAGGGTTGTTTGGACAGCATGGTGATGTATTCAGGTGTAACGCCGACAACATTGGAAATGGTGCGACGGTCAATACCCTGAGCCAGCATAGCACATACCTGCTTATGCTTCGGCTTCAATTCTTTCATCTGCCAGCCGACAACATTTTCCCCTTCATCAAGGGGTTGCTCAACCATTGCATTCATTTCCACTTCCCTACTGCTGGAGCACGCTTCGCCGTTACCTCTTTTGGAATCTTCACCTGCCTTGCCATAGGAAGGGCGTGCATCTTTGCGAAGCCTTGATTAATCTTCGCCTCGTGTTGTTTCGGTACGGCCATTTTCGCAACCTGGAATCCTTTAAAAACATTACGCATTTTCCTGTTCCTCCTTCCTGTGATGCTCCAGATAAAGGGGATCCTCCTCCAACATGTCCTGCACCCTCTCAAGGGCCTCCTTCTGTTCGGAGGTGAGGAGAGAGAAAAGATATTCGTGCTTACTCTTGATGGCCATAGGAGGAGGTACCGAAAAGGGACAGAGAGACCGTAACACAGCTCGGGCAGAAGTGCAATAGCAGCAGAGAGGTTCGTAGAAACACTGACACCTCACATAACAACAACGCCTTCAAAGATAACATACCTGAAAATTCAAAACTTGCCGCGGATGGGAAAATGCCTTTAAGATTTTTAGCAGTCACGCGATTTGCCTCCCCATTGCCAGTGAGAATAGTTATCATTCTCGTTATGATATGTAATCGCATTGTGCGAACGATTATCATTCATCATTGCATATTGTACTGGATGGTTCGGTATTGTATTGTGCAATGTATACTGCACGGTTCATTATATAAAAAGGATGGTCATGCAATCTGGAAATAATTTGAAAATAGTTTGAACTATCTGCACAGATGATTGTCTATCTATCTGTAGCAAGCGAAACGTGCACGCTCATATGCACGATACGATTGGAGTTATCACGATGACTGAGAATGAAGTAATTGCAGCGATTGCACGCAAAGAGTACGAGCTAGTTAAGCTCGACGATATGCGTCAAATGGGAATTGACGATGATCCCAATAGTTATGGATTATTCGACATATCATGGGAAGATGATGATGGGATTATCGCACATGAGTATGTCGCACTCACGCTTGATAGCGCAGAGCGTGAAGATACGCTGCAACATATGTTCATGAATGATTTTTGTGATGACTGGACTTGCACGCAATTGATCTGAACTTTTTACACTGCACATTGTCTAACTGATAGTGTGCAGAATAAAGAGTTTACAACGTGAAGCATGTGCACGAATTCACATGCAATATACGATTGGAGATTAACATGAACAACACACAGACGAAATCACGTTGCAAGATTGCAGACGTTACGTACAAAAGTAGCGTGACGATTATCTGGGATGATTGCACAGTTGAAGATGTACAAGCACTCGCAGCGCAGAAAGTCGTCAATAAGTTTCAGCAAGATGCACGCGAAGCTGGGAAAGCTGTTGCTGAAAATGTCACTCTGTATGCAAGAGATTACAAACAGGGATTGCGTAAAGCTGCGCAAACTCCAGAGCAGATACTTGCTAGCTTGAGTGAAGATCAACTTATCCAGTTGATGAAAGACAGGGGTTTGATGTAATAACGTGCATGTGAAGTAATCTACATTCTGTCAAAAGAGTGTAGATTGCTGCATCTGCCTTCTTTGTGAAAAAGGGCGTAACAATTTGTTATGGGATTTGTTAAGATAATATGTGAAGTGTTGTATATGTTAGTAGTGTTGTATATGTTGGAAGTGTTTTCAGTGTTAGTAAGTGTCATATGCTCTTAAAAAAATATTTAAAAAACAAGCATGCAGCTTACTAACATCATTAACACTCGCAACACGTGCAACATCACTAACACGTGCAACACTTGCAACACTTGCAACACTCTGTCACGCTGCTATAATGAGTCACACACTGACACTAGATACACAGAGCAGCGCAGCAACATTCACTATTGCAGACAAGTAAGGTAATAACATGGCAACAATGAAGGCTGGAATGGTCACGACCGTTCGCATCTCCCCGAAGGATTGTATATCCATTCTGGACATATTGGACGTGGCGCAGGTGAGGAGGGACAATATGTCCTTCGCATCCTGTACATCCCTTGCACTGTCCAGTTTGATTGGGATGGCCCGACAGGCAGGCATCATTGAGGAGCCGGATGGGTTTGCGTTCCTTGATAAGGTTGGCCCGTATAGGGATGGGAAGAATAATAAGGTGAAGAGGCTGACTTCCAATAGCCTGTACCTAGCGGCACAACACGGCTCTGCTGCAATCTCCCTCCCTCGTGTTAATACAAGTATGCCGCCGCAAGTCATGGAGGAGCAGGCCCTCCGTGAACTGAAGGACAGGTTCACAAAGTTGAATGACCGGAAGGAGGCAGACATTCCCCTCTCAATGGAGGAGGAACAGGAATGGCAAGCATGCTTCTCTGTCCTATATCCGGATGGTTGAGGGCAGGCGAATGCAATGAGCGTGGTCACAGGGTTCACAACATTACAAAGAGATATGATATGTTTGATTTTACTGTGTTGAAGCCGGAGGATGATAGGGGTGTCCTCGGCTGGTTTCCCGTTAGTCGTTGTTGGTTCACCTTTACCTACAGTAGTGAGGATAATGCTGTTAGGTCATTCGGCGGCACTGGTGATTTCTTCGGGGAATGGCCGTCCCATTGGGCGTTCTGCCCGCCGGCAATTGAAGAAGATTGAAAGATAAACAAAGATAAATTGAACTATTCACGCGATTGATTGTCTAACACTATGTACGACACAACAATACAACGATTGGAGTATTACGATGAACGGTCATGTATGGCTTGTTTTTGTTTATGCTGATGTACCTGACTCAATCTGGACAACGAGGGAACTTGCGATCACTCGTGCTGCGGAGTTGGATATGTATAATGGATGTTTGGATTTATCCATTATTGACGAATTTATCTTAGATGAACCGGAAGGATTCGTGTGATGCAACTCCCCGCAGCAGAGCAATTCGAGGTGTTCATTCGCCCTCGCTGGCAGGGCATTCCTGCCCCCGGATATAGTCGAGTGAAGGTTACTATATTGAATGATCGACCCTCCCTCAACTTCATACATACGGCATTCCTTCATATCGTAAAGGAATTGTTGGAGGAACGAGGCTACGTTAAGGACGGGGAGGAAAAATGCCTAACAGTAACGCAGATATTAACCTTCGCAATGCAGAAGTATGCGTCGTGAAGGCGGGAAGTAAGAGGGCACAGGAAAACAACTGGAGGATGCAACATGTTAAGTATAACCCCCGAAATGAAAGAACTCCAGAAGTATTGGAACTTTGCGGACGAGCCGGAGGTTGTGGAGTTGAAACAACAATTGATTGGTGGGGTGATAAATCCGATTGAATATTCCCATGCTATTTTATACCTTGCAGAAAGATATGGTTTTACGGAGACCAAGTAATGCAAACCGATGCGCAAAGGAACATCGCAGCGACAAAGCGAGCCGCCTGCCGTACTGGCAACAGGGTCGTGGAGACACCGATAAGGTGTATCATAATGCCCGGCTACTCTCTTCCACCCACTCGTGTTGAAATTGATGCGCTTTTACAGAAGTTGACAGCAGCGCAACTCATGGATATTGTGACGAAGCGCCTGCAACTGAAGTAAAACCAGTAACAAATTGTTACCCCATTTACGAACAAAACACATAGACAAGGAGAAAGAGATGCGTTCAAATGCCTCATACCGCGTTAATGCCCGCAGGAAATCGGCCTTAATTCGTCGTACTGACAACCTCACTATCTGGAAAGGGATGCTTCAAAAGAATCCTAAAGGTGAGATTTGCCAAAAAAAGGTTTCAATTGCCGAGACTGACATTGTGAATCTAATTCGCAATATTGGATAATAACAATCTCAGCATATAACAAACAATCGAGGATTGACAGATGAAAATTACCAAAACGTCCACTTTTAGTGGAGTATCCCATACATTGGATATTCCAGTTACGGAGGAACAACTCCAGAAATGGAGTAATGGCATGCTGATTCAAAAGGCAATGCCAAACCTCAACCCCGATCAAAGGGAGTTTCTTATGACAGGCATTACCGCAGAGGAATGGGCAGAAACTTTCGGGGAAGACGAATGACCTACCGTGCACAAGTAACCCTTCCCGGCGAAGTCCATACGAAGATGCCCGTTTTCGCCACCGAAGCTGAGGCAGCAGAGTACGCCGAACAACAGGCCGATGCATGGCGACTTGTCACCGATTACAACACCGTGTTGGTGGACAAGCCCGCAACGCATGCCATGCGTAAAGGGAAGTTGATCGTACTCCCGTAACACAAGTCATGCCTCTTCATAAAGAGGGGGCATGTCTGGTATTGCAGGAGTAATAAAATGACAAACGCATACCAACGCCGTCTCTCCCATCGCCTTGCGCGTAAAAGAGAGACATACACCGCTCAAAGGTTGGACAATTTCATCCGCATTGACCGTTTCATGTTATCCTTCGAGAATGCCTGGGCTGCCCTCTACAATGAGAAGGTGCAGGTGCAATATCACAACGGTTGGTACTGGATAATGGGCAGGCGTTTGAGGCATTCCGCCTTAGAGCGATTGACGGAAATAATGCAAGCTGAATTACACGAACGGGAATTAGGAGAATAACAATGGCGATGAGCAGGAAAGATTACGAGGCAATTGCAGAATGTATCAATTGTTCCCTTGATTATTACAGTGATCGAAGGATTAATACCTCTAACCTTCTAGCAACCCTCTGTGATTACTTCAAAGAAAGCAACCCTAATTTTCAACAAGGTGTATTTATTGAGTCCTGCCTGAAAGAAGAAGGAGAATAACCATGCTGCGAAGGGGAAATCGAGATAACCTACTATCTGACCAAAAGAGATATGAACAAATACTTCAGGATTATGATAGAATAGGGCAAAAAAAGGAAAGGGAAGATGGTGAATACATCATCACAAT
>Ga0307375_10001647_pt1 | contig 23977 bp, 20 predicted proteins | sample TR1MG_FD_202531 | JGI IMG/M metagenome (GOLD analysis project Ga0307375, IMG submission 202531) | Soil microbial communities from Risofladan, Vaasa, Finland - TR-1 | ecosystem: Environmental > Terrestrial > Soil > Coastal area > Acid sulfate soil | place: Finland: Risofladan, Vaasa | collected...
GCCTCGACTCGAATCGTCCTGTATCCGCCCTGACTCTGGGGAGTGCTGGGTTTGTAACCGATGGAGTACTGACTGCGAATATCGCGCGCCACTTCACGCGTGATAGCGTCCACCTCCGCCAGGTCCTTTGGAAAGTACGCAATTCCACCCGTCTGCTCGGCAAACATCTTTAGCGCGCGCCGTGCCTTCTTCTCCCTTTCTCCACCCAACAGGCCAATGGTGTAAATGGCGGGGCCACCGTCCACGGCGACTCTCCGCACGGCCGTCTCCAGCGATTCCTTGCTGGCGTTGTCCTCCCCGTCCGTCACCACCAATAACACTTTCTTGTCCAACTTCGGTTCTTTTTTCAGTTCATCCGCGGAAGCGACAATGGCGTCGTATAGCGCAGTGCCACCACGCGATTCAATGCGATCCAGAGCGTCGCGCAGCAGGTCGACATTCGATGTGAAACCCTGATCGAGATAGGGCTGCTGGTTGAAATTAACGATGAACACTTCATCCTGCGGATTGCTTGCCCGTACAAAATTTATCGCCGCCTGGTTTACGGCCGGACGCTTGTCCCTCATGGAACCGGAATTGTCGATGACAATTCCAAGTGCGACGGGAATGTCTTCGTGGCGGAAGGAAGTAATCGTCTGCAGCTTACCGTCTTCGAACACCTTGAAGTCGTTCTTCGTAAGGTTGGTGACGAGCCCTTTCTTGCCATCCAGCACCGTGGCATGAAGCAGGACTTCATTAACCTGCTTTTTGAAAACGAAGACTCCGCCTTCGGTCGATACGGGCGCCTGCCCCTGCTGTCCGGCCTCGGGCTTCTTCTGATTCTTGTCCTTCTGCGGCGAGGCCGTCTGCGCCGTCGCAGCCGCGGACAACAGAATCAAACAGAGGATGAAAATGGAGAGAGCAGATTGCTTATTGATTCGGAGCATAGTATCCCGATTTTGCATAAACCGTCAGTGGAGGCAGCCCTTTCGGTGGGTTCAATTTAACTCTGATTTTTCTCCACTTACCATCGCGCACAGGGTCCGTTGGACGATAGCCAAGAACGTACTGATTGCGCAACTCAATTCCGATTTTGGTTGCGACGTCCGAAAGGTCGTTCGGGTTATCGATCGTGAATGTTCGCCCGCCGGTCACATCCGTGATTGCCGACAGCGTAGCCGGACCCATCTGTTCCTCGGGGGTTCCCGGGTTTTGCGAAAAAAGACCGATCGCGTAAATCTGAACGTCCGCTTCCTTCACCAAAGAAAGTATCTCACTCTCTGTGTAACGACTATGGTTGTCGCCGCCGTCGGAAATAATCAACAATGCTTTTCTCTGGTGCCGCGCTTCGCGCATCTTGGCAAGACCCATATAAATAGCGTCCATCAGGGCGGTCCGTCCCTTCGGAATCGCATACACAAGTTGCCCTTGCACTTTTGAGACAGATTGGGTGAAGTCGGAAACCAGTTCAGGCTTATCGTTGAAGGCCACCAGGAAAAATTCATCCTGGGGATTGGCGGTCTTAAGAAATTCGACAACCGCCTCCTTCGCCTTATCAATCTTGTCGGCCATGCTGCCGCTCATGTCGAAGATCACGCCCAGTGAGATTGGAGCGTCCTGACTTGCAAAGCTGCTGATCTCCTGCTTCCGGCCGTTGTCCCAGACCGAGAAATTGCCTTTATCGAGACCGGTCACCAAGCGGTTCATCGGGTCCGTGACCGTGACCGGGACGAGCACGAGATCGACGTCTACCTTGATGGGCTTGCTGTAAGTCTTCAGGCTCGGATCAAGTTCGGAAGGCGTGGGCACGTCGGGAACCGGCTTGCCTTCCACCATTCCTGGTTCTTTTCGCGGACGAATATGGACTTCGTCGAAAGTACCCTCGACGGGAAGGCGCGGTGGTTGTGCCGTGGCTGGAGGCGTCTGCGCCTTTTGCCCTTCAGCAGGGGTGTTCGGCTTCTGGTCGGATTTTGTTTTTGTGTCGGTCTTGTTAGCTTGTCCAGTACTGGCTGACGAACTGTCCTGCCCGGAGGTCGGAGGTGTGGGCTGAGGAGGATTCGCGGGCGTCTGGCCCAACACTATGGAAGCCGGCCACAGCAACATGGCGATGCACAGGAGTTCCCGTGCTGCCGCGATCCACGGCCGCTTACGTCTGGACGTGCGCAACGCCTTCTCCGTGCACATGTTCGACCCTGACCGTTCCGGCGACCCCGCTGGCCATCCACCCGGAACATCGCTTTGTGAGTGCCGATGCTACCACAGTCCTGTCGTCGCGAAACCGTCCGCTTCCGACGACCCGCCATGGATGCTTCCGGTAACCTATTTCGATGTTCGGCGGTGGTCCACGGTTTTCTTTTTTCGCAGGAAGTTCGGCCGCGTCCCCTGTGCCAGTTCGGCACCTTCAGGATCATCAGAAGAATCGCCCGAAACGTGCCGTTCGTCCTGACGGAAAAAACTCATCCAATAAACAGTCGCCAAGTTCATTATCCGCCTGTTTGCACCGGTTCAAACGCAATGAAAACATATGCGTAACCGGCAAGCCGGGAATAGGAACTTGTTTAGAGTCCTCATTACAATTTCGGTACCGTAAAGAAGATCTTGCCTCCATTGGTCTCCGGCGCAGTTACGATGAGTAGTATCAGCGTTCAAATTACATCTCGCTCTCGTGGCATTGTGACGCGCCGGTTCCGCATCGGCAGGCAATGGGCTTCTCGGAGACCATTGATCGCCGGGACATTCGCCGTACTTGCGTTCCTGTTGGTCCCGGGACGCGCCCTCGCCGCGGACCAACCGCATCTCGCTATCTTCGCGCAGCAGATCAACTATCTCGTCAATGTCCAAGTTCGCGACGGGTCCGAATATGTTGGCCTGCTTGATGTGCTCGATCCACTCGGACAGGTCGCGACACATATCAACGGTAAGAAGTGGACGCTCGATTTCAGTTCAAGCGGCAACCGGGTTGAAATCGTCTGCCAGGAGGGCAAGCGAAAATGCTCGGTTCGCGGCGCGGACGTTGAGATGGCCGCAAAGTTCGTTGTCTCCGAAGGCCACGGATACGTTCCCGTTTCTGCTCTCGCCGAAATCCTCCCGCGCATTACGAATCTCACAGCGAATCTTAATGTGCGCGGACGCCGACTGTTGCTCGGGATAAACGGGGTGCATCTTTCCTCCGATATCCTGAAAAATCCGTCACGACTCGTGCTGACTTTTCCCTCGCCGGTAAAGCCGTCGGTCACCAACGAGGGCAACACGCTACTGCTGACCTTCACCCGCGAACCGGTCACGATTTCTGGGCCGGAGACGACCAACTTCGGAGACCCGCTGATTACGTCGGGGCGGTTCATGGTGGTAAACGGAGCGGCACTGTACCTGGTCACCGCCACGGCCCCGGTCGTCACCATGTTCTCCCAGGGAAACCGGGTGGTCACAATAAGTGCTCTACCACCAGCGGCGGTACCGACCCCAGCACCGGCACAGCCTCCGGCGAAGCCCCCCGTTCAAGCCCAGCCAACGCCTACTCCGGTTCAACCGGCACCGCAGAAACCGACCGCTCCAACGTTCATCGTGGCGATTGACGCCGCGCATGGCGGAACGGAGACCGGAGCCTTGCTCAGTCCGACATTGGCGGAGAAGGACGTGACTCTGGCGCTCGCCCGGCGCATTGCCCGGGAACTACAGTCGAAGGGCATTGGTGTCTACATGGTGCGCACGGGCGACACACAGATGACGCTCGACCAGCGGGCGTCGGCGGCCAACACGGCGCACGCCGCGCTTTACATCGCCATCCACGCGGCAGCGCAAGGGCACGGTGTACACCTATACACAGCCATGCTTCCGCCATCGATGGCCGTTCCGACTCACCACGCCTTCGTCCCGTGGGAGACTGCGCAGTCAGCATGGCTCGACCTGAGCGCCACGGCTGCCGGGTCGATTGCGGACGAGTGCAACCGGCGTAATATTCCAGTGCGCGCCATGCCAGCGGCAGTCCGACCAATGAACAATATCGAGGGGCCAGCGATTGCGCTGGAGGTTGCGACACCCTCGGATACCCTGGAAGACATCAACTCTGCAACCTACCAACAGAGCATTGCCTCGGCTGTGGCGGCGGGAATTATCGCAATACGTCCCAAACTGGAGGCGGCGCGATGATCTCCCGTCCGATGCAGATCACGGTAGCGCTGCTGGTCGCCGCCATCCTCGGCATGGGCTTCTACGCCTTGAAGCTGAAGCAGAAAGTGGAGACGCTGCATGCCAATAGCGACAACCGTCCGGTGGCTCCGCCCATGACCGGCGCTATGCAGACAGTGACGCTATGGGTGGCGCACGACGACGGCACACTGCACCAGCAGCAGATGCAGTTGGCCATGCCTGACGAACCGGCAGCGCGCGCCATGCGAGTGCTGCAGGCGCTGGTGCAGATCTATACCGGCAAAGACTCACCGCATCCGCTGGGGGCGGGGTCAGACATCGAGGACGTGTATCTTGTAAATGGCACGACCGCGGTTGTCGACCTGAACCAGACATTCGCCGATACGCATCCCTCTGGCATCATGGTCGAACAGTTAACGATCATCTCGTTGATCCAGACGCTAACGGCCAACGTCCCGAACGTGACCAGGGTGAAATTCCTGGTGGGCGGGAAAGAGCGCGACACGCTGGCCGGGCACGAGGACCTGAAGATGACGTACGACGTATCGACCGTCTCCCAAGTGGCGCAGGAGCTTCAGTGAGCCAGGCATCCACGAGGACCAATCACAGGCCGCGCATCGCCGTGTTCGACTCCGGCGTTGGCGGACTCACCGTGTTGCGCGCCATCGCCGGACAAGTTCCGGACGCGGATTACCTCTACTTCGGCGACACTGCTCGCCTTCCTTATGGGACCAAGTCACGCGAGACCGTGGCTCGCTACGCGATTGAGGCCGCACTCTTCCTGCAAGACCTCGGCATCGACATGCTGGTGATCGGCTGCAATACAGCGACAGCGCTGGCGCTCTACGACATCAAGGGCGCGGTCAACGTGCCGGTGATCGGCGTGATCGATCCGGGCGCGGACCGCGCGGCGGAGATCAGCCGCAGCCGCGAAGCAGTGGTCTTCGCCACGGAAGCCACGATCAGCAGTCACGCTTACCAGCGCGCTCTGGCGCGGCGCGGATTCGCCACACATGAAAAGGCTTGCCCGCTGCTCGTCCCGCTGGTGGAAGAGGGATGGATCGAACATCCGGTGACGGAACAGGTGGCGCGCATCTACATGATCGAGGCGCTGCGGGTTGCATCGATGAATACCGATGTACTCGTGCTGGGTTGCACCCACTATCCACTGATCCGTCCGCTGCTGCGGCGCGTGGTGCCGCAGAAAATCGCCATCGTCGATTCGGCGGAGTCGACGGCGCAAGTGGTGGCAAAGGAACTCGGAGTGGCGCCGGGATCGCAACCGAACACACTTCCCTCGTACCGTTTCTTCGTTACGGACTCTACAGAGAAATTCCGGCGGATGGCTCCGCTGTTCCTCGGCTTCGCGGTCGACGGAGTGGAGCACGTCGATCTCGGCGGATAGAAGCAATTTTCGAATTGCCGGATTGCCGGATTTTCGAATTGCGTTCCTTCAAGTCTGATTCGGGAAGTACCCCACCCCCCCATTTTTAAATACTTTGTTTTCTAATATTTGCCGAGATTGCTTGGTAAATATTTGAAAATAAAGAGTTTATTTTCTAAATAATACAAAACAAAGGGGTTGGCTTGGGTTCTTAGCTTTTAGCTCTTAGCTCTTGGCCAACAAAGCAAAAGCCCGCGCTCGGCGGGCTCGTGCCTTTTGTCTCTATATATCTAGTGTGACATAGCGGAGGGGGAAAAGGTGACATCGATTTGGAAACTCTATTTACTTTGTTTTTAAATAGCTGGGGGAAATGTGTGACCAAGAACATCTTGACATGTGACTAATGCAGGTTTCGGAGGTGTCAGATGTTTCGGAGGTTTCGAAAAACTAAAAATCACCACAGGGGGCACAGAGGGGCACGGAGAAAAGTCAGAAGACGGAAGACGCAGGGGAAGGACGAAATGCGAAGGACGAGAGAAAGAGAAGATTTTCGAACTGCCGGATTGCCGAATTTTCGAATTGAAGTGAACGGAATCCCGCCCGAACGGTTGCAGTGCAAAACCTACAAGTTTCGCTGCAAAACTTCCTGCGCAGATTTTTCATGGTTCCAGCTAAGTTCTTGTTTTCAGTAGCGAGGCGAGGAATGGCCTGCGGTTTGCAAGATTGGAGGCACAGGCGAACACATACAGGAGGTCAGGAACCATGAAGTGCCCAAATTGTTTGCGGTTGTTCGGGCCTTTCGCAATTGCGATTGGACTGATGGTCATTCCACTCTATGGACAAAATCTGCCGGGAACTCAGCCGCAGAAGCAACAGCAACAGACTCAAGACATGCAGGCGCAAGCGAAGGGTCAGCAGGAAACGATCTCGGTCGCGGGAACAGTAAAGACGTCCTCGGGCAAAGTCGTGGTTGAAGATCCGTCGACCGGCGTCAGCTACATTGTGGACAACCCCAACAAGGTTCAGCAGTTTGAGGGGAAGAACGTGGAGGTGACCGGGGTCCTCGATCCCACGACGAATACCCTTCACGTCATCAGCGTGAAACCAGGTAAGTAGCAGATCGAGCAAGAAACGCGATCGGGCTTCTGGGACTTCTCAACCCTTACACAGCTCGCCCCTTTGCGTGTATTAGACGGTAGGTCTACCGCTGGGTCCGGTTGGAGGAGCTTGGCTCGGCGGGCGTAGATGGGCGAAAGCCTGTCCTTCAGCAGAGGGGAGGACAGGCTCTTTCTTTTCTTTTGCAGAATTTCCACCCTTCGCTGCGCTCAGGATGGAGTACCCGACGACTCTTTTCCTGACGAGAACTCGCCTTTCGAAAAGACTCAGAGATGGCGGCGGATTGGGTTAGACTTCCATCATGCGGAAAATATACGCAGTCCTTGCAGTGCTGCTGGTGGCAGGTGCGGCGTTCGCCTCGGGGCCGTGCAGGCCGAAGTTTGAACGCAAACCGATCAACCAGGCGACGATCGAAAACATCCAGAAACTCAAGGTAAACAGCGGAGACGAGCTCTGGCGGTTGGACGCGAACAAGGTGGCACAACGCGAGGCCGTTAGCCTGGACCCGGCGCTGACCACGGCCAAGCCTGACGTGAAGGGCGGCGACATGGTGCAGACGTACACCTATCGCTCAGGCAGCACAACCTACGTCATCACACTAAAAAAGTTCGACTGGCTGCTTCCCTACTCCGGCATCTACAAGATGATGATGTGGACGGTAACGGATGTGCGGACGATTTGTCCTGCGGCCAGAAAAAAGTAAGACCATACCTGGACTGATAAAAACTCATGATCTATCGCTCGGATAATCGCACGCCGGAAGAAATGCGTCCGGTGAAAATCACGACTGAATTCATTAGAACCGCCGAGGGCTCGTGCCTGATCGAGATCGGCAATACACGCGTTATTTGCACGGCTACGATTGAGGAATGCGTGCCGAACTGGATGCGCAACGGAGGCAAAGGCTGGATTACCAGCGAGTATTCAATGCTGCCGCGCGCTACGCTGACACGCACGGCGCGCGAAAGCGTAAGGGGAAAGGTCGGCGGACGGACACACGAAATCCAGCGGCTGATAGGGCGCTCGATGAGGGCGGTGGTGGACCTGCAAAAGCTGGGCGAACGGACGGTGTGGATCGACTGCGACGTGATTCAGGCGGACGGCGGCACACGGACCGCGTCGATTACGGGTGGGTTCGTGGCGATGGCGCTGGCCATGCAGAAACTGGTAGCGGCAGGCACCCTGAAGAAATTGCCACTGCGCGATTTTGTGGCGGCAACCAGCGTGGGCATCGTGGACGGCGAGGTGCTGCTGGACCTGGCGTACGAAGAAGACTCGCGGGCAGATGTCGACATGAACTTTGTGCTGACGGGCGGGAACAAGTTCATCGAAGTCCAAGCGACAGCGGAGAAAGAGCCTTTCGGCGACGATCTGCTGGCAAAGATGACCCAGTTCGCAAGAAAAGGGATCGCGGGGTTGGTGAAGATACAGAAAGAGACGCTGGGGGGAATGAGCCTGTAGGTTTTCTCACCCGAAAGACAGTTTCGAGTTTCAAGTTTCGGGTTTCGAGAAAAACCAAAAAACACGTAACAGTGCCTCTCCCACCCTTCGCTACGCTACGCTCAGGATGGGGCACCCGCAGTATCGCCGGTCCCACGCAAAAGACAGTTTCGAGTTGCGGGTTTCGAGAAACGCACGGAAAGAACATAAGCGAAAAGGGTTGCGGGAGAGATTCCGCAACCCTTTCGTGTGTCCGTTTACTTCTTACTTGGCGGCGACGGCGCTTTCCGCATAGAACTTCGTCATCTCTTTAAGGGAGATGGACGCGTAATCGCCAGCGTGTCCGGCCTGGCCGAATTGCGTCATGCGCTCGGCAACGACCTTCTTCATGGCTTCGCGCGCGGGCTTCATGTAATCGCGCGGATCGAACTTCTCGGGCGTCTCGAAGAGCACTTTGCGGATGGCTCCGGTGATGGCGAGGCGATTGTCGGTGTCGACGTTGATTTTGCGCACGCCATTCTTGATGCCGAGCTGGATCTCTTCGACCGGCACGCCCCAGGTGGGTTTCAGGCTGCCGCCGTACTTGTTGATGACGTCCTGGAGATCCTTGGGCACGCTGGAGGAGCCGTGCATGACGAGATGGACGTTGGGGAGCCGCTTGTGAATCGCAATGAGGCGATCCATCTTGAGCACGGAACCGTCGGGCTTCTTGGTGAACTTGTAGGCGCCGTGGCTGGTGCCGATGGCGATGGCGAGAGCATCGAGGCCGGTCTTTTCGACGAACTCGACGGCCTGATCTGGGTCTGTGACGTGCTCGAGGCCGGTGCCGCCGGCGCCGTGACCATCTTCGATCCCGCCAAGCACGCCGATTTCGCCTTCGACGGTGACGCCGCGGGCATGCGCGTATTCGACGACTTCACGCGTGGCCTTGACGTTGTACTCGAAAGAGGACGGCGTCTTGCCGTCGGGCATCAGCGAGCCATCCATCATGACGCTGGTGAAGCCGAGTTCGATGGCTGACTTGCAGGTGTCAACGCTGTTGCCGTGGTCGAGGTGAAGAACGGTGGGAATTTCAGGATAGAGCTCGGTGGCGGCGAGCATCAGGTGATAGAGAAATTTGTCCTGCGAATAGCTGCGGGCGCCGCGGCTGGCCTGCACGATGACCGGCGACTGAGTTTCGCGCGCAGCCTCCATGATGGCCTGGATCTGCTCCATGTTGTTTACGTTAAAGGCGCCAACGCCGTAACCGCGTTTGGACGCCTCATCAAGCAATTGGCGCATCGAGACTAATGGCATGAGCAGGGTTCTCCTTTATGAATCTTTCAAGGCTATAATTCCAAACAGATGGTACCCGAGGGGTGTCGGGTGGCGCTGTGACGGAGACCACAAATTCGTGGCAGGACCGCACCGATTTATTTGTCCCGCGCAAATACCAGATCAAATTCCGTAAACCTGTCCCTAAAGTCTTGTATTGGCAACCTATTTTGCTGCGTTGAGAACGACGTAGGAGGAGAAAGATGAAGCTTACGCCCGGAAAACTGGCTGGCCTGAAGGCAGTCTCGAACGAGCGCGGGGTGATTGCCGCCGCCGCGATGGACCAGCGCGGTTCGCTGAAAAAGGCCCTTGGGCCAACCGCCGGAGACAAGGAACTGATCGAGTTCAAGGTGGCGGTGTCGGAGGTGCTGACACAGCACGCGAGCGCCATTCTGCTGGACCCGGAATGGGGACTGCCGGCAGCGGCGAAACGGAACAAGAAGAGCGGCCTGCTGCTGGCCTATGAAAAAACCGGCTACGACAAGCAGACTCCGGGACGGCTGCCGGACCTGCTGGACGTGTGGAGCGCGCAGCGGTTGAAAGCCGCAGGAGCGGACTGCGTCAAGATCCTGCTGTACTATGCGCCGGCCGATCCGAAGAATATCAACGAGCTGAAGCACGCCTGGGTGGAACGCATCGGCGATGAGTGCCGGGCAAACGATATCGCGTTCTTCCTGGAGATTATCGGCTACGAAGAAGGCATGGACGAAAAAGGCCTGGAATATGCAAAGAAAAAGCCGGAAATCGTGAAGGCCTACATGCGGGAGTTCACCAAGGAGCAGTACGGCGTGGACGTGCTGAAGCTGGAAGTGCCGATCAACATGAAGTTCGTGGAAGGCACGAAGAGCTTCAAGGGTCAGACGGCCTACACACGGACGGAAGCGATGGAACACTTCCGGGAGTCAGCAAAGTGTACGAACAAGCCGTTCATCTACCTGTCGGCGGGCGTGAGCAACGCGGAGTTCAGCGAGACGCTGGACCTGGTGGCGGAGTCGGGCGTGAAGTATAACGGCGTTCTCTGCGGACGGGCGACGTGGGCAGACGGTGTGCCGATTTACGCCGAAAAGGGGCTGAAGGCGTTCGAGGAGTGGCTGAACACGGAAGGCGTGAAGAACATCCAGAACGTAAACAACGGCCTGAAGGCGGCGTCGCCGTGGTATCCGATCTACGGCGTATAAGTCGCGTTACGATGTTTTCGAAGGGGTGCGCCAGGCGGCATACCCTTTCCCATTTATGGCACCTTTGTGTCGAAAATCACTGCAATCCTGTATCCAGCGGCGAATAATTGAATTAACGGAATCGTCCGGGACATGACCGGTGAAGCACGGGTGACAAGCGTGTGCCGGTTGTGCCGGGAGGATACGAGTATGAAAGCCTGGTCCTGGAGAGAAAGCCTGCTGTGGTCCCTGCTGGCATATGTGGGGCAGAGCCCGCGAGAAGCACACCGGATGTATCTGTGGTGGAAAGCTACGAGGCACGAGAGAAGGACCGCCGCGCCGGTTCAGTCGATGACAGGAAAGCATCTCCATCATTCGCATTCATAACTTCCTCTCGCTCCGAGGGCGTGCGTCGCGGCGCACGCTTTTTCTTTGCGTCCCGATTCCCTACTCCCACTCGATGGTTCCCGGCGGTTTCGACGTGATGTCGTAGACGACGCGGTTGATGCCCTTGATCTCGTTGACGATGCGGCTGGAGATTGTCTTGAGAACTTCATAGGGCAGCGGGACCCAGTCGGCGGTCATGCCGTCCTCGGAGTTCACGGCGCGGATGGCGCAGGTGTACGCGTAGGTACGCTGGTCGCCCATGACGCCGACGGACATGACGGGAAGCAGCACGGCGAAAGACTGCCAGATTTCGTTATAGAGACCGGCACGCTTGATCTCGGTGACGACGATGTCGTCGGCGTCCTGGAGCAGGCGGATGCGCTCGGGAGTGACTTCGCCGAGGATGCGGACGGCGAGCCCGGGGCCGGGAAATGGCTGGCGCTGGAGCATTTCGTCAGGCATGGCAAGGTCGCGTCCGATGCGGCGGACTTCGTCCTTGAAGAGATCCTTGAGCGGTTCGATGAGCTTGAGCTTCATCTTGTCGGGCAGGCCACCGACGTTGTGATGGCTCTTGATCGTCTGCGAAGGGCCGCGCACGGAGACGGACTCGATGACGTCGGGATAGAGCGTGCCCTGTACGAGCCAGTCGACCGCGCCGGACTGGCGCTCGATGCGCTGCGCTTCGACGTCAAAGACTTCGATGAATTCGTTGCCGATGATCTTGCGCTTGCGCTCGGGTTCGGTGATGCCCGCGAGTTTGGAGAGGAAGCGGTCGGTGGCATCGACGGCGTCAACGTTGAGATGAAGCTTGTTGCGCAGATTCTCCTGCACCTTCTCGTACTCGTTCTTACGCAGGACGCCGTTGTTGACGAAGACGCAGGTGAGGCGATCTCCAATGGCGCGAGCGACAAGCGTGGCGGCGACGGAGGAATCGACTCCGCCGGAGATCGCGCAGATAGCGCGGCCATGCTCGCCGACGGTCTGGCGGACACTGGCAACGGTGGCGTCGATGAAGCGCTGCGGTGTCCAGTTGGGCTGCGCCTGGCAGATGCGGAAGAGGAAGTTCTTGAGCAGATCGGTGCCGAAGCGGGTGTGGTGAACTTCCGGGTGGAACTGCACGGCCCACATGCGCTTGGCGGCGTTTTCAATGCCAGCGACAGCGCTGGGCGATTTCGCGATCAGGCGGAAGCCTTCGGGCAAAACTTCAGCTTCGTCGCCGTGCGACATCCAGACGGAGAGCGAGCGCGGCATGCCTTCAAAGAGGAGCGACGACTCGATGACCGAGACTTCAGCGTGGCCATACTCGCGCTTGGATGCGGCGCGAACCGTGCCGCCGAGCGTGTGCGTCATGAACTGGAGGCCGTAGCAGATACCGAGCACGGGCAATCCGAGAGAGAGAATTTGCGGGTCGGTCGGAGGGGCATCGGCGTCATACACAGAGCAAGGGCCACCGGAGAGGATGAGGCCGGCAGGATTGTAGCCCTGTATCTCGGTGAGGCTCGCGGTACACGGCAATACGACGGAAAAGACATTCTGTTCGCGAATACGGCGCGCAATGAGCTGGGTGTATTGCGAGCCAAAGTCGAGGACGACGATTGATTGCAGGGCTGGATGGTCCACGCAATAGATTCGCAAATAGCAGGGCGAAATGTAAAGCGGCAGGTTAGGTGGCTGGTTCTGCGGAAGTTGCGGGCACGAAATCCGGGCGTTCGACGTGGGCGACGAAAAGATAGGCCGCATGGCGCGCCAGCAGGAACCAGTCGGAGACAACGCAATAAATCATGGTAGTAACGAAAACGAGGATGGCAACGGCCCACGAAGGAATCACCGAGCCGGCTACCACCGCCGCAACACCCACGATGGTGATCACTATGTTGACGATGGTGCGGATGAGGCCGTTCCAGAAAGAGGCAACCACCAGGGGAATCCACTGGCGCTTGACGAAGTAAATGGCGTCGGCAGTGGCGTCGAGTGCGGGGCGGCCATCACGCACGAGAAAGACAACCGCTAGAGAGAGGAACCAGTTGGCAAATCCCCAGACGACGAGCGACACGCCGAAGATCGCAAGAAAAACAAGGATGGCGATGATGTAATGCGGGTTTTCATAAGAACCCATGACCGGAACAACGGAAAGAGCTCCGAGCCGATATCCGATGGCGATGATAAGCAAGGCGACGATGCGCATGAGGTGGAGGAGCCAAAGCTGCCGCCACTGGATGTTGACGCGAGCGGCCGCCTCGGGGTCGAAGTCGGCGAGGATCATGCGCGTGGTGACGCCACGCCCGATGGTGGCAGCGATGGTCCAGAGAATGCAGATTAGGGGTATGACGAAGAGCAGCGTGGGGGCTAGGAGCGGCAATGCCTCGGAGAGAACTCCAGAGACGCCTTGCGCCAGCGTCATGATGTCGTGCGGGCCGGCGATGACTTCGTCGCCGCCGCTGAGCGAGATGGCCACGAGCACACGCTGCATGTAAAGAAAGGCGAGACCCAGCGCACCAAGTCCGAACGACCAGCGCCAGATGAGCTCCACGAGGAAGGCCGACTGATTGTGGCGCACAACGCGAATCGACTCGGAAGTGGGAGTTGCGGCGGCCAAGGGCTGGTTCTCCTCAGGGAAGATCGAATCCGACGAAAACCGGTTCGGGTTGAAGTTCAACTCCGAACGTATCAAAAACGCGCTTCTGCACAAGGTCCTTGAGTGCCAGAACATCGGCAGCGGTCGCGCCTCCGCGATTGACGAGGGCAAGCGTGTGACGGCTGGAGATACCCACGGTTCCGAAGGTGAAGCCCTTGTGAAAACCAGCCTGCTCGACGAGCCAGGCGGCAGGAACTTTTACGCGTCCCTCTCCGGCGGGATACTTCGGTAAAGTAAGACGGCGGCTTTCGGCAATGGCAACAATACGTTGATAGTGTTCGACGGCGATGACCGGATTCTTGAAGAACGAGCCGGCACTGCGCGCGTCGGCGTCGCCTTCCACAATCAGCATGGCCTTGCCATGACGGATTTCGCGCACGGCCGCGCGCACGTTGGCGAGCGTTGGTGGCTTGGGCTGAGTTTCGAAATATCGCTTGATGTCGGAGTACTCCAGGCGCGGTGCGCCACCGGGATGGGTGGCGAAAGTGACGGCAAGAATCACGTAACGGCCGCGATCACGGGAGTTGAAGCGACTGGAACGGTAAGCGAATTCGCACTCGGCGTTGGAGAATTCGACAACGGTGCCGCTCTGCAAGTCAAAGGCACGAACGCGAACGATAGTCTCGGAAACGTCCTGGCCGTAGGCGCCGACATTCTGCACGGGCGTGCCGCCGACGGTGCCGGGGATTCCGCTGAGACATTCCATGCCGGAGCAGTTTGCAGCGACCGATTGCTCGACGACGCGATCCCACTCTTCGCCCGCGCCATACTCGACGGCCTCGCGGCCGTTGTCCGGGCCGAGAGGATTGAGTCCGAGAATCGACATCTTGAGAACGAGGCCGGGCCAGCCGGAGTCGGAGATTACAAGATTGCTGCCGCCGCCAAGAATGAACAACGGAAGCTGGCGCTCAGTGGCCCACTCGACGGCCTGACGGACGTCCGGCTCAGTGGCGGTCTCCGCGAAAAAACGTGCAGGCCCTCCAACACCGAGGGTTGTGTACGGCCCAAGTGCAACGTGTTCCCGAATCTCCATGGGTCAACTATACGCCGGACGGAAGGGCCCACTGAATGGCTCGCAGCGACCGGCCAAGGCGCCAGTGCCGCACTTCAGCAAGGCGGCTTTGGAAAAATCAGACGTCCCTGCCATACTGTTTATATCTCGAAATGTGGGGAGTACAAAACATGGGAATGTATCCGGAATTGATGCTGATTCCGATGCGCGAGGAACTGACACGCGCGGGAGTGAAGGAAGCGCGTACGCCGGAAGCGGTAGACGCGGCGGTGACGGGAACGAAGGGCACGCTGATGATCGTGGTGAATTCGGTGTGCGGGTGCGCGGCGGGAAAGATGCGTCCGGCGGTGCGGCTGGCCATGGAAAACACGGTGAAACCGGAAGAGAGCGTAACAGTGTTCGCCGGCCAGGACACGGAAGCCACGCAACGCGCACGGGAATACTTTGCGGGACAACAGCCATCGTCGCCGTCGATTGGACTGATACGCGAAGGCAAGCTGATGTACTTCATGCCGCGGGCGGTGATTGAAACCCGCGACGCAACCAAAATTGCATCCGAGTTGAAACAAGCGTTTGACAAATACTGCGGCGCGGCTGCAGTGACTCAGTAACAGGAAAGGCTCCGGCAAAACCGGAGCCGTTTCAAACTTCCCATCCCCGGGCGCTACTTGTCTCCGCGCAGAATTGCCTCCGCCTGGGCCTTGTCACCCTTGGATTCGTACGCCAAGGCGAGCATCTTGCGCGTCTGCGCATCGTCAGGAAACTTCTTCAACGTGGCTCCCAGTTGCGTGATCGCGGCGTCGTAGTCCTTCGCCTCCAATAGAGCGAGGCCGTAATAGAAATTCTCGCGAAGACGGTTGGGACGGCGCTCGGCGGCGGTCTTCAGATATTTGATCGCCTCGGGATAATTCTTCAGCATGTCATTCAGCACGCCGAGATAGAAATAGTTGTCGGAGTTTTTGGGATCGAGTTGCAGGGCCTTCTGGCAGTTAGCCTGCGCTTCAGGGTACCTCTTTTGCTGCAACTGGACGGAACAGAGATCGGTGTAAGCCGGGGCAAAATCGGGCTGAAGCGATGTGGTCTTCTGGAATTCGGTTTCGGCGCTGGATTGGTTGCCGGACGCCATGTAAAGCTCGCCAAGCTGGAAGTGGGCGGTGGGCGAACCGGGATCGATCTGCACGGCACGCGTGGAGTGCTGGATAGCGCCCTTGAGGTCGCCCGAGTGGCGAAGATCCTCGGCTTGAATCATCTCAATGACGCCGGCATTCGTGCGACGCACGTAGACAAAACTCACAACCAGCACCACAGCAACGACGACGAAGGTGGTGACGCGCCGCGTGAAGTGCGTCTCCACATCGTGTCCGGGCGAGGACGGCAGGAGGACGCCAAGGACGACGCCGCAAAGCAGGCCTCCGAGGTGAGCGGCGTTGTCGATGTGTGCATCGTGGGCACCGTAGATGACGGTGTAAAACACGAACAGCCCGATGATGAACAGGTTGCCCTTGAGGGCGGCGCGCAGGCGCGCATTCTTCTGAAACGCCAGCGCCGGAAGCAACGCGCCGGCGACGCCGAAAATGGCGCCCGACGCTCCAATGCTCACCGCTCCCGGGCTCCACCAGACGCTGACGATGCTGCCCGCAAGTCCGCAGGCCATGTACATAAGAAAGTAGCTGATGCGTCCGAAAAGTATCTCCGCAAGGATGCCGAGGTTCAGCAATGCCCACATGTTGAGAGCGATGTGGACCAGGCCGGCGTGGAGGAACATGGAGGCGAGCAGTCGCCAGGCTTGTCCGCCGAGTGTGTCCGGGCCATAGTTGGCGCCCCACCGCAGCAAAACGTCGATGTTGACATTGATGATGCTGCGACTGACGGCAACCGTTACCAGGAACAGGAGTATGTTGGCGGCGATGAGCAAGCCCGTAACGGAGCGGAAGAAATGTCCGTACTTTTCAACAAATGACGGCCCGGGCGCGCGGTTCTGATATCGCTGGCGCAAGCTCTCCATGCACTCCGGACAGATCACCTGCCTGGGTTCAGGCGGAATAAATTCCCTGCCACACCGTGGACATTTCGCCATAGAGAGCCTCAGTGAGCCGCTTTCTCCGGCGCGATGGCCTTCACGGCAATCTGGTTGGGCTGCGCGCCGACGGGGATCATGGTGAAAAGACGCTGTGGGGGAGCCTGCTGGTTTTTCTTGTCGCGGCGCTTGTCGAGTCGCAGAACAGAAACGTCACCGGAGCGCGAGTCCGCAACCAGCAGCATGTTTTCGCGAGGCGTGAGAGCGAGTGCATCGGGGCCGTCGCCCACGGTGACGGAAACGAGAAGCTTGCGGGTGCCGATGTCGAAAACCGCGATGTTGTTCGAACCCATGTTGCTGACGAAGAGCAATGAACTGTCCGCGGTGATGGCGGCGCCGGAAGGATTATTGCCGGCGAGAAAACTCTCGCTGACCTCATCGGCCGAAGTGTTGATGACGGAGATGGTGTGGGCGTCAAAATTGCTGACGAAGAGTTCGCCGCCATCAGGCTTGAGGGCAACGGTCACGGGAACTCCGCCGACACGCAGGATGGAGAGAAGCTTGCCCAGCTTGAGATCGATGACGGCAACTTCGTCCGAACCAGTACAAGCGACAAACGCCTTGCTATTGTCGGGAAGAATCGCGATGTCCTCGGGGTCCTTGCAGACGGGAATGGTGGCGCGCACGGAACGGCTGGCAGCGTCGATCAACGAGACGGTGGAGTTGCCGCGCGAGGAAACGACAACCGTGTCGCCATTGGGAGAGACGCGCGCAAGACCGGGTTGCGCACCGACGGCAATGTTCGCTACGGTGCGGCGGGCATTGAGGTCGATAACGCTGACAGTGTTGGAGCCGGCATTGGCGACGTATCCCCAGCGACCGTCGGACGAAACCGAGATGAAGTAAGGTTGGCGTTGCACGGGGATGGTGGCGACAACGGCGTTCTTTTCGGCGTCGATGACGGAGACCGTGCCGGCATCCGTGCTGACGGCGTAGACCTCATTCTTTACCGGATTCGCCGCGATGCCGGTTGGATTGGCCCCGACCGGGAGAGTTTGCACCGCCTGCAACGCATTGAGATCAATGACGGTGACAGAGTTGCTCTTGCCGTTGGTGACATAGGCGTATTCGGGGCCGGGATTGGCGCTTTTGCTTTTGCAGGCGACGGCAGCCAGAACCATGGCAACAGCGACCAGGAAAAAGGCCGTTCGCCGAATGCGGCGTGCCGCGCGATTGCGAAACATCGAAGAATGTAAATTCACAGTACCGTCGCTGGAGTTGCAGAAAGCGGAAGTTGAGCGGTGGCAGCGGGGGCGGTCCGTCCGACAACGCCGGCAATGGACCGGACCTGCGCCATGAGTTCGGAGAACTGCTCCGGGTAAAGCGACTGCACGCCGTCAGAGAGCGCGCGCTCGGGATCGCAATGAACCTCGATGATGAGACCGTCGCAACCGACGGCGACAGCAGCGCGAGAGAGCGGAGTCACCTTATCGCGCTTGCCCGTGCCATGGCTCGGATCAACGATGATGGGCAGATGACTTGCGCGTTGTGCGGCCGGCACCACGCTGAGGTCGAGCGTGTTGCGAGTGTGATCCGCAAACGTTCGCACGCCGCGCTCGCACAACACTACCTGCGTGTTGCCTTCGCTGAGAACATACTCGGCCGCCATGAGGAATTCTTCAAGAGTGGCGCTCATGCCGCGCTTGAGCAGAACGGGCTTGCGCGTCTGGCCGACGCGCTTGAGCAGAGAAAAGTTCTGCATGTTGCGCGAACCGACCTGAATCATGTCGGCGTGCTCTTCCACCAGTTCGAGCGAGTATTCATCCATCGCCTCCGTGACGATCAGGAGGCCGAACTGCTTCCTGACTTCGGCGAGAATCAGGAGCCCTTCCTTGCCAAGCCCCTGGAACGAGTAGGGCGAAGTGCGCGGCTTGAAGGCGCCTCCGCGGAAGAAGCGCACCCCTTCGCGAGCGACGCATTCAGCCACGGCAAAGGCCTGCTCGCGGGATTCCACCGAGCAGGGACCGGCAATGATGCCAAGCTCGGTTCCGCCGAAGGTGGCATCGCTGCCGGCAAAACGGACAACTGTGTTCTCGGGTTTTACTTCGCGGCTCACAAGCTTATAGGGCTTACTGACACGAATCACTTCCTGCACGCCGGGCATGGTCTCGAAGGCGGACGAGTTAACCTCTCCGCGATTTCCGGTGATGCCAACGGCGGTGCGCTGCGCTCCCTCGACGGAGTGCGCGCGCAGGCCGAGCGATTCGATCTTCCGGCAAACGGCGCGAACCTGTTCCTCCGTCGCGTTCGCCTGCATGACGACCAACATCGTGTGATCCCCTGAAACCATTCAGTTTAATTCGCTTTTCAAGGCGGGGCAATGGCCGCTCCGGTGAAGGCTTTGGTAGACTCGCAACACGCTATGCCACGCTCCGAAAGCACGGGACAAGAAAAAGACATCCTGAAACTGATTCCTCCGCCAAAGGTGCCACCCGCGCTCACTTCGCGAAGGATCGGAATCCACACATCCACCGCCGGCGGCGTGGAAACCGCGGCCGAACGCGCCTACCGCCTCGGCTGCAATACCTTCCAGGTCTTCTCCTCCAGTCCGCGGCAGTGGAAGCCGTTTCCGCTGGCCCCGGGACAGTGCGCGACGATGCGAGAGTTGCGGGCAAAGTATGACCTGCGGCCGCTGGTCATTCATGCGAATTACTTGATCAACGTGGCCGGAGTGAACGCCGAATTCCATCGCAAATCGATCGAGGCATTCCGCGCGGAGGTGGAACGCGGATTGGCGCTGGGCGCGGAGTACGTGGTGCTGCACCCCGGTTCGTGGCGCGGAGGTTCACGCGAAGAAGGGCTACAACGCGCGGCGGAAGCCATCGGCGAGGCGTCGCAAGGTCTGGACCTGGCGGGCGGACGACTCACCATCCTGATCGAAAATACGGCAGGCGCGGAGTTCTCGCTGGGCGGCAGCTTTGAACAGGTCGCCGAACTGGTGGAGAGGCTGCGCGGCATCATTCCGGTGGCGGCTTGCATCGATACCTGCCACACGCATGTTGCCGGATACGAACTCGCAACGGCGGAGGGTTATGAAGAAACAATGCGGAAGCTGGACGCAACCGTGGGGCTGAAGAACGTTCCCGTGTGGCACTGCAATGACGCCAAGGCGGAGTGCGGATCGAAGCTCGATCGGCACGAAAACATCGGGCAGGGGACGATTGGAGTGAAGGCCTTTCGGCGACTGCTGAACGATCCGCGCACGGCTCACGCGGCGTTCATTGCGGAGACCCCAATTGACGAACCGCTCGATGACCAGAAAAATGTGAACGCGCTGAAGTCACAGGTAATTGACGCAGCGCGTCCGTAAGCCATTCGCAAAAACTACGCCTTCATCCCGTGCAATTTGATGGACGCTACGGCGCTGGCAGCCGCTTCGGCAATTTCGGTCTTGCTGCCGCAGCAACCCTGTCCAGGCTCGGGGGCGAGCACGGCGGCAATCTTGGAGCCATGCGCAATTTCGGGCACGGTCAGCCTCGTCAGGCCGGCCTCAAGGGCGTAGCGGATGTAGTCGTGCATCATGCTGGCGCCGGAGATGCATCCGACATAGGCGCTGACGTCGTTACGAACGCTGTCAGGAAGATCGGCGAGCAGAACGATGTCGCTGACGGCAAAACGGCCACCCGGCTTGAGCACGCGGAAAATTTCGCGGAAGACCCTCGTCTTATCGGGACTGAGATTGATGACGCAGTTGCTGATAACGAAATCGACGGAGGCATCGTCGACAGGCAGCTCTTCGATGTGGCCCTTGCGGAATTCAACGTTCGTGGCCTTGAGGTTCGCTGCGTTTTCGCGCGCGCGGGCCAGCATGTCATCCGTCATATCGACGCCGATAACCTTGCCGCTGTCACCGATTTGCCGCCACGCAAGAAAAGCGTCAAACCCAGCGCCACTTCCGAGATCGAGGACGGTCATGCCAGGGCGAAGCTCGGCGAGGGCGAGCGGATTGCCGCAACCGAGGCCGAGATTGGCATCGCCGGCAATCTTGAGTTCCTCCGGCGTGTAGCCGATGGCCTGGGCGACTGAATCTTTCGAAGCGCACCCGCAACCGGACTTCTGCCCGCGCGCGATGGCGCCGTAGTGTTCCCGCACGGACTCCCGAACTTCATCTTCTTTTTGCATTGGCATGATTTTTTCTTCCTTCCGCATGGCGAGCCATGTTCTATATATGTCTAGGCAAATATAGTAGCCGGTGATATATTTGTCAAGGCGTATATGACAAACAAAGGATTGGCACTGGAAACCGTACTGCGGGCACTGGCCGACAGGACACGGCTGCGTCTGCTGAACCTGCTGCGCGAGGGAGATGTCTGCGTCTGCTATCTGGTGGCGGCGCTGAAGATGAGCCAGCCGACGATTTCGCGGCACCTGGCATATCTGCGGAAAAGCGGCCTGGTTGCGGCACGACGGGAGGGACTCTGGATGCACTACAGCATGGTGTTGCCGGAAAACGATGCGGCGCGCAGCGTGGTGGAATGCGTGCTGCAAAGCCTGAGGCGCGATGCGGCGATGCAGCGAGACGGTGAACAACTACGGTCAGCCTGTTGCGCGCCGGAAAAATTTGTGCGACTGTTCCCTGCCCCGGTGCCAACGCTTCGCCGGACAAAGAAATAGACGGCCATTACCTCACTGGACTGTCGGACGTCTCCGCGCCAGGAACGAGCGGCCCGCGCGTCTTTCGCATCAACAGTTCAGATGCGCCAGCAATTACATAATCGCGAAGTTCCCCCACCAACTCATAACCCAAGCGCTCATATAGTTTGCGCGCTCCCGTGTTGAACGAGGAGACGCAGAGGAAAACGTTCAGAAAGCGGGAGAATATTTGCTCCTCGGCGAAGTGGAGCGTGCGTGTGCCGAGTCCGGAGCCGCGAAATTCAGGCGCAATACAGATGCTCTTGATGTAACCGACGAAGGCTCCCTGCATCTCCAGCACGATGAATCCGGCGGGTGCGCCGTCCGCCTCGACAAGCCAACTCTCCTTGCCGGGATCGCGAAAGAGACCTTCCGCACCGGCATAGTCGCGACGCAGCGTGAGCCATGGCTCGGAGCCGCACATGAGCGTGGCGCAGAAACGCACGTCGTCGTCGGTGGTGATGCGGCGGAATGTCGGATCCGTGGGCATGAGGTGCGTCAGCAATTTCGACGGCGCACCACCATCGTGCAACGCGAGACGGCGAGTTGTACAGCCCCGGAGATTGGCGCGAGCATAAGATTCAGCCGGGAGGAATTCGGGAAAGCGGCTCCAGCGTTGTAAAATCAAGGTTTAGACAAACGGTAATCATCTAAAGCAGAGACATGCCAAACAAGAAAAAATCAAGCGGAAGCAGGAAGCCCAAGGATGTCGCCAAAGTGGTGGAAAAGGCGGCGGATGCAGTGCGCGAAGTCGCGGAAGAAATCGCGGAGAACATGAAGGACGCGGTGCGCGACATCAGGGAAGACGTGAAAAACGTGGCGCAGGACCTGGGCTTGACGCCCTCCGTGCAGAGCGTTGTGCCGGCGACGGAAGCAACCGGCGGAAATGCTCGCGTCGATCGACCGGACGAAGCGCGCTACACACCTCAGGAGATCGAGACGAAGTGGGCGGAGAAGTGGGTGGCAAATCCCGCGCTCTATGCAGCGGAACCATTCGACAGCGGCAAGCAAAAGTATTACGTGCTGGAGATGCTGCCCTATCCATCGGGCGCGCTGCACATGGGACACGTGCGTAATTACTCGATTGGCGACGCACTGGCGCGTTACATGTGGATGAACGGTTACAACGTGCTGCATCCGATGGGCTGGGATTCGTTTGGCCTTCCGGCGGAAAACGCGGCAATAAAGAATAAGCGTCCGCCGCGCGAGTGGACGCTGAACAACATTGCAAACATGAAGGCGCAGATGAAGCGCCTTGGCTTCGGCTACGACTGGTCGAAGGAAGTAACAACGTGCCTGCCGGAGTACTACCGCTGGAACCAGTGGTTCTTCCTGAAGCTGTTCGAAAAAGGATTGGCGTACCGGAAGAAGAGCAAGGTGAACTGGTGTCCGGAGTGCGCCACGGTGCTGGCGAACGAGCAGGTGGTGGGCGGGTGCTGCTGGCGTCACGAGACGACGCCGGTAGAACAGCGCGAGTTGGAACAGTGGTTCGTGCGGACGACGCAGTATGCCGACGAATTGCTGGAGGGAATCGAACAACTCGATGGCTGGCCGGAAAAAGTCCGCACCATGCAGCGCAACTGGATTGGGCGTTCGGAAGGCGCACTGGTCGACTTCAAACTGGACGGCGCGGCAGGCAAGGGCGGCGACACAATCAGCGTGTTTACAACGAGGATCGACACGATCTTCGGAGCGACGTCAGTGCAACTGGCGCCGGAACATCCGGTGACGGCAGACCTGATCGGCGATGACGCACTCAAACTGGCGAAGCTGGAAGAGATGCTGGTGGACCAGCGCAAGGCGAAAGAAATTGGCGACATTGGCGCGCTGGAAAAACGTGGATTCTTCACGGGGCGCCATGCGATCAACCCGTTCAACGGCGAGCAAGTACCAATCTGGGTGGCGAATTACATCCTGATGGATTACGGCACGGGCGCGATCATGAGCGTGCCGGCACACGACGAGCGCGATTACGAATTCGCGAAGAAATTCGACCTGGAGATTCGCGTGGTGGTGCTACCGAGACGCGAGGGCGAGCCTCCGGCGGCGGGCGAACGCGAGCAGCCGATACTGCCCTTCTCCGGCGAAGATAGTTTGCTGATCAACTCGGGCGAGTTCAACGGACTGTCGTGCGAGCAAGCACAGCAGAAGATGGCGGCTCTGGCGGAAGAAAAAGGCTTCGGAAAAGCGACAGTCACATACCGGTTGAAGGATTGGGGAATTTCGCGCCAACGCTACTGGGGCACGCCGATTCCGATGGTGTACTGCGAGAAAGACGGCGTGGTGCCGGTGCCGGAAAGCGAATTGCCGGTGCTGCTGCCGGAGAGCGTGGACATCACGCTGGCAGGCGGTTCGCCGCTGGGACGAGTGCCGGAGTTCGTCAATACGAAGTGCCCGAAATGCGGCGGCCCAGCAAAGCGCGAGACGGACACAATGGACACGTTCGTCGATTCGAGCTGGTACTTCTATCGCTACACAAGCCCGATTAATACTGCGCCATTCGATTCGGCGACGGCGAATTACTGGTTCGCCATCGATCAATATATCGGCGGAGTGGAACACGCGATTCTGCACCTGATCTACTCGCGCTTCTGGACGAAGTTCATGCGCGACCTGGGATTGATCAAGAACGACGAACCGGCGACGCGGCTGTTCACGCAGGGAATGGTGATCAAGGACGGCGCGAAGATGTCGA